>Ga0272442_10001085_pt1 | contig 41928 bp, 23 predicted proteins | sample SSMForm2O_FD_200262 | JGI IMG/M metagenome (GOLD analysis project Ga0272442, IMG submission 200262) | Marine sediment archaeal communities from Little Sippewissett salt marsh, Falmouth, MA, United States - SSM-Form-2O | ecosystem: Environmental > Aquatic > Marine > Wetlands > Sediment ...
ATACAAAACAACAAAATACCTAAACAACATGTGGCGTTGGGGACAATATGCAGTGTGACATTGAACGGTATATTATTGAGACATGGTATAAGTATGGCCAGCCGATTTGGGGGATTGCTGGAGATGAAGGATAATATACCCGTACGGTTCAGCCAGATAATAAATTACGATGGTACGACGATTGATCCGATAGAAATTTTTATAAAAGGTAAAATGACAAGTGTGCAAAAAGTTGTCCAGACTGGAACAGGAAGTATCGGAGCTAGTTTTCGGGAGATACCGGCAGCTTCCCTGGACGACGCAGTAAATATCATTGAAAACCTCCAGCGAATTGGTTTAGGGGGGGTGCTTATGGTGGGGAAGCCAAATCGTCCGCTACTGGATATACCGGTGGGAATGGGTCGAGTAGGACTAATTGTGGCAGCGGGGCTGAATCCGGTAGCTGCGCTGGAGGAAAATGGTCTGGTAACAACGAGTCGGGCATTGAGCAGTTTGTGTAATTTCAGTCAATTGCAACCGATTGAATCAATTTCCACCGAAAGGGTGTAAAAAACAGACGGCCTTTTGGGTAAGGACATTGGCGTTTAATTTTACGGTGGGCTTGTTGTTCTGGGGAGAGTCAATCACCATAACGGCGTTAGACCAGGAGGCCTCTTCGGGGAGCAATTCCGCCAGGCGATTATGGGCGCCCAGAAAGTAGTCTTCATTAAGATAGTTTTCTTCTTTTTCGGGGAATAAGGCCATATAGAGAATATCCATTTCGACCAGGTCATTGAAAAGGTGTGTGCCCAGGGATACGTCCGGGACCAGATCGTCACGCATGCGGACGACTTCACAGATTATGGAAACTTTATCAATCTCGGAAAAGGAGATAGGCACCCCCAGCTCGGGTGAAGTGGTACCCCAGCGGCCCGGGCCGATTAACATAATAGAGCAGTCTTCCTGAGGGGGCTCAGAATGACGTATCAATTTGCCTATTAAACGGGCAACGGCATAACGATCGCGGAGGGGCAGTTCGGCATATACTGATGGAACGACATAAATAAATCTATCCACGTCACAATCGCGACTATGGCCTATTATCGAGCCCTGTGATTTGAGGATGAGGTCGGAGGTGGGGATGTTTTCCGGTGGATCGGGGATGTCGCCGCCACCTTTGACCTGGAAGGGACGGCACTGGACCAGATTTATTTTGTATTTACTGTCGTGGAAAAAGTTGCAGGTGAACTCAATGTCCACGGGGTAATCATAGGCATGATGCAGAGTTTGAAGAATATCACGCATATCCTTAATAAAACAGGTGTCTTTCAGTAATTGACGAAAGTCGAGAATCCAGGGAAAGATATTCGAATCATTTTTTTGGCGGGCGATTTTTTCCAGTTCAGGATCGCGCGTAGCAAAGATATCCAGGGGAAGTGCAGGGCCACCGGCGGCAACCTGGGTGAAGTCGTAGTGGGCGAGTTGGTTGGCTTCCAAGTCTAAAACATCTACTTTTTTCTGGGTGTATTGGCGGGCCAGCTCACCGCTGGATTCGGGATGTCTGTTCGGGGCATTAAGGGCGACGATGCGGGTGTAATCATCATCGGTACGATCCACGGCCCGGGTGCCCAGGCCAAAGACCAGGCGCAATACTCCTGCCTGGGGATCGATGGCGTCACTCCAGACGTAAGGATTGAACGAGTAGCCGACGCCGGCCGACTGGGGCAGGAAGAACTTGCCATAGAAGGCACCTGAAACCCGCTGTACTAATAAAGCCATTTGTTCGTCGTGGTCCAAAAGGCCTCGTTGGGCCCGATAGTTAAGGGCCTTTTCGCTCATGGCAGAGGCGTAAATGGTCTTGACTGCGGTTTTTAAGTCTTCCAGCCGTTTGTCACGGGGGCCTTGATTTACGCAAAATACACTTTCGTATTTGCCGGCAAAGGCGTTGCCGAAATTGTCTTCCAAAAGACTACTGGAGCGAACAATGAAGGGAGATTGGCCGAAATAATCCAACAGATCGTTGAGCTGCTTTTCTATGTAGTCCGGAAAGGTGCCAACGATCATACGCTGGCGGGCCCGGGCGGAGCCTTCCAAAAAAGATTCCGTATCTTTTTGTCGCTGCCTTTCCCACCAGATACCATTTTTGACCAGGAAGGTGTAAAAGACATCCGAGCCGATATAAAAAGAATCGTGTGACTCAAGGATTTCTGAGAAGTGGGGATCGGCCTTTTCGAGAATGGCCCGAGCCAGAAGCATGCCCACCGTCTTGCCTCCAATCAAGCCGGTGCCGATGACGCGTTTGCCGATTTTGACAACATTCTCGAGAGATGAATATTTTTTTACCAGTTGAGAGACACGCTCATCACGACTGACGAACATCTTAATCAGATGGTCATGGGCTTCGGAGACTTCTTTCTCGGAAAGATTTCCTGATTTGACAGCTTTTAGGGTCTCTTCTGCTTCCAGGAAGGTTCGATTCCAAATTCCCGGTTCGTAGGTAGTTGAAGTCAATTGGATACCGTCAACATTGGAAAGCACTTCGGAGATCGTAGCGCTTTCCATAATAGGCGTAAAATCCTCCCCCTGTCGCACATGGAGCATATACATAGTCGAAGAATATCTGTACTGAACCTTTATGGGCTGGACATAGGTTTTGTCCCCCTGGCGATAAGTATCGATAAATACCTGGGTGGTATCGAGAATGGCGGTAGTGGCGTGAAAGGAATGGTAGTTGCGATACAGTCCGAAATAGGCGATGGTTTCCATATCATATAGATAGGGACAGGTCAGCATAAAAAAGTTGCCCAGCATCTGATCGCTATACCAGTCCTCCACCAGTTCCGAAAGACAATCGAAAACATAATAGGCTCCACGTCCGGTTTGTTTGATTACCTGATGGATTTCATTGAGAAAAGTTTCAAAGCCAATATCCGGGTCCAATTTATATATTCTGGTATGTTGGTCTTCGGTGAGCAGGGGTTCGTGCCGGGCAAAGCGGAAATAAATGAGCTCTTTGCCGGATTTGTGGGCAAATTGAGCGTAGGGCTCAACAAAACACTTATACTCGTCAATCGAATTTATCTGCCAGACTATATTGTCACCGGTAATAATTCCCTTAAGAATATTATCCAGCCCCCGAAGTCCCGTACTGTGTTGTACATCAAATGATTTAGACATGATTTTAGCTCGGTTTATTCGTGAAAAGTAAGTGACTGATACAAAGTAAACTGTTTACAACGAACCAGCATTATATCCGGTTATCTACAAGAGGGAAAGTCAGACTGTGGATGTTAAAGGAAATGGGGAGTAACGACCGATAACTAAAACAGGCATTCCTCCTGGGATGGAGTCTGTTTGTGGGGCAGGAGAGTCGATCTGAATTATATGTAACTAATTGCTGAGAAAATGGTTATAAAATTTAATGTCAACGAACGATGCAATGGCGATAGCTGAGCCCCAGGTAAAAATACCTCAGATCATTGAACCACAAACGCCATATGTGGCGAACATGAAGGCATTGTGGCAGTGGTGGCCCATGTTGGCTCAGCAGGTGGACCGCGTGGACGAGCAGGAACTTATCACCTGTCAGTCAACCCGCAGCGGGGAGATTACCTGCCAACTGCCCGGAGCGGCTGGTGAGCCCATATATATGCACAGTCGTTATGACCCACAGCGCGAGGCACAGCGCTGGGCTCAGGGTGTGCTGGAGCTGGCGGAGAAACAGCAGCAACAGAATGAAGATAGCGGCCGGATACCGATGTGCTATTTTATAGATGGGTTTGGGTTGGGTTATCATGTTCAGGCCTTGTTTGATAAACTGCTGGGTGAAGCTTTTATCGTAGTGAGCGAGAGAAACCTGGTCTTGATCCGGACGGCTTTGGAGCATCTGGATTATTCTGAGATGCTCGGCAGCGGGCGGGTTATTATTGTTACCGGCACACAACGTGAGGAGATATTCAAGAAACTTCAGGGACGAGCTACGGAGATGATGCTGGGGGTGGTATTTACGCGGGCTCTGCAGCGGTTGGACGGCGAGTTTCATGCTCAGGTGCATAGTATGGTGGCTGAATATGCCTCTTTCATGCGCAGTCATCTGATCAGTCTTTTGGCCAACTGTATGATTACCTGTAAGAATATTCTTTACAATCTACCTACCTATATGGGTACCAGCTCAATCGGGATTTTAAGTAATCGTTTTAAGAATTGTCCGGCGGTAATTGTATCGGCAGGACCTTCGCTGAGAAAAAACATTGAGACCCTAAAAAAGATCCGGGACAAGGTGGTGGTAATTTCGGTCCAAACCACCTTAAAGCCGCTCCTGGCCCAGGGGATAAAGCCTGACTTTGTTACCAGTCTGGATTATCACGAGATAAGCAAGCGATTTTATGAAGGGCTGGAAGATTTGAGCGAAGTGCACCTGGTAGCTGAGCCCAAGGCCACGTGGCATGTTATCGATTATTACCGGCCGCGCGGTCCGGTTTCGCTTCTGAAGAATGAATTTTCTGATTTGATCCTGAGAGACACCAGGGATGAGCACGAAGGTCTGACGGCCGGAGCGACGGTGGCACACCTGGCCTTTTATCTGGCTGAGTACATCGGGGCGGACCCGATTATTATGATCGGACAGGACCTGGGCTTCACGAACAATGTGTATTACAGCCCGGGTAACGCACTGCACGAGGCTTGGCGGGGTGAGTTGAACCGGTTTTGTACGATCGAGATGAAGGAATGGGAGCGAATTGTACGAAACCGAAAGATACTCAGAGAAATAAAGGATATTAACGGACAGAAATTATATACCGATGAGCAGATGTTTACTTATCTGCAGCAGTTCGAAAAAGATTTTGCCAAATGTCCCGTACGGGTTATCGATGCCACGGAAGGTGGAGCCAGAAAGCAAAACTGCGAAATGATGTCTCTGCAGGAAGCGGCGGATAAATTCTGTCGGGAACCAATCGACCGCAACAAATTTAGCTATCGCCAACATATTAACTGTTTTGATACCGGGCGCCTGGAAGAAACCAAGGCTATCCTGGAAAAGCAACGGGAACAAGTCAACGAGATGAAGGAAATCTCGGAAGAGACGATCGAGCTGGTCCGCCGGATGAGGGGACTGGTGGATGAACAGGAGCAGCTCAATCGCCTGATGGTGCGACTGGATGAACTGCGAACCCAGGTCAAGCATCGGGACGAGACCTACCGCTTGATTATGTTTGTATCGCAGATGGCGGAGATGTATCGGCTGCGGCAGGATCGGGCCCTGGAGCTGGACGGTATCGAAGGCAAGGAACGGCAGAGAAGGCAACTTACGCGGGATATCGGGTATGTTACGGAAATAAAAAACGGTTGTGAGAGATTGATGAAGCTGTTGGATGAATCTCTGGAACGATTCGACCAGGAAATAGAACAAAGTAATGAGTGAAGACGAAAAAAGGAAAAGAACAGCGATAATATACGCGGATCTGGAGCGCAGCGCGTTAGATACCCCGTCACGGATTGCTATGTCTCTGGCGGGGCAAAACGTATTGAGCAGAACGATCTCGCGCCTAAAGCAAGTTCAGGCACTCGATGAAATAGTTGTGTTTTGTCCGGCAGATCAGCAGGAAAAGATAAGAGGCTTACTGGATACTAATTCGGTGCTGGTACAGGGATTTAACGAACCTGTTCCGGTCAGCAATAGAGTTAAAAGGAGGAAGTGGGCCCTTTCCAGTTGGCGGGGAGGGATAAGAGAAGCGACAGTTTTCGATGAACAATCTTTTACATCGGAGATGGTACAGTTTCTGCGCGATCGGGATAATTACACAGTTCTTGCCGTACCGGCCGAAGCGGTTTTGCTTGCTCCGGAATTGGTTGAAGGGCTCCTGGAACATCACCGCAAACATGGGGACGAAATGCGTTTTACTTTTTGTCAGGCGGCACCGGGTCTATGCGGGGGGGCATATCGAATGGATTTGCTGCACGAACTGGTGTTGAATAAGACCTATATCGGAGATCTGCTGAACTACAGCCCCGAGAATACACAGGCGGATCTGATCGTCCAGGAATGTAATTATAAAGTTGATCCGGAACTATATACCTCGGAGTTTCGTTATATTGCTGATACCGAGCGGAATTTTGCGGGATTGCAAAAACTACTGGAACAAATGGGTGACAATCCGGGTACGTGGGATGCAAAAGCAATAGTAGCCTTGCAACAAAAACAAGCACAGGAGGTTGATATACTGCCGCGGGAGGTTGAGATTGAGATTACGACCACACCGTCTCTGCGTATTAAGGGATATCCGCATCGGAATGACCAGGAGCGTGCTCAATGGAGTGCAGGACGCAAGCAGATGGATTTAGAAATTTTCAAAAAGATTGTGGAGGATTTAGGGCAGTACGATGATATTTGTTTGACTATTGGAGGTGTCGGCGAGCCGCTGGCACATCCGGAGTTGCCCAAGATGATACAAGCGGCCAAGGAAGCCGGTATATTCGGGATCAATATCGAAACGGATGGACGATTGCTTAAAGGTCAAGTGGCCCAGTCTCTGTCAGAATCACCTGTTGATGTGCTGAGCGTATATGTTGATGCGCACAGTCGAGGATTATACCGGGGAATTAAGGGTGAGGACGCTTTCGAGGAGGTGGTTGGGCAACTGGCAGAGTATAGCGAAACAATTAAAAGCAACGGCCCGATGATTATTCCGCACCTGGTGAAGTCCAGAGAGACGATGTCTGAGATGGAAGAGTTTTACGATGGCTGGATCAGCAAATGTGGCTCCGCGGTTATAGTGGGCTATAATGATTACGCCGGTCAAATTGAAAATTACTCTGTTATGAATATGTGTCCTCCGCATCGGCGTCCCTGCCGCAGAGTGTCTCGGATTATGAGTATTTTAGCCGATGGCAGTGTTACCATATGCGGACAGGATTTCCAGGGTAAGTCGATAGTAGGCAACGTAGGAGAAAAAAGCATGACTGACTTATGGCGTGCAAATGAAATGGAAGAATTACGAAAAGCACATCAACAGGAGAACTTTGAGATTAATGAACTTTGTGCAAGTTGTGGGGAGTGGCACAGATGAAAACCTTAATAATCATAGCAGCGCGGGGAGGTAGCCAAGGGGTGCCACAGAAGTGTGCGCGGGAACTTATGGGTAAGCCGGTGCTTGGTTATACAATTGAGGCGGCCCTGAAGGCGAAAAAAATTGATCGCATAGCGTTAACGACCGAAGACGGTAAGCTACAGGAAATAGCCCGGAGGTATCCGGTTACCGTGGTTGAGCGTCCCAGCGAATTGGCCTCCGACACGGCTCGAATTGATGATGCCCTGCGTCATTGCTGTGATGAATTGGCAAAAATAGAGAATTATATTCCGGACTTTGTAGTACTGCTCTATGGTAATGTTCCGATGCGGGCGGAAGGGATAATCGATCGTGTAGTCGAGCACATGATCAAGACCGGAGCTGATTCGGTACAGACTCTGGCCCCGGTGGGTAAGTTTCATCCGTATTGGCTCTACCGTCTGAATGGAGATAGGGCGGAGAAATACATAGATAACCAGGTATATCAGCGCCAGGACCTGCCCGAACTGTACATGATCGACGGAGCGGTAGGAGTAATGAAATACGACACCTTGATGATCGCTCAGGGTAATAATGATCCCCACGCCTTTTGGGGCCGGGACCGCAGGGGGCTGGTTCAGGAAGCACATGAGACGGTGGATATCGATAATTTCCGGGATTTTTATCTGGCTGAGTCAATTTTAAGGTGGCGGCAGGCTGAAGTATCTGCAAAAGTTTAGCCTGGTGACTTATTTTTTTCATTAACATAATATTTGATAATTATGGCCTATAAAAAATATGACATTGCGTTGTTATTTCCACCTATTCGAACGTGGGACAATCCACGGAATTTTCCAACCGGTTTGGGGCTTATCGCGGCCCAGTTGCGCAGTGCCGGCTATCGTGTGGCCGTGATCGACGTCAACGGACTGCGCCTAAGTGATGAAGAGGTACTGGAAAAGATTCGGCATTACAATCCCGCTGTTATCGGCATAGGGGGATTGATCACCACCTACGGTTGGGTTAAGCGAATGAGTCGGCAGATTCGGCGGACCTGGCCGGACAAAAAAATTATCCTGGGCGGCTCGGTGGGAACCAGCATTATAGAAACTGCTCTTCGAAACCTAAGCGTAGATGTGATCGCGGTAGGTGAGGCGGATAAGACGATACTGGAGTTGCTGCCGGCCATGTTGAACGGTAAGAATCTGGATACAATTGCCGGCCTGGCCTATCTGCAGGATGATAAAGTTGTGCATACACCTCCACGGGAACTGCTGGAGAATCCCGACGAGCTTCCCTATCCGGCCTGGGATTTGTTTCCGATGCAGGTTTATCTTACGAATCCGGTGGTAGGAGTGGGTCGGGATATCGATATCATCAGTTCACGCGGCTGTCCATTTAACTGCCGGTATTGCTATCGAATTTTCGGACGCAAGTTTCGAGGACGCAGTGCCGAGCACGTGGTGGGGGAGATGCTGGCCCTGAAACGCAACTACGACGTCGATTTCATAAGCTTTCAGGATGATTGTTTCGTGGTTGATAAGCAGCGGGTATTTAAAATCTGTGACCTGATTGATAAAGAAGGGCTCAGTCAATCACTGCGCTGGAGTTGTACCGGACGGGTGACGGTCTGTGATAAAGAGTTGCTGCAGCGGATGCGCAGCAGTGGATGCATATCGGTAAGTTACGGTATCGAAAGTGGCTCGGAGAAAATCCTCCAGGCCATGAGTAAAAACGCCTCTCTCGATCAAGCCCAACAGGCTATTGACAATACCCGCGCTGTTGGGCTGCGCTGTCCGGTTTCGTTCATGATCGGTTACCCCGGTGAGACCAGGGAAACTGTTTTGGAAACCGTCGAGTTCTGTCGCCGGATGAATATTCCTCTAACCGCCCTGATGTTTACCTGCCCCTATCCGGGCACAGCATTGTATGATCAGGTCAAAGATAGTGAAAAGTTTCGCTCACAATTTGCCTCAGAGGAGGAATTTGTCCTGAGGATGGGCGACGCCGTCGATTTGACGGTAAACCTTACGGATATGAGCGATGAGGAATTAAAGGCCTTACGCGAGGAGGCATTGAGGATGGCCAGGCAAAACTACCAGCCTCCCAGTCCTGAGCAGGTGGCAGCCCAGGAAAAAGAACTCTACGGAGAACGTCTCTATCTCAAGGCCCACGAACAATTACAGAATCCGCAGATGCGAGCCCATCGCCGGCGGCATGGTTTCAACGAGGCTTTGACAGAAGAATCTCATAGTGGTTTTGAGCTGCCGGGTTGGGTCACCGGCAGGGCTTGTCCATATGTCATTGCTGAGGCAGGTGTCAATCATAATGGTAAATTGGATACAGCTTTACATATGGTCGATGAGGCACAGGTGGTCGGAGCGGACTGTATCAAATTCCAAGCCTTCAGCGCCGATGAGTTGACACTCAAAGATGCCCAGAAAGCAGATTATCAAATGAACAGCGGCCAAGAAGGAGAAAGCCAGCATGATATGCTTAGCCGTTGTGAGTTGAGCGTTGATGATTTCCAGGCCATAAAAAACCACTGCGACAAACGGGGTATAGACTTTTTAGTAACACCCTTTTCACCCCGATGGGTAAAGAAATTTGCAGATATGAACGTGACTACTTATAAGATCAGCTCGGGCACTCTAGGTGTTGCTCAGTTGCTCGAGGCAGTCGGAAAAACTGCAAGGCCGGTACTGGTATCAACCGGTATGGCGGAAATGGATGAGATTTCCCTGACTTTAAATCAGCTAAGAGCGGCTGGTGCGGGAGTATTAGCCGTTTTGCAATGTGTATCACTCTATCCGACCAGGCTGGATCAAGTAAACTTGAATGCTATTTCCATGTTGGCCCGGCGTACCAATCTCAGGACGGGCTTTTCAGATCATACCGAAGAGACTATTACCGGTGCCTTGGCCGTGGCGGCTGGGGCTGATATTCTGGAAAAACATTTCACCCTGGATAAAACCGCTGATGGGCCCGATCACCGTATGAGTCTGGAGCCGCAGGAAATGCAGGAATATATTCGCCTGGCCAGGCAAGCCTGGGCTGCGCGGGGCAGCGGTAAAAAGCAGCCCTTAAAGGAAGAAGTAAAAATGAAAGAAGCGGCCCGGATGAGTGTGGTAACGAAAACTAATATAAAACAGGGAACAACCTTTACCTGGGAAAACCTGACTGTAAAAAGACCGGGAACCGGAATCCCCGCTGAGCGGATACATATAGTGATTAATTCCAAGGCTGCAAAAGATTTGGCTCCTGACGAGATAGTAAAGCCGGAAGATGTTGAATTTGTCTCTCAATCATCAATTTCCTAGTTCCGGAAAATTCCATTTGCGCATTGCTGGCATACTCAAGTTTCCTTGAGCATGTTGTTGGACGAATTGTAAAGCATGAGTATAAAACACAAACAATCTGCCGCCTTAAGGCGCGTGGCCGTGATCACAGGGACCAGGGCGGATTATGGTTTGCTGGTGCCGGTAATGGATGCTATCGATAAGCATCCCCGCTTAAAGTTACAGGTAATAGTAACAGGCATGCACCTTTTACGCCGGTTTGGTCAAACCGAGCGGGAAGTTCAGGCCGATTCCCGGCCGATTGTGGGACGGGTAAAACTACAGGGAGCTTCTGAAAATGTATTTGCCGAGAGTCGCCGAATGGGACAGGCCATAGCGGAGTTTAGCAATATTTTTCAGCGGTATAAAACCGAGGTTGTGGTAGTACTTGGTGATCGTATGGAGATGTTCGCCGCGGCGGCCGCTGCAACCGCAAGCCAGCGGATACTGGCTCACATTCACAGCGGCGATGCGGCTATGGGGATTCAGGATGATGCCTATCGGCATGCGATAAGCAAGCTGGCACATATCCATTTTGCTGCTTCAGCCGGAGCCCGGCGGCGATTATTAAAAATGGGCGAGGATTCCTTCCGTATTTATCAGACCGGCTCGCCCGGACTGGACAATTTATCAAAAAAAATCTGTAAGAATATCACTGAACTGAATGATTTGGTTGGCTTTGATGTTCGCGAGGAATTTTTAATAATACTGCAACATCCGGCTGGGGCAAATGCAGCTCAGGAAGAGCGTCTTATGGCCCAGACCTTACAGGGTTGTGTACGTAAAGAATTGAAAATACTAGTCTTATATCCAAATTGTGACCCTGGTTTTACCGGTATCATCCGGGCCGCCCAACGTATCTGCCAGCGGCAAAAATGGACCTTACTAAAACATGCGCCCAGGGATAAGTTTTTGGGACTTTTGACCAAAAGCCGAGCCCTGGTAGGTAACAGCTCCAGTGGGATCATTGAAGCGGGGTTTCTAAATGTCGATGTAATAAATGTTGGTCCGCGCCAGATGGGCCGAGAGCGCGGTTCTAACGTGTTAGACGTTGATTACGGCCGAAATAATATTAAAAGGGTGGTTGAGCAGCTTTTACAGCGGCCCCGACGGACAAAGCGTTGCCTTATCTATGGTAAGGGACAAAGCTCCCGTCAGATCGCCTCGATATTGGCCCGAATAAAAATCGACCGGCAACTAAAACAAAAGAAGATTACGTATTAACGGAGGAAACCTCGTGGGAGAAGCCCAAGCCGCACAAATTGCCAAAAGTGCTCTGGAAATCGCAACCCTTCCGGAAGTCACTATACAGATTGTCCAGGTCGTCCAGGACCCACGCAGCACGGCTCACGATTTACACAAAATCGTGCGCAATGATCCGGCTCTTTCATCGCGGGTTTTGCGGGTGGTAAATTCTGCTTTTTACGGACTGCCGGGCCAAATCGGCAGTATAGACCGGGCCATTATGTTACTTGGTTTAAATGCCGTAAAGAATATTGCCATCGCTGCCTCCATCGGCAAAATGTTTAAGAGCAGCGTGATCTGCGATGATTTTTCAGGTAAGGATTTATGGACTCACAGCGTGGCCGTAGGGGCCACCAATAAGCTTCTTACCACCAAGATCGGGCTGGCCTTGCCGGATGAAGCATTTTTAGCCGGCCTACTTCACGACATAGGCCTGGTGGCCACCATGCAATGCCATACTAAAGAACTGCCTAAAGTTGTCGAGCTGGTCAAAGGCGGCATGTCGTTCTTAAAGGCCGAGGATGAAGTTATCGGGGCCAACCATCAGGAAATCGGGGCGGCCCTTACCAAGAAATGGAAATTCCCCCGTTCCTTCCAATACGTCAATGGTTATCATCATACCCCGGAAATGCTGGCCCCGGAGAATCGATTGCTTTCAATGGTAACGTTTATTTCTGATGTGATGTGCAGTCGCGCGGAGATCGGTATAACAATAACCGTGGAAACCGATGAGATACCTCCGGAAGTGCTTAACGAGGTAGGTCTCACTCCTGAACAAATAGAAGAAGTAAGCCAAAACATTGAAAGTGAATTGGAAGCGGTTCGCTCATTGATTATGTAGCAGTTGAATATAAACGCAGATTACAGAAATACACTGTAATTGAGTATGTTTCATTTGCGCAACATTTTCTAATCCGATAAATAGTCTCTCCTCCCAGGTTGTCTAAATCTTTTGATTCGAAAATTCCCCAGATAGTGAGCATGTCAACATGTTGGTTTGAGTAATGGGTGAAATGTATGCGCTGAAAAATATTTTTCGGTTAATTCGCGCTCGATAAATACCGAAAAAAATCTTAAGGAAAGATTTTAATTTTTAACAATTGCGAGGACTAAATCAATATGGCAAGGAGAAAACGAAATGGAAAAATCCGTTGAGAGGAGAGAAAATGGTAGAATTCGTTTTTCCTGGCCGCTTTGGTTTGGATACGAAGACCAAGGACAACTCTTTCGGGGGCAAATATCAGATCTCAGCAACACCCACATCAGTTTCACTATTGAAGAACATCTCTGTCCACAGATAGGTCAACATCTTATGACTCGCTTTAGCTATCCCATTAATTCATTAAATAGTTTTGAAATGGACAGCTACCTGCACTGGGGGGAAGTGGTTCGCACCGATTCTGCTGTAGGTAATTATTGCAGGGTGGCCCTGCGTCTTCATCAACCTGTTTCTCTGAAGACTATGGTCACAGCAGAGGAAGAAGATGCTCTGGCTCAAATCGCCTGAGTACAATTCAAGTTTTATACTTGAATGAATCCAAGCATGCCGTCCGCACATAACGAACAACGATCGGGGCAATTTTTCACTTTTGACTTCTTCTTTACCTTCTCAAACCGGCCCTTGGGCAATATTATTTATTCATTACCGTAATATAAAAATCATCCTGATGATAATCGGTCGGGATAAGCTGGTTTTCGATGTTAACTCTGCTCAGCGAATCTTTGGCCATCACGCCGAAAGGTAGGGTCTGATTGTCGGTAATCACCCGGGAAATGGTCACCGAGCCGATAGTGCCGGTGGTGTTATAGCTGCTGCCGTTGAGGAAATTGCCATCGATGTCCGGCGCTATCCCTACCGCCACGTTACTGCCGTTGAAAGTTCCCCCGATCTGTAGTGTCCCCAGCGAGGCGTCTGTTTCTGCAGATGACCAAGAATCGCCCTGCGACATCTGGGCGGGATCATAACCAATTGATATTAAAGAGTCTGATACATCACCCAAAACATTGATCCGTTCTATATGCCTCTGGGCAAATAACCGGGCCCGATCAAAATCATTCGCCAGGATATTGCCAATGTCTCTGCCCGACTTGATACTGCCGGTTATAGTACCGCGCGGCAGCAAAATACGGCTGATATCCGATTCGGCCTGAATATTACCCAATAAATCTCCCTGTAGAACCAGCACGGTGCCCAGACTGCCGTTCACATTTATATTCCCACCCAGATCACCCTGACGAACAATTAGATTATCCAGGCTGCCCTGGGTTACCTCCACATCCGCCGCGAGTCGGTCCAGCAGCATTATCGAGATATTGTCGGTACTGAGAGCACCGCCGGCGAAATCATTGGCGAGAAATATACGCACTGGTCCGTCAACATTTATACTGCTATCATCCGATATATGCCCCATCATGATAAAAGCAGGGCTCCGGGACGCAAAATTGAGTTGAGCCCCCTCAGTCAGACTATTCAACCGCAAAAAGTCTATTGCCCCCTGCAAATCAATACCTGCTGCCACTACGTTTACTTGGGGAGCGTTGAGAAAAGACAGATCTGCCTGGCCGGTTAGTAGCCCTATTTCAGTTGTGCCGCCACCGGTAACGATAATATTCAAAAACCCGGCTGTCATTGTTCCCGACTGGTCCTCAAAACCAGCTTCCGCAGCGGTGATAAATTGAATCGATTCAATATCAGGCTGATCCGCTTCGCCCAGGTGTATTTTAGCCCAGGCTCCTCCGCTTAGCGATACGATAACCCGATCGCCGCTATTATCGCTAAAACTGTAATTTCGACCTCTTCCGACCAGGGCATAAGGATTGGCACTTAAGGATATGGTTTCGGTGCTCTGGTCAAAATCATCCACTGTGAAGGTAAGACTGCCCGATACCTCGCGAGCCAGGTTGCTGCTAAAAGTTATACTGATGGTATAAGTTTCCTCTGCTTCAAGGATAATAGTGTTTGGTCCTATTGTTTGGAATCCTGCTGCTTCATCCAGAGTCAGTGATATTGTCAATGGTTCGTTGCCGTGATTCGTCACCTGCCAAACCGGTATTTGCTGCTGATTATCAGCTAGAGATATCTCACCAAGGTCGATAGAACCTCCCACGGCCTGACCAAGGGGTACACTCTCCAGAGCTCCGCTTTGTCCCATGGCCTGCAGATCAACAATTGTTAACGGTAACTCATTATCATTTGTGACAATCGTAATGTAACCAGTAACCTCCTGGCAATTATTGGGTGCATAACCGACTACAACTTGCAGAGATTCGCCCACAGCTAAGCTGATATCATCTGCCGGCAGGTCGGGATTGAGAACATAATCGAGGGTAAAGCTCCCATCTGCACTTAAACCGGTAATTTTCAGCTCCGCATCACCGGTATTCACCAGGGTTAAAGTTTGGTTAACTTGTTCACCCAGAAAAACCGAACCAAAGTCAATAAAATGGTCCTCATTATCCGAGTAGGAATCGTAAGCGGTTAATACGCCCCCGACAATTTGTGCGTTAAGTGAAAGAGTAGTACTAACCTGTTCGGGATCATTACTTGTTATACTGCACCAGCCGTCCAGGCTGCCCCGCTGAGCAGAGCTGACCTGAATATTCCAGTCCATAGATTGATCGGGATAGAGGACTATGGTTTCCCCGAAATCATCTTCCAGAGCAAAGGGGGCGCTAATGTTGATATTGGTGATTTCCAGCGGCGCCAGTCCATCATTGCGAAATGTAATCGTCTCGGAACCAAGCTCGTTGCGCATAACATCACCGAAGCTGACTTCATCGCCATTAATTTCTATTCCCTCTACCAATATAACCAGTTCCGGCTGTGGTGCCTGGGCCTCGGCTGTTAGCATCAGGGTGAGCTGCTCTTGTTCGGGATCGTTACAGACAATGGTTAGCAGACCTGATTGAGAGCCGATAGAATCAGCGCTGCAAGTAATACCAAACTGTAATGAACTGCCCGGAGTGATAATAATATCATCTTGGTCATTGCCCGCCAGACTTATCTGGTCCGGATTAAAAACGCCCCCGACGAATAGCTCAGATATCACCAGATTTTCGGCGCCGGTGTTTGAGATTGTAATGTTGGCGGTTGAGGGATGCCCCACTGTTACGGTCCCGAAATCAACAGCCAGATCATCGACTTGTCCTGAACTGTCGGTAACGAGGATTGTCGGCGGCGCTGCAGAGGATGAGACGTTGAGGGCATATGAGCCTGAGGATGACTGCCCAGACCCGGCCACCTTAATAGTATATTGCTGACCGATATTTACGGCAAACGTCAGGAACGAGTCATCCTGGCCCAGATAATCATCATTCTGGGCGATTACCGCCAGATCACTATTGCGCAACACGGCCAGAGTAGAATCCAGATTTCCAAATTCGGAGGTATCCAGATCAAGCGTCACCGTCCCATTGGCGGTAGCGGTGAAAGTAAAGGCATCCACATCGTCCCGCCGCTCGAGCAGGCCTGCGATAGTTGTATTGCTGTTGATGCCTTGAGCTGTGTTTTTGTCGTCGCCATAATCATCCGGGCTGTACCTGTAACCCAGATTATCCCCCAGCATAGTTTGGGTATCCTGGCCGTCATCACTGCCGAAAGATAATGTGCGCGGTGATAGCGGAAGATACGGATTCATAATTGCCGATGTGTCCGAAACGTGATTGGCCCCAAAGGTATGCGCCGCTTCATGCGTGATAAGATTGGCCAGATACTCACTGAAGTGCAGCAGGCTCCCTCCGGAATAATTTTTATAGATATCCAGTTCCTCCGGAAATGCGAAACCGTAGTTACTGGGATCGCGGTTATCAATATCATAAGTTGCCACCCCGATTACGCCGCTACCAGGTCTAAACCAGTCGTTATTTCCTCCAACATAGATGGTTGAGTATTCACCGCTGGCAGGCTTGGTTGTGGTGACATACACGTTATAGGCTGCGTAATCTTCCTGTACAAATTGGCTGATGTACTGAATGGATTCCTGCTCAAGACCGTCCCAGCCGAACATGGTCAAATCATAGTCGGGGATATCGACATAACTATCACCGAGCCAGAAATCGCCCGCCCGGCTATATACCCGCTCACCGTCAAAATCAAGGTAGAGCACAGAGCTGCCTGCTGCGGCTGCGGCTTCCGGGGAATTGTAGTCGAGCAGGTTTAGCGGATCCGTATCATCTCCTGAAGTCAAAAAATCCATATCATAGCTGGAGAAAATATCCTGCTCGAGCATGCTCCAGGTGGCCGGGTCGGAGTAATAAGCATCGGGGATCCCATATCCCGGCCGGATAAAATCGTCAAAGCCCATCCCTTCATTTATCGCGTCAAAAAGTTGATTTGTAACGCTAAGGAGCAAACGGGGGTCCAGGCTCTCCAGAACAAAACGTGACCGTCCTGACGATGGGAGAACGGAACGGGAACAACCCTGATAGGGACGAACTGCACGGCGGCGTCCCAATAATGGGCGCTGCTTTTTGCGTTTTACCCTGAAGCGCATATTTTCACACCTCACTGCCAAACAATGTTGTCCAGCGCGTCTGAGGCGTGTGGCTGCCTTGGTACAGCAACACTCCATGCATCCGGGTGCGACGCTTTATCTAATTTGCCTTAATACAAGTATGTAAAACAAATACCCTTGAAGCAATTAACCCCGCCCAAAAAATAGTTTTAACTAATCGCGCAACGTTAAGTCTTAACGGTTGTAGGGAATATGAGGATTGATTCTGTATAAGGGGAGAATAAGGGTTCAAGTTAGCAATACTTAAATCCTATTGGGGATAGGGTATTGTTATCCTGCGTTTGCGTCGGTCATTCCGCCACAATAAGCTCATCCAGCTTTCTCTTGGGGACATGGTGACGGTCTTGTGGATCGCGGTAGTATTCTATGTTTCCCTCAGGTCCGATATCTTCCAGGATTATACATTCCGCAGGTTTGCCCAGGGCGATGACCATCAAAATCTGAAAATGTTCCGGAATTGCCAGATCCTTTCGTAAGCCGTCACGTTTAATTGAGCAGATCATGCATCCTCCCAGGCCCTTCTCGGCCGCTCCCAGCAGAATACTTTGGGCTGCGATACCGTGGTCACAACCAAAGTTTTGAGTGATGCGCGTATCGCCCAGAATAATAATATAGGCACTGGGTCGTTCCAGAACATCGGGACCAGGCCAATCCTTCAGGTAACCGGCCCAGGATAGATGCTGGAAGATACTTTCATTTTTTTTCGGATCGGAGGAAAGGATATATTTAAGTGGCTGCCGATTCGCGGCGGACGGCGAGTATCGAGCCAGGTCAATCAAATCCCGTAGCGTTTTGGTAGAGACAGACTCGGTCTTGTCAAAACGGCGATAACTTCGGTTTTTATGAATAAGTTCCAAAATCATGTTTTACTCCTCATCTATAAGTGACCGGATTCCTGGTTATACCCAGGCCTAACCGGGGCAGAATGTACTCAGCCTCGACGGGACCATAATTAAAAATGGTAAAACCTCCCGTATTCATTTCGCGGGTTATATTTATTTGCTCGATGAGCTTGATGATATCCGTCGGATCCGACCATTTGGATGAGCTCAGCCCAATGCCGGGATAGCAGGGAACATTTTCAGCCCAGGGGAGCTGATTTTGTATCATATACCGGAATTCCCAGTTGGAAGCTGTATAGTCCATCGGGCAGACAAAATCGAGCCACCCGTTCTTACACCACTTGTGCCAATCCTGCCCAACCGCATCTCGGTCAGCGGGCCAGTTACGAAATACCGCCGCTGATATTTTAATACCCGGGCGAATTTCTTTTGCCCGGTACGAGACCTCTTTAACCACATAATCGATCTGCACTCGGCGGAAAACAAGCCATTTTTTGTTTATCTCAGGATCGCTGCGCACATCCTGAGGCCAGCGATTGATCTTTCTGCCCAGGAATCTCTCAAAGCGCTGACGACAGCCTTTACAAAAACACCCGTCCCGAGCCGGATAGCGAATGTAATCGAAATGGAGACCCTGGACCGGGTACTTATGTGCAACCTCGAGCATGGATTCAATTTCCAGCTTTTGATTGTCAGGATGGGAAGGGCACAGCCACCTCTCACGCGCGGTCTGATCATATTTAACCTGGGTCCGCCCCAGGGCCTTCATCTTGTTCACAAACTCATCCGGTGTGGGCCAGCCCATATTATAATTGACTTTCCAGACGTGGCATTGAAGGTGGTATTTTTGGCAGGCTTGCAGGCAGAGTTTCATCTGGTCGCCTTTCGTTTGGGCCTCCGCGGCGGTTGGTAGCAGTTCGCTGGGATAGAAGGCTGCCCCCCCCCAGAGCATATTGGGTAAAATGGCGGTGAAACCATTTTCGGCCAATCTTTTCACGGCCTCGTCCCAGGTCATCCCCTCTACCCCAAACGCGTTGTGACACCAGAAGGCCCGCAGCTCACCTGGTGAGGGTCTTTGGACCATACAGTAGGCATCAAGCAGGTTCTTATGGGCCTTTTCGGCGCTTAGGATGGTTTGGGTGTAATCATGCTTCTGAAAGTAGTTCTCGGCTTCGGTGTGAAAACGTTCTGCCCTGTCCAGATTTGTAAGGGCCGCACGGTTACCGTAGGCAAGGGCCCTGATACCCGCAACCGCCGCCCAATAGTCGCGGTACGGACCGAAATGACCGATTTGATTGAGCCGACCACGCCCTGCCTGTTGCCAAAGCTCTGGAACAATATTTCCCATCATGGATAGTAAAAGCCGCTGTTTGTTGGACGAATCGTCGGATAGTAATACGTGCGAGAGATAGACGCAGTTGTTACTTAGCAAGATAGCTGGATAGCCGGTGGATGCACCTTTGTTGTCATACCACCAGGCCGCAATGCGACTGCGTCCCGGGATCGGCTTGGCACCATTGATAATCCAGGATGCCTGCTCGGTAATCGCGGGCATTCCCTCCAGCGGATTCTCCGATGGATGTATGGAAGCAAAAAAGCCGTCGTATTTTTGTTTGATAAGTTCATCGATATGAATGCCTGCAGGCCCTTGCAGTTGGGCGGGCAGGGTATAGCAGGCAAGAAGTTTGCCCCCGCTCTTAAGATAAGCGGCAATCTCATTTGCCGCAGTTTCCGGCATATTCGAATTGTATGGCAGGATTAGCAGGGAAGTTCCTTTTAACTTTGCAGCCTTTATATCCTTATCGCTCAGGATAAAGTGATCTATTCCGGCGCGATCGAGAAAATCATCCATTATTCCCACAAACCGCCTGACGGTGGCGCCGGCCTTAAAGCTCCGTTGGGCGTTGGTGTCGGCGCGGACGAGTATCACCGGGCTGCTACTGCCATATAACCCTAAGGCGGCCAGATAAAGTTCCGTATCCTCATTCATACCCCGCCATGCTGAAATGCGTATTTTATCGATTTTAGACCAGCCGGCGGGTTGCTCTTCTATTCGAGCGTTCTTTTTGAGGATTGTAATGTGACTCCAGCCTTTATTTGTTGTAGGGGCAAAGCTGGCGGTGTACCAACCCCTGTCGCTGTGAAAATGTATATTGTATGATGCGACTGGGCCCAGACGAGGACAATAGAACAGAAATTGTACTCCTTTACACATGGACAGATCCAATTTGTACTCTCTGTCCCAGCCGGCGCGTTTTATGTTGTTGCCTTTAAACTTGCACGGCAGACTTAGTATATGGCGTCCGCTGTGGTTTATCACTTCTACGGGTTGGCTCCCGGTCATGGGCTTCCAGAGTTTAGACGTGTCCCCGGAAGAAAAATCATCGATTAATTCGTAATTACTAACCGGAATTGGGGGTAAACTCTGCCCTAAAATCCCTGAACAAAGTAGGGATATAACCACAAAGAATATTAACGAATGTAAACGCAAGACGGGATTTGGCACCAGAGACGTCTTTGCCATTACGTATTTTCCTTTTGCGAAACTGTTATTAATTTTCAAATGCATATGATAAAGAATATCATCGGAAAGGTCAAGATGCCCCCTCGTAAGCCCTATATCGGAAAAACAGTCCCTCTTTTTGCCTGCTTTAACCTGGTTGTCTCTGGAACTTTTTAAAGATATCATTTGCTATATCGTGTTAGTAGTGATATAGTTATATATTAGTCTGTCCGTAAATGAGACCTGTTTTTCAAAACTGAGACAATGATCAAGTGCTATGATACAATAGATAAGTTTGAGTCTTCAATCTCCGCAAGGAGTCTGCCTGGTGCTATGAATTTAGAGACTGTCCGTCCGGCGCAACGGGTCCTGTCGGGTCCAACTTTACCGACCAGCCGGGGGTGGTTATTGTCTTGGCGAATTATTGGTTGTTGCATGACGTTGGTGGTGTTTCTGACGTTACTTGCCGGCTGCTGTGCTCCGCAGAGACTCAGGAATATCAGAGATATAGACGATTTTATGCAACATGTTGTCATGTCCGAAAAACCGGTCCTCGTTGAGCTGTATAAGGGAGGATGTCCGACCTGCGTTGCCCTGAATCCCCTGTTGGAAACGCTGGCCCAAGAGTATGATTGCCAGATAGAGTTCGCCAGGTTTGAGTTGGTAACCCCTGTTTTTGTGGTTACCTCTCCGGAGATCATGGAACTATATCATGTGTACTTCTTCCCTACTATAATTCTTTTTACCAACGGCCAGGAACAAAAACGTTGGGTCCTGGAGTATGACATAAACAGTTACCGTCAAAGGTTAAATGAAATTGCCGACGCAAACGGACAGGATTGCCAAAATATCAGGTAATAAAACATATCCTGAAATGGAGTAAAGACCGATGCATAGTTCTAATCAAGAGAAAACCATTGATCAGTCTTCTAATTTGGGTTTATGCAACGAGTGTCGCTCAAGGGTACCTTGTAGTTTCTTTGAGCGCGATGGTGAAACATGGATTCGTAAGGAATGTCCCGAGCACGGTGTCAGTGAGTCACGCGTAAGTCGTGACTATCTGGTCTGGAAAGCCAAGCGTGATCTTTGGGATTATGTACCCAGTGATCTGGGTGGCTGTAGCCTCAAATGTGACACCTGCCGTATTGACCATGATCCCAACATCGTGTTTGTGGATGTCACTAACCGCTGTAACATGAACTGTCCCATCTGCATCGCTACGATCAAGGGTATGGGATTTGATTTCAATCCGCCTCTGGAATATTTTGAGAAGGTCTTTTCCAATATCGCTAATAAGGAACGGCCCCCTGTGCTCCTGTTATTCGGAGGAGAACCCACTGTTCGCAACGATTTGATTGACATTATACGCATTGCCCATAAGCACGCCCTCAAGCCCCACATAGTCACCAATGGTATCCGCCTGGCTGACGAGGAGTACTGCAAAATGCTTTGTGACGCCCGGGTGCCCACCCGTTTTGCCTTTGACGGCCGCGATCCGGAAATCTACGAAAGACTCCGCAAGAACCGCGGCGCCTACTATAAGAAGCTCAAGGCCTTGGAGAACCTCTCGAAGTATTCCCGCCGCAAGCATACTATTATCGGTACAATTGGCCGGGGGTTTAACGACCAACATCTTGGTGACCTGCTCCAGTTTGTTCATGACAATCGGGACCTGATTTCCGATTTGGGCCTCATTCCACTCACGGAAAACTGGGAACCGGGCACTTTTGAGTCTGATGTCCACACCACTATGGAAGACGTTGAGAAGATGGTCCAGCAGGCCGTGCCCGATAGCGGCCAGGATTTCGTACCTGCCGGCCTGTCCTATTGCCTGCGCCAAGTACGCTCGTTCTTCCGGGATAATCCGCGCTCGGAGGTACTCTTGCTAGCCGGCGTACATCCTAATTGTGAGTCTATGACCCTGCTTGTCTCTGATGGGCAAAAATATCGCAGCATCAATCACTATCTGCGCCGACCGTTTCAGCAGGTTGCTGTGGAGTTTGCCGAAAAGGCCCGTAAGATCGAACCCATACTGAATAAACTGGACCAGAAAAAGTTCTTCCAGAAGCTGCGCGGCCAGTTGCTGATTATTAAAACATATGCATGGTGGGCGTTGAAGCGGATTAGATTCGTCCGCCTGATTGGCAATCCCATCACCACTCTCAGTCGCTTTGGCAAATCCGGTACAAAGGGACCGCAAGGTGTTTCCAAGAGCCGGCGGCCCCGACGTCTTCTCCGCGTGGCGATGTTGCCTTTCGAAGAAGAGCACTCGATCGATGCCCTTCGTCTGAAAAACTGCAAAGCCGTTTTTGCTTACGAGGATGTTGAAGACGGTCAAGTTAAGAATATACCCGCCTGCCTGTGGTATCCCTATCGTAATACTATCCTGAAGAACATTTCGCAAAAGTATGGCATTGCAGGCAGAGAGTCCCAAACTAAATCTACTCTAAAAGTCCAGGACGCTGCTGAATTACAAGAGTCAACCCAGAAAGAAAATTTGACCAGTAATGCGGAATCTTTATAGTTCGTTTGAGTTAGTTCTGCATTTATTACTTATCTGATTTGCGCTTAGGGCTTGTCCCCTTATGTGTTACTTCTTCTCCCGGCCGAAGCTTGTCTCCATGGTTCCATAAATCAACTCTTCTTTTGGTGAAACCAAGGATTTGGTCTGTCTACATTTATTCCCAATTATATGTTTACACCGATTCTATACTACCCTGTTTATATTAAAAAATGGGCAGGTAAGCGAGAAGGCTTACTTGCCCGAAGTTTGGAAATGAAAAAGTTATTAGCATTATATATATCGGTGGTATATGAGGCCGTATTTACCCCTGATTCACAGGAAATGGCGTGATTTTCGGCTCTGGACCGCTATTCCTGCCTTACAGCACTTTTCCACTGGGGGGGAAATATGGGCTGTCCCCTTTAAAAACGTCTTTTAGGACCTTCTAAGTTCAAGAAAATGCCTGCCCTCGTCCGATATATCCGAATAGTTATGGCCAAGAGCAAGAAAAAGCATAAAATATCCAGAATTGTATTCCTTCTGGTCCTCTGTGGGGTCACCATTTATTTGCTGCGGACCACGCAATGGGAGAAATCCGATGATTTTACCTGGAATACTGGAGGCGCATCTGGCCATTCCGCCACTGCTGGTGAAGTCCCACTTTGTGAGTATATGGTTTGCGAGAAATGGCTTACTTTTTGGCGCAGTTCAATGGTAATTGTTAGTGCCTATGCCAAAGCTGATGATGATAAAGCTAAGGAGCTCAACCGACTTGTTGCCCGGCATAATCGTGAAATTAAAGACGAGATCCGTGCAGTAGTAACATCCTCCGATTACGCCCAACTTACCGATCCCAATCTAAAGGCAATTACCAACAAGATAGCTGACGGTCTTGAGAAGATAATTGGCAAAGGATACATATCAAAATTACTAATCCCTGTTTGGCATGTAACTTCATAAAATCATATCTTCCACCAATATCTCCTTCATGGAGAAATTTCCTCCTCTATTTATTTACATTTACTTGCTTGAATTTTTGAAAAACTAACATTACTAAAACAGATTTTCCTGGAGTATGCACAGCATAGCGGCTCGGCCTAAAATTACTGACCAATGTCCTTGAAGAAAACAGGTAACATAATTAGAGGTATCTGATCTTAGGACAGCTGTGATATCAGTATAAAATGGAATAAAATCAAAAAAGGGGGAAAAATTTTTACTTGTAATTAAAACGTATGTTTAATACAATTGTATGAAACTTTTATTTAGGTATTGCTATGGCAGTTATAGATATTCATAACCAGTTGTGTAAAAAAGACATACAGTCTCGCGTAAGATTGATCCAAGCTGCAGAGAAGCTCTTCGCTGACAAGGGATTTGATGCTACCTCGATCCGGGAAATTACAAAATTAGCTAAATGTAATGTGGCAGCTGTAAATTATCATTTTGGTGGTAAAGAGAATATATACCTGGAGGTTTTCCGTCGTCACCTGCAGTTGTTACGCGAAATACGCATTAAAGGCATTCAGCAAATAATGTCTCGTCCTGGGCCTGTTTCCCTTGAAACAATTCTCAATGCCTTTGCTCACTTATTTTATGAACCGTTGGTGAACGAGCAGTCAAGTGGTATGTTTATGAAGTTGATGATGCGCGAAATGCTCGATCCGCATTTGGAGCCTGAACTTTTTATTACTGAAATGATTGGACCGGTAAGAATAGCCTTGGGACAAGCCCTACAGCAAGTATGTCCGGATCTGGACGACAAGACTTTGGGATTATGTATTTTTTCCCTTATTGGTCAGCTAATTCATACCATCCATATGCAAAGAATGACTAATGCCTTTAAAGGGGGCGATCTACCATTTACCGACCGGGAAGCTCTGTTTGAGCATATCGTCCGTTTCACTGCTGCTGGAATACGTGCCTTGGAGAAGGAAAATATTAAATGAGAATTGCTTTCGCAAACACATTTAAGTGTTATACCTTTATCACCTTGTTTCTTCTTGTTGCATTAACTACGGGCTGTAAACTGGGGCCTGATTATGAGCGTCCTTCTTCGGTTACTGACGATGCCCAGCGCTACGTTCATGATATTGATGATAGAGAAGATCCCAATCTGATTGTTGATCTTGATCACTGGTGGGAACGTTTTGCCGATCCTGTTACCAGCGAACTGGTGCAGCAGGCCATACAGCAAAACACCGACCTTAAAGCCGCTGCTGCTCGTGTCCTGGAATCCCAGGCCCTTTTAACCCAGGCTCGCAGTCTGCTTTGGCCGCAAATCGATTATCACTTTTCACGGGATCGCTCCAAGTATTCCTTTAATTCGCCTTTTACAGGTCGTGCCGCCAATCTTAGCACCACCTTTGCACAGGACATTTCTATTAGTTATATAGTTGATTTTTGGGGGCAATTTCGCCGGGCTCAAGAGTCTTCCTGGCGGGAGTTGCTGGCTTCTCAGGCGGATCAAAAGGCCTTGGTCCAAACAATTATTGCCCAGGTTGTCCGCTATCGCATCAACATTGCCATGCTCCAAAGGCAGCTGCAGATCGCCTCAGACAACACCGACAACTACAGGCAAGTCTTGAAACTGGTGGAAAGGCGCTACCGAAAAGGATTGGTAGAGTCACTTGATGTAAGGATGTCACGGGAGAATCTCGCTGCCGCACAGGCCAACCAGGCCCAGGTTAACCAATCACTACAGATAACAAAAAATGCTCTGGATGTTCTTTTGGGTAATCGGCCCGGTCGGACAGAGAGGTTACCTGAGACTTTAGCGGATTTGCCGGACCTCAAGCCGATCCCTGTGGGTTTGCCCGCCTATCTGCTGGACCGTCGTCCTGATCTAATTCGCGCCGAGATGCATTTGGCCTCGGCTACCGCTCGGGTGGGTATGAATATTGCCCAGATGTTCCCCAATCTCGTCTTATCTGCCGGTTATGGATTTCGTTCCGACGAGTTCGAAGATCTTCTGAAAAAAGATTTCGAGATTTATTCTGCTCTCATTCAAGCCGTCCAGCCCATATTCAGGGGCGGACAACTACGTGCTCAGGTCAAGGCTTCAAAGGCCCAGGTTGAGCAAGCTGTAGCTGGTTATGCCGGCGCTGTTTTAAGAACACTACGGGAAGTGGAAGATGCCCTTATTAGCGAACAGATACAAAAACAGCGTCTTCAGGTCTTGCAGTTGCGTCTCCGCGAGGCCCGTGCAGCAGAAGAATTGGCTTTGGAACGTTATCAGCAGGGACTGGACCGGTTGCTGACCGTTCTGGAAACCCAGCGTCGGCGGCGTCTGGCCGAGAACGATCTGATATTAAACAAAGCTGAATTATGGAATAACCGGGTCAATTTGTTCCTGGCCCTGGGTGGTGACTGGCTCGAGGAGAAAAAAGATGAAGAGAAAAACGTCACCAAAAGTAAATAAACAGGAGTAGTCAGCTATGCAAAAGCGGACATGGATACAAATTTTATTATTTATAATTATTCTGGCGGCGGGTGTTGGTATTGCCAAATATTTAATATCCCAGCGCAAGGCTCCCCCACGCTTTGAACGGGAGGTGCCTGCCCCTCTGGTAAAGACCGAAACCCTGCATTTACAGGATATTCAAATGGTTGTTCTTGGTAATGGTGCCGTACGTGCCAAGACTATTGTACAAGTTGTACCTCAGGTTCCGGGTAAGACTTTGACCGTTGCACCTGATTTCATCAACGGAGGTCTCTTTTCCGCTGATCAAACGTTAATACAAATTGAGCCCGATGATTACGAGTTAGCTTTGCAGCGGGCCCAGGCCGGTGTCGCTCGGGCTCAGGTGCAGCTTGACCTGCAAAAGGCTGAAGCCGATGTGTCTCGTCAAGAGTGGCAGGAAATGCATCCTGATAAAGAGCCTGCTTCTACGTTGGTTTTTCGGATACCACAAATTAAGCAGGCCCAGGCGGAGCTCGAAGCCGCCCAAGCCGATTTGGCCGGGGCCCAATTGAACCTCAAGAGAACCAAAATCTCGCTGCCTTTTAACGGTCGGGTGGTGACTGAAAACGTGGACGCAGGTCAGTTTCTCACTGTCGGACAGCCGGTTGCCACAGTTTATGGCACAGATGTCATGGAAATTCCTGTTCCCCTGGAGGACAGGGAATTGGTCTGGTTTGAAATACCTGATGTTTCTTCACCCGGTAATGACAAATCCGCTGCTCAGAAAAAACAAACATTGGTTGATATCTTTGCCGACTTTGCCGGTGCTCGTCATCATTGGCTGGGTCACTTGGCACGGACTGAAGGTGTGGTTAATCCTGACTCGCGGATGATTAATGTTGTGGTGGAAGTCGAAAAACCTTTAGCGGACAAAAACTCTGGTATTAGTTTGCTCCCGGGAATGTTTGTGGACGTCGCCATCCGGGGCCGCCACCTCAAGGACGTCATTCTCGTTCCCCGCTATGCAGTCCATAACCGCGACGAGGTCTGGCTCATCAAAGAAAATAAATTATATATCAAAAAGGTAAATATCATCCGCAGAGATAAACAATATGCCTATGTGGATGTGGGGTTGGAGAACCAGGATGTAATTGTTATCAGTCCTTTGGATACCGTTACCGATGGTATGAAGGTTCGCCTCGAGGGCGAGCAAAACCAAACCAATAATCACAATGATGATGCCGGGACTCTCGATAATAATTCCAAGGGAAAAGGATAATGGCTGATAACGATAATTTATTAAATGATAATTGGTCCAAAGACCAGCAGCATGGCCCCTTAGCCTGGTTTGCCCGCAACCGGGTAGCTGCCAATCTGCTTATGCTGTTTCTGTTGGTAGGGGGGGGGCTCACCCTGATTTCCATCCAAATGGAATTGTTTCCGGAATTCTCCATCGACCAGATTAGTATCCGTGTACCCTACCTGGGAGCCTCCCCGGAAGAATCCGAGGAAGGTGTTTGTATGCGGGTCGAAGAGGCAATTGCCGCCGTCGAGGGTATCAAAGAGATACGTTCTGTTGCTGCTGAAGGTATGGGAACGGTTGTTGCCGAGTTGGAGGAATACGCCGACAGCCGGGAGGTGCTCGATGACATCAAGTCGGAAGTGGACCAGATTATTACCTTCCCGGAAGAAACCGAAAAACCCATCATTACCGAAATGACCAACCGCAGGCACATGCTCACCGTTGTCCTTTACGGCGACGTCTCGGAACATACTCTCAAATATCTGGCCGAAGAGGTGCGCGATGAGCTCACCGCTGTTGATTACATCTCTCAGGTGGAAATCTCAGGCGTACGCAATTTTGAGATTTCAATTGAAGTCTCCGAGGAAACACTCCGCCGCTACGGTATCAGTTTTGATCAGGTTACCCGTGCCGTCAGTTCTTCTTCGCTGGACCTGCCGGGCGGCTCGGTTAAAACTTCCGGCGGTGAAATACTGGTCCGCACCAAGGGACAGAAATATCGCGGTAAAGAGTTTGAAAAAATTGTTGTTTTGACCCGCCACGATGGCACCGAAGTATATCTGGATGAAATCGCCGATATCATTGATGGATTTGAAGATTCCGATCAACTAGCCCGTTTCGACGGCAAACCGGCGGTCCTGATAAATGTATTTCGAATTGGTGAACAGGATGCTCTCGAGGTTGCCGATACCGTCAAGGATTATGTAAAGGAAAAGAAAAATGAGTTACCCGCCGGCGTCTCCATTGCTGTTTGGTCCGATTCCTCCCGAATATTGCGCTCACGTATCTCGCTTCTAACTCGTAATGCCTGTTACGGTCTCACTCTCGTCTTTATCTGTTTGACTCTGTTCTTGGATCTGCGTTTGGCCTTTTGGACTATGATGGGTATCCCCATCTCCTTTTTAGGTGCGTTTGTCATTTTGCCCCAAATGGGTGTCACTGTTAACATGATCTCGCTTTTTGCATTTATTGTAGTGTTGGGTATCGTTGTCGACGACGCCATCGTTGTAGGCGAAAACATCTTCGATTACCGTCAACAGGGTATGCCCCCCCTCCAGGCCGCTATCGTCGGCGTAAAGGAGTTGTGGTCCCCCGTTACCATTGCCGTCCTCACCACGGTAGCCGCTTTTCTGCCCCTGCTCTATGTTAAGGGCAACATGGGCAAAATTATGCGGGTCATCCCCCTGGTGGTTATCAGTGTCCTTATGATTTCCTTGGTGGAAGCCCTGCTTATCCTCCCAGCCCATTTATCTCATGGGCGCTTACACAAAAAACCGGGACCTATCGCCCGCCTGCAACAGAAAATCCGCCAACGCCTGGAATGGTTTATTAACGTACCATTTGCCCGCTTGGTGGAAGTATTTGTTAAATGGCGCTATGTTTCAGTTGCTGTCGGCTTTGCTGTGTTGTTTGCTACCGTGGGTTATGTCGCTGGTGGACATATTAAGTTTCTCTTTCTTCCCGACGTCGAGGCCGACAATATCGTAGCTACTCTCACTATGCCCCAGGGCACACCTCGTGAAAAAACCGAGGAGGTTGTCCGTTATCTGGAAGAAAAAGCCCAACAGATTCGCCGCGATATTGATGACCACATAGCCGATGGCTGTCCTTCGATATATAAGCATATCTCTACTACCATAGGCTCATCATATACCGGCAGAGGCGGCCCCAGAGGTTCTTCTGTGGCGGCCAGTGGCTCTCATCTGGCTGTAGTTAATATTGAACTCCTTCCCAGCGAAGAACGTGACATCCCCGCCCACAAATTTGACCTCGATTTATCCGCCACCTCGCTTATGAACCGCTGGCGCAACAGCGTCGGAGAAATTGCCGGCGTCTCTTCCCTGAAGTTTATCTCTTCTATCTTTAATGCCGGCGATGCCATCGACGTCGAGCTTTCCCATCGTAATTTTGATACTCTCTTAAAGGCAGCCGACAGGCTCAAGGAAAAGTTAGCTGAATATGATGGAGTCAAGGAAATTTCCGACAGCTTCCTGCCCGGCAAGATGGAATTGAAACTTTCCTTAAAAGAGCATGGACGTACCCTCGGTCTCACCCTTGCCGATCTTGCCCGTCAGGTACGTCAGGGATTTTATGGTGATGAGGTCCAGCGCGTCCAGCGCGGCCGCGACGACATCCGCGTTATGGTCCGCTATCCCGAACAACAGCGTAAGAGCATCGCCGACATCGAAAATATGCGCATCCGCACCGCTGGTGGTGTGGAAGTGCCCTTTAAAACCGTTGCTTCCGTAAAATATGGCCGTGGTTACGCCACCATCAACCGCACCGACCGACGCCGGGTCGTGCAGGTTACCGCCGACGTGGATGACAAAATCGCCAATGCCAAGGAGATTAACACCGAACTCTTTAGTACCGTCCTGCCCCAGTTGCGTCAGGAATTTCCCGGACTGTTTTTCGGTGCCCGTGGCGAGGAAGAGGAAAGGGCCGAATCTCTCGGCAGCCTGAAAACTAATTTTATTGTAGCCCTGCTCGGCATCTTTGGCCTCTTGGCCGTTCAGTTTCGCAGTTACATCCAGCCCCTTATCATTATGACGGCCATTCCTTTTGGCATCGTCGGTGCTGTCCTCGGTCATGTCATTATGGGCTTTAATCTCTCCCTGCTTTCCATGTTCGGTATTGTTGCCCTTACCGGTGTCGTGGTTAACGACTCCCTGATATTGATCGACTTGATCAATCGCCGCAGATCCTCGGGCGAACCCGTTATAGATATAGTCTGTAGCTCCGCCACCCGCCGCTTCCGGCCTATCATCATGACCACTCTTACCACTTTTTTCGGCCTGTGCCCCATGATCTTCGAAAAGAGCCTCCAGGCCCGTTTCCTCATCCCCATGGCCATCAGTCTTGCCTTCGGCGTCTTATTCGCCACCCTCATCACCCTTATCCTGATTCCCTGCCTCTACACCATCCTCGAAGACGTCAAATCTGTTATAAGGAAAAACTGAAGCACTATCATGAGAAATTGCCGATTAGTGCTTGGAGTTTGCTGTAATCCGTCTCTCGCTTATAAAGTGGCATGTTATCTTTTTTGTAAATCCCTGTATTTTCTTCAAAAGGCTTCTTGTCGGGGTTTACATAAAATACTCCTAATGCCAGTTTGTTTTTATCTGTTGCCATTTTAAATGCCAGATTTCTGTCATGATAGTCAAAGGAATCTTCCAGATAATAGGTATGATCCTTAAACCACTGATATGTATTGATTTTATTGAAGGTGACGCAGGGTTGCAATATATCTACTAGCGCATAGCCTGGATAATTAATAGCCTTTTTTAATATTTCTATAGTCTGGTCTTTAGCGCCGATATATGTCCTGGCTACAAACCCTGCATCCAAAGCAATAGCTACCGCCAGCGGATTAAAGGGTTCCAGAATTACTCCCGCCACTTGCACCGGTGTTTTAAAACCAACCTGACTGGTCGGTGACGCCTGTCCCTTTGTCAGCCCGTAAACCATATTATTATGCACAATATTTGTTATATTGGGATTTCTGCGTATCGTATGAATAAAGTGATTGCCTCCTTCCCCATACATATCACCATCGCCGCTTTCCGCAATTACTGTTAGTGCCGGATTACTTGCTTTTATCCCCGTGGCCGGCGGCAGCGCCCTCCCGTGCAGACCGTTAAAAAAGTTGGTCTTGAAATAATGGGGTATTTTTGCCGCCTGCCCGATTCCCGATACCAACACTAGATTTCTAGGCTCGATATCCATTTCTTCCAGGGCTTGTTTCAGCGCATTCAATATGCCGAAATTGCCACACCCCGGACACCAGGCTATATCGATCTCACCCATATCATAGTTTATATTTTTCATGGAAATTTCCTTATAACACTTTCTTAATTTCTTCAGCCAGACTATCCGCCGCAAAGCTGAGACCGTCATATTTCAGGATTTTATGATCAACATTAATATTCGTAATTATTTTCAGAAGTCTTGCAAATTGGGCCGTGGCATTGTTTTCCACTAGGATTTTTTTATTGGCTTTATTGATCAATTCAGCCGTACTTTCGTGTAGGGGATAAACTTGTTTAAAATGCAGCACTGAGGTATCATCTCTGCCCAGGTTTTTTATCGCTTCGCGTACGATATTAAAAGTTGATCCCCAGCAGATAACCAGATTCTCGTAGTTCGCTGGTCCCTGCATTGTTGGAGGTACGACTTCTTGTTTTATTAAATCAAATTTCTTCAGTCTTTTATCAACCATTTTTGTTCGCATTTCTATCTCTTCGGTAATATGTCCCTCTTCGTCATGCTCGTCACTGTCCACACACACCAGACCCTTGCCGAATCCCGGTATGCCTCGGGGCGAAACTCCATTTGCTGTTATTCTGTAACGCTGGTAATTTTCTGTGGTCTCGACAAAATACTTTTCTGTTTTGAGATCTTTTAGATTAAATGGCTCGATATTATAGTATGAATCCACAAAGTATTGATCGGAAAGAATAAATACCGGCACCTGAAATTTGTCCGCCCAGTTGAACGCCTTCTGCGTCAGATAGAAACCGTCTTCCAGACTGCCCGGGGCCAATATTATTCTCGGAAACTCGCCGTGTCCTGCATATAATGCCAAATCTAAATCACCCTGTTCAGTTCTGGTCGGTAGCCCCGTAGCAGGCCCCGGCCTTTGTGCCAGATGTATTACTAGCGGACTTTCCAGCATGCCGGCCAGACTTACCCCCTCGGTCATCAAGGCAAATCCACCGCCTGAGGTCGTTACCAATGCCCTTCCGCCTGCATACCACCCGCCGATTGCCATATTGACCGCGGCTATCTCATCTTCCACCTGCTCTACTAGAATCCCGAATTCACCCCCATGTTGGGCCAGAAAGGTTAATACGCCGGTCGCCGGTGACATCGGATAAGAACTGACAAAATTACACCCCCCCGCAATGGCCCCCAGGCCTATTGCCTCTGCTCCGTTAACCCGAATTTCTTTTCGTTCTGCCGAACTGGGTGAGATGTTGAAATTTCTCTTATCAGTTTGGATTTGCTTCTGTGCCTGCTCATAACCTTTTTCCAGGGCGGTAACATTTTTATCCTGAATTTCCTTCGGCTTATCTTTGAAATATTCCCGCAGACAATCTACTGCCTCCTCCGGGTTTATGGATAAAATACTCATCAGAGCACCGACGGCCACAGTATTGGCAAACACTTTGTTACCGATCTCCGTTGCTATTTTGGTAAATGGTATATCAAAAAGCGCACTTTCCCACTTCACCTCCTCGCTTAAAGTTTCCTTTTCACCTACTATCATGGTCTCTGGACTGATTCTTTTTTCTAAATGCCTTAGCGCTCCTTTATTAAGTCCTACCAGAATATCAATCCGGTCAACTACCGCTTTCACCCGCCTGGCCGAAATCCTGATTACGGTGGAATTCATCCCCCCACGCACCCGAGACATATACTCTTTGGTGGCAAATACATTACTGCCTTTGGTCTTCAGAATATCCGTGCATAAATATTCCACTGTCTGTATCCCCTGTCCCGCCTGACCGCACAAGACAATAGAAATATCATTATTTTCTCGGACTGATAAATTAGCCATACTCAAAAATTCCTTCGCGCGTGTTTATGTTTAGATCCTCAGCGTTTGATTCTTGTTATATACCCCACTTAATATATTTCATTATATTTTCCATTTTTATATATTATATGGATCCACCCCTCCGAAGTCGACTTTATTGCTTTTGATTTCTTGTTTAGCACTATGCCTGAGCACTGGAGAGCATCCTTTCCCTGGTTATTTCGTAAGGTTAGTTTTCTATGATTTCCCAGACGATTATACTGCAGGGGGTGAGGATAATTACCGGTTGTTCGCTTGCTGAAAAAATAAACTTATCGCCGAACCCATCGGCAGTAATTGTAGTTACTGTATGTGAGTCCTTGGTAAGATCATATTCATTGCCGAAGCATTTTACCCGTGTATTAAGTGTCTGGTCGGAAACATTTGCGAAAATCAGAACTAACTTCTTTTCCTGCGGCAGACGCCACGCACCGGTCATAACTGCTTTGGTGGTTATGGGCCATTCACGGTTAAACCATTGCCAGTCGGCGGTGACGGTGGGTATTTCATCCAGCAGCAGCGGTGGTCGGCTCATAAGCCCGGCATAAAAATATCGCCTCAGCAGCCAACGTATCCGGACACAATCTTGCAAAAATGGGCCCGATTCCTCTCGTTTCAGAACTTCAGGTTTCCACCAGCCTATCTGTTCACCGAAGACTAACTGCTGGCCGGCTTTCATACGATTGGCCAGGTCCTGAGTTGGCCCTCCGCGATAGGCGCGTCCGAACATCTGGATGGTCCCGCCATAGACAGCGGAAAATGCCGGCACCATATCCTGATCCTGCCAGTGCCAAGTGAGAAAGCCGTCAAACCATTTCAGGTACGGCTCGCCATTACATTCGGTAGTCAGTATGCAATCGGCAGGTTTCGCTACGCGAATGGACTCAAGCATTTCCCAGTATCCCTGCACCCACCAATGTCCACCCCCCAGGGGATGACCATGAGATTCGTCAAAACATAGTAATGGTTTGGCCGCGGCAACTTGATCGATATAAACGCCGTTTACCCCATATTTCTCGAAAATCTCAAGTACAATTTCTCGCACTTTCTTCTGCCAGAATGAAGTGGCCGGACACATCGCCGCCAGGGTAGCCCTGCTGCCGTCCGATTCTTTACCTATATAGGCTTCTGTATATGGTTGGCCATCTTCTTTCTTGGTGGCCCAGGGCAAAGCGATACTGGTAAACTGCCAATCCTCCAGCCCTTTGTCCCGAATATCCCACAGCCTGCCATTAATATAGGGCATAACACGTACACCTGCTTTTTGCAGTTGAGCAACCCCTTGGGAAAAATCTTCTTTCGGAGGAAGGTAATGAGGATAATCGTTGTCATAAGGTATCTTATGCCAGTTATACCAATGGAATCCGGTGGGCAGTTGGAGTTGCTTCGCCATAGTGAGCACCTGATTCACACATTCAGCCGCCGATCCGCGTATTCGCGTCCAGGCAAGTGACTCCCGAAACCATAAGGGAGTATCGCTGCGCCCGTCCGGTCCCAATTGCGGCCACCATTTTGCTTCCTTGCTGACCCAGCGGCGGTAGATCATCGCAGCATCATACCAATCACCGCGCAGCAGTTGCCAAACAGCCTTACCCGGCAAATCGAAATCATTGCCTCCCTTGCCCATATCAGGAACTGGATTATAAAATATAAAATCCAACCTCTTCTCTTCAGGATTACTTTGGATAAAAATATCTTTAGTTGAACCAAACGGATCATGCATGGCTACGTATAGTCCGGTTCGTTGATCAGCGTTATAGGCGGCCAGATATTGCATACAAATCCGGCAACTGGGGTAGGTTCCACCTTGACGCATTTTTTTGTTCCATGGCTCGGTGGTTTCGACGCCTGCTGCAAAAGGTATAAACACCTTGGCCTCATTTCCCGGCCGCAGGATAGACAATTGCGGAAACTTAACCCTCATTAAACTCCAGGTGGTATTGTTATTAATCTGAATGTCCCATTCAAAGGCGGGTTCCGTTTGGTGGGCACTAAGCGTAACATTCACCTCGATGCCTTTGAGTTGCTCATCAATTGGTTGGCGAAATTTCAGTAAATAACCCTTTGTTCCTTTTGTCCGTTTAACATCTACCTTACGCCACCCAACGTCCGCATGCAGGGAACCTTTTTGCTTGGTTTGAGGATTTTGCACTGCCAGGGAAAATAAAGGCAGCGAATCAGAAATAAGCAGTTGCTGGTTGGTCCTCTCGTCCACTAAGCTTTGTGCCTTAATGCCCCGCTGTGTTAACTCCAATACCAACTTCATATCTTGTGCCTGGACAATAACCTGTTTGGGTAAACGAGCTTCCGAAGCTGGTTTCTGCCCCCAGACCGGATCATAACCGAGTGCCTCGGTTAAGAGCCATATAATGAGTAACAAGAGACTTCTTTGCGATTTCATATGTCTAATCACTTTCATTAAATATCCTGATCTAACTATTTCGGTTTAATATTTTAACTTGTTATGGTGTTTTGTTAAAGATAAGATTTGGTTATGTGGCCGAAAAGAAATGCAATCTGATTTGTCAGGAAATTAAATATGGTAAGGTGTTTTCATGTTAAGTTTTTAATAACAATTTTACTTGTGTCAATTTTCTGCGTTTTACCCTGCCCAGGACAATATCAAACCATTACCGCTACTCGTAAGTATATTGATTTGAATGGCCCCTGGCAGGTGTTTTATGACGAAGCCAAGACTTTTGGCTCAATCGAAGAAAAAAAGCTCAATACTATCGAATGGACCACGACAAATTTGCCGGAGTTTCGGGTCGTACCCGGCAAAAATTCGGCAATCTACCAAAAACATATCACGCTCGATAAAATACCTGATAACACCAGAGCAATTCTAAAAATCTCAGCGGCAATGTTAGCCTGCAATGTTTATGTTAACAACAAAGAAGTGGGCTGTCACGGCGGCGGCTTCACGCCCTTCGAATTTGATGTTACCGAGCAACTCAAACCCGGTGATAATGATATTTTAATCTATTTGATTGGTGAAACATTCGCGATCTCTGCCAAAAAACAAGCAGCCCAACATCAGCTTGGAGGTACCCTGGCAACCATGGCAGGACAAATTCCCGATAAAAAAATTCAAGCTGCCGTACGCAACTCCTCTCGCCTGGGGATTTGGCAGGATATTCGCCTGGAACTGCTGCCGAAGGAGCGAATAGAAAATCTGCATGTAATAGCCGAACCTCTTGAAAACAGAATAGATCTGGTGATCAATCACAACCTTTGCCCGGACACAGATCTCCTGCGGATAGAATCGGATATTTATGATAAAAACAGCAACCGGGTTTATGCTTATAGTGAAAAAATCGAATCAACTAATGCCAGGCCGCTAACCTTAAAGCTTTGTAACCCCACCCTTAAGTTCTGGAGTCCTGACCATCCTGCATTGTATCATCTGAAAGTCAGGCTTTATAAAAACGCCAGGCTGATGGACGAATTTGTCAAGCGTTTCGGTTACCGGAAGTTTGAAATTAAAGGCGGCTACTTTTATCTTAACGGGGTTAAAACCATCTTGAGAGGTGAAAGTGAACTCTTTCCTGTTTCCATGCTGCGCTGTGCCTTCGGCACTGAAAAAGTTGTAGGCGACTATTATAACAAAGAAACCTTAAAACGCTATTTAACCGTCATGAAAGAAAAGCTTGACCTCAATTACTTCAGGGTCTGCGCGGAGTTGGGACACGAACTTGTCTTTGATTTGGCTGACGAACTTGGCCTGCTGATCGAATGCCAGTCGTCCGTCTGGTCGACAATGTATAATTATTATCTAAACGGCGGTGACCAATTCTTACATAACACGCAGCAGGAGTTTAAAGAATGGATTCTGCGCGACCGGAACCATCCGTCGATAATTTACTGGAGTAGTGAAAATGAAATGCTCAGGATAGCCCGGAAAGACAGCAAGGAAGAAGCCTTTTTCCTTCAACTTGATGATTTTATCAGAAAATACGATACAACCAGGCCCATATCTCATGACGGTGCGGCTGCCAACTCGAGGGCTATCTCTTTTTATCACGTTCATAACGAAGAAAATTACGATAAATTGATGAAGCACTGGGACAAGAAAAAACCCCTGGTCTTCGGAGAGTTCTGGATAGGAGGCAGGGCCGCCGAAAGAAGGCTTATTAGCGGTGCTGAATTCTTTTCTTATGACGATTATGTGAATAAGCAGGATTATTTGTGGACCCAAAAAATCGAACAAATGAGGATATATGACGCCTCCGGAATATGTCCCTATCGTGTCTATCCTACCCTGTTTCGTAACCTAGGGAGAAAAACTTCACCTCACGATTCTATTGCCATAAAGCTTTTCGATTCTATCTTGCAATATGTCAACCTCGCCGGCCCCGGCCAGGGATATGACTTGGATCCCGGCGTCTTAAAGACCTTCAGACATCTGCTCGGCAGGTATTTTGTTACTTTCATGCAGAAATCTTCCTATTACTATGCGGATACCAACGGCATCGTGAAAATTCCTGTTTATATTAAAAATGATTCACCGCAAAAGCGGAACCTTCTGCTTGATATAAGAATTGACGGGACAATATTCAAAACCCTCAAATGTTCAATGCCGGCTGGGGAAAGATGTGTTGAATATTTTGAATATAAACTGGCATCTGACTACGAAAAAAAATCTATTAACCTTGAGCTGAAAGACAAAAACGGTACTCTGCTCGATGAAAAACAGGCGGAATTGTTCTTTCATAAGAAAAGTTCGCTGCCTTTGCAGCTTAAGTCCAGAGTTTATCTGCTCCAGAACAAATGGACAAAAACATACGCCGATTACCTGAAAGCAAAACAAGTAAATCTTTTGCAAATCTCGAGAAATGAACTTGGTTCAGTGCCGGCAAACAGTGTCCTGATCGCTTCCTTGGATGATTTTGTAAGCGAACCCATGCTTGAAAGCAAATTACAAGAAAAGAAAATTAACTGCTTTATCACTGAAGGCGCCCTTGATGACCAGCAGGGTTTATGTGGAGTAAAGGTCTATAATCTAAAAATTATAATGCTTAATGAGGGGCACTTCATTGATATATTTAAAAGAAATGTTTATGTAGATGATTTTTATTATACGTCCCAGAGTGTCTGTGAAAGTGATATTCATCCTGTTCTAAAAGAGGTGCAGGTCAGGAACATAACGGGTTTTTCGGCTGATGAAACAATGGTTTCCAAGGGTGTCATAGTAGGGCCCAATATGAAACTGAAAAATATAAAAGCCGACCTGCAGGATATAGGAGTGGAAATCGCCGGCCAAAAGCAGATTGTCCCGGGCGCAGGCGACTCGCCGAAGCTCCCCACCACCAGCAACTATTTATTCCGGAGTCTGATGACCGGCTCCAGGAGGCAATACTCCGTGCTCGGTGAGCTGACTGACAAAAATCATCGCCTTATTATTTCACGCTTATATCTTTCCCAGTCCCTGGGGAAAAATCCTCTGGCTGATATTATCTTCAATTCAGCGCTGAGATATCTTGAAAACGCCGGCCGCTGCCCCAGGGCCCTGCTCCCTGAGAACCAAAACAATCTTGCCAAGTATTGCACCTTGATAGACGGCAAAACAGGAGCAGTTAATACCGAAAAATATCCTGTTATTATATTTTGCAATCTTGACAACCTCTCCCCGGAGGTAAAAAAGAAATACCATAATCTGCTCAGCGGCATGGAAATAAGCCCTCTAACGCAACAGGCCAATTACCTTGCCTTTTTGCAAAGGGGTTATTTTTCGTCTTCCAAATATTTTCCTATAGAAACCGCTGGTTTTAATCACGTCCTCCAGCCGCTTCCCGATACCAAAGTAAACGGAGGATTGCAACTTATGGATGTCGGCCAGAAAAGTTGGGGGTCATTGTTTTTCCCCTGGGTGCAAAATGCAGGATTCCCGCAGTCGCTCGGTTTTAGCGCCCTTCAGCATGATATCAAAGATAATAAGGTATTATATTTTGTCGAAGATATTTTTGATGATAAAGGTAATGTAAGAAAGAAGTATCAAAATATTATCGCTAATGTATTCGACAGCCGGCTGTTAGTAACGAAGTGAAAAAATAACCCCCTGTAAATTCAACAGGGGGCTATTGTTATATGCATTCCTCAGCTTGACTTGATGCTTCTTAGCTCAGGTTCATCCAGTCGATATTGACCTTTTTCAGGGCGTAACCGATTTCTTTCAGGTAATTGCCGTAGCAGAGCATCCAATGGAATCCTTTCGTCTCGGCCACCAGCTTGTCGCAGTCACCTTTGATCTGTACATCAGATTGTGACCTGCAGATATCCAGGAAGGGATTATCGATAATCTCCCCTTCAAATCCCAGCCAGCGTTTGAAACTGAAGTCCGGATTAATTACCGTAACCTCTTGGCCCAGCTTCATATCCACCTTCGGCGCCGCCCCGTAGTCCGATTCATAATGGGTCAGGATTTTCGCCGGTTCATAGTTCTTGCCGTCCATCTTCCGCGGGGCTGTGCAATGGGCCAGCGTAACCACATTATCATGCGGATAAGTAGGATCATTCAAAAATACCGGTTTGCCGCTTATATAATGTAACATTACTCCGGAGGGGATCACTACAAAATCGGATTCACAATAGGCGTTATAGCCGCTGTCGTTCATCAGGGTCAGCGGCAGACACGCGGTCGTTTCCGAGATCGGCATTACCGTAGCCATGCAGCCACAAATCGTAAAGGCATCGGTTTGGGCCTGGCTGATCAGGGTTTTGAAAACCTCGTTCAGTAAAAATGCCTTTTCCACAAACTGCTTGTCGGTATCGAGTGATATACCCTGTTGCTTGAGATATTGGCCGGCCTCGTGATTGCAGCGTTTAACCAGGGTCTTGTTCTGCTTGGCTTTTTTGATCATTTCCGCAAGTTGTTCGTAGGTAACAGTTTGCAAATCCATATTAAATATATTTTTCGCCTTTTCCGGTGCTGTACGTCCGCCCGTACCCCAGCCGGCGGGACCACCAACGCAGACAACTTTTTTGCCCATGGTATTTTTCAAGCCATACAACGCGCGTAAGCGCCACTGCATTTGGTCCATACTGTCAACTATAACATCCTGGTGGCCCATGCCTTGCTGGCCGTATTCGTCAACCATTTTGCGCAAGTAACGGTTGTGGGCGATTTCGTACCAGAGATAAACAGGGCCGGATTTGTGTCTGACAAACATAATTGTCCATTTGCTTGGTACCGTAAGTTTTTCCAAAACACCTAAGCCGGTATTGGCGGCATAGATGAGCATGACATCATGATCGCCTTTACTTACTTTGGCAGCAGTAGTTGCATCGTTTAGGGTGACCAAAGGAAGGATTTCCAGAGGAAATTCCGAGTCGGCGGCGAGTTTGTTGAGCTCCTTTTTGATGCGCTGCTGTTCCTGGTCGATGTCTTTTTGGGTATGGAAGGCGCCCCAGCCTCGCCAGCTAGCCTGCTTTTTGGGTTTGGGTAGGGTGACGGCTAAAACCGGCTGTACGCGTAAAGGCTTGGGGTCAGTGGGCTTAAGTTCAGTGTCGCCAATAGCTTTGGAGGCCAAAAGATCAGAAGTGGAGGCGAGGACGCCGGCGGCCAGGCCTAGGCCGGCGAGGGAGGCGCTGGTGGTGCCCATGAATTCGCGGCGGTTTAGGCCACAACTAGCACGGGACATACAACAATTACAAGGACTTAAGTGAGAATGGTCGTGGTCATTTGACATGATAAACGTTCCTCCGAATATGGATTGGTTTTATAACATATTTCCACAAAAGAAGTTGCGATTAAGAACTAACAGTATAAAATTTTATCCCAATAATTATAAAAGGCAAGTTCAAATATGGGCGATAGGGGGTCTGAGAAATAGGTAATTATGAGAAGGATTGTAAGTCTTTATAATACGATTTTGGAAATGAATGTAAGTCTTTGTTTTTAGCGCGAAAATTTTTTTGAAATTCTTTCCAGATAGTAATAGTTCTTACAAATTCATAAAAAAAGTGCATTAAAACTTTTGAAAAGTGTTTGACAATTTATTAAAACTGTTGTATATTTAATAAGATACTAATGGGGGCTAGTGGGGAATCTATGTCTAAATGGCAAAAAGGCTTAAGGCCTAAGACCCAAGGCCAAAGACAAAATTATGAAACAGAAGGTAACGAAGGGAACAAAGTTAATAAGTTGTGAGTGGTCAGTGGTGAGAAAATTAGTTTCACGCAAAGGGGCGGAGAAAGGTAGACCGTGGGCAGTAGGCCGTTGACCGTGGTGAGAAATAAGAGAGAGCGGGTTTTGGGATTGAAATTTGACTGCAGAGCAGTTGTGCCTTAAAGTATAATAAGATTTTGCCACAGAAATCGCAGAGAACTCAGAGAAAGATATTTAACCGCAGATTAACGCAGGTCCGCCTTCGCATAAAGCTTCGCCGTGACAAGTGGACGCAGATTGTTTGCTTTAAGGCGATGTTTTGGCAAACATCTTTAAATTCAAACAAAAA
>Ga0272442_10001088_pt1 | contig 41866 bp, 23 predicted proteins | sample SSMForm2O_FD_200262 | JGI IMG/M metagenome (GOLD analysis project Ga0272442, IMG submission 200262) | Marine sediment archaeal communities from Little Sippewissett salt marsh, Falmouth, MA, United States - SSM-Form-2O | ecosystem: Environmental > Aquatic > Marine > Wetlands > Sediment ...
CCCGCTGCTCGTCGTTGTGTGATTTGTTAATTGTGAATTGTGATTGTAGAGGCAGGTTTCAAACCTGTCTTTACCGGAGGAAAGAATGTTTAAATTTATATCATTAATAATCATTTCTATTTCGAGTATTCTTTTCGCCGCCGATTTTGTTGTCCAGCAAAACGACTGGATGGGCGGCGATGGCGTCCCCGGTCCGGTTGCAAATTGGGGAACGCAGTTTTATACTGGCGACAGTATCTCGACAGCATCTTTCGGGAGCGTTTCGCTTGTCGCGAATGATTGGGATTTTAGCGATTGGGTAAGACATGAAATCGACACCGACAGCCATATTGGTTCGCATCACTGGGGATTTCAGCCTGCCGATATCGATGGCGATGGAGACCTCGACCTAGTAGGATTCACCGACAGAATTATGTGGTATGAGAAAACGGGACATTTTATTTATGTCCCGCATGAGGTTGATGGAAGCGAACTTTTCACAGCAGGCTCGCCCAATTTCACTCAACCGGTCGATATCGATGGTGACGGCGATATCGATATTGTGAGAAGCAATGGCTCTGTGCTGGATTATTTCGTGAACGATGGCGCCGGAGCGTCGTGGTCGAGAAATATCCTCACCGATAGCTATATGAATGTCTATTGTCTTGTTGGGGATGTTGACTATGATGGCGATATGGATATCGTCAATTTTACAACAGCGATTTTTACGGGAAGCATGGCAATCTGGTGGAATGATGGCGGTACATTTACCAGAGAACCTATATCCAGCATTTCTTCAATCTGGCGGGCGCACCTTGCAGATATGGATAATGATGGCTTCATCGATATTGTTGTAACAGGCAATTTAACACCTCATTCGGTTATTTTCAGGAATGATGGCGCCGGGAATTTCACGGAAGTTTTCAATTCAGGTGGTAGTGTTTTAACTTCTATCGATGGTTCTTATCCCGAGGACATCGATATGGACGGCGACCTCGATATTGTCTTTGGTGGCAATCATTCGTTATTTTCTACCGGATTCGGTGCATATTTAAATGATGGAACGGGCATATCATATTCCCGGATGGTCTTGGTGGACGATGCCGGTAGTTATGCCGATGGCGCTATGGCATCCGATATCGACCTCGATGGTCATGCCGATATTGCCGGAGGGTTTAATGCTGTGGGTTGGTTCCGGCAGTCGCCGACAACTTCGCTCGAATTCACCGAGCACAATCTTTACGAATCCACTCCCGGCGATACACTCGATTGCCACTGGATTCTGGTCGCAAATCTCGATGAGCAAAGCTGCATTCCATCGATGGATATTCTTATTTCCGCCGCAGGACAATTCACAATATTCGAGAACAGAATGCTTTTGTCGTTTGCATCCGATGGCTTTCTCGAGTCGTCGATACTCGAGGTGAGCGATGCTCTTCATACGGCAAATTTTTCCGAAATCGGATGGGAAGCATGTATTCCATCGGATTCATCCATTGCATTCTTCTACCGTGCGGGCGACGACCCTGTCGAAATAACTTCACTTCCATGGCAAGGTCCACATTGGGGTTCAACACTCGATACTCCAGACAGCATCGGAATTTCAGCAACCGGAAGATATTTCCAATACCGTGCCGGGTTCTTCATGGACGAACTTATTACCGACATCGATATTGCCGTGCTTCACCGGTTCTGGGTGGAATATGACACCGTATCATCATTGGTTCCCCCCACTGTGGATTCGATATGGTTCGTAGAGGAAACCGATTGCGATGGAATCAATATGGTCGAGATTTGCTATACGATGGCAAGCCCCGACAGTGTCTCCGGCGATGTAGTTGTCGAGTTCAGTTCCGCTCCCGGACCGACATGGGATATCGTCCCTGCGACAATCACAAATGACTGGGGCGACCTCGGCGTTGGTGTTATTCCAGGAGAGCACTGTTTCAATTGGGAACTTTCGGCGGACATGCCGAATATCGAGGGATATGGCTGGCTGGCGAGAGCTATCGTCGTTTACGATGTCTTTGCAGATACAGTTACAACCGCAGGTCCGCTCGATTCGCGTCCACCAACTGTCGCTATCGACTGCGCGAACAATGTTATTGTAGATGAAGCTATTGTTATTTCATGGTCGGCGCAGGATTCTTTCTGGGTGAACGACCCCGGAACGCTATATATCGAGTATCTCGATTTTGTCGATACGGCAATCACCGGCGATACATCATATATATGGTATCCCGATTGGGGAACAATAAATAACGAGTGGGTCGATTTTCGTGTAGTGATGCGCGATTCTTTCTGCAATTGGGGAATGGATACATGTTCGATGCGGCTATGCGAGGATATATCTGCTCCATCGATAACAGCAATCGAGACGCTGACCGACTGTTATGACACGGCATTCACGATGCGATTCGTCCTCGATGATTCCGGCGGCAGCGGATTGGATTACTCTTCGGTTAGTGTGGTTTTCAATGATACTTTCCAGCTCGATTACGAATTATCCGGTGATACTGTGATTATTCATGGCGGGGAAGATATTTATCCGAATGACAGCGCAATCGTATGTATAAGTACATGCGATGATAACCTTCCCTGCACGCCCAACTGCACCGAGCAATGCTGGTATGTCTGGCGATGTCCAAATATCTATGGCTGCGGAAGGATTCCAAATCCGTTCACGCCGAATGACGATGGCATTAACGATTTCTGCCAATTCTCATTCCCGGAGATGGAACTCAGAGATGCCTCGATTTTTATCTATGACATCCACAATTCCAATATCAGAACAATCGATGTCCCCGATGGATTCGGCGCAAAACTCGATGCGCAATGGAACGGAAAAGACGATGATGGCAATTCTCTCCCGCAGGGGCTGTATATTTGGATTATCGAAGCGAACGGCGAGATAATATGCGAGGGAACGGTTACTATTGCGAGATGAGGGGAAAGAAAATAGAATGAAGAAAGCCCAAAGAGAACAATTGTATTAACATCGATTTGTGTGGGCGATTTTCCATGAAAGCACCCAGCAGGTATAAGTCATTATTTTTAGTAAACTATCCCAATTTTCGATACTGTATTCGAGGCTCGATACACCGTTGATATCGTTTGTTGCATTGTTTCCCTCGAATGACTCGTGTTCTTTATAGGCGATGTGCAGTTTATAGGATGCGTCGTTTGATTAAATTGATACACCTTTGTTATGACTCGATTTGCCATTCTGAACATAACTACGAATCAAACAATAATTACAACTTATCTAACGATGCGAATGAGAACTAAAAAAAAACCTTGCCAAAATCTATGCCGATAATAAATTTTACAATTTGCTGCTGGGGTAGCTCAGTTGGTAGAGCACAGGACTGAAAATCCTGGTGTCGACAGTTCAATTCTGTCCCCCAGCACTTTTTTAGTGTAGAGTGTTTTTATCCTTTTTGTTCTGTCCTTTCCGACTTAATTTGGAATCCATTCTTCCGCACACCAAATTGATTCCCGCTTCGACTCAACACTTTTGTGAGAACAAATTTCCATGATGATTCTAATAGATTCAAAAAAAAATGATATTAGTTGCAAAATTACAAAACAACAATTTCTTGACATCTTAAGTAATGATGCTTTTTTTAAAAAAATATCCCCGAACTTATTTGAAAACATTTGGAGGAAAGATGTCGAATAATATTACCGAACCAATCAACGATGAAGCGATGCAATCTCTCGATGAAATTTATGAAAAAAAGCCTCTGAGCTGGTGGTCTCCCGTACGATATATATTTGCTGGGTTCGTTACTCTGATTACTTTTATCATATACTATTTAACAACTCAAGCGACAGTTTCATTCTGGGATTGCGGAGAATTTATTTCATGCTCCTATATTCTTGCTGTTCCACATCCTCCGGGTGCCCCGCTTTTTCTTCTTGTGGGAAGGCTTTTCTCACTGCTTCCGGTTGGAGTCGAGGTAGCGTTAAAACTAAATTGGATGTCGGCGTTTTTTAATTCTCTCGCGATAGGTGTTATTTTTCTTATTCTCGCCCGTGTTATAAACCGCTGGTTTGGACAGATAAAGAACTTTATGCAGGCATTTATCGTAATTATCGGCGCCACATCGGGAGCTTTTTTCGCAGCGTTTGGCACTACATATTGGAATAACGGTCTCGAAGCTGAAGTCTATGGCTTTGCGATGCTGATTTCGACACTGTGCGTCTATTTTGCAATTCTCTGGAGTGAGCGCCACGAAGACCCGCGTGCAGATAGATATATACTTCTTTGTGCACTTCTGATGTATCTCGGAATAGGCGTGCACCTGACAACTCTGATTATGCTTCCCCCGCTTTTTCTGTTTTTTATTATCGCAGATAAAAGCAAACGTTTCAATCCGGTTTTTTGGCTGATATGGTTCGTGTTGTTCCTTGTCGCTACGGAATTTAATATCTTTATAGAAAGCACAATGAGCGCGTTTATCATCTTTGCGCTTGCCGCAATGTTGACAAACAACTCGGGTGGTAGAACTGTTTTCCTCACAATCACAGGTGTTTGGGCATTGATACAGTTATTTCTTGTTTTCAGCGGCACCACAATTCCGGGACTGATATTCAAAGACTTTGGTCTTTCCGGTAAAACTCCCAGCACTATGGGAGCGCTCTTTCAATTTTTAATTATCGGAGGCTCTTTTATTATTGTCGCGACAAAAAATTATATCAGGGAATGGCGGTTGGGATTTATGACGATTTTACTTTGTGTCGTCGCGTTTTCGCTTAACTCATATACTCTCATACGCTCGAAAGCCAATCCATATATCGATGAAAACGACCCGGAAACAATCGAATCTTTCCGCAACTATATGGACCGTAAGCAATACGGTCAGGAATCGCTGTGGTCATTGATGTTTAAGCGGAAAGGTTCTTTCACCAATCAGTTCGGAACTCATATAAGAATGGGCTTCTGGGGATTCTATCGCGACCAATGGACAAATCCAGATAAAATCCCACGCAAATTTACACTGAACGGATGGATATTCTTTATCTTCGCGTATCTGGGGGTTGCGTATGCCGCATACAAGAATCCACGGTGGGGAGCGCTGCTGTTCTTCACCACTCTGATTTCTACTATCGGACTGCTGATTTATCTTAATTTCTCCGATGGTTCCGGCGCAATTCATCTCGAGGTGAGAAACCGTGACTATTTCTATACTCCGGGATATATGTTTATGGGAGCGCTTATCGGTCTCGGTGTTGCGGCATTGCTATCGTTTATTTATCGAGGATTCAAGGAACTTACTACATTCTTGAAAGACATTGGACCGGTTATGTTCTTCATTCTCGCATTCGGCTCGCTTATTATAATGGGGCTTGTGCGGCAGGATGTACCGTATTTTCTCGGTGTCGCTGTGTTAAGCTTTGTGGCTGGAATTATATGCACTATAATCCGGCGACCGGAGGAGCATCTGCACTATGATTATTCCAGCGCACGAAATGCAATTGTTGTTCTTCTGGGTATAATTCTGGTGATAGCGCCCGCAATTTCGCCCGCTACATATTGGTTCGAAAACAACAGAAGTAAAAATCATATCCCATTCGACTATGCATTCAATATTCTAGATTCTGTCGATGAGAACGGCATCATTTTTACAAATGGCGACAACGATACATTTCCACTCTGGTTTCTTCAAGCTGTGCCTAAAGTCAGGACCGATGTGAACATTGTTAATCTATCTCTCCTGAATACAAACTGGTATATAAAACAGATAAAACGCGCCGGGGTGCCGATTGACATGTCCGATGAGCAAATCGATGTACTTCACGCATATCGAGACCCATCTACAGGTGAGATAGTGCGTGTTCAAGACCTTATGGTCGAGCATATAATAAAACACAGTCCCGTTAAAACTATTATCGATACTCTTACAGGTGAAATGAGCTATTTACTCGACCCACCTGTATTTTTCGCGGTAACAGTCGCACCGGACAACAAGGTCGGATACGACCCTTATCTCGAGATGGAAGGGCTTGTTTATCGTATTACTACTGTCGAGGGCAGTCATAAGGTTAATGTCGAAAAGATGAGATACAACCTTTTTGAGAGGTATAGATACAGCGGGCTCAACGACAGCACTATTTACAAAGATGAAAACTCGAGCAAGCTTTTGCAGAATTATACCACAGGATTTATCACACTCGCTCTCGAGTACCGCAAACTCGAAGATACCACCGGTGTGATTACGACTATCGAGAAAATGAATAGTGAACTACCTTACGATTGGCGAGCCAATGCATTCACAGCCGAGTTCTATAGCTGGGCAGGAAGCTGGCAGGATGTCGAGAAATTCTACCAAATCGCAAATTATAATATCGATGAAAGGGGAGAAGTATTACCCGAGGAAGCAAGGTTGTTCCAAATGTATTTCGAGATATACTATCGCTCAAAGAAATATGAGGGAGCGGAAATAGCTATCAAGCGAGGTCTCGAGCTTTTTCCAGAAGATAGAGACCTGTTCCGGGCATATCTCGGTTTTCTTTATAACAAAAGAGATGATGATACAATGGTGAAACTTCTCGAGGACTGGACAATGCGCTATCCCGATGACAAGCAGTTCGTCGATTTTTATAATCAGATTAAACAGGGCGCACTCGATATGATGAGAACACAGCCAATTGCGGAGCCGGAAAAAGTTAATGAACCGGAGGTTCAACCGTTGGATTCCAATATGTAGTTGAGAATTGGCGATTGATGATTAGGAATGATAAGAAGTCATAGAGAATACAAAGAGAATCGGTAATCTGACATAAGGATAACCGTTCGGTAAAGCGGAACGGCAATGAATTCGAAATAATCAATCTCATACAGAGTTCATTGCCGTCTGTTTTTGCCGATGGACAACCGCTGACATTGAATGCGATAACTACTTAGCTTTCACCTGATTCGCAGCACTTCTCCACCTCTTCGATTCCGTCGCAGGGAACCAGCCTTGATGGTCTCTATTTGAGATCCAAGGGTGGTATAAGGGGTGTTAATTCAGCAGTATGTTATACCACCGCTTCGGGATAATCTTCACCGAAAAGTTCACCTGTCTCATTTTCATTTTGCTTTTCCTTTGTTGTTTTGTCAATTAAAAAGGATGTAGATTTAATTCCATATTCAATTGATTTCCTTATAAAACAGTTTTTAGAGGTTATGCAAAAAGATAGAGTGCGGAAAGCATGCTACACAACACATCAATTTTTTTTTAATATATCATAATTTTCATTTACATTATCGCGAATGAGTTGTATTATTATAAACAGTCATATAATTAAAAAAAAGGGGTGAAAAATGAGTGAGATGTGGCACTATTCCCGGCGTGCGCTGATGATGAAATCCTCGATAATTCGAGAGATAATAAAAATCGCGAAAAAGCCCGGTGTCATTTCGTTTAGCGGTGGGTTTCCCGCGCCTGAACTTTTTCCTAAAGCGGAACTTGCTGAAATTTCGCAAAGAGTTCTGTTGGAGCAAGGTGAAAACGCTTTGCAGTATAGCACAACCGAAGGCTATCCACTGCTGCGCGAATTCATTGCAGGGATGCTTAAAAAGCAGGGAATAAATATAAGCCCCGATGAGATACTAATCACAGGCGGCTCCCAGCAGGGACTCGACCTCTGTGGCAAAGTTTTTCTCGACTGGGGTGATTGCGTCGTTTCCGCCAGACCTACATATCTCGGTGCGATTCAGGCATTCAATGCGTATTTCCCAAAATATGTTACACTTCCCTCCGATGACGACGGAATGACTATCGATGGACTTAAGGAAATCCTCGAGATGAATAATCCACGGCTGATTTATCTTGTGCCATCGTTCCAGAATCCTGATGGAAGAACGATTCCACTCCACCGCAGGACAAGGATACTAGAACTTGCGGAAACTTATGGCGTTCCGGTCATCGAGGATGACCCTTACAGTGTGTTGGTCTATGAGGGTACGGTTCCCTCACCGATGAAAGCTATGTCGCCCGCTAATGTAGTAATGCTCGGGACATTCTCGAAACTGCTTTCGCCCGGACTGCGGATAGCATGGCTGGTTGCACCGCGTGGTGTTATCGACAAATTCGTCAGGATGAAACAGGGCACTGACTTGCATACAAACACATTGGGACAATACATTATATATGAATTCGCCAAGGACGGCGGGCTTTATGAGCACATCGAGCGGATAAAGACGCTTTATGCCAAACGACTAAAAATTTTGATTCAAGCTATGGAACATTACTTCCCTCCCGAAGTGAAATTTTCACGCCCAAATGGTGGATTGTTCCTGTGGGTCGAACTTCCCGAAGGTGTCAATGCGACGGAGCTTTTACCAAAAGCTGTCGAGAAAAATGTCGCATATATTCCCGGCTCGGCATTTTATCCCGATGGGGGAGGGCACAACACAATGCGACTTAACTATTCAAAACCCAACGAGGATGAGATTGAAGAAGGAATAAAAAAGCTTGCGGAAGTTTTTCAGGAAGCGCTATCGAATAAATAATTTTCTCACAATTGCATTGCTTCGCGATAGTGGGAAAGCGAGATTATTGATTTTACATTTTGATTTATCACGGAGAGGTACCTAAGTCTGGCTGAAGGGGCACGATTGGAAATCGTGTGACGCGCTAATCACGTGTCCGCGGGTTCGAATCCCGCCCTCTCCGTTTTGATTATTAGTTGCTTGCTTGTAGCGGTTAGTCTCCGACCAATCCCCGACACATACAGGATTCGAACCGATGAAAACAGGCAATGCCTTCGAATCCCGCCCTCTCCGATACTGTAAATTGCAAATTGTAGATTTCAAATTGCAAATTGTTTTGAACAAATTTAAGCGGACTCAACGTGCAATCACAGCGGTTCCCTCGCAAACAACTTCTCTGCTGACCTCGATTACATATATATACAATCCCTGTGGAAGAAATTTCTCGCTGTTATCTTTGCCATCCCAGCGAGATTTTATCTTTTCAAACCTGCCGGCGGGAATATCGATATGCCGTACCTCGTGCCCGTGAATATCGTAGATGTAAATTGCTCCATCGGTTTTCCCGAGTCCGGGGAAAGTGAATTGCATGTAATCGTTTATATTATCGTCATTGGGAGTAAATGGATTTGGTACACTTGAACAGCTATAATCGGGTATTCCGGGATAGACAATGACAGTATCGCATATAGACGATAGATTGGGCGGGCATGGCGGATAAGGATTATCCTGCGCATTTACACAAACAAACAATGAGCCTGCAGAAATGGAATCGAGGCTCACTTGAATTGTATCGCCGGAAATTGTAAATTGCAAGCTGTCGTCATTGGCGGTTACAATTACATTATCCCAATCGACACCGGCAAGAGAATCGGTTATTATATATGTAACCGTTATTGTGGTGCCTTCGATAGCGGCAATTGTTGTATCGAGAAACGAAATTATAACCGGTGGGTCGAAATCGAGTGTGAATCCTCGTTCGATTTCATCGATGCAGTTGTCATCGGTATCACAAATTCTGCCAAGTCCAACAATATGTGAACCCGGAGTGTGTTCGGGAATAATGAAAACAAGTGTTGTCTCATCCGCCCAGTGCATCAGATTTGGATATGTATAGATAAAACCGTCATATCCCATTGCAATTGTAGAATTATCGATAGGCTCTTCGTGGTGGATAATGAAAATCATCGAATCCGGGTCGCATGGGGGAGACAATGCATATCCCGACAATGTCGCAGTGCCTACCTGAGTGCAAATCGAAATCGTAGTGTCGCCGTAATTGCCAAACCAGTCCGTTGCGACGATTGCTATATCATACGAGGCATTATCGCCGACTACCCATGGATAGTCGCCAATATTCGCGAGAGTTCCGAATGAATATGAGTCGTCTGTCGATTGCACGGTGAAATCGATTGGCTGAATAGGTTCTCTCGTGAGCCATTCCGGTGTGGACATGAAACTATCCGCGCTGGTTACCCAGTTTATGTCTATCATTTCTCCCACGAAAACGCAGGTGTCGATAGGGGAGATGTCCACTACAGGATTTCGTGTATCGCCGGCTTTTGGAGAGAAAAGATTCTCGACATACATATCCTCCATCCCCGGGCACGGACAAGGAATTTGGATATAATGACGGTCGTAATTGCCCATCGTTGTATTGGTCAATCGAACAAAGAAATAGCTGCAATTAACAGTATCTACTTCGGGCACGAGCAGCCAGCCGGAATCTTGAGTGACAATCTCGAAATCGATTATTAAAACCGTATCGAATGGGCATTCGATTTGGAGCGCCATCTCGCCGGGTGTGAATCCCGAACCGGTGAAATACACCGTATCGTCAATCTCGAAACATCCCTGTGTCAGACTGGCAAGGTCTATCCAATCGCAATAGACCTGAAGCTGTCCGGCATAGAAACGGAAGGCATCCCGTTCGAGCTGTAGCGTAAATATTCCCTGCGGAAGGTCGGGGCAGATAAATTCGAGCCATGTCGAGTCGATTCCATAAGCTGTCGGCACAATATTTTCACCGCCGATATGCACGATGATGTCGGCATAAATATTTGTTCCTTCGATTCTGACAGTCTCGCCGGGATTGGCGCAATCGGGAATCGAGATAATCTCGATAATGCCTTCGGGTGAAGCGCAGCCGTCAATCTCAAAACCCTCGATACCGGCGGCGCAGAGCAGAATATTCGATGCGAACCTGTAGTTCGACCCGACAACACTGTGATATGTCTCCCACGAGTGCGTGCCCATGACGAGCACGATAAATGTGCTGCAGTTATCCTCATGAACGAACGGATACGAAATCGCCGCCACAGGCTGCGAATAATAAGCATCGCCGAATGCGAACGGATACGAATTGTCGCCGCAGGAAATTACACGGGGCCACGACAGGTCGAGTGATGTTACACCATCCGTGAAAGGCGGGAATGGATAAAAATGACTAATCATCTCCGATGTGGAAGCATCCAGGATTTCCATAGTTGTTTGCCATCCGGGGTCTGTGAGCAGGTCGTTGAGGATTTCGGGAGAGTTTACATCGCCCATGACAATTTTCCCGCCGTTGCGAGAGAAATTCTGCAATTGCGCTTTGACAGTGGGGGAGTAGTATGCTGTCGGGCATTCGAGCCAGACCATATCCATATCCATCAGATTCGTCCAGCCCTCATCGGCGACATAGTGGAGATTCGCGCCATGCGCCGAGAGCGTATCGAGAAGATAAATCCATATCCCGCGATGATGGCAGTTGTTCGCATCATCGAAAAGAACATCCTGTGCAAGGATGGGGCTTACAATTAAAACTGAAAACAACAAAAATACTAATATTTTTCTGTTCATATTAACACCTCCACTTGCACCTTAACACTTTTTCTTGACATAGCAAGAGAATTGTAAAAAAATTGCAATTTCTTTTTCGGATTTCATCACACCGTAATCGGTCATCGGTAATCGGTAATCGGTTATCAGTTCCCCCCCGCACCCAGAAAACATTTAAACGCAGAGAAAGCGGAGTTTTTTTATAAAGATTTTTTTTGGACGGGATTAACAGGATTGACGGGATAAGAAATAAAACATCCTGTTCATCCTGTTATCCTGTCAAAATATTTTTTTCTTTGCGTCCTCTGCGTGCTTTGCAGTGAGTTCCTTTTTACACAATCGCAGTCAGCGCCTCGCTCCAGTAGCCGTTGTGCTTGCCGCTGATTGCGCTGACGCGGAAATCGTATTTGCCGGGAGCGGCTGGATGATTATCGGTGTGGGTTTCGTCGCCGCGATACAGTTCAGTCCATGCACCGGTCGTGCGATACTTGCGATAGACCAGTTCATAAACAATTCCTTCGCCTTCGACTGCATCCCATGACCATGTGCCGCGCTCCCGATGGAACAAGAAATTGCCGGGAGCTTTGGGTTTGTGCCGATGAGGCTTATTCCAGATATCGAAACCGTATTCATCGAGATGAGCATCGTTTCTACCTTGAGGAAGTTTCAGGTAAAGCCAGTTTCGGACACGGGTGAGAACATTTTCAAAACATTTGCGCTTTCTTTTAAGGTCGCCGGTGGCGGTTGTGGATTCCGCCTGCTTTTCGGCATTTGCGAGCGAGCTATCGAAATATGCCTTCGCCTGTTCGGTAACTTCATTTTTCATGTCGGGAGCTATTTCCTGCGGAGTGCCATCCCAGTTGTCGAGATGCGGCAACACCAAATCGAAGATGACGCTTACAAAATTTTCGTCCTTCCGCGGATATTTGTTATCTATACTCAGCGTATGGAACATATTTCTTGCTGTTTCTTTGTCGGCGACTGTGCGAATGTATCGTTTCAGTCTTGTGAGAGTTTTTATCATCCCGTGGCATTCTTTGCGGTTCCCTTCGGCAAGAGTTTCTTTCTCATTGCGGATGTTTTCCGCTGCATAATGGGCTTCGCGGAAATCGTCGAAAGCGGTGTCGAACATTGTGCGGAGTCCGGCGTTTATATGCCAGATTTCGCCGGAATACTTATCGTCCGCATCCCTTATGATATAACCCTGTTCAATCAACTGACTGCCTGTGATATTCCTTCTTTTCATTTTGTTACTCCCTCTAATTAAGTATTTCTTTTCTCTATTATAATTGTTTATTTCTCTATTACAATAGTTTTATTCTCTATTGAAGATAATACTCTCTCTATTAGAATTATATCTTTTTCTATTGAAGTAGGTTCTTTCTCTGTTGATAGAAATTCTTTTTCTATTATATTAGGTTTATTCTCTATTAAGGCTAGTTTATTCTCTATCGAAGTATGTTAATTCTCTAATATTATAAATTTATTCTCTATTCTTGATGGGTATCACTCTATTAAGGATGAGACTTATACTAATACAATGTTCGAACACATTAAAATAGCGGTTTGTTCCATTTTTGGGATATTTATATAGTAGTGGGAAGAGGGAATGCCCTACGGCGCAACGAAAATGCCGTATGCAGTACCCGGTGTATCGTAGGAGCCAACTTCGACCGGATCAAATGGGTTGCTGACATCTATTATGCGAAGACCTTCATAATAGTCTGCGATGTATGCGAATGGTTCAAGGATGAAAACGCTATAAGCCCAACCCGGTGTATCGTAGAAGCCGACTTCGACAGGCGCGCTTGGGTCGCCGACATCTATCACGCGAAGCCCATTATACCTGTCTGCGACATAAGCGAAGCTGCCCGCGACAAAAACGCCTAATGCCCAGCCCGGTGTATCGTAACTTCCAACCTCGACAGGCGTTGTCGGGTCGCTCACATCTATTATGCGAAGACCACCTGAATAATCTGCGACATAAGCGAAGTCACCGGCGACGAAAACACCGCATGCATAGTCCGGTGTGTCGCAGAACCCAACTTCGACAGGCGCGCTCGGGTCGCTTACATCGATTATGCAAAGACCTTCAGCCCCATCTGCGACATAAGCGAAGGTGCCGGAGATGAAAACATCCAATGCCTCGCCCGGTGTATCGTAGAAGCCGACCTCGACAGGCGCAAACGGGTCGCCGATATCTATCACGCAAAGTCCGCTATCCCAATCCGCGACATAAGCGAATCCGCCGACGACGAAAACATCGCATGCATAACCCGGTGTATCACAACTTCCAACCTCGACAGGCGCGAACGGGTCGCTGACATCTATCACGCGAAGACCGGAACCATCGGCTGCGACATAAGCCAAGCCATCAGAGACGAAAACGCCATATGCATAACCCGGTGTATCACAACTTCCAACCTCGATAGGCGCGAATGGGTTGCTGACATCTATTATGCGAAGTCCTTCGTAATAATCTGCAACATAAGCATAGATAGGGCAATATCCCGGCTCCCAACCCGGCACCGCGGCGGCGAGTTTTATGATAATGCTGTCGGAATAGAACTCGCGATTCGGCACATCCGCACCGATGTCCCAGATAATGTGAAAGGAACCGGAGCCAACTGCATAGGGATAATCTCCGGTGAGAGAGGTGCAGTTCAATGTCTCGCCGGATTGCGTGAATGGCGTGATGAAGATTTGGAGCGAGTCGGTGTCTGCGTTCCCTTCGATAGCGAAAAAGATGTCCCAGAGCATCGAGCCGTCGCGCCGCTGACCGGAATTCTCGGAATCGAGAATTAATTCGGATGCAGACACAGGCGCAACTATGACGCCGAGGATGAAGATGATGGTGATGATTATATATTTCATTATCTCTCCATTGTTCGCAGCTCACGGCGCGATGAAAACATCCTAATGAAACAGGATACACTCTTATTTTGCATTATCGAGTGTCGAAATGCAAATTTATTCTTCGCTCGATGTTGTGCTTTGTCTATTATCTTAGCCTGACGTTCCTGCGGACTCTCTCATCCGGCGATTCATTTCCTCGTGTTCTTTTTGCATGCGCTGGTCTTCGAGATATGCGGGGTCGTTCAGCTTTTGTTGGTTTTTAACTTCCTGCGATTCTTCGGGAATTGGTTCGTAGCGGAGTGAGCTGCCATCCCACCAGATTGGTTCAGCGTTTGCATCCTTTCTGCTGTCGTTGAACATGAATTTGTCGAGATGGTTGTCGAATGCGACGGGGATGATTTCCGCGGGGACATTGTGTTCCGCCGACCCGCGACGGATACCGATAGCAATCCAACTGAACCGGACATCGCTTGAAAGAGCGTCCGTCTTGATTGTGAAGCCATTTTCATCTATCTCGGCGACATATATATTGCATGGCTGTCCGAATGGAGAAACGGTAACAATCGGAGTAGAGCCGTTCTCGATTAGCCGGTGGAAGCTCTTTGGAAATGCGATTTCCGCTTTGCCATCGATTAGTTGACCCATTCCCGCGGTCTGGACACTGATATCGGGAGAGATGACCTCGTATCCGATTGCTTTATCTTCCCGGTCATCATCCACTAATACAGCACGGATGCCTGTGGTGTATTCATCGCCGTCGGAATAGAGAGCGAATCTATCGCCTTTGATAGCGGTTCCGTAAATCTCGCCACGGAACCACGAGCCGAATAGGTCTCCTGCGCCGGCAACCGCGACATTGGCATGAATTTCGCCGATACCGCCGTCGGTCACTCTCAGAAGTCCTGCGCCGGTGGCATAAGCATTACTGCCATATACTCCGCAGTGTGTACTGGATGAATTGCGATAGCCGAGTGAACCCCATGCATCGGGTGTAGTATCATGTGAACTACCGCCTATCACACCACCTGTGCGAATTTCGGTATCGTCATATCGGTATCCTCCAAGACCAAAGCAATATTCGCTACCCCACAAAGTATAGCCCTTTACTGCGTATCTTCCTTCATTTTTTCCATAATTTGAGCCGATACCCTGTCCGCTGCGATATGCATAAATAGAAGCGGAACCATCGGCGTAGCCATCGCTGTCGTTATCGGCAGAAACATAAAGACCATAGGTGTTTGTTGCGATACTATAGCTCTGATATATATATGCGCCATTGCTTCCAGCAGCGGCAAAATGGGCATAATTGTCGTCGGTGGCGCCATCGGCATTGTCATGGCTGAAGTAAGCGCCACAAATATTTCCACCAAGGTAGCCCCATCTATCATTCGTTTCATCGTTGATATAGTATAGATTGAAGAAATCGGCAGAATCGTCGGTGTAAGCGAGACCTGTATAGCTGTCGGCGTCCAAATCGGTTGCAACAAGCGCTGCGGTGTTGTCTTCATCATCTCTCCAATTCTGTGCGAGCAATCCAGCGGAATATCCGGAATCGCTTTCCTGAGATGCATATATTGCTGCACCGGCTTCAGCATAATCCCAGGATGTCCCTTGAAATTTGGAAACAAGATTCGAAGAGAAAATACCGAATTCATCTAATGTATCTGCACATACGATAAGAACGCATTCTGCAAGAGGGTCATAATCGTAGCCAATATAGGAATTACCTGTAATTTTAAATCCAGCGCTCTGTGTTGTGGCAGTTTGGTTCCAGATAAAATCGCTTGAATCGAGAAGGGAGGGAGCAGCATTTTTCCTTACCAGCCCATTTTCTATAACGAGCATCGAATCGGGCGTAATAGCATCGGGTACATCTCCGATATATACCTGTCCGTCGATATGAGCGTCTCCATCGAGGGCAAGTGTATCCTCAATTCTAACGGGACCCATGAAGTAGCCGGCATATGAATTAGGTTGATTATCGCTGTTTGCGAATAATGCAATATCATCTGCTTGCCCGACCGGGAAACTTGTCCAACCGGCATCGTGAATAATCGCGCTGACAGCGATGGAACGATTGCCGTTCACGGCATAAGCATCGGCATCGACAGCGATAAGATTACCAAATGCATTATCGCTATTCGCTGTTGCACTGACACCTATAATGCTTCTATTAATTGTAGAGCCCTGGCTTTGTGCATAGGCATCGAACACATGGGCGGTAGTATCCACCCCTACGACACTTGCATCGACACCGTATAGCACATTCGAGCTATACGATGCTATCCTTGCGGAAGTATTTCCCATATCCGCTGCAATTGCGGTACCGGTGTTTGCTTCTACATTGAGTCGTCCATCTGGAATCAATGTTCCGATGAAAACCGTGTCGTCAGGATTGGATGGAGCAATTCGAGTTGCGCTTATGCGATTCCAATCATTATCGGAACCTGCGCCTGAAGTAATCCAGTCGGTGCCGCTGCCCGTGCTGGAAAGCACCTGTCCCGCTGTGCCAGCATCACCATCGGAATCCTCAAGTTCCTCTGTGATGCGAACTCGACCGTTGAGCCAGGCTGCGTAAGATTGACTGCCCATATATCCACCCAATCCAGCCCAGACCGAGCTCGACCACGAACCAACTACACCGAAAGTGGTATCGACGAGTCCGGTCGAAAATCCATATAACGCCGCTTCATATTTATACATTCCCGATGTCAAGCCATAAAATCCCGCCTTTACATTTATATAATTCCAGCCTGTTCCATCACCGGATGTTAATCCATCATTATTAAAGAAATAGCCAATATCTTCGCCCATATCGTAAAGTTGTGCATAATTCTGGTTATCGGCGTAAATGTATGGATTGGTAGCATGGTCTGTCCATAGACCGGAGCCTGCGCCGGCAGGTTGCCATGAAAAGTTGCCGGCACCGTCTGCGGTAAGGACATCACCGGAACCGCCAAATCCTGAACCATCGTGGAGCCCGCCTTCTATACGAGTATTTCCATCTACATGGAATAATTCGGATGGAGATGTCGTTCCGATGCCGACATCGCCGTCATCCTTGATGACCACTCGATTCGTGTTGTCAGTGCCAAAGATGATATCGAGTGCTTTCAATTGGTAAATAAATGCGCTTCCAGAACCATTTATTCCTATCTTGAAACCATCTGACAAGGTATGTCCTGTTGAAGTATTGGTGAAACGTAAATAAACAGGTTCGGCACTACTTCTTATGATGTGCAGTTCGTCAACCGGTGCGCTTGTTCCAATACCGATATTGCCTCCGCTGCTCTGATATATATTGGAATTTTCCAGGTCGCTTGTGCCGTTCCATCTTGGGATGTAGTTATCAGTTCCGCTGCCGCCAACACCGCCAGTACCTCCGGTAATCCAATCCGTTCCTGTTGTCGTGCTGGAGAGCACCTGTCCCGCAGTGCCGGCGTCACCATCGGAATCCTCAAGCACCCCTGTGATGCGAACTCGACCGTTGAGCCATGCGGCATAAGATTGTCCGTCCATATATCCACCGAGTCCACCCCATACAGCGCTCGACCATGCACCGACCATACCGAAAGTTGTATCCACAAGTCCCATTGAATAACCATATAATCCCGCTTCATATTTATATGCTCCCGATGTCTTTGCATAGAATCCCGCTTTCACATCATTATAATCCCAGCTTATTCCATCGGTGGTAGTTAATCCATCGTTGTCGAAGTAGTAACCGATATCTTCACCTGTGTCATAAAGTTGTGCATAATTCTGGTTATCGGCGTAAATGTATGGATTGGTAGCATGGTCTGTCCATAATCCACTTCCCCCCGCGGGCCATGTCGATCGCCATGTTCCACCAAGCTGAATCGAATCATTTGCTATATATGAATTTCCCTCGATGAAACCATCTTCATTCACATTGAAAAGTAATGTTGTATCACCGGAAAAAATTTGAAAGTCATCATCGGTGTTATTGTTCATATCCAGCAGAATTTGAACATTGCCGTTAGTGCCAATGAAATCATCAACTCGCATGACAAGATTGCCCGCCGAATAAATTGCCGGACCGGTCGAATCGTTACGCACATACAGCGCCGCATCATTATTTGATGATACACCATTATTGCCCGCCAGAACATGCATTGCACGACCTTGCCCGGGATTTTCTGTGATTATAACCGGAAGGTCTCCTGTGATTGCATTTCCTAAATCATAAGCATTCTGGAGAGAACTTCCACCTGTTGCAGCAAGTTCATCGATGGCATTCTGGACATCGGTAGCCGTAAGCCCGCTGACAGCATTATCGTATGCGACATCATCTGCAATCATAAATGCAGCGGTATCGGCATAAATCGCGCCGAATGACAGAATCTCAGCGGTAATATGCTGTCTATCTGCCAGTGGAGCGCCATCTATACTAATTTCGAGCCACATCGCACCGAAAGGTTCCCCCGGTTCGAGTGTCAATGGAATTTCTGCAGCAAAAAGTCCTCTTTCAACTACTACATCTAAAGCGGTGTAACTATCGAGAAGTGAACCTCCGGTTTCAGCATTATAGAAATCGAAAGCGATGTCGAAGGTATCATTATACCCAATGCTGTCAACATCGGTGAGTTTGCCCTGATAGGTCATATTTCTGGTTGCATCACCCCAGACACAAAAAGCAACCAAAACAATCAACATAAACATTGTTACAGCACGCATTAAAACCTCCCTGTTAAAACTTTTCTACATCTTTGAATATCAATATCCCAAACAAGTTATGAAATTTCATTTTTACATGCTTGATAAATAAATAGTGAATCTGGATTTTGATAAGATAAAATGCTAGTAAAACCAAGTTAATTTCAGACTGCGAAATGTTCTAAATACATAACAACGGACAACGAACAACTGATAATTGACATTAAAAACAGCGGTACGGGGAATCGAACCCCGGTTTGATGGCTGAGAACCACCCGTCCTAACCACTAGACGATACCGCCATTGTATATGGAAAAATATTTTGGATAATCGAATTGTCAAGCCATTTTTACTGAATTATGTTAGTAGGACTACTTGAGGGGAGAGTGAGATATTATATAAGAGAGTTATGTTTGATTTAGTAAATCCTTTAAATTGTCTTCAGGTTTACATAATGATTCTATTGACAATGTTGCGGGCGTGTTATTTTCGCTTCAATATCAAACATCGGTAACTCATATAGGTAACCGATAAAGGCTTTTCAATATTCCGATTTGAATTAATTGTATATCTTGACATTCTTTTATACTAACATATTTTGTATTGAGTTGAATCCACATCGAAGGAGTTTGCAAATGGAATCTTCAAAAATAATTGAATCATCTCCGATTCAAACCAACCATATATTCTGGCAAGAACCTGAATTGTCTGAAGTACAAATCGATACCTATTTTCATTTAACCGAGCGCATTGTTCTCGAGGTTGGAAATCTTCTGCGCGAGGGTTATTATCGTAATAAAGAAATCGGTAGAAAATCGGGTCGAGAACTGGTTACATCGGCTGACATAGCATCTGAGCGACTTATTCGCTCCCGAATCGAATCCGCTTTCCCTGACCATAAAATACTATCCGAAGAATTGGGAAACACACAGGCTATAGATGTGGAAAACCTCTGGGTTGTCGACCCTTTGGATGGAACTAACAATTTTGCGCATAGCTTCCCCTTTTTCTCGGTATCTATCGCATTTGTACATAAGGGAAGTATCGTACTGGGTGTTGTTTACGACCCGCTCAGACAGGAGATTTTTTCATCGACTCGAACAGGAAAATCGTATATGAATGGCGAGAAATTAAGTGTTTCCGCAATCGATGACATCTCACAAGCGATTATTGCCACAGGATTCCCATACGATTTAGCTCCTGAAACCGAGAATAATCTCGATAATTTCATAAATGTTTCTTATGCAGCACAGGGAATCCGTCGTGCCGGTTCCGCAGCGCTGGATTTATGCTATGTCGCCGCCGGAAGACTCGATGGTTTCTGGGAGCTTAAACTTAAGCCATGGGATATGGCAGCTGGAGCATTGATTGCAAAAAATGCCGGTGGTATCGTTACAGATTTTGATAAAACCCAATGGTTACTGAGTTCAGACAGAATTGTGACGGCAAATTCCGCAATTCATAAGAGCTTAATCGAAATTATTCAATAATGAAGCGTAGTATAAAAGATGCAATTACTATATGGCTTTCCGAGTATTTCTTGCCATACTGCCTGAGACTATTTGGTCTAACATGGCGTATGACAATAAGTAACGAAGAAGTAATGCCGGATGATGGGACAATCTTCACTATCTGGCATGGGCAATTGCTCGTTAATGCTTATGCTTTCCGGAACCGGGGAATTAAAGTTCTAATCAGCAAATCCAGGGATGGCGAACTTATTGCACGAGCTATACAAAGAATGGGTTTCGGCGTAGTCCGCGGGTCATCTTCACGAAGCGGAGCAAAAGCTGTTCGCAAGATACTCGAATTGCTTGAGAATGGCGAGCAAATTGCTTTCACTCCCGATGGTCCCCGCGGTCCGGGCTATGTGGTCAAAGATGGTGTTGCATTAGTTGCCCAAAAAAGCGGAACGAAAGTTATGTGTGGAATAGTAACCGGCGCCAAACCCGCAATTAGATTGAAATCGTGGGATTCTTTCATTATTCCGCTGCCGTTTGCGAAAGTTAAGGTTGAAGTTCGAGGACCGATTGCATTCTCCCCTACCGACGATAGAGAATTTGTCAGAAACAAAATCGAAGAACTTATGAAAACAAACTAATTGCATTTTAACTTTCCTTAAATATTTTTTCAGAATGAACATTTTATTAATACAGACTGCTTGGCTTGGCGACAATATTCTGACAACTCCACTGGTCGCCAATCTTGCAAAAAAGAACGATGTGGATGTTTTAACGATACCAAAATGTATGCAGGTATATGAGAATAATCCGAATGTGAAGCATATAATCGCATATGATAAGCACGCAAAGAATAAGGGAATACAAGGATTGCGTCAAATTGCCAATCAATTATCCGGTCATGATTACGATGCTGCAATTATTCCTCAAAAATGGTGGCGAAGTGCAATTGTCGCTAAATTAGCTGGAATTCCGATGCGAGTGGGTTTCAATGATGCTCCTGCAAAATCTCTTTACACTCATAGAGTTACATATCGAAATGAGGAACACGATATAATTCGCCTTTGTGAACTTATTAAACCGCTTGGAGTTACTCCTGAAATTGTATCACCTACGCTATACCCATCTGAATCGGATTTTTTTACAATTAAAGAATTTATTAGATTGTTTCATGATAGAAAAACAATTGCCATCGCACCCGGAACTGCTTGGGAAACAAAGAGATATCCCCTATTTGATAAAGTTGCAGAAATATTCACAGAAAAAGGCTTTTATGTTGTAGCTGTTGGAACCGAATCCGAGAAAGAACTTTGTGAAAATGTAATTAAAAATTCGGATGGAAAAGTTTTCACCGGTAAGACAATTCTTCAGACGGCGGCATTATTCACTAAAATTTCTGCACTTGTAGCGAATGATTCCGGTGCTGGTCATATCGCTTCGGGGGTTGGCACACCTGTTATATCCATCTTTGGACCGACAACTCCAGAGATGGGCTTTTATCCATGGGGAAAAAACAATGTAATTATTCAAAATCAAATCGAATGCCGACCGTGCAGCCTTCACGGTTCGCACAAATGCCCGAAAAAACACCACAAATGTATGCGTGATATTGCACCGGAGGTAATTACCGATAATATCCAAGCGCTTGTTAAGTAATAGGATAAGGAGTTTATTTTTAGTCGATGCTCAAGAAAAACAAAAACATATTATTAATAACCTATTTTTTTCCACCTGCCGGTGGAATATCCTGCCAGCGCGCAATAAAATTTGCACAGCATCTCCCCCATTTCGATTGGAATATTACAGTGCTAACTTCAGGTGGAAATTCTCCGTGGAAAATACTGGATAGAACTCTTATAGAATCAGTCCAACATATTGATACAATTAGGATTACTTCACACAAACTTAACCGCTTTTTTTCTACAGAACGGCATTATCTAACAAAATTTTCTATTGCTCTTAGCGGGATAAAAAATATTGATGTCATGTCTCATTGGTCGAATACTATATGTAGTATAATTCCCGAAATAATCAGCAGGAAATCACCGGATATTGTTTTAATAACAATCCCGCCGTTTAGCTGCTTGAAAATTGTCGAAGAAATCAAACGCTTCGATGACAATATTCCTGTAATAGTCGATATCCGTGACCTTTTCTGGATATTGAATCCTTATGGTTCCCCCGCAAGAAAAATCGCTAATTCCATGCAGCGCAAGAAAGCCTTAAGCGAGATTCCTCGCTTGATAAACATGTGCGATGGGATAATTGCACCGGGCAATGCAATTATCAATGAGACAATTCATTTCACATCATTGCCTGCAGTAACTATCCCTACACCGTTTGACCCGAAAACAGTGAAGGGATTTCCGGAATATGAGAAAAAAGAAAAATTTACGATATTGCATTCGGGTCGATTCTCGCGAAGCAATCGTCCCGGTCCATTGCATTATATTTTCTCGCTTCTTCCAGATGACATCCTCGCAAATTTGCAGCTTATACTTCAAGGATATTCAGAAAAATCCGCAGAGAAATTCTTTAAACCTGAATCATGGGCAAGATTGATACAGACTGTTCCTCATCGAGAAGCTCTCGAAACACAAATCCAGTCTGACTTGAATCTGGTTTTCGTTACAGAAAAACCTGAATTGCAAGGCAACCTGATACTTCCCGGTAAAATTTTCGACTATATCAGCGCCGGAAGACCGGTAATAGCGTTCGGTCCCGAAAACGGCGCATTGCTTTCATTTGTGAAACAAAACAAATTAGGATTCACAGCCCCCATCGATTTCCCGGAGATGGCGGCGGGAATTTTATCCAAAGCGTTTAGAATTTGGGAAAAGAGTGAAATTAACCAAATTCCTGAAGAAACAAGACACAAATTCTCCGTCGATGTTGTGATGAAGAAATTGTCTGAATTTATGGAAAATGTTATGAATCGATTGACGATTGCCTAACCTTACATCCCAGAAAGAAAAACCGTAGAGTTAAGAGTTGATCTTCCACACACCCCAGAAGAATTTAGCCTGCATTTTTCATAAATCATATAATTTCATTTAATACGGTTGAATTTCTGCATACTTCTCAAAGCTTCAAAACATTTTACACGAATTTCCATCATTTTACTCTTTCCTGGACTAATAGCCAAAATTGATAATTCTACATTGAATTCTTCGGGGTACGGAGGGCGCAAAAATCACAAATCGTTCCCTTCGATAAACTCCGGCGGCAAAAGGTTAGCAAGCTCTTTATTAAGAAATGAGATAACCTCATCCTGCGTTGAAAATCTAATAACCTGTTCAGCAATTTGCCTTGCTTTCTGTTTTGGGATTGCGCGAATAATTGTTTTAACGATTGGTACTCTTGCTGGAACAGTCGAGAACTCATCGAGGTCCATTCCGAGAAGAAGCGGCACCGCCATAACCTCACCTGCGATTTCACCGCATACACCAACCCATATCCCTGCAAGATGCGCTGAATCGATTGTGAATTTGATAAGCTTCAGTACCGCCGGTTGAAATGTTTGATATATATGCGCCACATGTGCATTACCACGATCTGCGGCAAGAGTGTATTGTATCAAGTCGTTTGTGCCGATACTGAAAAAATCGCACAGATGAGCGAGTTCCCGTGACAAAATCGCTGCCGATGGCACTTCTATCATAGCACCGACCTGGATACTCGAATCGAATGGAATTCTCTTATCGGTAAGCTCTTTCTTGATTTCCTCTACAATTTCTCGAGCCATAGTCATCTCCTCGACAAGCGATATCATCGGGAAAATTATTTTAAGATTTCCGAATGCACTGGCGCGAAGAATCGCTCGAAGTTGCGTTTTCAGAATCTCGGGATATACAAGCCCGATTCTTATTGCGCGGAATCCGAGAAATGGATTCCTTTCAAAATGATGCTCGAACAGTGTTCCAAGTTTATCTCCGCCAATATCGAATGTTCTTATAATCGCTGAATGTGGAGTGATTTGTTTGGCAATCTTTTTATACACTTCGAACTGCTCATCCTCTGATGGCAGGTCTTCGCGCTGGATGAATAAAAGCTCGGTTCTGAAAAGCCCAATACCAGCGGCACCGAAGTGTTCCGCAAGATATACCTCTTCGGGAAGTTCCATATTTGCAGCAACTACGACCTTTGTGTTATCCGGTGTTATGGCTGGTTTATCGACCGATTTCATCACGAATGCACGACGCCTTTCGTAGATCTTTTTCTTAGATGAATACTCTTCGATTACTTCTTTTTCGGGTTCGATAACCGCTTGTCCGAGCATAGAATCTGCAATAATCTCAGCATTATCCGGTACAAGTTCCGTAATTCCCTCGATACCGAGAACTGCCGGCAGGTCCATTGTTCGCGACATAATCGATATATGAGATGTGAAGCTGCCGGTTTCAGTGATAAGTCCTACAAAATTGCTGCCGAACAGGTGCGCTGTCTCGGAAGGCGCAAGATTATCGATTACAAGTATTGCTTCATGGTCGGGATTCGATAAGACTTGTTGTTTCAAGCCCATAAGATTCACCAGAAGTCGTCGTCTGATATCGTGAAAATCATGCGCTCTCTCCTGGAAAACTTTATCATCGGATGCGAGAAGAGCTTCAATTGTGCCATTTATAACAGTATCGAAAGCATATTCGGCATTGATTTTTCTACTTTTAATAAGCCTTTCTGTTTCTTCGATACATCCGGGGTCCCCAAGAACCAGTAATTGAGCCTCGATAACCACTGCGGCATCTTCACCCATAGCTTTGGCAATCGAAGAGCGAATCAGTTGAAGCTGCTCGCGGGTCTTTTTTAGCGCATTATGAAACCGAAGAACTTCTGATAGAATCTTAATACTCGGAAGCTCGATGTGTGGGATTGCGAGTTCACCCCGATGCACGATAACCGCCGGAGCAATTGCAAATCCACTGCCGCTGCCGATGCCTTTGAATATCTGCTGTGCCATTCGTTGCCTTTTTGTATTACATTTTAAACAAACAGAATAAAATAAAATAATGGTTCAGAAACAAATTGCAAATGTTTATTAAATATTTTAATTGGAACAAGAAACATTTCAAGCAAAGGTTCAAAATGCTCGAAAGTATAATTCTGTGGATTATCTTTAACAACCTTGCCGGTAATCCCTCACTGGAGACAGCATGGGGTTTTGCCGCATGGATAGAGACCGATTCCGCCACAACTCTGTTTGATACCGGCGCCGATGGAGAGATTCTATTAGCAAATATTGTTAAGCTTGGACTCAATCCTGCTGATGTCGATGCTATTGTAATTTCACATCCTCATTGGGACCACTATGGCGGACTTTGTAGTTTTCTTAATGAATCATCAAATGAGATTCCAGTTTATATCCCCACTTCATCTATAAAAGTTCTTTCTGATGAATTCAAACAAGCAAATATGAAGCCTGTTGATTCACCGCTGGAAATACTCCCAAATGTTTTTATCATAGGCGAATTCATTGGAACTTATAGCGGAAGTAGTATCCCGGAGCAAGCATTAGTCGCTAGGCATGATTCAGGGCTTGTTGTTGTGGTTGGTTGCTCACATCCCGGAATTGTATCAATGATTGAAAAAATCACAAAAATATTCCCCGATGAAAAAATAATACTACTCACCGGCGGATTTCATCTGCGTTCACATACTTCGGAGCAAATCGAAATGATTGCTGATTCTCTGGTGCAGCTTGGTGTGGAAAAAATTGCGCCTTCGCATTGTACTGGTGATAATGCAATTAGAATTTTTAGAAATCGCTGGGGTGATAATTTTATAGATTTATCACTCGGAGCGAAATTTGTGCTGAGGGAAGAGTAGCTAATATTTGGATATATCGAGAATGAGTTGAAATTAGTTCATTACCACTGATGTCCGATCCAAATGGACACCACTGCTGATTGTTTTATTGAAACGCAAAATTACGCAATGACAATAAGATGATGAATCATTATTATTCACTCAAAAGCCCGCAATTTGATTTCGAATTGAGTATTCAAATATTGGAAAAAAAATTTTGCATCTCCAATCGAGAACAATAAATTACCTTTGTGCAAAATCAAATGAAACATATCTGCACGGTGATTTTTATAATAGCGCTCATTTTATCTCCTCTTCTTGCTCAGGAGGTTGAGATAATCCACAGCGACCGGCTCGAAAGCTTCCGCAGTGGCAACCTTATCGAGTTAATCGGCGCAGTGCATATTTACCATGCAGGACGAGAACTTCGAAGCAATTATGCGCGCTGGGAAAAACGAAAAGGGACTGTTACTTTCCGCGGTAATGTCGAAATTAAGGATACATCATACGCAATAACCGCTAATAATATTGTCTATCGCCGCCAAAATAAAACTGCTGAAGCCAAAGGCGATGTTACATTTATCGATAACGACAGCGCTCTTTTTGTCGATGGTCAAATCGGGTATTATGACGGCGAGGATGATTTTGTGAGACTTGCCGGAGAGCCGCATCTCACCAGAGTCGATAGCTCGAGCTCGAGACTCGACCTCGACTCAAGATTTTTGCATCACTTTATGAATGAACGCATATCGATTGCGATAGATTCTGTATATGCTGTGCTTACCCCTTCCGATTCAACCGGACCGAAGCTTTATATCAGATGCGATTCGCTCGAATTCTATCAGGATTCAAATCTGGTTATCGCTTATGGAGGTGTGCATATCGAACAGGAATCGCTTACTGTTTCGGCTCCCAAAGCCCTGATATGGCGCGACAAAAATGAAATCCTGCTTGTCGATGGCGTAACCGTAACAGATCCGAACTGGACAATGTTTGCCGACACACTTGAAGTCGAGATGGAACGGGATAAGATAAATTCAGCTCTTGCAGCAGGCAATCCACGTGGACTCTGGCACGACCCGGCGGATTCTTTCAATCTTGTCCCCGATAGCAGATTCAGCGCGGATACAATTTTGTTCTCTTTTGACAATGGTCGAGTCGATTTGGTCGAGCTTGTAGGGCAAGCCGAGGTTGACTACTCCCCCGCTCCTACCGATACATCGGTAATCGACCGACATCTGATATCCGGCGACTCGATTGCTGTAATCTTTGCGGAATCGCAGATGGACTCGGTAGAAATTCATGGTGGTGTACAGGGTGTTACATACGAGACAAAGTCACAGATAATCGATTCGATGATGTATAAAAGCGAATTGATGGCTCTCGATGCCGGCAAGCGCGTTCATCTTTATGAAAACAGTTGGATTCAGAATAAAGATATGGAGCTTTACGCAGGGCAAATTCGTTTTGATGGCAAAAGCAAACTGCTCTATGCCGAATCGATCGAATCTGGTAATTCAACCATCGGCGAACCGTTCATGAAGGATAAAACCGATTCTCTCAGGTCTGATAAACTTGTTTTCAATATCGAAACAAAGAAAGGGAAATTAACATATGGACGAACTGCCGCAGATAAAGGATTTTTCACAGGAGAGGAGATGGTTAAAGCTCGGGGAGATACATTTTATATTGCACGCGGTACATTTACTACATGTGAAAATAAGCCTCCGCATTATCATTTCTATACTCAAAAGCTAAAACTCATTCCCAAGGACAAAGCTGTTGTTCGACCTGTAATAATGTATGTTGACAAACTCCCGACTTTCTGGCTCCCGTTTTTTGTATTCTCGGTTAAACCAAAACGTCATTCCGGTCTTTTAACCATGGATGTCGGTAAATTTCAGAGAGGAGAGAGATTTGTCAGAAATCTGGGATATTACTGGGCACTAAGCGATTATTTCGACATTTATGGCGCTCTCGATATTAACGAAACCTCCGGTATTTTTATCAAAGGTGAATTCAAGTACGCGTTGCGATATTATCTCAGCGGCGCGTGTTATTCATCATACAAACTATCGAGCAATCGCGATTGGGAATCCGGTGTTTCCACCACAAGACGCTGGGAACTTCGCGGCAATCACCAGCAGACACTTGGCGAGAAAGCAAAATTCTCCGGTTCGCTTTCGATGGTCAGTGATGCCGACTATCTCGCTGAAACGCACGAAGATTCGGAAACACGGATGGACCGCTCGCTGCGCTCTTATGCTTCATTTTCACAGGGATTTAACTGGGGAAGTTTTAGTATTTCCGCCGACCGCACCTATGACCTTGATAATAACACAAAAACTACATATCTGCCCAAAATCTCCTTGACCAAATATAAAAGCACATTTCTCGGAGAAGGAGAAAACTGGTATAATAATTTCTATTATTCTACGAGCTCCAATCTTGTGGGATATTCGCAAACAGACTCACTCGATACGAAAGAGGAACATTATGGCGCTAAAGCCAACGGTTCTGTGAGTTTCCGACACAGTTTCGGCGACTATGTTACACTCTCACCCGAGGTGCAATTAAGCGGTGTTGTAGAGGATGAGGGTGTCGATGGCGCAAAGCTACCGGTTATGGGGGCATATTCCTTTTCAACCGGCGCATCGACAGACCTCTATGGCAATATTCCTTTGGATTTATTCGGCTTCAAATTTATGCAACACATTGTCTCGCCTTCATTAAGTTTCAGTTATTCACCCGAAATAGAGGGTAGTGACAACTTTTATTCATTTGGTGGAATATCGGCGCTCTCAAGCAGCGAGAAAATGCTAATGAGTTTCAAGCTAGGACAGCAATTCGGGTTAAAGAAAGCTGACACTACAGGTATTCTCAAGCGTATCCCACTGTTCTCGATGAATAGTTCCGCCTCATATAATTTCCTCTCGGAAACTCAAAAATTCTCGGACATAAACACCTCCCTGAATGCGAATCCCGCCCGATGGTTATCCATGAGCCTGAGTTTCGTTCACACAATGTATAGATCGGGTGAAAATCACATTAGCGGTTTGTATATTAAGAGCGCTCAAATGAACAATTCACTGCGATGGAAATTCAGCATTCCCTTCGTTGAACTGGTAAATGTGAGTAAATCGGATAGTGTGAAAATCGCCACAGAATCCCGCGAAGCATCGATAAGTTTTACTCATTTTCTATCCAAAAACATCGAGACTGAAACACTTACGCATTGGGTTAAAACCGGGATCAATGCATATATAACCCCTAATTGGCGTGTTGATTATGATATTTATTACGATATTGACCACACAATAAAAGTATCCGATGAGTTTCGTATATGGCGAAACATGCACTGTTGGGAACTTACCTTTATATGGATACCATCCGGAATAAGAGCGGGATACTATATCAGGCTGAATATTAAAGAGCTTCCAGAGATAAAGATAGAGAAAACGGAGGGAAATGTAAGGTGGTGAACAGTATTTAAAATATATATTGTTTTTTCCTAATTTGCCATAACAATCTGTTAGCCATAGTGTTATCATAATATATGTAGTGCTAATACATTAAATTTCTTAAAAAAAGCGGGTTTTTGGAAAATAGTTCTTGACAAATCCAGTAGGCATCGATAGAATGGGCATTGAGGGACGGTCGTAGTAGTTAAACCAAATTTGGAGGAAATAACTATGACAAAGGATGAACTCGTAGCAAAAATTGCTGACGCATCAAAGACACCCAAGACTCAGGTCAACAAAATGCTCAAAGCCACTCTCGCTGAGATTACAAAAGCTCTCAAAAAGGGTGACAAAGTCAGCTTCGTCGGTTTCGGAACTTTCGTTACCGCCAAAAGAGCCAAACGCATCGGACGCAATCCGCAGACCGGTGAAAAACTTACAATCCCCGCAACCACTGTTCCGAAGTTCAAGCCCGGAAAGCAACTTCGTGAAGCTGTGACGAAAAGAAGAAGATAACTAAACTAATTTGTAATTGAATAATCCGTCCCCTTTAAACCCCCGTTTTTACGGGGGTTTTTGATTGCTCAGAGAAATTTTCTTTCTTCATAAAAAACATTTTTTCCAAATCAATCTTTTATCTTGCAAAGAATCGGAATCAGATATATAATGTTTTTTATAAGGAATTTAACAGGAGGATTTTCATGCGCAGATTTTCGGTCGTTATGGTGTTCTTAGTTGTGGTTTCGTGTGTGTTTGCTGAATCGGCAACTATGCTTGGAGCAATTGAAGAGGAATACCAAAAAGGTATGATAACTCTGGATGAGGCGATGCTTTTTAAAGCATATTCAGTTGTTGACCATTCCCGGCTGCCCGGTCGATTTCAAAAACTTGAATCCCCGAAATGTGGAACTCCAACTCTTGCCGAAATTTTCCAAAATATGGAATATCTGAAGAAACAGACCCGGGTCCTTTTAAGAGAAGTTCTTGCTCGACCAACAGGTCTTCCTCAATCAATCGAGACAACCCATTTCAAATTCCACTATACTACAAGCGGTGGGGATGCCGTTTCGGGTGATACTTATGTTAATAATATGGGCACTCGTTTCGAGAATTCTTATGACCTTTTGCTTTCTACACGCGGCTATCTTGAGCCGCCATCAGATGGTACAGCAGGTGGAAACAGCAAGTATGATGTTTATATTATGTCGCTTAGCTCCGGTGTTCTTGGATACACTCAGCCCGAAGTCGAGGGTTCATACCCATGGAGTGATGCCACAAGTTTTATCGCTATGCGAAATAATTATACATGGTATCCCCCTGAGATGGCTACACTCGAAGTAACTGCGGTTCACGAGTATTTCCACGCAATTCAATTTGGATACAGTTACAGCCAGCCCGGATGGTATATGGAGGTCTCATCGGTTTGGATTGAGGATGAAATGTATCCCTCCAACAATGATGAACATGACTATGACGGTGAGTTCTTTCCTGTTCCACATATTTCTCTCACACGAAATCCCTCTGACCCCACATACGGAATGCATTGCTATGGTTCGTATAACTGGAATGTATATCTTTCCGAGAAATTCGGCGATGATGCTATCCTCGACATCTGGGATAACTGTAAAAGTTATTCTGTTATGACAGCTTTTCAGAATGTTGCAGCAGGTCATAGTTCAAGCCGAAGCAGTGCTTTTGCGGAGTTTTGTGTCTGGAACTATTTTACCGGGAGTCGTGATTTAGCCGGGCTTTATCCTGAGGGTGATTTGCTGCCTTTAGTTCATATTGAAAGAACTGTCAGTTCATTGTCATATCCTGCAAGCGGCTCGTCGGGTCATCCACCCGAAGCATTTGCCAGCAATTATATCGTGTTCAGTATCCCCGGCGGAGCATCGGGACCGTTCTCGGTTACTTTCGATGGCGATGACGGCGCTAACTGGATTGCACAACTTGTTATTCCGGGGGCTGCGACTCCCTATGATACTCGCTTATTCCCTCTCAATGCTTATGGCTATGGTTATCTTACTCTTACAGAGGCAGAATATACTGGACACTCCGAGTTAATCCTTGTTGTTAGCAATATCTCCACAAGCGGTGGCGGTAGTAACTTTTCGTATAATGCCGATTTTGCTGAAATCGAACCCACTTACGAACCTCCAACTAATCTTGTTGCAGAAAGCGGTCATGTTGGAGAGGTTCCACTTAGTTGGGATCCACCTCCCGGTGGCGGTGTTGGAGGAACTATCGAGCTTTATAATGACGATGGCTCACCGTTGTATTATTTACCTTATGACCTTGCCGAAATTGGCTATCCTGAAGCGGGTCATGTAATCTATGAAGGAGTGAAGTTTAATGCATCCTCGGATTGCACTCTTAAACAGGTTAATGTCTATTTTGGTGGAACGGCGCGTGAAGTCGGATTCTTTGTCAGCGCGGACGAAGGTGGCTATCCTGGCTCACCAATCGGAACTCCTTTCAATCTTGCTGTTACAACAGGCGCCTGGACAACAATCGATGTACCTTCCGGTGTTCCAATTCCAGCGGGAGATTTCTGGCTGGGATATACCAGAATGAGTGATGATATTTTTGCATATATGGACGCTGAAACAACTGCTGGAACACCAAGTATTGCGATGACTGACAGCAGTTATGCAATTCCCGTACAAGACTATCTCATGCGAGCTATAATAACATCCCCGGGTGGAGCGCTGGAAGTTACAGGATATAATATCCACCGTTCATATTCAACAGGTGGACCCTATTCATCGGTTGGAAATGCATCCACAGAATCATGGACTGACCATTCGGTAATCGATGAAACAGCATACTATTATGTCGTCTCGGCAACATACAGCGATGCCGGTGAAAGCAATTATTCAAACGAAGATATGGCTGTTCCCGGCGTAGGTGCAGGCGGTGATAACGATACATTAGCTCATCACGGCGATTTACCAGATGGATACTTTCCGCTATCGGTATATTGGGAAGGAGCTGTTGTTTTTGAGCCTGATGAACCATGTCAACTCATGGCTCTAAGATATTTAGTCTATCCTGATGAATTCTCAACATGGGAATTTGGTGTTGGGCTTTATCGATGGACAGGAAGTAGAATTGCTGAATCTTACATCGCTCCTTTTCCCACCGATGTTAATCCGGGTGCGGATGGTTGGACTGAAATCGATATGTCTCTCGATGAAATCTATTTCTCGGGTGGGTTTGCAGCTTCATTTATTTCAACCGATACTCTGGTGAGCATCCTTGTAGATACTATGGATGATGACTATTCATACATTTACGAACCTGATGCTGAAATCTGGTTCGGTTCGGATTACCGCTTTTTCATCGAGGCTGTTGTCAGATACCTCGATGGCAGTGAGACATATACTGTTTCCGGAATAGTAAGTCTTGCTCCCGGAAGCGGCGGTTCCGAACCGCCGGATGACCTATCGGGAAGCATTGTTAGAGTGATTGAAACCAGCGATGTCGATACAACCGACGAATATGGTGTTTATTCACTAGACCTTCCATCGGGTGTATATACACTTGAAGCCTGGTATCCGGGTTATGTTCCTCAAGATGCAGTTGTCGGTTTAACTGGAGATGCAACTCAAGATTTCTATCTAATGCCATATAGCACACCTCTTAATCCTGTATTCAGGGCGCAAGCCTGGAGTTATGATAATAGCGAAGTTTTTATCACATGGGATCCTCCATTGGGTTTCGCTGGAACCGAAGAACAAATATATTTCTTTAATCCTTACTCCGATACATTAATTTACCTGGATAGCCTTTCGATTGGCGATATATTCGATAATAAATTCACTGTCTGGTTTCCATGCACCTTAAAAAATGCCGGCATTACATTCTACAGTGAAGCGGGAATATATCCCGATGTATCGGTTCATATCTGGGGTGATGACGGCACAGGCTACCCGGATTTCGGAGTCGAACTGCTCGAATCATTAATTATTCATCCCGAACCGGATTCTCTGGGATATGTGCAATGGACTGATATTGATTTTGCCGGGGATGAAATTATTCTGTGGCCCGGACAGGTTATTCATCTTGGTGTAAGGCTTTTATCCAACTACTATCCTTCTGTGATAGCATCGGGAAGGGAACCAACATACGACCCGGCTATCTCTATGTGGTATTCCGAGGATGCAAGTGCATGGTTCAACCAGGGTGAATTCCTTGAATATATCGAGGTCGTTTATTTCTCGGGTGATATGGCAAGGATTTCACCATTTGATGACGATTTTAAAGCAATAAATCCTGTTTCAAAGGTATATTACCCTGCTGAAACATTCGCAAATCGAAGCTCCGATGAATTGTACTTTACTGAAACTAAAGCATTGTATTCTCCCACACCCGCATTTTCGTTCGCTCCAACCGAAACCGAAGCCCTCAGTCATTACTTGATTTATCACTCGACATCATATGAAGGCTCGAGGGATATTATGGATTATGACCTTATTGGAACTGTTGATACACCCGATTCTTTCGGTTTTCTTCATGAGGATGCCGAAAATGGGATTGTGCACTATTATTATGTTGTTGCAGGTTATGACCACGGCTACTCGGAATCCTCGGATACAGTCTCGGCATTACCGCTGGAATCTGAAGACAGCGCATGGGTACTTCTCGTCGATGATGATGGCAGTAACTTTATGATAATTGGCGAGGAAACAATGGCGCCGGATGAAGGAATCGAACTGGCTCAAATCCTTATTAATCTCGGTATACCGTTCGATGCAATAGAACTTCCACCCGGATATTATATCTCGGATGAGGATCTCGATGACTATCAGGCGGTGCTTTGGAACTGCGGTATAGGTTATACCGACAACTGGACATTGGGTGATAGCGAACAGGTTAATATTGCAAGATACCTCGATGGCGGCGGAAAATACGCTTTATTTTCTCAGGATTTCATCTGGGATTATTATGGTGCAACAGTAGCTTTTGGGATGGGAGATTTCATTTACGATTATCTCGGTGTTTCCAGTGTTGTGCAGGATTTCTGGACAATTACAGGTCCCGTTGGTGGAACATTTGCAGGCTTCGATTTCGCCGATGGCATGGAATTGGGCGTTACAAATCCTTATTCAGACTGGACTGTTTATGCAGATAGGATTACCGGTATCGAGGACGATTCGTTTATGACACTCGATATAGCTGGAAACTCCGGAGCCCTTGGTGTCGTCTATGATGATGCCGGCTTTATGTCTGCATTTTTTGCATGCACTCCTTTCGCAATGACCGATGATACCCCCGACACAAAGCAGGAATTTATCCGCAGGCTTCTCGAGGATTACTTCGATGTTCACGATCCATCACTCGTCGAATCTGTTACTGTCAATTATGACCTTTGTGCCGGATGGCACATGCTCTCGGTTCCTGTGATTCCCGGTGATATTACTACAGATAATGTATTTCCTGGCAATGCTGCAGTCTATACATGGAATCCAATTACCGAGGAATATATCTCACCGACTAATATCGAACCTGGCGTGGGCTATTTCGTCCTATTTGATTCTGAAACATCTTTTGATATAGTCGGTGTCGCTGTCGATACATTTGAAATCGAGCTTAACTGCCTGTGGAATATGATAGGCGTACCATTCAAGAGTTCCGGGTCTTTCTCTTTCGATGATGCATCGTACACACCGGATAACTTTATCAACGGCTCATACTTCGGTATGTCGGGTGAATTTCAAACATACATAATTCCAGATAATGCCGAAGTTGGAATGGGATACTGGGCTGCAGTCTGGGATTATTGCACACTCGAATTCCCCGGTGATGCTCGACTGCTTAAAGCCACTTCAATAAAATCAACATTAAGTGGGTCACCTCCTCCTCCACCATTCAACCTTATCCCAAAAACCTTTGCGGTGGGAGATATTTATCCAAATCCATTCAACAGCGCGTGTGCTCTGGATGTTTCAATTCCAAAAACCGGCGATGTCCGATTCGATGTTCTAGATATGACAGGCAGAATCATCTATAGCATAAGCGATAATCTCAAAACAGGTAATCACAGGTTCACATGGCACGGTACCGATTCAAGCGGGGATAATTGCCCCTCGGGAGTATATTTTGTTACTGTGCGTTTTTGCGATACAAAAATACAGCGTCGAGCGCTGCTGTTGAAATAATAATCTAATCGGGGAAATCGATGGCAAGATTTTATTTTGCTTATTCAATTTCCCCGTTTTTTTACTTGCGATATATTGTATTATCGATATTCTTTTGTTAAATCTTTCTATGATAACCGAACAACCAAGGAGAATAAATGCTTAATTTGCTGGCAATGGGTGGACAAGAAGGACAACAGAGTAATCCAATAATGGGACTTTTGCCTTTTGCACTGATAATTGTGGTCTTTTATTTCTTTATAATTAGACCGCAATCGAAGAGACAAAAAACTCATCAAGAGATGCTACAAAATTTGCAGCGAGGCGACAGAGTGATAACCACCGGCGGAATTATTGGAAGCGTTGTTGGTGTCGATGAAGACAAGGTTGTAATAAAAGTTACCGATGGCACAAAACTTGAAATCGCCAAAGGTTTTATTTCTCAGAAGATGGATGCAATGAACAAATAAGTATTCTGGAGCTTACTATATAATAACATGCATGAAATGAAATTTACATACTATCCAAATCCTATTTTGCGCACAAAAGCGGAGCGAATCGAATTTGAAAACGAACCTCCCGATGAGATTGCCGAATTGCTCGAGCAAATGAAAAAAGCGTGTAAGAATCAAAATGGCGTCGGTCTGGCGGCTCAACAGGTCGGTTTGATTTTACCGGTCGCAATTATTGGTATCCCGGATAACAATGGTGGATATGTGCTGACCGGTGTTGTTAATCCTCGAATAGTTAAAGCAAATTCTCAGGTGTGGGAAAAGGAGGAAGGCTGCCTTTCATTTCCCGGGCTTTATCTGCCGATAACAAGACCAATGCAAATCACTATCGAAGGCTGGTTCGATGATGTGAGAAAAACCGAAGAGCGTGAATTATTCGGTATGGGCGCAAGAATTGCCTCCCATGAAATCGACCATCTGTTTGGAGTGCTGTTTATTGACCACATCGATGCGATTTCGAAAATCAGAATTAAATCCGAGCTAAAAAAAATTGCTTTAAAGCATCCTGAGCAAAAACCGATACTTTTATAATGAAGAAGCAAGTGGTTCGTGATACTTTAAAACAGAAGTTTTTTACGAATACAACTGCAAATTAGTTAAATAACTTTAATATACACTTAGATTTAGTGAGTAGATAACCAAGGAGGCATAAATGTCGAGACTATCGGTAAATGTTGACCATATTGCTACTTTAAGGCAACTTCGCGGGACAAAATTCCCCGACCCCGTTCTTGCGGGATACCTTGCCGAACTCGGCGGTGCGGATGGTATCACAATCCATCTTCGACAGGACAGACGGCATATTCAGGACCGCGACCTTTTCCTGCTTCGTCAAACTGTCTCGACACACTTAACTCTCGAAATGGCGGCATCCGAGGGCATGTCACAAATTGCGCTAAAAGCCTTACCCGATATGGTTACATTAGTGCCGGAACGAAGTGGAGAAAATACAACCGAACGCGGTTTCAATCTCGAGCAGGAAGCGGGAGACCTAGAGCAAATTATCGAGAATCTTGAAAATGGCGGTGTCGAGGTTTCAATTTTCATCGACCCCACAGAAACCAATGTTCGCATTGCAGCAGAAATCAATGCCGACTTTGTCGAGCTTAATACGACTTTCTATGCAGAATCGGATGATTTCGAGAAGGAACTAGAAGAGCTGGATAAAATCGAAAAGGCTGCAAATCTTTCAGCAAAACTAAAGCTTGGTGTAGCTGTTGGACATGCTCTCGATTACTTGAATGTTGTTAATATTGCAGCCATTCAAGCTGTCGAGGAATTTTCTATCGGGCACTCGATAATCTGCCGCGCTGCACTTGTCGGCTTGGAAAGAGCGACACATGAGATGAAAGAACTTATTGATAAAACATCGAGACAATAATTGCATCATTAAATTCGTCAATATTTTTAAACACAGAATTGCAGAATGACTCTATATGCAGTAATTATTGCAATTGAAACACTTGCGGTTTTCTCACCACCGCCGGTTGCAATGACATCGGACTTGATGGGCGGTGTATATCTTGCAACTCCAAATGAAATTTTTCACTATTCATCCGATACTCTTGTCGAGTCCAATTCACGCTATAAGGAAAGCCTTCTTTCGGGCATCTCCGATATTGCTTACTCAGGGCAATGGATTTTTGTATCATTGCCAATGAGAGGGAAAATCTTTCAATTCGATAGATATCTCCGTTTTGTGGGGGAAATTGAGACCGATAATTTTTTTCCGGGAAATATAGCTGTTTCTGCCGATGGTTCACTTTGGTGTTTTGACCCTGAATCAAAAAAGATCTACGCATATTCATCTGTCGGTGACCCAATCGAGAATTATCGTGTTCCCGGTGCAGCAGACCTTCATAAGCCTGATTTTACTGGAATTACGCAATGGAATAACCTTGTCCATTACTTGAAAACACAGGATATGATTGTTGCACAAACAGACATTGATGATATCGGCGAAATTGAATCGCCGATTATCTGGTCAAAGAGCGATAATACAATTATCGCCGGTATCGAGAGAGAAAACTATATTAAAATAAATAGAAACATGGAAGATTTATATATCGATAACGATAATATATACTATATTACAGACAGTATGGGTTTGGTCTTAAACGACATGCCACAAATTGATTGGGGATATGATATTCCAGATGATATTATTGTTTATCAGCGGCACAGTTTTTCAAACATATATACTATAATAGATAATAAACTTATAAAGCATCTAGTTCAATGGAAATCGCAGCAATAACAGGGCTTGTAATCGCACTCACAATATGGTGGCTATTCGAATATCGGAACCACAACAGAAGACTCGAAAGCATTCCAATTCGAGTGCATATAAACGGTAGCCGCGGGAAATCTTCGATAACACGGCTTATCGGAGGAGCTTTACGGATTGGCGGTATCCGCACGGTTACAAAAACCACAGGAACACACGCCCGATTCATCTATCCCGATGGTCACGAGGAACCGATAATACGAATCGGACCGGCGAATATTAAGGAGCAGCGATGGGTCATAAAGAAAACCGCAGAACTTAATGTCGATGCCCTTGTTACGGAATGTATGGCTATCGACCCGGAATTCCAATGGGTGCTGCAATACAAGTATATCAAGGGTACAATCGGTGTATTGACTAATGTCAGGTCCGACCATCTCGATGTAATGGGACCCACGATTCGTGAGGCATCGGATGCTATGAGTTCTATCATGCCGCGCGATGGTATCTGTTTCACAGCCGAAATCGAAAAACTCGACTGGCTCGAGCCGATTGCTCAAAAACTTGATTGCAAATTGTTCCCGACATATCCCGAATCTATCTCCGATGATGATATCCGTGGTTTCTCCTATATCGAACACAAGGAAAATGTTGCACTTGCACTCGCAGTCGCATTGCACCTCGGCGTGCCGAGAGATGTGGCATTGAAAGGAATGTGGGAAGCGGAACCGGATCCGGGCGTATTAAGGATTTTCTCTTCCGAGAGGAATAATCAAAAAATCAGATTTGCCAATGCTTTTGCGGCAAATGACCCGGAATCAACTTGCATGGTTATCGACTTGCTTAATTCATACCTCGAACCCGATGAAAAGATAATCGTGCTTGCCAATTCCCGCGCAGATAGGATTCACAGGGCATCACAGCTTGGCGAACTAATGGGTGAAAATATCCCTGCGGATTACTATGTCCTCGTTGGCGCTTATCTTAATGTAATATCTGAAAAAATGGAATCGAGCGGTATCCCGAAAGAGAAAATCGCTTTCATACCGGAAGGCGACCCGAAATATGTACTGGAGCATGTGCTCAAGATACCGGGGGACAAGAAATTCATCGTAGGGATTGGGAACATTGGCGGCGCCGGCCACAATATTGCAGATTTTTTCTCGGAAGAACAATAGGGCTAAGCATGCTCGATACGACCCGTTTGAGAAAGGGCGCAGCAAGCTGCGCCCATAATGTTTTGAGGGATGTAATCCAATGATTGCTATCGTTTTCTGTTTTTTATATCAGAAACGCCACCATATTCCGATAGTGGGGAAAAAGAATGTCCAGGCTCCTCCACCAGATATATTGCCTCCAAGCTGAAGGTTAAATTGCTCCCACGAACGGAGATAGGATAATCCTACACGATAATACTCGAAAGTCAAATCATAAGCTGCACCGCCAAGAAGAGCGGAATGTTCACTCATATTGTATTCGAAATCGAGCGGGATAGTCGTGCCACCCTCGACACCACCCTCAAAGTCGATATCGGCAATATCGAAATCCGGGATGTATGCAAAGCTGCCACCTGTGTGTATTTTGAAATTGCTGCTAACCGGAATCGAGAGAAATCCGGAAAAGGTGAATGAGTTGAAGTTTGAACCGCCAAGTCCGAAATGTGCAAAACCGACACCCGCTCCAAGACCTACCGCCTCAAAATCAAGAATATTGAGTTTAGCCTCGGCGTTGAAGACTTGAAGAATATCAAGAAGCATTCTAGTCCCAATCTGGAATTTATCGTGGATTCCATAAGCGAGAGGTCCGATGCCTATCAGCAGTTCACCCTGATTGAGAGTATATGCCGTTGGAACGGCATGAGCCGAGGTCAACCTCAGGTTGTCATTGATGATGCCCCAGAGCGGCATTACAGCAATCGAGAGCAGTAAAACCAACAAAATCGCCTTTCTCATTATTCCTCCTTTGAATTGTTTCTGCAATTACGAAGAATTTATCATGCTCCGGAATCAAAGCAAGATATTTTTTGATTACTGACTCTGTATCTCGGGAATTTTTTCAAAATCATCAGCAACACCGGTATCCAAATCGAGGTGCACAGCAAGTATCGGATGACGAATATCGACATATATGCGACTGCGAAGCACATCGATGAGTTTGTTCAACCGGTCGGTGAATTTATCGCGGCGAGCCATCTCGCGAAGAACATCGGAATGCTTTTCAAGAGACATCGGCTCCGGCGGGATTATCTCAGCTATCTTATAAACCACCCAATTCTCCGCTTGCGGGATTGGCGGGATAACCGTCCCCACTCCAAGCGATTCCGCAACCAATGCAATAGCCGGCGGGAGCGCTGTTACCGGGAAAAGACCGATAGCCCCGCCTTCGTCTTTTAGCTCACCCTCGGTGCAGTAGGTCTCGACAAGCCTGTCAAAATCCGCGCCGGTGCGAGCAGAATCATAAACCATGTTTGCAATCTCAAGTGCGGATTCATCGGAATCTGGGATTTTTGTAAAAATATGAGATATATCGACTTTGTCTTCGGTTCGAGATAAAAGCTTTAGGATATGATAGCCTTCATCGCCCTTAATAGGCTCCGAGAATGAATTTGCCTCCATCGACTGTATCGCGATATTAAAATGCTCCGGTAGGTCATCGATATCGAACTCGCCGAGCGTTCCGGCATCCGAAGCGGTTCTCGCATCATCCGAGTGTTCTGCCGCTGCGGTCGCGAAATCTTTGCCGCTCTCCAATTCACGATGAATAGAATCGGCGCGCCCCAAAGCAGAAATCCATCCGAGTGAATCCGCCGGAGCCGTTAGCAAAATGCCAACCAAACCGACCTGCATCGGATAATCCGCAAGACTGTCACGGTATTGAGTGAAAAAAACGGCGACATCGTCATCCGAAACCTCGACCACAGCGACATGATTCTGGATATAGAGCTGTTTCATGATACCCGTTCGCACCTGCGACTTAACCTTGCGTTTGAAAGAAGATACAGAAAGTCCCTCGGCTGCAAGCGTGTCCGCAAGCGAATTCTCGCCCCCGAATTGGGCGGTAAGAGTGTCCCAGCGCGCCTCGAATTCCTGCTGGAGCATCTCTTCATCGACATCCAGCGATTCCGATTCCGCAGCCTGATATACTAATTCCTCGTTTATCAACTCGGTGAGAATCTGAGCGTATAGCGCGTAGAATGCAGTCGAGTCATCGGGAATCTCGATACCCGAAACCATGAGCAACTGGTCGAGTTCCGATGTAAGAATCGGCTTTGAACCAACGACAGCAACAATCTGGATATCCACAGAATTGTCATCGCGAAACGAAAGCCCGAATCCAAAAAGCTCGCCCAGCGCAATTATTAAAATCACTATGCAAACCAGTTTTCTCATGTTTTATATCTCCTTTAGCCTTTTGCCTATTTCATTTTTTCACACAACGACGAGCAATGTT
>Ga0272442_10001091_pt1 | contig 41825 bp, 17 predicted proteins | sample SSMForm2O_FD_200262 | JGI IMG/M metagenome (GOLD analysis project Ga0272442, IMG submission 200262) | Marine sediment archaeal communities from Little Sippewissett salt marsh, Falmouth, MA, United States - SSM-Form-2O | ecosystem: Environmental > Aquatic > Marine > Wetlands > Sediment ...
GGCATCGAGGTGCTCAAAGCATCCCCAGCCGTTCGCGACGCAGCGAGGGCATTGCTCAAGCGGAACGGCTTCGTCGTGCTGCCGCACTTCCAGCGGCAGATCTTCTCCCCGTACATCGCATGTGACCTGCCTGCCTTCGTGACCACCGATTCCGTTCACCGCACGTTCCATGTCATCTTCGAGGAGCAGCTCCAGAAGCTCGAGACGCACATGGCGGGCGAGGTGGCCTCTCTCACACGCGGGATGGTCAAGCGGCTCGAGGCACTGCCACCACCCGCGTCGCGTGAGGAGACGGATGCGCATTCCCTGGCGTTGAGGTTCTTCCGGGTTGGCACGGCCATTATGGATGGAAGAGCGCCAGAGCAGGCGCCGGATGGAGTACGGCGGGAGCTTGGCCTGATCCTCGGCGCCGCAGGGCGCGCCCCCTCTCCGTTGTTCGGCTACGAGATGGACTACTCGGACTTTGCTCCTCGAGGGTTCTACACAAGGTCCGAGGGCCTCCGCGCGTTCTTCCGCGCGATGAGCTGGTACGGGAACTGTGCCTTCCGCCTCGTGTCCGACCGCGAGACAAGGGCAGCGATGACGATCGCGAACACTCTTGCCGCCGAGAATGAGCTCCTCGAACTGTGGCGGAAGATCGACGCCACCTACACCAGCCTGCTTGGGGCTTCGGACGACCTGACTCCGGCCGAGTATGCCGCCGTGCTCGGCGGCCTGCAGAAACAGAAGGGGAAGGCGGACCTGCTGGGGCGTTTCCGGCGGGAGGCGGCCGAGCTTCGCGACCCCGCGATCAACTCGATGGTGGTTGATCCCGCCAACATGCCCCGCTGGAGGGAGCTCACCAAGGGGATGCGATTCCTGGGCAAGCGCTACCTCCCCGACAGCGCGGTATTCATGCACCTGACGCACCCCGCCGTTCCCACGCGCGGATTCCCGTGTGGCTTGGACTTCATGGCAGCCAACGGCTCGGCGCGTGCGGAAGAACGGCTCCGCACAAAGGGAGCCTTTCAGATGAAGGGCTACAGGGAGGGCATGGCAGCCGCGGGCCGGCTCGTCGGTCAGGCCAGGCAGGCGGAGAGTCGCTCGCACTACGCGGACTTCCTCCGGCTCATCGAGACGTTGTGGGCGCCCCCTCCCGAGGCGGCCGCGCCATTCCTGAAGACGAGGGCTTACGGCGACAAGGCGTTGATGACTGCCCTCGCGGCATGGGCGTCGATGCGCCACACCTGGCAGTTGCAGGGAAAGTACAGCGTGATGTATCTCGGCCTGTTCGAGCGCGACGCCGCGGGGTACGTGGAGCCCAACCTGGCTTTTTTCGACCGGCTCGACGAACTGGTTCTTCGCACCATAGCCCTGCTGCGCCCCGCAAAGGGCGCGGATATTGACCGTCTTATTCGCTTCCGCCAGCTTGTGGCGTCCCTGCGGAGCATTACGGAGAAGCAGCTTTCGGGCAAGCCGCTTTCCGACCCTGAGAAGCAGCTTCTGAAGAACTATGGGCTGCGGATCGCGAGCCTTGCCTACTTCGAATTGAACTCCTCTTCGAGCGAGAAGCTCCTCCCGTGGATGTCTCTCGTGGCCGACGTGCATTGCGAACATCTCTGGGGCGAGGTGCTCCAGGTCGGCACGGGCGGCGCACTCCCCATCTACGTAGTCGTGCCATACCAGGGGAGACAACACCTGATGGTTGGCGGGGTCTACTCCTACTACGAGTTCCGCCAGCCCATCGGCGACCGCCTGACCGACGACGCCTGGCAGAGACGCTTCGGCTGCGGGGACCTCCCGCCCCTTCCCTCCTGGGCATCCTCGTTCATTGTGGGAGCAGACACAGGGCCGCTCCTGGAACGGCTCCGCAAGGGGGAACGGGTGTGGGAACTGCGCTACCTCCCCGACCCTCGCATCGAGCGGATTCTCAAGGAAGGGCTGGCTCCTGGCGGCGTCTTCGCGCAGGGTCCGGCTCGGCCCTTCGCCGTGGAGCTCTATGGGCTGAAGGCAGGAAGGAAGGCCATGCCATTCCTCCTGGAACGTGTCGCCTCAACCGACGAACAGGAGGCCAGGGCCGCGGCGGGCATCCTCTGGGAACTCGTTGGGGAGCAGGACATTCCGGAGCTCCAGCACAAGGCCCTGACCCTGAAGCCGGAAGCGGCGAGTCGCTACGCCGGCCTCATCGGGGCAGTGAGTGCGCGCTCGGCACAGAAGGCGCTCGGCCACATCCTCAGAGAGTCCAGGGAGGAGCGCGTGCGGGAGACTGTGGCATGGGCTCTGCGCGCAATCGGCTCGAAGGCAGAGACGGAAGCCCTTCTCGACTACTTCCCGCCGGCGCAGCGGGAGTTCAAGGCAGCCCCGAACCGTCCCCCGACAGAAAGGGAACTGGAACGTGCCAGGATCGTTGCGGCGATCGGGCGCATCTGGGCCGCCGAGGGCCATCGAGGGCGGCGTTCGCAATTGCCGACCGACACACTGCCGCCGCAGGAGGAGCAACGGGTCCGCCGACGGGTCATCGCCTTCATGGTGGAATGCCTCCGATGCGATGAACTGGGCGTAGCCCTGGCAGCCCACGACGCGGTAGCGTCGATGAAGCTCGACGAAGCTGTGCCCGCCCTCGAGGACCTGGTCAAGGACTTCGACACAGCCTGCGACGTCGCGCGGACTCTAAGGCGCACAGGGACACCCGCTGCACTGGCTGGGCTGGTGCGTCTGCTTGGGAGGAAGTTGGAGGATCCGTCTGCGTACGGCCCCGTGATCGAGGCGCTCGTCGAGAAGCGGCATGCCGCCGCTCTGCCCGCGCTCGCCGCACTGCTCGCCGACGAGCGCACAGCCGGACGGAACGACCTGCGGGTGTGTGAGATTGCCATTGACGCACTGGCTGCTCTCGACCCCAACGGGCCGGGCACTGGGGGAGGATCCCGTGTCTCCACAGGACTGCTGGAGCCGCTCAGAGGAGCCTGGCGCGCCTACCTCGAGACGAAGGCGGATGGCGGGATCAGGAAGGCGGCGAATCCCCTGCGCGCGAAGCTCGCGGGGTGTCTCCTGGATCTGATCGAGGCGCTCGCCAGGACTCCCCCTGGCGAGGGACCAGCATCGTGGAGCCCGCCTCCCGCCAGTGCTTGGGTCTGCCAGGCTCAGCGGTGTCTCGACCACCTGCCGCGGCAACAGCGGGAAGAACTCGCGGCACGCCTGGAGAAATGGCTGGTGCCTGTTACGCGAAAGGAGATCGGGTACCTCTTGGGCCTGCTCCAGCAAAGTGAGCGACAGGAGGAGGGCCTCCCATCAGAGGAGCGTGGCGCCTTCGAGAAGGGAGTAAGGTACTTCCTGAAGGCACGCGATTCCAGTCGTCTCGACGCACAGGGCAGGCTTCGGGACCTCTGGGGCAATCCCTACCGCTACCACAACCCTGCTCGGACCACAAACGCCAGAATCGAGATCTACTCCTGTGGCCCCAACGGCAAGGATGAGAGGGGCAAGGGAGACGATATCGTTGGTGTTCTGCGGTGAAGCGCGGTCGACAGCGCCAGCCCCCACGTGCCGATCCTCGGCACGTGGATGCAGCGGTCGGGATGGGGGGCAGCAAGACGCGCCAGGGGGCGTTGAGGCACGCCGCGGAGCCCCGTTTGAGGATCCGTGTGCGTTCCGGTAGAATCGGTTTTTCCATCGTGCAAACGGCTTTGCTGCCCGAGATCTGCTGCGAAGGAGCTACCATGGTCGCAGGAAATCCCGATCCGAAGGACCTCGAGATCGTCGAGAAGGCGCGGCAGTCGCGCGACAGAATCCTGGGCGAAATCCATAAGGTCATCATCGGCCAGGAAGAGCTCATCGAGCAGGTGCTCACCGCACTGTTCGCCGGCGGACACGTGCTCATGGTGGGCGTGCCGGGCCTGGCGAAGACGCTCCTGGTGAGCACCCTGGCTAAGACGCTCTCCGTGGGGTTCCGACGCATCCAGTTCACGCCGGACATGATGCCGTCCGACATCACGGGCACGGACGTGCTCGAGGAGGATCACGCCACGGGGCGCAAGGAGTTCGTCTTCGTCCAAGGCCCCGTGTTCACGAATCTGGTGCTTGCGGACGAGATCAACCGCACACCGCCGAAGACTCAGGCGGCTCTGCTCGAGGCGATGCAGGAGAAGCACGTGACGGTGGGGCGGACGACGTATCCGCTCGACGAGCCGTTCATGGTGATGGCCACGCAGAATCCCATCGAGCAGGAGGGGACGTATCCTCTGCCCGAGGCACAGCTCGACCGCTTCATGTTCATGATATGGGTGGACTACCCGCCTGCGTCGGATCTGAAGTCGATCATCCAGGCGACCACGGCGGGAGCGCTGCCCGAGCCCGAGGCGGTGCTGGATGCGGCGGAGGTGATGGCGCTCCGCGATGCGGTGCGCATCATCCCGATCAGCGAGCACGTGCTCGACTACATCGTGCGCATCGTGGAGGCGACGCATCCGAAGGACGAGCGGTCGCCCGAGGTGAGCCGCAAGTACCTGGCCTGGGGGGCGGGGCCGCGTGCCGGCCAGTACCTCTCGCTGGGTGCGAAGAGCCGCGCGCTGCTGCGCGGGAACCTCCAGGCCACGGCGGACGACGTGCGCGCGGTGGCCCACGCCGTGCTCCGCCACCGCATGGTGACCAACTACGCCGCTCTCGCCGAGGGCGTGGACACCGATGGCATCGTCGACCAACTGCTCGAGCTCGTTCCCGAGACACCGAAGGCCCGCGTGGCGTAGCCGAAGGGGAGCCGCCGTGCCCGTCCCCACAGGCATGCGATTCCTGAACCCCACCATCCTGCGCTCGATCGCCAACATCGAGCTCAAGGCCAGGGTGCTGGTGGAGGGTATGTATGCCTCGCGGCATCGGAGCCCCAACTACGGCTTCAGCGTCGAGTTCGTCGACCATCGCGAGTACTCCCCTGGCGACGAGCCGCGGACGATCGACTGGAAGATGCTGGCCCGCACGGAACGCTACTACGTGAAGCGGTTCGAGATGGAATCGAACATGAACGTCGTGTGCCTGCTGGACACGAGCCGCTCGATGGGCTACCGCCCCAGCCGCGACGACCGCCTCACGAAGCTCGAATACGGGTGCACGCTCGCGGCGGCCACCAGCTTCCTCGTGCACCGCCAGCAGGATGCTCCGGGGCTCGTGACGTTTGGCGACGACATCCGTGACTTCGTGCCGCCCCGCCAGGGCGAGCGCCACCTGCACACGCTGCTCGCCCGCCTCGAGGAGCTCGAGGCCGAAGGCACGACCGACCTGGGCCGCGTGCTCGAGACCATCGGCCAGCGCATCACGCGGCGCGGCATCGTGCTGCTCATCACCGACGGCTACGGCGAGCCCGAGCGCGTGGTCGACGGCATCCGCCATCTCGTCGCACGAGGCCACGACGTGGTGCTCTTCCAGCTCATGGACCACGACGAGGTGACCTTCCCCTTCAAGGCGCTCACGACGTTCCGCGACATGGAATCGGGCTATCATCTGATGAGCGACCCGCTTCGCCAGCGGGCGCTCTACCTGGAGCGGCTCGAGGCCTTCCGCTCGGCCATCGCTACGGGCACGACGGGATGCGGCGCGGACTATCGCTTCATCGACACGGCCGACCCCATCGAACTGGTGCTTCGCGACTATCTGCTCTACCGCCGGGAGCGGGCGAGATGACGTTTCTGTTTCCCACGATGCTCATCGGGCTGGCCGCGCTGGCGCTGCCCGTGGTGCTCCACCTGATCGCCCGCCACAAGTACCAGGTGCTCGAATTCCCATCCACGCAGCTCCTGCGCCCCGACGAGCGGTCGAACGTGTTCGCCATGCGGCTGGTGGACGTGGGTCAGCTCCTGCTCCGGCTGCTCGTCGTGCTGCTGCTCGTGCTGGCGATGAGCCGGCTGTTTGTGTCGTGGCTGCCGTTCGGTCGGGCGCCGCGAAATCTGATCGTGCTGGTGGACTGCTCGGCCAGCCTGCGTGCCAGCGCACCCCGCGCCCCCGATGCCGCCCCCCGCACCACTCCGCGCCGGCTCATTGACGCCGCGCGGGAGAAGGCTGCGGAGCTTCTGCGCACGGTGCGGGCGCCGAGCCAGTGCGCCCTCGTGGCTGCGGGCGACGACGTGGCCGTGCTGGCGCCGCTGCGTCCCATCCCCGAGCCCGCCCTGGCTGCGCTCGACCGCATCGAGGCGACCGACGGCACTGGCCGCGGCCTGGTGCACGCCGTGGCCCGCTGCTGCGACATGGTGCGGGGGCGGCGCGAGATGCGCTCGCAGATCGTCGTGCTCACCGACCTGTGTGCCAGCGCCTTCGAGACGCGCACGCAGCGCGACCTCGCCCGCATCCAGGCGGCGCGCGACGACCTGGGCGACGCGCTCGACATCGTGTTCCTCGACCTCTCGACGGGCCGGGCCAGGAACCTCGCGATCGTGCAGGCGACCCTCCGCGGCCCGCAGGCGGGGCCGGAGGGTGCAGGCGACGTGAAGGTGGGCGACGATGCCCACGTGGTCGCCCGCGTGGTCAACAGCAGCACGTCCGAGCAGACGGCGAAGGTGCGGCTGGCCGTCGGCCGCCGCCGCGAAGCCGCCGCGCGGGAGATCTCCCTCGAACCCGGGGCGCAGGCAGACCTCGACCTGCCCCTGCGCGTGAGCCGCGCCGTCCGCACCTTCGTGGAAGCAAGGCTCGAGGCCGACGACGCGGTGGACCACGACAACGCGTTCGTGATGCCGCTCGACGTAACCGACGCTCGCCGCGTGCTCATCGTGGCGGGCGCAGCGGACGAGACGCGGGCGGGCGAGCTTTCGGCGCTCGGCGAGGAAGGTACCGACGCCCCTCCCCCCGACGAGAGCCAGCGCCTCGATGGCCCGACCCTCCTGCGCCTGGTGCTCAACCCTGGCCGCGAGCTCGGCCGAGCCCACGGCACGGGCATCCGCACCACCATGGTGACGCCCGAGGCGTTTTCCGCGCAGCCGCTCAGCCAGTACGACGTGGTGGTGCTCTACGGGGTGAGCGCGCTGCCCGAGCAGGCGCTGCGCGATCTCGACCGCGTGGCGCGCAACGGGCGGGCGCTCCTCTTCGTGAGCACGGCAGGGGTGAACGCAGCGAAGTTCAACCGCACGTTCGCCGCTGCGGGCACCGACCGCGGGGTGCTGGCCCCGGCGTCGCTGGGCAACGAGCGGAAGCTCGCCGTCCCCGTCGGCGTGGGCACTGGCAGCGGCGCGCACCCGCTCCTCGCCCCCTTCCGCGACCGCCTCCGCGGCGACCTGTCGACCATCCGCTTCACCTCGCTGCGCGAGACGCGCGCACTGAGCAACGGCGCGGCCGTGGCCGTCCGTGCCACCGACGGCCGCCCGCTGGCCGTCGAGATGCCCATCGGGCAGGGGCGCGCGATGCTGCTCACATTCGGCGTGGAACTCGACCGGGGCAACATCGCCCGCACCCGCGCCTTCCCCGCCTTCATGTGGCATCTGACGAGCTACCTGACCGGCCAGCTCGAGCGTCGGCCGCCCGATCTGCTCACGGCGGCCCGCCCCGCGGTGCTCGACGTCTCCGAGCCACAGTTTGCCTTCCTCAACGAACTCGACATCGAGCAGGCGCGCGCTGAGGCAAACGCCGAGCCCCCCCGCCGCGTGGCCATCAATGCGGAACGGACCGTGCTCGTGCCTGGCCTGCCGGCAGGGCGCTACACGCTGCGCAAGCCCCAGCCCGCGGGAGCGGGCGCCGCGGCGCCGCGATCGGCCTACGCGCGCCAGCTTGCCGTGAACCCCGACCCAAGGGAGAGCGCTACGCAACGCATCGGCCGTGCCGGCCTCGAGGCCCTCTTCGGCGGCCAGGCCCGCATGGTCGGGGCGACCGAGGCCGCCGAGCTCTCGCCCGCCGGCGGCGAGATGTGGCTCCTGCTCGTTGTGTTCCTGGCCCTCGCCTATGCGGCCGAGGGCGCGGTGGGGTGGCTCCTGAGTGCGCGGCGGGAACGCCTGAGAGGCGCTCCTGGAACAGGAGCATCGCAGTGACCCAGCGAGAGGACCCCAACCGATGATCCTGCTGTGGTGGCTGCTGGGACTCGATGCGCCGGGCACGATTGCCCGCGTGACGGCATGGTCGCTGCGCGCGGCGCGGCCGCTGGGCCTCGTGCCCCTGGTGCTGCTGGCCGTCGCAGGGCTGGCCGTGGCGCTGCTCAATGTGCTCCCGCACAACGTGATGCGGTGGCGCACGCGGGCGGGGCTTACGGCGATTCGCCTCCTCGGCTTCGCCCTCGTGGCGCTGCTGCTGGCGCAGATGGAACTGCACGTGACGTTCGAGCGGGTGGAGGCGCCCACCGTGGCCGTGCTCACAGACACCTCGGGGAGCATGGGGCTGCGCGACGTGGGGAGCCGCACCCGCCTCGAAACGGCGAGGGAGTTCGCCGCCGGGCCGCTGGCGCGCCTCGCGGAGCGCGCCACCCTGGTGCGCTACGCCTTCAACTGGGGGCTGGCGCCCGATGCACAGGACGGCGATGCCCCCCAGGCAGAGGGGATGACCCGCCTGATCGCGGCCGTCGAGGAGGCGGCACGGCGCGAGGACGACCTCCAGGCCATCATCCTGCTCACCGACGGCAACGACACGGCGGGGAGCCGGGGCGGGCTGGTGGCTCCGCTTCTGGCCACGCGCGGCCTGCCCGTGTATCCCGTGGTGTTCGGCGATCCCTCGCCCCCGAAGGTGGCGCGCGTGCGTGTGACGGAGGGCGCGGTCACCGTGCGGCTCGGAGATGAGCTGCGCCTCTCCGCCGCAGTGTCCGCCCACGGCCTCGGCGAGCAGACGGTGCGGGTGCTGTTGTTCGAGAACGACCGTGCGAAGCCCGTGGCGGTGCGCGAGAACCTCCGCGTGGGCGAGAGCCCGGCCGAGGTCTCCTTCGTGGTCAAGCCCACCCGAGCCGGCCTGCGCACCTACCGCTTCGTGATGGAGGGGGTGCGCCAGGCCGACACCGAGCGGCTGCTCGTGGCCTCCCACCAGGTGCTCGTGGTGGCCGCGCGCATCCGCGTGCTCTACGTCGATATCCCCCGCGACGAGCGGAAGATCCTCGGGCACTGGCTGGCGCGCGACCCCGTGGTCGACCTCGCCACCCTCACCATGCTGCCCAAGGGAAGCTGGTATGCCCAGGGAGCCCTCCGCCACAAGGACGTGGCCCGCGGCCTCCCCGATCAGGAGGCCGACCTGTATCGCTACGACGTGGTGATCCTGGGCGACATCCCCCGCTCCTACTTCCGCGAGGGCGGCGACGTGGCGGAAACGCGGATGCAGCGCCTCGTGGAGTTCGTGAGCCGCCGCGGCGGCGGCCTCGTCACTCTCGGAGGCCGCAGCGTCTACACCGCCGGCCACTATCAGGATTCCCCGCTCGCACGCATCCTGCCCTTCGTGGTCGAGCCTGCGGACGAGCCGCAGCTTGCCGGCACCTTCCGAGCCATCGCCACGCCCATCGGCCTCGAACACCCCGTGATGCAGCTCGCCCACGCCCCCCAGGCGAACCGCGACGCCTGGTTCGACCTCCCCACGCTCGACGGCTGCAACCACGTGGAGCGGGTGAAGCCCGGCGCCAGCCTCCTGGCGGTTCGCGACATCGAGGGCCGCTCCTTCCCCGTGGCCGCCGTCCAGAACGTCGGGAAGGGCAAGGTCCTCTCGCTGGCCGCGGACACGACGTGGCGCTGGGAGCTTCAGCGGCCGGCCGAGGGCGAGGACCACTTCCGCCGCTTCTGGGGCAACGTGGTGCGGTTCATGGCCCCCGACCCCCGCCTGGAGCCGGACGCGCCCCAGATCCTCCGCTACCGAAGCGGCTCCGTGGTCGGCCAGCGGGTGACTCTGGCCACGCGGCTGGTCAACCCGGCGTATAGGCCGATCCGCGAGGCCGACCTCCACGTCGCCGTGAGAGCCCCCTCAGGCGCGGTGACCCACATCTACCCCCGGGACGGGCGCAACGCCCCGGGGCTCTACGAGTATTCCGTGGCCCTCGACGAGCCGGGCCGCTGGCGCATCACCACCACCTACGAGGGGAAAACCGCCGAGGACGAGCTCCTCGCAGGCGAGGGCGACGACGAACTCGACGACCCGCGTGCCCGCCCCGACGCCATGGCCGACTTCGCACGTGCCTCCGGCGGCCGCGCCTTCACCCCCGAGGAGGCGGCCACGCTCCTCGACGAGTTGCACATCCAGCCCCGCAGATTCTCGCAGGCCGCCGCCGTGGCCCTGTGGAACCTGCCGGCCACCATGGCCCTGCTCATCGCCCTCATCGTGGTCGACTGCTTCCTGCGCAAGCGGCGCGGCATGGTCTAGGATTACAGAAACGGGACGGATAGCCGTGAACGTCATCGACAGCACAAGACCCGAGGACGCCGCCGGCGTGGAAGCCGTGGTGGCAGCCGTGGACGGCTTCGGCGCCTGGCGCAAGCGCTGGAGCGTGTTCGAGGGCCTGGCGTGGTTCGTGCTCGTGGGTCCGGGCCTGCTGCTCGGCTGGTTCCTGCTCGACTGGCTGATCGGCCTGCCCGCGTGGCCTCTGCTGCTCGCGCTGGGGGTCGTGGTGGTGCTGGGGCTGTGGGCCGCCGCCCGGCGCCTGGCTCCGCCGCTTCTCAGGAGGGTGGACACCGAGCGGGAGGCCCTTCTCGTCGAGTCGCTGTGTGGCGGGCTGGGCAATCAACTGATCGGCTCGATCCAGCTCAGCCGCGAGGTGGCGGAGGCCGACGAGGACGGGCGGCCGCTCGGCTACTCGGCGGCACTGGTGCATGCCCTCGCCAGACGAGCCGCCGCAGCCATCGCTGGCATCGACACGCGGGCTCTGCTCGACCTGCGGCGTGCCCGGCGGATGCTGTGCGGCGCCGTGCTGATCGCCGTGGCCTCCGCGAGCTGCGGGCTGTTCGCTCCCGGCGCCGTGGCCGCCCGCGTGGCGCGGGTGCAGGACGCGTGGGCCGCCGTCCTCGATGCGCTCTTCCCCGTCGAGCTGCTCGTGGAGCCGGGCGACGTGGCGGTCGTGCGCGCCCGACCCGTGACGCTGCGGGTCCACGTGCGCGGAGCCCGACGCCGGGAGGTGCGGCTGAGCCGGGTGGACATCGAGACGAACCAGGCGACCGACGATGTCCTGGAGCTCTGCGAGGAGAAGGCTGAGCTGGCCATCGCGGCGGCCGAGGCCTCGTTCACCTACGCGTTCGAGTATGGCGGCCGCCACACGGCCCGCCACACCGTGCTCGTGGGCGACCTGCCGACGGTGAGCGCCATCAACTACGAACTCGCCTACCCCACCTACACGGGCCAGCCCCCACGCACCATCGTCGGGAGGGTGGACGCGCTGGAGGGGCTCGCGGGCACGGACGTGCTGGTGAGCTTCGCGGCGACGACCGACCTGCACCCCGACTACTGCACCGTCGAGTGGCAGGACGGCACGAAGCAGGCCATCGCCGTGAGCGGGCGGTTCGGCCACTTCGCGTTCGCGGTCGACCGCAACGACCGGGCCACGGTGCGCCTGACGGGCGCCTACGGCCCGGGATTCGAGATGGAGCGCCCCCTGAGCTTCCGCATCGGCGTCCAGCGCGACGAGGCCCCCACGGTGGCGGTGCTCCTGCGCAAGACGAAGCTCACGATGCTCGCCCAGGAGGCCGCGGCCTTCGGCCTCCGCTTCGTGGCCGAGGACGACTTCGGGGTCCAGGAGGTGAGCGTGGGCTACCGGATCGACACGATCGACCGTCTGCTCGGCCGCCCCGTGCGGCAGGGCTCGCAGACGCGCCGCCTCGACCCGCCGCGCGACCGCGTCCGCGGCACGTTCGCCGAGTTGCTCAAGGACCTCAGCCCCCCGCTCGAACCGGGCGACCGCATCACCCTCACCGTAGCAGCGAAGGACAACAACACCGAGACCGGCCCGCTCCTGGGCCGCTCGCGGCCGGTCGAGATCGTCATCGTGCGCCACGACCTCGCAGGCTTCGCCGAACGGGAGTTCGGCTTCGGTGGCCACGAGCTGCTCAGCGGCCTCCAGAGAATCAAGCGGGCGACCGATCTGCTGGTCGACCCCGTCAAGACGATCCGCACCGAGGCCAGGCAGGAGGTCGCCCGCCAGGCACTCAAGTCTCGCGTCGCGCACGAGACGTGGCCGAGCGGCTCGGAGGATGCCGTGGGCGACTACTTCCGCCTGCTCTCGGGGATCGAGTAGAGCGTCCGCGAACCGGAGAAGATGATGAGAATTCACACCTGCGCGCTTCTGCTCCTCGGGCTCGCGGCGCCGGCGTCCGCCGGCGCATCCTGGGCGGCGCGCGCCCGCACGATGAACCGCACGGAGCTCTCCGAGCAGGAGGCACGCCAGCGTGCGGCGGCCGGCGTCCGCGAGCGACGCAACAAGCTCGCCTTGCGCCGCATCCGCCCCGCCATGCCCGGCGTCGACTGGGATGCCGATCCCACCGCCATCCCCTACTACCTCTACCAGGTGAACAAGCGCACGGGCCTACCCGTCTACGTGGACAACGAGGGCCTCGACCTCGCCTCCGACGATCTCTTCGAACTCACCGTCGTCTACCTCACCTCGCACACCCGCTGGAGCCTCAACGACCGCGAGACGGCCAACCTCAAGCGGTGGCTCACACGCGGGGGCACGCTCTACCTGGACGACTGCTACAACCGCGGCAGCGCCTTCTCGGACAGCGTGCGGCCCGAGGTGGCCAAGCTCATCCCGGGAGCCGAGCCCGCCTGGCTCCTAAAGGAAGACCCCCGAGTGGCCGACGCCTTCAGGATGATCTACCCCTGTGCCTGGCCAGGCGACTACCTGACAAAGCCGTGGCTCTACTTCCTTCTCGACGACCGGCCCGCGGTCTTCTTCAGCCCCAACGACGACGGCTGCGCCTGGGAGATCTCCACGCCGCCCACCGCCTCGAACCCCATCGGCGAGGGCATCGGCCACGGCGGCGACAACCGCTACCGCGAGCTCGTCTATCAGCAGACCACCAACTGGATTCTCTTTGCCTACACCCACTGAGGCCCCACGCCTGGATCAGGCTATGTGCCGATGAAACGACTGCTGCCCATCCTCGCTCTCCTGCTCCTCCACGGCGTCGCCTGCGCGCACGCGGGGGCCGTCGAGGTCGAGTTCCGCCTCGTCGTCCACGACCAGCCCGACGTGACGGTGGACAAGATGGACCGCGAGCGCCCGATCACCAACATGGTGACCACCGAGAAGGGCGTGGAGATGCAGAAGGTGGGCCTCGACCTCACCTGCTGGGCGCGCAACGTGCTCGTGGACGGCCAGCCGACGTTCGAGCGCTACCACGCGGGCAAGTACGTCGCCCGCCTCCCCATCGCCCGACGCCGCCTTCAGCCGGGCACCCACACCGTGTGGCCGGGAGACCACGCCTTCACCCTAGCCAAGGACGGCACGCTCGCCACCGAGGATCCGGAGCTGGCCATCGACGGCACGGTGGTGCGCGTGAAGTGCTACCCCCTGACGATCCGCGCCTACCGGGCGAACCCCGACGAGGCAGGGCTCCCGATGTCGATGCGCGTCACCCCCCTGCCCCACCTCACGGTGCGCGAGGCCGCCGACCACGAGGCCAACAGCCAGAAGACGCCGCCTGGGAAGTTCCGCGAGCTGCTCCCCGTGTTCGACAAGTTCGCCCCGCTCACCGTGTGGCTGCCGGCCAACACGTCGGGGAAGGGCTACGTGCTTCACCCCGTGGGGCTCACGTGCCACCTGGGGCAGGGCGGGCTCGTGCCCGGTGCGGGCGGCGGCCAGGCCGTCGAGGGGCTTCGCACCGAGGGCACCACGGTGGAGATCCCGCTCTACGGCTTCCCCATCGCCGGCCCCGTGGGTGGGAAGGTGGTGGTCCCGGGGGTCGAGCAGTTCACCTGGGGCAGCCACGACAAGGGCCGCCGCTTCCTCACCAACTGGTATCCGCGCCAGCAGCCCTACGCGCTCGCCGTGGCCGACCCCGGCCCCGTGCTCACGGTGGACGGCGACCTGCGGAAGCTCCCCCACAAGAGCCTCCGCGTGGACGTGCCCGACGCGGCCCGGCGCGTCCCGCGTCTGCTCGTGGTCGAGGCGGAGCGGCGCCATCTCGCGCCCGGCCAGAAGCTCACGGTGCGGGTGCGCGCGCTCGACGCGTCGGCCGCCTTCGCCGCCAGGGCGATTCCCCAGGCGGCCCGCGACGAGGTCGCGAAGGCCCAGGAGGCCGCCAAGGCGGCTCGCACGGCACTCGCCAAGGCGCAGAAGGCCAAGAAGGACGTCGAGGCGGCCAAGGCCGCCCTGACCGCGGCCGACGCCCGTCTGAAAGCCGCCCGCGCCGCGCTGGAAGAGAAGACGGCCGAGATGGAGCAGGCCGCACAGGCCAACCCGATTGCCGGCGCTCCCGCCTTCGCACAGGCGAGGCCGTATGGCGGCGACACGTGGGTCGACCTCCAGGTCGCCCAAGGCAAGGACGACACGCTCGACGTCGCGCTTCCCGACGTGCCCGACGGGGTCTACGCCCTTCGGCTCGGCGTGAAGCCGCCGGGGGCCGCGGTGAAGCCGCTCGCCACGGAGCAGTGGGTCTCCATCGCGCGGCCGCGCCCGCTCGGCGTGGGGCTCTTCACCCAGCGGGGACGCGACGCGTTCTACTGCGGCGAGGCCTTCTGGATCGGCGTGGGCATCGTGGCCGCCGGGAAGCCGATCCCCGCCGGCCTGGACGTGAGCGTCGACCTGGTGGACGAGCGGGGCACACGCGTGCCCCTCCTGCGGAAGAAGCACGCCGAGCCCATCGAGGAGCGCGAGACGCTCGTCATTCGCGTCGATGGCCAGCTCAGCCTCGCCCTGGCACCGGGCCGCTACAGGGTGGAGGCCACTGCCGGCTCCCGCGCCGCGCGCCCGCTCGCGCTCGACCTCGTCGATCCCACGCCGCGCACCCACTTCGCCAACGTGCTCGTCGGCAAGTACAACGTCGCGGGGAGCTACTACCAGCAGATCCTCCGCACGGCGAAGGGAGGCGAGGAGCTCGCCCGCGAGATCGTGGCCATGGGCTACAACACGTTCATCGGCATGAGCTACGACGTGAGCCGCGTCGCCACCCACGGAGCGGACATCGAGCAGATCGTCCGCGAGCGGCCCGAGCTGGGGCCGTGGGAGAGCTACCGCCAGCCGAGCGGCCGCGACCACTTCCTCAACGCCGCCGTCCGCAACAACCTGCGGTTCTACGAAAACCTGTTCACCTACAACGACACGATGCTGCCCCAGGAGCCGAAGATCCTGGATGCGTGCGAGCGCTACGCCAGCCTGGAGATGGCCTCGATACGCCACAGCCCCGCGCTCCAGGGTGTGTGCCTCTACGATGAGTTCTACACGACCGCGGACACGGGGACGGCCATGTCCCAGATGTTCTACAAGGCGCAGGAGATCTCGTATCGTGCGGCGCACAACGGTCGCACGGGTGCGGAGGCGATGAAGGCGCTGGACCGCTTCGTCGGGCGCCCTCGCGGGCATCGCCGCTACGAGGATCTGGCGACCTTCCGCACGTGGCCCGCCCACGAGGACCGCCAGTGGGGCGCTTTCACCGAGCGCATGGCCGGCGCCGCCAAGGCCGTCATGCCGTCCGCCCGCAACCTCACGCTCCACCGCTTCTGGGGCGGCAACGGCGGCAACATCGCGACCAACGGCACATGCGACGACGTGTTCGCACCCCTCGATATCGCGGCCTGTGTGATGTACAAGGACGGCGGCTACGGCGACCGCCCCGTGTTCGCCCCCATGCAGGCCGACGTGCTCAGGGTCCGCGACGACCTGCCCGTGTGGACGCAGCTCCACACGTTCGGCGCCCCACCGCTCTGTGGCGACCACGTGGTGCGCCAGGCCTTCTTCGCCCTCTCGCAGAAGATCGAGGGCCTCACCTTCTTCACCATCTCCCACGACTACGAGCACCCGAGCGCCATCGACAACCGCGACACGGTCCGCGACATCACGGGCAAGCTGTGCACGCCGTATGGCGACCTGTTCCTGGCCTGCTCCAAGGGCTACCGCCGCGTGGCCATCTACTACTCCCGCACGACCGACCACCTGGGTCTGCGCAAGCCAAACAAGCTCACCTGTGCGTGCGAGGGGCTGTGGGTGGCGTGTATGCGGGCCGGCTTCCCCGCCGACTTCATCGACGACCGCCGCCTCCTGGAAGGCAAGGCGATGGACTACGACGTGGTGTTCGCACCCGGCTTCGCCTACGAGGACGAGGCGCCGCCCGAGATCCTCGGGGCACTCAAACGCCTCGTGGCCGCGGGGAAGACCGTGGCCGTCGAGCGGTCGAGCAAGCTGCCCATCGAGGGCATCGTGCGACTCGACTGCGAACTCGACGAATACGACGACAAGCTGGGCGGCGCCTTCCCCCGCAACATCGACTTCGAGAGCGAGATGGTGTGGGACCAGAGCGAGGAGACCACGAAGCTCGTCCGCGGGTTCCTCGCGAGCCGCATCCCGCCCGCCGCACAGCACGACCTGCTCGTCGGCCCCGACTGGCTGCGCTGCGGGCAGGCGGAGTACATGGTCATCCCGAACTTCGCATTCACCCGCTTCCGCGGCCTCTACAAGACGCTCTATCAGGCGCCCGACCGCCCGACGCTGCGCTTCCCGAAACGCCCCCCCGCCTGCTACGACCTGCTGGAGATGCGGCGCGTGGACGTGAAGGCGGAGAGCGCGCCCGCGCAGGCAGGGCCTGGAGCAACAGCCGAGTGGATGCGCCTGCGGCCCGACCTGCGCCACTACCCCGGCAAGATCTATGCCTTCCTCCCCTCCCCCATCGCCCGCGTGAAGCTCGAGGCCCCGGCGGCCGTGCGGGCAGGCTCCGACCTCACCTACCGCGTCGCCGTCGCCAACGAGGCGGGGAAGGCCATCGACGCGGGGTTCCCGCTCCAGACCACCCTGCGCGACGCGGCCGGCACGGCAGTCCACGAGGTGTTCCGCGCCGCCGCGCCCCGCTACACGGGCGTGTGCCGCGTGCCCGTGAACGTGGGGGCAGGAAGCTGGACGCTGAGCGTGCGCGAGCTGGTGAGCGGGAGGGTGGCCTCGGCCGCCGTGCAGGTCGAGAAGGGCGAGATGCCGGGGGCGACGCTCGAGGAGCGCCCCGTCTGGGTGCGCGACGCGGGGCACGTCCGCGCCATGGTCGCCGCGGCGCAGCCGCCGCAGGAGGCGCCCGAGATTCAGATTGCGGTGGACGCCGACCAGGCGTGGGTGCGCCCCCAGGCCGAGCGCCTGGCGGGAGAGCTTGTGCGCCTCGGCCGCAAGGCCAAGGTCGTGGCCGTCGGCGACGTGCTGCGCCTGCCCGTCGACTGGAACTACGAGCCTCCCACCGTGGACGGTGCCCGGCTCTGGCGTGGCAACGTGGTGGACCCAGGGCTCTTCGTCGATTCGCCGCTGATCCTGCTGGGCCGCCGCTACGAGAGCCGCCTCATCGAGGCCCTCGCTCGACGCGATGTCCTGGCCGAATCCGTGTCGGCCAATTTCCCTGGCCCGCGCCGCGCCATCGTGGCTTGGGCGCGCCGCGCCTTCTCGAACCACCACGACACCGTGAGCGTGCTCGCCACCGACGAGGCGGGGCTGGCCCGCGGCGTGGACGCGCTGCTCGCCCTCGCGGGGAGCGAGGCCCCCCACGCCCCGGCGTCGCCCGTGCACCCCACGATCGTGCAGCCGGCCCCCAAGCCGGGGACGACGCTGAAGACGGTAGCGGGCAGCGAGGCCAGGCCATCGCCCTACCGCGATGCCGTGAGCCGTGAGGATCTGGTGCGTGCGGTCGACGTGGACCAGGCCACGGGCCGCGCTCTCGTGGCCACCGCGGGCTACGGCCACAACCTCTTCTGCTTCGCGCCCGATGGCAAGCTGCTCTGGAAGCAGTTCCTCCCCGAGCACAACGTCTACTTCGCCCAGTGGTACGACGGCGGCAAGCGGGTGGTGGCGGCCACGGGCCGCGGCTTCTTCGTGTTCCTGCTCGACGGCTCGGACGGCTCGGCGCTCAGGAAGTTCGCGTCGACCGAATGGCCGCGCTTCCACGGCGGCTTCAACACCTACCAGGAAGGGGCCATCAACACCGAGGTGGCCATCCGCGTGAACGCGAAGCTGCGGCAGATTCTCATCGGCGGGATGACGGGGCTGCTGGCAGTGGACTTCGAAGGCCGGAGGATGTGGTATCGCGACCGTGCGGAGGCCATCGCGGCGTATCCCGCCGAGGCGGTGCAGACGTCCGGTGCGGCCTTCGCCCGCACGGTGGTCGTGGGCGACTTCGCACTCAGCCCCGACGGGGCGAAGCTGGTGCACGGCGAGTACGCCATCTGCGGCTCCACCCGGACCGCGCCCGACAAGATCGCCCCCGTGTGGAAGTACACCCCGATGATCCTCGACGCACGCACGGGCAAGCTGCTCGCCGCGAACGACGACGACCCGGGCAACCAGACGCGCGCCAGAGGCTGGTGGGTCACCTGGCCCGAGCGGGGCGACCCCTCCTCCCCAGACACTGCCTGGATCCACGCGGAGAGCGTGGCCATTCCGCTGCGGCCCGACGGTGCGCGGGGCACGCCCATCGCCTTCGACGGCCGCTGGCTGGCCGACGGCGGCTGCCTGGTGGCCACCCCCGCCTCGGCCCAACGCATCGCGCCCGACGGGCGGAGCCTGTGGGACGCTCGGTTCGCCACCCTCTGTGTGCCCGGCCTCGACCGCCTCAGCCCCGACGAATCGCGCCTCTATCGCTGCGACCGCGACGGCCTGCTCCTGTGCGTCGATGCCGCCTCGGGCCGCACGCTCTGGCGCCACAAGCTCCCCTTCCCCGCCGAAGTCCGCCCCCTGGCAGACGGGGCTCTGGCCGGCACGCAGAACGGCACCGTCGTGCGCCTCGATGCAAGCGGCAAGCCGCTCTGGCACACCCGCCTCCGCGATCACCACGAGAAGCCCGACGGCGATTATCCCGCCTACCTGCGCCGCGCCCTCGCCCGCGACCCCGATGCCACCGCCGACTTCTTCCCCGTCGGCAGCGACGCGCCGGGCGACTACAAGGACATCCTGCGCATGGGCCTCGAGCAGCTCACCAACACGGGCTTCGAGGGCACCGACGGCTGGGAGGGGGCGAAGGCCGCCTCGCCCGGCCACGCGGGCAAGAAGGCCCTCGCCCTTTCGCCCGGCACCCTGGTCACGCAGCCGCTCCAGCGCAAGGTCATCCCGTCGGCCACCTACCTCCTCGAGTTCTTCTACCGCACGGACGCAGCGGACGCGGCCCTCGTGGCTGGAGCGCTGATTGCGGGTGCGAAGGAGACGCTCACCGCCTCGACCTTCTCTGCCCGCCCGGGCCAATGGGCGTTCGGGCGCCTGGCCGTGAAGACGATGGCCGACACTACGGCGCTCGAGGTGGGCTTCGAGGCCACGGGCGGCACCGTGCACGTGGACGACGTGAGCTTCCGCCCCGTCCGCTTCCCATCGGCCAACCTGCTGGCCGACCCCGAGCTCCACGCCGCCGAGCCGACGTTCGTGCGCGACCTGCGCGTCCGCTACGACCGCATCCCCGCCAGCCTGTCCGACAAGCTCCGCAGCCGCAACCACGTGGTCGGCCTCAAGCAGGGACTCGTCTCGTCGGCGACCCGCTTCCTCGAGGAGCAGGCCTACCTCCACAACGGCCGGCTGGACGACGTGGGCGCCCGGTGGTTCTACCAGCCCGACAGCGCGGCCTTCAGCGTTGTGCTCACCCGCACGGCCTATGTCTCGCACCTCGTGCTCTACCTGAACAATGCGACGCCCGAGAACACCTACCGCCAGATCAGCATCGTGGCGAACAACCTGGAGACGAAGCTCCCCGAGGCGGTGGCGCTGGTGCGCGGCAACCGCCGCCGCTTCATCGTCGTCCACTTCCCGAAGCTGCTCCACACGGATGCGATCAAGGTGCTGCCCGGCCTCCACAGGGCGCATCGCGAGTGCCTCACGGAGATCGAGGTCTACGGCCCGCTGGGCGGCCCCGAGATGGCGGGCGCAGGGCGCCGCTTCCCCGACGATGCCGACGGGGTGCCGATGTTCATGGGCAGCCCGCACCACGTGGTCGGCAAGCTCCCGCCCGATCTGATGGGCGAGTACGCGGAGCTGGGCCGCCTCCGCATGGGGGCACCCGCCTACCACGTGGGGGCCACGGCGGTCAACGGCGTGTTCACCTACGGCGAGGCGGACGGCAGGATCCGCTCCCTTGCCGTCCGCGAGGTCGATCCGAAGGACAAGCCGACCCGTCCCGTGGACTACGGCCCGTCGTGGTCGCTGGCCACCATCACTCCCACCACCACCCCCGCCCGCTACGCTGCGCGGCTGCTCGTCGGCTCGGCCGACTACAAGCTCCACGCCATCGCGGACAACGGGATGCACCTGTGGTCGTATCCGACCGGGGGGCGGGTCTACTCCAGTCCCGTTCCCGACGGCGACGAGGTCTACTTCGGCTCCGACGACGGCCGCCTCTACAAGGTGGACGTGGATTCGGGGATCCTCATCTGGGAGTTCGCCACAGGCGGCAAGATCCGCAGCGCGCCCGCACTCGCCGATGGGCGGGTCTTCGCGTTCTCGTGGGACGGCTTCCTCTACGCAGTAGACATGGCCCGCGGGGTGCTGGCCTGGAAGGCTCCCGTGGCGAAGTACACGCGGTCGAGTCCCGCCGTGCACGGCGGGCGCGTCTACACAGGCGACGAGCAGGGGCGCATGCTCTGCTTCGATGCAAAGAGCGGCAAGCCCGCCTGGGCACACGATCTGGGCGGACACATCTCCGCGTGCCCCGTGGTGGTGCCCGAAGGGGTGTGCTTCGCCAGCGAGCAGGGCGACGTGGCGCTCGTGGCTCCCGACGGAGCGGTCCGCTGGCGGCGGAGCCTCGGCACGCGCATCTGCGGGCAGCCGATGGCCACGCAGACGCAGCTCGTGGTCCCCACGGAACAGGGGGCCGCCGTGCTCCGACGGGCCGATGGTGCACCCGACTCCCGCTTCAAGCCGCCGGCGAGCCCGGGCAAGGTCATCGCCGCCCTCCCCTACCGCGGCAAGCTGTTCCTCCTGGCCGCCTACGCGGAGAGCGACTCGCGCTTCCCGCCCCGAACCTACGTGACCTACACGGGGGCGCCCATCGTGTGGGCGCCCGCACCGAAGCCAGAGCCCAAGCCATGACCCTCCGACGCAGGGAGACACAACGCGTGAGCCGTGGCGCAAGAGGCAACCTGGGGGCACGCCTGCGCGCCGTCGCGGCGCCCGTGCTGGCCGCCGCAGCCCTGGCGTGCGCCGCCCGAACGGCAGCAGCCGCCGGCTACCACCTCATCGACAACTTCACCGGCCGGCTGATCGGCCGGGGCAACGTGGCCACCGCCGTCGACTCCGAGAACGCCAAGGCGGGCCTCGGCGCGGCGCGGCTCACCTACACGCTCGACGCGCAGCATCGGGGCGCCTCCCTCGTGCTTCCCAGCGAGGGCATCCGCCTCCCCGGCCCCGGACAGCTCAAGCTCTGGGTGAAGGGCAACGCGACGAACGACGAGATGCAGCTCACCCTCCTCCACGCCGAGGCATTCGTGGACGACCGGGGCAACCGCAGGCTCCGCAACCACCGCCGCGTGTCCCTCGAACGCACCCGGCTCGACTTCGACGACTGGCGCGAGCTGACGCTCGACCCCGGCGCCCTCCCCACCGGGCAGGTAGTCTGGTGGGACAGGATCGACTTCCGCGGCAGGCGCAAGGAGGACGAGCCGTGCCCGCCCGTGTCCGTGCTGCTCGACGATCTGCGCTTCGTGCCCCAGCACGGCGGTCCGCCCGCCACGCTGGCCACCTGCCTGATCGGCCCTCCCGCCCGCGACTTCGGTGGCCAGGTGGCCGTCGCCCTCGACGTGCGCAGCTTCGTGAAGGCTCCCGCAAGCGTCCAGGCACGCGTCACCATCACCGACCGCAACGAAAACCTCGTGGCCGACAGGGACTTCCGCGTCGACCTCGCCCCCGCTGAGGCCAAGGAGCTCCGCCTCGAGCTCGCACCGAAGAACCTCGAGGCCTACCTCCCCCCCTTCGACGTGGCGTGCGACATCGTGTCCGCCGACCTGCCCCAGCTCTCGCAGAAGACCGAGCACAAGCTCGTGATGGCCAACAGCACGCTGCTCTTCGACGACATGTCCGATGCCCTCGCCCACTGGTTTACCGCAGGGTTCCACACCGAGGTCGACCGCCGCACCGTCAGAAACTGGGTCGGGTGGACCCACGGGGAGGCCCAGCGTGCGAGCCCGTGGGCGCAGACGACCGCGGCCATCGGGCGTGCGGACATCCCGAACCCCACCGGCCAGGACAAGCCCGTGGACCCGACCCAGGGTGAGCAGCCGCCCGGACGCTTCGCCCTGCGGCTGGGCTACACGGGCCAGGCTTTCGTCTACAGCGCCCGCAACCGCTATCTGCCCGGCAACGCCTTCCGCCTGGGCGTGTGGGTGAAGGGCAACGGCACGAGCGACCGCCTGTCCGTGCTCATCCTCGACTACACGGATTCGGCGGACTTCTGGGTGGGCGGCTGGCGGCGCATCAACGACGGCGAGCTGCCCCTATGCACGCTCGACTTCACGGGCTGGCGCTACATCGAGGTGCCGCTCCCAGGGAACGGCCTGGGGAGCAATGTGCCGAGAGGCTCGACGCCCGAGCTGAACTTCCCCCTCGAGATCACCGCGTTCCGCATCCAGCCGCCCGAGCCGCCACGCCGCCCACGCAATGAGAAGACGCCGCCCGAGCCGCCCCCCGCGGCCCGCGGCCCCGTGCTCCTCGGCCCCATCGTCGTCCACACCCAGCAGCTCGCCTCGGGGACGCTCGCGCTCCACGTGGGCTGCGACGACCCCGAGCATCGCTACCGCCCCGGCCTGGGGGCGTGGCTCACGGTGCAGAACGCCTCGCCCGTGCGCACGCGCCAGGTGCGTGTGGCCTGGACGCTGCTCGACCGCTCGGGCGAGGCGATCGCCAACGGCGCCACCACCCTCGAGCTCCCCCCACACCAGGCACGCACGCACCGCATCGACCTCGCGGGCCAGGCACCCGACGCGGCGAGCCGCCTCGGCCCGTTCCGTCTCGAAGTGAACGCCGTGGACGCCAACGACGCCGGCGTGGCCGCCACGCAAGCGCTGGCGATCGCCAAGCCCGACAGCAAAGCCCTGTTCGCCGACTTCGAGGCCGACCGCGGCTACCTGGGGCTGAAGGCCTACACGTTCGCGAACGCCCCGCCCGTCGGCCACGCCGCAGCCCGGACCGCCTCCGCGCAGGCCCACAGCGGCAAGCGTTCACTCGCCCTCGCCTGGGACAGGACCACCCTGCCACCCGCCCGGCACGGCCAGCCCCCGCCGCGCCCTCTCACCATCGCCTCCATCGACCCCGCGCTCCCCGGCGTGCCCGTCGAACTCTCGCTGTGGGTGCACGGCGACGGCTCAGGTGCGCTCTTCTACCCGCTCATCGGCGACACGCAGGGGGTGAGCCACGGCGGCCACGGCCGCACCTTCGACCTCTTCCTCACCCGCACCGCCGGCGGGCCGCTCCAGAACGCGGTGCGGGTCGACTGGAAAGGCTGGCGCAAGCTCGAATTCCGCCTCCCGGTCGTCCCCTCGGACTGGCACAAGCCACTCCCCGTGCTCGGCTTCGAGCCCAGCTACCCCCTCGGCCTGCACCTAGCCGTGGACGGGACGGGCTCCGAGGCCGAACGCGGCACCATCTACGTGGACGACGTGGTGGTGGGCACGCATCTGAAGCCCGGCGAGCGCCTGGTCATTCGGCCACAGCGTGGCTCGGAGACGAACGCCGTGGCGCCGGGCAGCCCCGTGAGCCTCGTGGTCGTGAACCGCGACGCTGCGACCCCTCGTGCCGCGACGCTTAGGGCCGCCGTGGTCGATTGGCGCGGCAGTCGCGTCGCCGCCATTGAGGAGGCTCTGAAGCTCCGCCCCGGCGAACGCCGCGAGTTCATCGTCGCCAAGGGCCTCCCCGTGGGCGCCTACGCCCTCGAGGCACAGCTCACCGCGGGCGAGCAGGAGTTGGCAGCACTGCACGACGAGATCATCGTTGCCGATCTGGCGCCCATCCTCGGCCCCGAATGGCAGGCCGCGCTGGCCGACGAGTGGAAGCTCCGCGCCGCCGTCGGCGACCGCTATACGTTCGTCGACGAGGACTGGGACTGGGTGGAGCACCACCCGGGCAACGCCCAGCTCGACTCGCTGCGCCAACGGGCCAGGAAGGTGACGGAACGCGGCGCGGACCCCTACCTGCTCGTCGGCTACTGCGCCTACTGGGCAGCCGGCATCGGCTTCGAGCAGATGCGGGCGGGAGCCTTCGTGCGACGCCTGCGCGACGCGGGACACGCAGTCGACACCTTCCTCATCCCCGAACGCGACAGCGACTGGGACGACTATGCCTGCGCGCTGATGCGAGAGGCAGGGGCCGACGTGGCGGGCTGGGTGCTGTGGAACAACCCTGACTCGGGACCCATCGCAGTCAAGCCCGACCGCTTCGCGCGCATGCTCCGCTCGGCCGACCGCTGGCGTCGCATCTACTGCCCCGACAGGCCGCTCCTGATCGGCGGCATGCGCCGCACGTCGGCCATCCCCTACCTCGAGCAGCTCGCCAGGCACAAGGCCCTTGGCCACCTGACGGGCGTGAACGTGCGGCTCGACGTTGGCCGCCTGTCGCCCGAGGACGCCCGCGTGCCGGCCTACGTGCGCCAGCTCCAGGCCGCCCTGGGCTCGGAGGCTGGCAAGGCGAAGTCCGTGCTGCTCAGCGACCTGGACTGGGCCGTGGAGAAGGGGCCGAAGGGGCTCACCGCCTTCGACCAGGCCGCCTACCTCGTTCGTTCCGAACTCCTGCTCCACCAGCTCGGCATCCGCCCGGCGCTGGCGGTGAGGAACGAGGACTTCGCCCGCCTCGGGCTCGGCCTCACCTATCGCAGGGAGCTGACGGCGCCGCCGCTCACCGAGCGCCCCATGACCTTCCAACTCAAGCCCGCCTGGTGGGGCGTTCACCACACCCGGCAGTGGCTTGCCCACGTCGAGCCCGTTGCGGAAATCGAGATCCAGGACGTCGTGCCCCACCGCACCCGCTGCCTGCTCTACAAGCGGAAGAGCGACGGTGTGCCCGAGGCCGCCGTGTGGCGCAACGACGACCCCGGCCGCCTCTCCTTCGCGGCCACAGGGCTGTCCGTGGTGTCGGCGGAGGACACCTTCGGCAGCAATGTTCCGCTGGAGGCAGGCTCGTATGCCGTCGGGAGGGTTCCCGTCTTCTTCGTGCTCAAGCCGGCAGGAGAGCCGGCGGAGCAGGCGCTGAGCCGAGTGCGGGTGAGCGACGGCCCCGCCCCCACTTGGCCACAGCGGGTGATCGCAGCATTCACTCCCGCAACGGGCAAGCGGCAGTCCTACACGCAGACGGGCGGCGAGGCCGCTTCCTTCAAGGGCCGCACGGCCACAGGCCTGGAAGCTTCGTGGCAGGGCCTGCGCATCCCGAAAGGCGGGGTCGAGCGCTTCACCATCCGCGTGCCACAGGGAACTGGCCTGGTGCTTCGCAAGCGGTACTTCCTGGACGACACGGGCCATAAGGCCGAGGTGGCCGTGAACGGCCGCAGCGCCGGCACGTGGGACCTCACCCGCACGGCGCCCGAGTTGGCGAGCGGCCTGCGGGAAGGCATCTTCGTGGTCGACGGCAAGGCACTCGGGGGACAGGCCGAGGCCCGCATCGAAGTGCGCTACGCGGGGTCGGCCAACACCGCGGGCTGGCGCGTGTTCGAGTACCGCGGCGGCCCGTTCCCGCTGAGCGCGGCGGGGCTGATCCACGCCGACCAGAACGTGGCGAGCCCCCGCATGGCCCGCAACGTGGTGGGGGCGCCGCTTGCCGTCGGCGAGAAGCGCTTCGCCAACGGCGTGGGCGTGTTCGCCCAGAGCCTGCTCGAGGTGGCATTGAACGGGCAGTTCGCCCGCTTCTCCGCCCAAGCGGGGGTGGACGCGGTGGCGGAGGGGCGCGGCTCCGTCGTCTTCGAGGTCTACGGCGATGGCAAGAAGCTCTGGGCGTCGAAGGTCGTCTCCGGCCTCGACGAGCCGACGAAGATCGACGTGGACGTTCGCGGGGTCGGCCGCCTGCGCCTCGTGGTGTCCGATGCCGGCGATGGCAACAAGTTCGACGCGGCAAACTGGTGCGAGCCCGTGCTCCGCCGCTGATGCAAGGAGGACGACGCAATGAGAATCCTCTGGATCGCGGGCGTGCTGGCAGCCGTTGCAGCACAGGGAGCCGAGCCCATCTTCCGCACCGCGGTGCCCATAACCGTGGATGGCACGCTCGACGAGCGCTGCTGGCAGCAGGCGCGCCCCGTTCGCATCGACTACGTGAACAGCAAGACGGGGGTGCTCAGCGATCGGCCGCGCGGGGTCGCCCGATTCGCCTGGGACGACCGCTTCCTCTACGTGGCCTACGAGACGTTCGACCGCAACCTGGTGGCCCTCGCCAGCGGCCGCTCCGAAGGCCCCGCCGGCAATCTCCGCCCGGGCTGCGAGATCTGGCACCCGGAGCACAAGATCGACGTCGTCGAGTTCTTCCTCTCCTTCGGCAGCCGCCGCTTCTTCTGGGAGATCCACCACAACGCCCTCAACCAGTTCAACGACATCTGGTGCGTCGTGCCGGACAAGAGCTGGCCGGTCAGCGAGTCGGCCATGGTCACCTACGGAATCCTCTTCGGCTTCGAGATGTTCCTGCGCGACGACGCGACGCACCGCCTGGCCATCGCAATGCGCCCGAAGCCGAAGGCCGACGGCAAGCCATCCACGGTGAACGATGCCTCGGACGTGGACACGGGCTACACGGCGGAGTTGCGGCTGCCGTGGCAGGGCATCGGCGCGCCGAGCCGCCGCCACACGTGGATCGTCCACGAGCCCAAGGAGCCCGGCGGCGAGAAGACCCGCACGTCTGGCCCGTGGAAGATGGCCGGACAGGAAATGCTCATCCTCTCGGCCGTGCAGGATGGCGACCTCGAGGAACGGTACCACCATTCGAGTCCCACCCGCAAGGGCGGCTGGTTCCACACCAGCGCAGGCCATTGGCCCCGCTACGTGCTCGCCGAAGGCAAAGGCGAGTAGGCCCAGGCCGCACCGGGGAGAACCAGCGTTCCGAGTTTGCGTCAAAAACCGCAGACAGGCATAATGTGTCATTCAGGCACCCACCGTTCCCCCAAGGAGCCGATCCATGTCCGAACCCGCCGCTGAGCCGCAGGATGGCCCCCAGGACCAGGACGTGCAGCAGGTGAAGCGCTTCCGCGATGCGTGTGCCCGCCTCCGCGAGGAAATCCGCCACGTGATCGTCGGCCAGCAGCAGGTGGTCGAGGAGGTGCTGCTCGCGATGTTCTCCCGCGGCCACTGCCTGCTCGAAGGGGTGCCAGGGCTGGCGAAAACTCTGCTGGTGCGCACGCTTGCACGGGTGCTCTCCCTCCAGTTCCGCCGCATCCAGTTCACCCCCGACCTGATGCCGAGCGACATCACGGGCACGGAGATCCTCCGCGAGGACCGCACGACGGGCCACCGCGAATTCGAGTTTGTCCGCGGCCCGCTCTTCGCCAACATCGTGCTCGCGGACGAGATCAACCGCACCCCCCCGAAGACCCAGGCGGCACTGCTCGAGGCGATGCAGGAGCACCGCGTGACGGCCAGCGGCAAGGAGTACTTCCTCCACGAACCCTTCCTGGTGCTCGCCACGCAGAACCCCATCGAGCAGGAAGGCACCTATCCCCTGCCCGAGGCCCAGCTCGACCGCTTCATGTTCCACGTGCGCGTGGACTATCCGCAGTTCGACGAGGAGATCGAGGTGGTCCGCCGCACGACCACGCAGCGCGACCCCGAGGTGGAGGAGGTGCTCACGGGCGAGGACATCGTGAAGCTCCAGGACCTCGTCTACCGCATCCCCGTGCCCGACCACGTCTACCGCTACGCGGTGACCCTGGTGCGAAGAACGCGCAAGGGCGAGGCGGACATGCCGGACTACGTGCGCGACTGGGTGGCCTGGGGCGCCGGGCCGCGCGCCTCGCAGTACCTCGTGCTCGGCGCGAAGGCACGCTCCATTCTCCAGGGCAGGGGATACGCATCGGTGGAGGACGTGCGGGCCGTGGCGGCGCCCGTCCTGCGCCATCGCATCCTCCTGAACTTCAACGCCGAGGCCGAGGGCGCCACGTCCGACGACGTGGTGGCCCGCCTGATCCAGGACGTGCCGGCGATCGAGACGGAGGACTAGCCGGGTGCCTCCACGCAAGGAACGCCAGATCGACCGGCGCGCCATCGGACGCGTGAGCAGGCTCCAGCTCCGCGCACGCCAGGCCGTCGAGGGCTACTACTCCGGCATCCACAAAAGCCCCTACCACGGCTTCAACGTCGAGTTCGCCGAATACCGCGAGTATGCCCCCGGCGACGACCCGCGCTACGTGGATTGGCGCGTGCTCGCCCGCACCGACCGCTTCTTCATCAAGCAGTTCGAGGCCGAGACGAACCTGAGCTGCTACGTGCTCCTCGACGCAAGCGGCTCGATGGAGTTCACGTCCGAGCCCGAGACCCGCTTGGACTATGGAGCGGCCCTCGCCGCCTCGCTCTCCCTGCTCATGCTCCGCCAGGGCGACCAGGCAGGCCTCGTGGTCTTCGACCACAGCGTGCGTCAGTTCATCCCCCCGCGCGGCAACGCGCGCCACTTCGGCGCCATCATCGGGGCGCTCGAGCAGGTGCAGGCAGGGTCGGACACCAATATCGGCGCCGTGCTCCACGAGATCGCCGAGCGGGTGCGCCGCCGAAGCCTCGTCATCGTGATCAGCGACCTGCTCGACGACGTGGACACGCTCCTCAACGGCCTCCAGCACTTCCGCCACCGCCGCCACGAGGTCATCGTCCTCCATCTGCTCGACGATGCCGAGATCGAGTTCCCCTTCGACCGGGTGACGCTCTTCGAGGGCATGGAACGCGGCGAGCAGGTGGTGGTGGACCCCCGCGTGGTAGCCGAGAGCTACCGCACGCGCTTCCGCACCTACCTGGAGCGCCTGCGGCGCGGGTGCACGGAGAAGAACATCGACTACCAGCGGCTCCAGCTCTCGGAGCCGTTCGATCGTGCGCTCACCGCCTATCTGGGCCGGCGAGCGAAATAGGGTGCATTCCCCCCTGGCCAGCCCGCATGGTGCCAGGGACGCGTGACCGACAACCGACCAACAGCAGGCTGCCGATGACGTTCCTGCATCCCGAGCTTCTCATCCTCTCGCCCCTGGTGGCCCTCCCCATCGTGATCCACCTGCTGAACCGCATGCGGTATCGGCGCGTGCGGTGGGCGGCCATCGACTTCCTGCTCACGAGCGAGCGGCGGGCGATCCGCCGGGCGCGCCTGCGCCAGCTCCTGCTCATGGCACTCAGAATGCTCCTGCTCGCCACGGCGCTCGCGGCGCTGGCCCAGCCGGTGGTGCGGGGCGGCCTAGCGGCGCTGCTCGGCGGCAGCACCCAGGTGGCCGTGGTGCTCGATGCATCGGCCAGCATGTCCACCGCAGGTGCGGGCGGCTCGGCCTTCGAGCGCGCCAAGCACCTGGCGCGTGGCGAGCTGGGCGAGTTGCCGCGCGGCACGCGGGCGGCGGCGGGCACGTTTGCGCCAGCCTTCCGCTCCCCCTTCCGCGAGCCGCTCCAGGACCGGGCAGCCGTGGCCGCCGTGCTCCGCGACGCGCCTCTCACCGGCGGGGCCGCCGACGTGCCCCGAGCCCTCATCGCCGCAGCCGCAACCCTCGGGCGCGGCGGAGGCGGGGGGGCCGTGTGGCTCCTCACCGACCTCCAGGCCAGCGGATGGCGAGTCCAGGATACGGCCGCATGGGACCAGGTGCGCCGCGCGTTCCACGATGCCGGCGGCCCCCGCCTCCTGATCACCGACCTCGTCCCCGGCGTGGAGACCAACCTCTCGATCACCGCCGTGCGCACCGACCCCGCCGTGGTCGCCGAAGGCGACAGGCCGAAGCTCACGGCCACCGTGGAGCTGCGAAGCCGCTCCCGAGCGGCCAGGGTGGCCAGCGTGGGCCTCTTCCTCGACGGCCGCCGCATCGACACACGCACCCACGAGTTCGCCGCTCCCGGCCGAGCCGACCTGGTGTTCCGCCTCCCCACGCTCGACAGCGGGGTGCATGCGGGGCGCCTCGAACTCACCAGCCCCGATGCCCTGCCCGCAGACGACCAATTCCATTTCGTGCTCCGAGCCGCCGCACAGCTTCCCGTCCTCGTGGTCGACGGAGCTCCCTCCGCCGTGCCGTTCGACGCTGCCGCCGACTTCGTGGAGCTGGCCCTACGCCCACCCGAGTCGGACATCTCGCAGCGCTCCCGTTTCACCACCAGCACCATCCCCACCGCCGAGCTGGCAGCCGCCGAGCTCGACGACTTCGTGGCCGTGGTGCTCACCGACGTGCCCGTGCTCGACCCCGAGGCCATCACCCGCCTCCGCGCCTACGCCACTGGCGGGGGCATGGTCGTCGTGTTCCCCGGCGCCCACACCGACGTGGCGGCCTGGAACCGTGCGGGCTTCCCCGACCTCCCCCTCGGCGGCACCCTGGAATCGGTCACCGGGAAGAAAATGCGGCTGGGCGCCGTGGCGCCAAACAGCCCCCTCACCGCCACCCTGCCGGCGGAGGGCCTCGACCGCGTGCTCGTCGAGCGCCTCTTCAGGCTCGACGTGGCCGAGCGCCCTGCCGAAACGCTCATCCACACCGAGCGCGGCCAGCCGTTCCTCGTCCGCCTCCAGGCGGGCAAGGGCAAGGTCTACGTGTTCGCCGTCTCCGCCCAGGCCGATTTCTCCAACCTCCCCTTCACGCAGCTTCTCCTCCTCATCCTCCACCGAGCGATCCAGGCGCACCTCGTCGACGCCGCCGAGCCCCTCGCCCGACCCGCCTTCTCCGAGCTCAGACTCTCCCTGCCGCCGGGCACGCACCGCATGATCCTGCCAGACGGAAAGCCCCTGCCGCTCGCACGGCCGACCGACGGCGTGCTGGCCTTCGACCAGACCGGCCGCACGGGCATCTATCGCCTGGCCTCGGGACAAGCCCCCCCAGAGGAGGCCCAGCCCCTCGCGGCATTCAACGTGCCGCCGAGCGAGTCGGAACTCGAGCAGGTCGATGCCGCCACCGTGAGCGCCCTGCTGCCCGACGTGTCCGTGAGTGTGTCGCAAACCAACAGCGGCGCGGACTCCCTGGCCGGTGGCCGCTCCTCGCGCTCCGCCGCCTCCACCTTCCCGCTGGCCGCTCTGGCGATTGCATTCCTGCTCGGCGAGGTGCTGCTCGCCTGGTCGATGACCCGGCCGAGCAAGACCGCCACGGAGGGGGAAACGCCGTGAAGCCACCGCACAGACGGGGGACCGGACGACCGTGAACACTACACGCGTGGTCTTCGACTGCCCCGTGCCGCCCTGGCTGGCCGGCCTGTGCGCGCTGGTGGCCTTGGGTGTGGCCGTGGCGTTCGTGCGTCGCGACGCGGCGCATCTCCGCCCCGCCCTTCGCAGGCTGATCCTTGGCCTCGTGGTGGTGGCCGGCCTGATGCTGGCGGGGATCCTGCTGAGCCCGAAGCTGATCCGCAGGTGGCCCGACCCGCAGAAGCCGCTGTGCAGCGTGGCCGTGGACGGCTCCCGCAGCATGCTCCTGCGCGACACGTGCAGCGGCCGCCTGCTCGAGCGCCTGGGCGGGAAGCCCGAGGCCGACAAGGCTGGCCTCAGCGTGGAGGTATCGCGGGAGCATCTGGCACGCCTCCTGCTGGTGCGCCGGCCGGGGGGATGGCTCAGCAGAATCGAGGACGGCTTCGACCTGACGGGCCTGCGCTTCGCGAGTTCGACGCAGAGCCTCGACCTGGGCGAGGGCGCGGCACCGTTCGAGGTGGACAAGGAGGGCTACGCCACGGAGCTCGGCAAGGCCCTCGAGCGTGCCGGAGCCTCGGCGGGCGGGCGGCGGCCCCGAGCCGTGGTGCTCCTGAGCGATGGCGCCTGGAATGCGGGGAGCGACCCCACCGAGGTCGCCCGGGTCCTCGGCAGGGTGGGCGTGCCCGTGTTCGTCCTGGGCTTCGGCAGCCCGAGCCCGCCGCGCGACGCCGCCGTAGTCGCCCTCCGGGCGCCCAAGAGCGTGCTCCTCGGCGACGAGGTCATCGTGTCCGCCGACATCGCGACCACGGGCATCGGGAGCGTCCGCCTGCCCGTCCAGCTCGTCAGCGGCACGGACGTGCTGGGCGAGAAGCAGGTGACCACGCTCCCCTCGGGCCGCCCCGTGGGCGTGACCTTCACGTTCGTGCCCGATGCCCCAGGCCCGATGCGGATCGAGGTGCGCGTGGCGAAGCAGGAAGGCGAGGAGGACGAGACGAACAACGCGGCGCGCGCGGTGGTGGACGTGGCGGAGCGGAAGATCCGGGCGCTGCTCGTCGAGAACGAGCCTCGCTGGGAGTTCCGCTTCATCCGCAACGTCTTCGAGCGCGACCCCGCCATCGAGCCCACCATCGCTCTGCTCCGCCCCCGCGTGGGACCCATCAAAGGCCCAGGCTATCTGGCCACCCTGCCCACCGAAGCGAAAAACCTGGCGAAGATCGACCTCGTGATCCTGGGCGACGTGCCCCGCGACAACCTGCCCGACGCGTTCCTCAAGGGCCTCGCCGAGATGATCCGGCTCCGCGGCGGCGCACTCGTGGTCCTCGCCGGCCGAAGGGGGCACTACCGCGGTCTGGCAGGCACGCCGCTGGCCGACATCCTTCCCGTGGCCGTGGAGGGCGGGCAGGGCGGCGAGGCACGCGGGCAGCCGTTCACTCTCGAGCTCACCGAGGAGGGCGCCGGCCATCTCGTCACACGCTTCGCGCCCGACGGCGAGGAGAACGAGACGGTCTGGTCGCGGCTGCCGAAGCTCCACTGGTCGGCCGACGTGGGCGGCCTGGCCCGCGGGGCCACGGCGCTCGTGGTCCACCCCTACCGCCTGGCGGGCGCCTCGAAGCTCCCCCTCCTGGCCGTCCAGCGCGTGGGTGCAGGCAAGGTGATGTTCTGCGGCATCGAAGGCACGTGGCGCTGGCGCAAGAGCGTGGGCGACAAGCATCACTACCGCTTCTGGGCGCAGGCCGTGCGATGGCTCGTCAAGAAGCAACTCGCCGAAGGCGACCCGCGCGCCCGCCTGTCCCTCGACCGCACCGAGTGCGACCTGGGCGAGACCGTGGAGGTGGAGGTCTACTGCCTGGACCCCGGCGGCTTCCCGCTCGAGCAGGCGCGGGTGTGGGTGAACGTGGACAGGGCGGACGGCGCTTCCCAGCGCCTCGCCCTGTCGACGACGCGAGGCCATTGGGGCATCTACCGCGGCACGTTCACTCCCGAGAATCCTGGGAACTACACGCTACGTCCCATCGTCGAAATCTATGGAGAGCGTCCGCTCGCGTCGGAGGCGAAGCTGACTGTGGTGCGCCCCGATCTCGAGGGCCGCTTCCTGGCTCAGGACGTGAATACACTCTCGGCTATTGCGCAAGCGAGCGGCGGGCAGTATCTTAGAGTAGAGGAAAGCGGCGGTCTTCCCTCGCTCCTGGCCGCCAGGGTCGAGCGGCGCATTCTCACGGCTGAGTACTCGCCGTGCCGCCACTGGGCCTACTACTCGGCCGTCGCCCTGCTTCTCGCTGTCGCGTGGCTCATCCGCAAGAGGAGTGGCTTGGCATGAGCGTTCCCGGCCGCACCCAGCTTCCCGAATCGTTGCGTCGCGTGATCGACGGCTACCGCCGCCGCTGGCGGGCCGTGCGCGCGCAGACGGGCATGCTCGCCACCCTCGGCGTGCTGGCCTGTGGGGTCGGCGCCGCCGTTGCGGCCGACCGCCTGCTGCGCCTCTCGCCCACGCTCCGCGCCATCGCCCTCACGCTCATCGCCATCGCCACCCTCGCGTGTCTTGCGCGCTGGGTGGCGTGGCCCGCGCTGCGGCGTTTGCGCGACCGCGACGCGGCGGCCCACCTCGGCCACTCCTTCCCCGCCGTCGAGGAGGACATGGTGAGCGCCGTGGAGCTCAGCTCCGACGGAACGCGCCAGGCTGGCATCTCGGAAGGGCTCATCCGCAGCGCCCTCCGCCACATTGCCCAGAGGGCACGGTCGGTGGACTACCGCATCGCCGTGCCGCTGCGCCCCGTGCTCGTGGCAGGAGCGTCGGTGCTCGCCATCCTGGTGATCCTCACCATCGTCTACCACGTGCGCCCCGAGGCCTGCCGCAACGCCCTCGCCCGCCTCCTGCGCCCCAACGCGGATGTGCCCTTCTTCTGCTACACCCGCCTTCGCGTGGACCCGGGCGACCACGTGGTGCGGATCGGGGACTCGGTGGACGTCGCGATCGCCACCTCCGGGCGCCCCGCGCGCCTGGCTCGCGTTCGTGGCCGCAAGGGCGACGGCTCGGCTCCCGCCGACCGCATCTCCGCCCGCCTCGCCTGCACCGACGGCGCCGCCCACTGGAACACAGGGCCGCTCTTCAAGGACATGAGCTACCGCGTGTGGGCTGGTGACGCGATGAGCGACTGGCGCCGCATCCGCGTGGTGCCCGCACCCGCCCTCACGCAGAAGGCAGCCACCCTCACCCTGCCCAAGTATGCGGGGTCGGGCACGCAGACGCTCGAGAAGATCGAGGGGCCGCTCCACGTGGTCCGGGGCACGCAGGTGGTGCTCCGGCTTCGCCCCGTGGACCGCGGCGACGACCCGCGGCTCCGCTGCTTCGGACAGGCGCGAGCGGGCCGAGCCGTGCTCACCCTCACCGCCGACAAGTCGGGCACCCTCGTCTCAGAACCGTTCACCCCCTCCGCCACGGCGGAGTACACCATCGAGCTGACCGACGGCTTCGGCCTCGAGAACCGCGCAGCCGAGAGCGTCTTCGTGAAGGTGTCGCCCGACCGCAAGCCCGTCGTCGCCATTGAGAAGCCGGGGCGCGACCTGCTGGTGCTCACGGGCGAGACCGTGGCTGTGAAGGCGACCGCCCGCGACGAGTTCGGCATCCGCCGCCTCCAGCTCTGCCTCCGCACCATCAAGGGCAGCGATGCCGGAGCCGAGCCGGCGCGATGGCAGCGACGCCCGCTCGCAGACGGCGCTGCCAATGCAGCCGCCATCGAGGCCGAGACAACCCTCAGCGTCGACGGCCTTGCCCTCATCGCCGGCGACGTGCTGGAGTATCGCGGCGAGGCGGCCGACTTCGCGGACGACGAGGTGCTCCGCCGCGGCTACTCGCCCACCTACCGCCTCACCGTGCTCACAAAGATGGAGCACCTCGAGCTCGTGCTTGCCAGGCTCAAGGAGCTTCAGCTCGCCATGCTCCGCCGCGCCGCCGCCCAGCGTGCCCAGGCAGCGGAGGCCGCCAGCCTGGCTGAGGACGCCGACGCGCAGGACGCCCAGGACGAGGCGCGCGCCGCACAAGACCGCCAGCTCGCCCAGGCCCAGGCCACCCGCGACCTCGCCCGCAAGCTCGAGAGCCTGATCCCCGAACTCGCCCGCAACGACACCACGCCCACGGACATGCTCACCGAGATGGAGCGCCTCGGGCGCGGCGTGCGCTCCGTTGCACAAGGGCCCATGCAGAACGCCGCCGAGCAGTTTGGCCGCGCGGCTCAGGGAGCTCAGCCCCAGCAGGGCCAGCCCTCGCCCCTGCTTCTCGCCGAGCAGCACGCAGGCGAAGCCGGCCGCCGCCTCGAACAGCTCTCCCAACTCGCCGAGCGCATGCAGCGCCGCGGCCTGCTCGAGAAGCTCGCCTCCGAGGCCGAGGCCCTCGCCGTCCGACAGCGCGGCCTCAAGGACAACCTGCTCCCCCTCGCCCGCAAGACCATCGGCACCGACGCCGATCGCCTCGACAAGAAGGACCGCCGCCAGCTCAAGCACCTCGTGACCTTCCAGCGAACCCTGAAGGAAGGCGTGGACACTCTGGGCAAGGACATCGAGAAGGCATCGGCCACGCTCAGCTTCTCGAACCCCGAGGATGCCGCGACCGCCGAGAAGGCGCGGGCCCACCTCGAGAAGGAGAAGGTGGCCGACCGCACCCAGCGCATTGCCGACCGCCTGGAGCAAAACGCGCTCTTCGCCCAGGTGCCCGAGCAGGAGAGCGTGGCGCGGTCGCTCACCGAGGTGGCGGACATCCTTCGCGAGCGCATTGCGTCCGACAGCGTGGAAGCGATCACCCGCGCGATCGAGGAGTTCATCCAGCGCCAGAAGGCCATCAACGGCCAGATCCAGGCGGCAATCGACAAGAAGGAGAAGGCGCTGCGGCCCGCGGAGATGGGCGCCAACCAGTCGCGCCTCCAGCGCGACGTCTCCGAGCTCGCCGCCGCCCTCCACTGGCTCGCCCGCGAGATTGCCCTCTTCCGCTCCCAGACCGCCGCCAAGCTCGATGCCGCTGGGTCCGAGATGGCCTCGGGCTCCTCCGACCTCTTCCGCAAGGCCCTCCCCGAGGGCCTCGAGCACGGCAAGAGGGCGCTCGCCATCCTCGAAGACGCCCGCGACACCTTCTCGCAGGAACTCCAGCAGATGCAGCAGGCGATGATGAACGCCGAGATGATGGAAGCCCTCTTCCTCCTCCAGCGCTGCATCGTCGGCCAGACCCGCGTGAACCGCACCACCCAGGAGGCCGACTCCGTGCGCCGCCGCAACGCCGAGGCCGCCGACCAGATGGCCCTGGGCCTCAGCCGCAACCAAGCCAAGGTCCACGTGGACGCCACCGAACTCGAGAAGCGCATCAAGCAGCAGTTCCCCAACGCCGCACAACTCGTCGGCAAGTCCGCTGAGAAGATGGACCTCAGCCGTATCGCGCTGGGCGCCGCGGACACAGGCACCGAGACTCGCCAGGTCCAGAAGATGGCCCTCGCCCTGCTCGAGCGGCTTCTCGCCGACCCACAGAGCGGCATGGGAGGAGCTATGGCCGGGGCGCGGGCTCAGGCGATGATGCAGATGATGGCCGCAGGCGCATCCGCTGGCGGCTTCACCGGCGGCACCAACGCCCCCATCATGCCCGCCACCTTGGGCAATGCGAAGAACGAGGACTGGCGACGCGTGCGCTCCCGTTTCGACGAGCAACTCGGGGCCGCCGCCGACGTGCAGGCCCCCTCGCAATACAGAGGCCTCCTCGACGCCTACTTCGACCGACTGCGCAAGGAGCCCCCAAGGTAGACACCCCACTCGGAACGGACGACGGGACCCAGACCATGCCGACGAAACGCATAGGCGCCGCCCTTGCAGCCGCCTTCCTGGCCGTTGCGCCAGCAGCCCACGCGGCCCAGGAGCTCAAGGTGACGCCCGCGCTCGAACGCGCCGTCACCCGCGGCCTCGACTACCTGGCGCGCACACAAAAGGACGACGGCTCCTGGCCCGGCAACTACGGCCGCGTGAGCGGCGTGGTCGGCCTGGCCATGATGACCTTCCTCGCCCACGGCGAGCAGCCCGACGAGGGGAAGTATGGCCAGGTGATCCGCCGGGCCGTCGACTTCATCGTGCGCAGCCAGCAGGACAACGGCCTGCTCTCGGGCAGCGGTGGGAGCCCCATGTACAGCCACGGCTTCGCCACCCTCGCCCTCGGCGAAGTCTACGGAATGATCGACGACCCCCGCGTGGGACCCGCCCTCGAAAAAGCCACCGGCCTCATCGTCAAGTGCCAGAACCAGCTCGGCGGATGGCGCTACAGCGTCGGCTCGACCGATGCCGACACCACGGTCTCGGGCGCCCAGATGATGGCGCTCCGCGCGGCCGCCAACGCAGGCATCGCCGTGCCCGTGAAGAGCGTCCAGCGCGGCGTGGCCTACTACAAGCGCTGCTTCTGCCCCGGGGGCGGGTTCGGCTACACCGGCCCCTCGGGGCCGAGCGCCCCGCGGGCCGGCATCGGCCTGCTCATTCTCTCGCTCTCGGGCGCCTACCGCTCCCCTGAGGCGAAGGCCACGGCCGACTTCCTGCTCCAGGGCGGCGGCTCCTTCGGCTACTCCGGCTACTTCTACTACATGTGCTACTACTGCTCGCAGGCCATGTTTCAGGCGGGCGGGAAATACTGGCGCCACTGGAACACGACGATGACCCCGACGCTGATCTCGATGCAAGGCCCGGACGGCTCGTGGCCGGCCGGCGGCAGCGCCGGCGTGGTGTGCAACACCGCGATGGCGCTTCTCTCGCTCGAGATCAACTACAACTTCCTGCCCATCTACCAGCGGTGACCCGCGACCAGCCAGGAGGCTCCCTCGCATGTTCTCCACTCCCCTCTCGCGGCGATGCCTGTGGTGTGTGGCACTCGCCGCGCTCTTCGGTCTTGCCCCGCCAGGGCTGGCCGACGTCATCCTCGGAGGCCCCGTCCAGCAGATCGAGGTCCGGCAAGCCCGCGGCAACGGCATCTTCGTCCCGCAGCCCCGCGGCGCCGGCGAGACGCTCGACGACACGGCGGCCGATGGCAAGCCCGCCGAGGGCGACGTGGTGACCACGGTGCGAGGCGACCGGATCGTCGGCGACGTGCTCACCATCGAATCGGGGGGCGAATTGCACCTCACCGCTCCCCACTTCAAGGGCGAGATCGTCCTCCTCGCCGCCGCACTGCGCCGCGTGGACCTGCGCCCGAAGGACACCCCACGCGGCGACGACGAGGTGCTCCTGAGCAACGGCGACCACATCCTCGGCGAGCTTGCCGCCATCACGCCCGACGCCGTCGTCATCGAGTCCGACGCGACCGGCCCCGTCAAGATCTCCCGCAAGATCATCCGCCAGATCAACTTCTCGCGCACGAACAAGGTCTCGCTCGAGAGCCACTTCGACCAGGGACGCCTGGAGCCCTGGAAGATGAAAGGAAGCGGCTGGTCGATCGCGAACGGGGCTCTCCAGTGCCTCTCCTACGGGAGCTCCCAGACCGTCTTCGCTCCCTTCCAGCAAGGCGAAGCTGTCACCATGGAGGCCAAGGTCCAGGCCATTGGCGGGCGCTACATCAACTGCGAGATGGTGCTCTTCTCGGACACCAAGGACGCCCCCTACGGACGCAACAGCGTGGTCGCCCGCTACTACAGCAGCCAATTCTACCTGATGCGGACCCAGAACGGCGGCACGAACTCCATCGCGAACCGCCACATCGGCAGCGTGCTGCGTCAGGCCACGGTCCGCTTCGCGTACGACCCCGAGACAGGCAAGGCCCACGCCTGGCTCAATTCCAACTCCCTCGGCGAGTACGCCGTGCCCAACAAGCTGGCGACCGGCAAATTCGTGCTCTTCAACTCGCGCTACCCGTGCCGGATCACAACCCTCCGCGTGCTGCGTGGCGTCGTGCCCCCCTCCGCATCGGAGAAGAAAGAGGAGACGGACACGCACGTGGTCCGCTTCGCCAACAAGGACCGTGTGGCTGCGGGCGACATGGCGCTCGCCGACGGCATGCTCGCGCTCGAAACGACGTTCGGCAAGATCTCGGCGCAGGTGGGCAAGGTGCAGGCCATCCACTTCCGCTCGAAAGGCGTCGAGAAGCCGCGCCGCCGCAAGGGCGACGTGCACGTGGAAACGGCGGCCAGCCGGCTCACCATCGAGTTCAAGCAGCTCACTCCCGAGTTCCTCATCGGCACGTCGTCGTACCTGGGCGAGGTGAAGGTGCGTCGCGCCTGCCTCAAACGGATCCAGTTCAACATCTACAAGTAGGTCACCACCCGATGAATGTCCTGCTGCTCACGGCAGCCTGCGTGCTGGCCGCGCCCGCTGAACCCGAATTCCGCCGAGCCGACGTCCCGCTGGCCGCAGTCGTCGACTCGCTCATCCGCGATCTGGGCGCGGAGCCCTACCACGTGCGCGAGCGCGCCACGCGCACACTCCACCGCATCGGGAGCCCCGCGCTCGAGGCCCTCCGAGCGGCCGCCAAGACCGACGACCCCGAGGTCCGCGTGCGCGCCCGCGAGATCCTCCGAAAGGTCGAGCTCGGCATCGGGCCAGACTGGCCCGCCGAGATCATCCTCCTCATGCGCCACTACGACCAGCACGCCGAGCACCAGCGCTACACCATCCTTCAGCGCATCCAGTCCGCCCTCGGGGCCGAGGCCACGCCCTTCCTCCTCCGCCGCATCGCCGAAGGCTCGCAGCAGGAGGCCAACTACGCGCTCAACTTCCTCCAGCGCTCCGACGACCCCGACGTGGCGAGGCAGGTGCTCGCCGTCGTCGGCGAGCCCAAGAACGACTCGCAGCGCCAGGCCGTCTCGTGGGCGCGGGCGCGAACGGGAGCGGGGATCGTCGATCTCAGCGCCGTCGCCGCCAAGCTTGAGCCCAAGCTCGAGCCCGACCAAGCCGTAGAGGACGCACTCCGCAAGCTCGGCGCCGACCTCGGTGCGGGGAAGCTCCAGGCCGTGGCCGACGCCGCGGCACGCCTTGCCACCAAGGCGCCCGCCGACCCGCGCCCCCTCTACCTCCAGGCACAGGCCCTCGCGGGGCTCGACAAGGACCGCGAGGCTGCGGCACTGCGCACGCGCGCCCTCGCACTCAACTCCAAAAGCCGGAAGCCCCACTACGCAGCAGCGATGTTCCTTCTCGCGCGGGGGCTGCGCCGCCTGGCCACCGGGGAGCTCGAACGTCTCATCGAGATCGCCGACGACGACAAGACGACCCAGCTCGCAGCCTACGTCCACCTGGCTATCATCCACACGGACTGCGGCCTGTGCGAGGCCGCGGCCGGATACATCGAGAAGGTTGCCTCCCGGCTCCAGGAAGCCAAGGACAAGGGCCAGGACCCTGGCGTGGACGAGAACACGCTGAGCGGCCTCCAGACCGAGGTGAACCGACTTCGCCAGCGCGCCTCGAGCTACCCGGCTCCGCAGGGCGCGGTCGTGGATGCCATCCCCGAGCGCGAGTTGGCCGTCGAGGTGCAAGCCGTTCCCACCGAGGGGACGCCCGAGGACTTCCAGCAGGCCATCGCCACTGCCGACCTCCAGATCCAACTCGCCGTTCACCCCCCCGACCTCAAGCTCTTCGACGTCGCCTCCGCGTCCCTTGCCTATGCCCCCAAGAAGAAAGAGCTGACGCTGCTGCTGGCTGAGAAGCCCGCCTGCGCCCCATTCGCCTTCGCACCCGGGGCCAAGGCGCCCCGAGTGGCCGTGCATGCCGCCGACTGCACCTGGCTCTTCCTGATCGACCCCGCGAAGGGCCAGGCCGAGCGCATCGCCCGCTTCGAGAAGGACTACCGCCTCACCCTGCGCCCCGGCACCCTCCTCCGCACCTGGGGCAACGTGGCCCTCACGATCAACGGCCGGACCCATAGTTGGGACAAGGCGCTCAAGGGCCTTCCACTACCCCGACTCCCCGAGCAACTGGCCATCCGGATCGAGGGCAGCAACCCTCTCGGCCGTCGCATGATCTTCCGCACCATGCGGCCCGTGAACGACGCCATGGCGGCGTACCCCCAGCCAAAGCCCTGAGCGTGGGTGTCCGCCCCCGCCCGGTGCCCCGACTACCCCGCTCCTCTCACACCGGCGGGGCTACCCTGCGTTTCTCGCCAGTTCCCGCCGTCAGTGGCCGCCGTAGGACGGATCGCGTGTGTGGGCCCGCCTGAGGCGAGAGGGGGCCGGAGGCGGCCGGGACTGCTGGGGCATGCGGGCTGGCAGGGGAGCAAACGGCCGACGCGGCCCCGCCGTTTCGCCTGGCGGGTGCCGGCCGTGCACATGGTGCGAGAGGGGGGATTCGAACCCCCACACCTTGCGGTACAGGATCCTAAGTCCTGCGCGTCTACCAGTTCCGCCACTCTCGCACGATGGTCAGCTCGTGCCCTCTGGCTCCGTGCGCCGGCCCGTCAGCGCGGCAGCCGCCTCCCGGGCAAGAACTTCCGGCGCTATGGGCTTCGCGAGAAACGCCGCCACCCCGGAGTTCCAGATGGCGAAGTCGTTCCGAAGCCCGGGGTAGGCACTACAGACGATGATCGGGACCTCGCGGTCGGTGT
>Ga0272442_10001092_pt1 | contig 41822 bp, 28 predicted proteins | sample SSMForm2O_FD_200262 | JGI IMG/M metagenome (GOLD analysis project Ga0272442, IMG submission 200262) | Marine sediment archaeal communities from Little Sippewissett salt marsh, Falmouth, MA, United States - SSM-Form-2O | ecosystem: Environmental > Aquatic > Marine > Wetlands > Sediment ...
ATGATTGTCGTCACTGCCGCCTTCGACATCGATCAGTTCATAGGTGTAATCTTCAAACAGTGAGAATTCCTTGACCAAATCGTCGTTGGTGAAATCCGATCCCATCCACGAACTCATCATCATCGACGGTGGGATTTTGATAACCTTGTTAGTCTTCGGCAGATAATTCCACATCTCGTTTTCGATACGCAGGGTGGCCATCCCTTTTTCTTTTTTGGGAGAGGTGATGCGGATAAAGGTCCGGTCGGTCCCCTCCGACCAGCCGTACATAGCCAGGGTTCGCTCCCAGCGCGGCGTGACAATTTCCATTTCCAGTTCGGAATAACTGGTCTCGGAGCGGTACAACTGGTCAACCTCGCGCACCAGTTGATCGATTTGCTCCTGGGTATATTTCTCCTGGGCCCTGATCGTCGAACAGACGAGAAACGGAAGCATCAGCACGGCAATGATTATTTGCGTTTTCATTCGTATCACCATTCTATATACCTTTCTTTGCACCCCATATTCATGTCGTGTCGACGCGGCCCGTATACAGTAAAAGCAGGCGCCAAACGGTTTTGGGGAATAGTCGGTGAGTCGCCTGGGCCAAATTCCCATCCGTTTGGACGGACAATATATATCATTGTATATGACTTTGCCATATAAAGGTTTCATTGGGATATTGCGGTTGCGGGATGCTTTTACTGAAAAAAAGTGCGAGAGAGGATGCGGGCACGCATCCCCTCCCGCGAGGGCAAAGTGAGGGGGCTAGGTCATTTTTATGGGCACAGCGGTTCCGGCCCAAACATGTATAAATAGTCGATCAAATATAACGCGTCATTCAGGTTAACCAGGCCGTCCTGGTTGACATCCAGCGCCTCCGGTCCCGGTACCGGATCAAGGCCGTTCATGTACAGATAGTTGATCAGATACCAGATATCGGTAAGTTCAATATCACCATCGTTATCGGCGTCCCCGGTATGCGAAACCATCTGACTGATTGTCAAATTTACTACGGCATGCAACACGGGATCACTTGTTTCACAGGGGAAATACGGATATCCCGCACACAACTCCAGTGTATACGATTCGCCGATTTCGGCACAATAGGGATAATCGTTCCAGACTCCGGTTTCGGGATTAATCTTACCCGCCCCGGATATGATTTCGAACGTCACCAGTTCAGGATACCCATTGGGATCGTCGGCATCAAAATCCCAGTAAAAGGCGCCGTCGTTGTCATTGTATAATGCGGTCGGATATGCCGCGAATTGCGGTGGCAGATGTGGTGTCGCATCGACGCTGAAATCCAAATACTGGCCGAAGCGGCCCGCCGCCGAGGCATGGCTTAACAATGGTATCCGGTCCGTGTAGACTATTTCAAAAAGGACATACATCCCCGGTAGAAAGCAGTTAAGAGTATCCGATGAAAGGGGGCTGACCGCAAGAATGAACAGGGAATCATCATGGACTGCGCTCGTGATGCGCATACTATCAGCCCCGGGCGATACCATGATTTCGTAATCTGCAGTGTCAGCCAGATCTGGGGCATAGAATTTGAGATACATCCCACCAAGGGAATCGGTAAAATTCCCGGTGCATATCAGTGAGGAATCGGTTGCTGTCCAGTTGATACTATTGGCCCCTTTTGGGTCAGATTTTGTCGGGGGCTCAGGGTAAGGTAAAGCGTCCCCCCGGATTACTGCAGTAAGATAGACCAGGTCGTTAATGGTGGCGAAGATACCGTCGGCATTAATATCTGTTGCCTGATATTGAGCATTAAAATTGATGGTAAATGCGCTCGGCCCATAAAGCAGATAATTGGTAAAGGTAACCCAGTCGGCGATTTCATTGGCGATTCCATTGAGGTTGACATCGCCGCGATCGTCAATATCGTCGATACAATGAATATCAAACCCGCCGTTGTAGAAGTCGACAAACCGAGAAGTGGTCGATGGAACCCCATCAAGGCATTCGTTTAAGGCGCCGAATTTGGTAGGAAAACCGCCCTCATAATCCTCATCAGTGATATCGACACCATAATCATAAGAATATATTCGTTGGGAAATAGCCAGGCGTTGATCGGTTTCGGTACCGTAGGCGATGGTGTTGTCTCCGCAATCACACCACCAGAATTCAATAGGCAAAAAATAACACTCATAAGCAAGATCACTGGTAACCAGAAAATCAAGTGAGAAAAGGGTGCTACCGTCGGCGATCCGGTCGGAATAATTATGCTCAACACCGTTGTTTACATCAGCCAGCGCCACGACTCTTACCATTCCGGAAATCGGGACCGGATCGCATTCACCGCTGGGGCCAATACGATAGGTGAAATACTCCCATTCGTACACATCAGCGATATCTTCGGATTGTGCTGATTGGAAATTTAACACTGAAGCATCATAACCGACCAGGAAATCAAAGCCGGCCATCGGCTCGGAACCCGCGGTTTTGGTGACCGGGACGCTAACCGACGACCCGAGTTCAATATCATACATTCTGCCGATTTTGATCGCAAACGGCACTTCCTCATCACTAATGATCTCAACGCCTCCGTTGTAGAAATCGATGAATCGGGACGTGGTCGATGGAACTCCTTCAAGACATTCGTCTAAGACCCCGAACTTGGTTGGAAAACCGCCCTCATAATCCACATCGGTAATTTCGGAGTATTCATCGTTTTCGGATGTAACCGAATAAACCGATTGTGACAGGCCAAGGCGTTGGTCGGTCTCGGTGCCATAGGCGATCGTGTTATCGCCGCAGTCACCCCAACAAAACTCCAGGGGGACAAACATGTCGGCGAAGTAAGCATCAGATGTGATCAGAAATCCAAGTGAGAATAATTCACTGCCGTCGGCAACCGAATCGGAAAAGGCGTGCTCGACGCCATCATTGACATTTGCCAGCGCCACGATTCTTACCGTCTCACAATCGTTTCCGCAGTAGATGTCATCACTTGTACGATAGGTAAAATACTCCCATGCGTAAGTATCTCCGATACTCTCGGGTTGCGCCAATTGCAGGGACATGACATTCGCGTAATATCCTATCAGGAAATCGAAACCGGACATCGGCTCGGAACCGGCGGTCTTGGTGACCGGAATCGTAATCGACGTACCAAGACGAACATAATGTTCAATGCCAATTCTAATCTCATACGGCACCTCATCGCCGCTCTGGGCGATTACTGCCGGCGTTAAAGCCAGCATGAGTGACAGAAGAACCCCCATCATTGCCCCCATTTTAACATGGCGGTGTTCTCCGCTCATCTCAACCTCCTATGGTAGATGTTTGGCGGACGAAAGCTTGATTTTTTTTGATGTCGGGGAAAGGGACGACACCATTTTTTATCGCCCCCGGGCTCGCTCCCCGACATCTCATGTTTCTATGGACAAATCGGCGCCGGACCGTCCTGGTAGAGAAAATCGATGATATAGATAATATCCAGCAGATTCACCAGGCCGTCAGCATTGGCATCACCGGTTTCGAGAATCGGTTGCGGTAACGGACCGTCGCCATACACATAATCTATGAGATACAAAATATCGTTAAGGTTAACCGCTTCGTCGGCATTGGGATCGCCGGGCCAGAGCGGTTGCACCACGGTTAATTCAATATAGGCATGTTGTGCGGGATCAAGTTGCGGGCAGGGGTGGACAAAATCGCCGGCGCACACTTCAAGCGTCATGACTGTTCCGCTGTCCAGGCACCAGGGATGGTATGACCACTGCCCGGTGTACGAATCAATTTCACCCGGTCCCGATACAAGTGAATAACTGATTGCATCTGGTGGCGTGTTGGGGTCGTACGCGTCAAAATCATAACTGAAAAATCCGTCGAGAGTGTTTTCAAGTTCGGATGGAGATGCCAAAAATTGCGGGGCGTAATTGGGAAGGGTGGCGAAGATAAACTCCGCCGTACCGCCATAATATCCCGCCGCCTCGATATGGTCAAAATCCAGCAGGGTGGTGCCATGGTGGACGATCTCGACCAGGTCATGCACCGTGGTGTCGATCGTTATTGAATCTATTGTTTGAATGCTGTCAGAAATGACCTCTCCGTATATAATGATTTTTAGAGAATCGCCCACGCTGTCATAATCCAGAGCCAGATGCGCCAGATCGGGTGACGGTATTACGGTTATAGAACCGGCATCCGATGCATAGAGGGTTGCCGTTACGACTGCCGTCGGCCGACCGAAATCCGCCTGAATAATCAGCGATGAATCGGTATTGACCAGATTCATCAGGGCCTGGTAGTTGTCATCGGTCAAGGCCGGGCGGAATGGCCATTCCTGCAATGATCCCTCAATGACACGGGATTGGAAGGCCAGATCTTCAATGGTTGGTGTAATTCCGTCGCCTTTGACATCCGACGCCGCGATTTGATCGTTGACATTGATCATAAAGGCATCCGTCCCGTGGATAAAATAGTCGGCCAGTATCAGCAGATCACCCATTTCATAACCGACCCCGTTGAGATTGACATCGCCTCGGTCGGTGAAGGGATTTTCACAGTGAATGTTGACGCCGCCGTTGACGAAGTTAATCTGCCGAATCGGGGGAGAGAGACTGCCAGGGTCGATACAAGACAGGGGAAAACCGTAATAGCCGGGAAGCCGCGAGTAGTAATTCGCGATGGGAATGCCCAGGTCGGCGATGGAGTCTGACACTCCCAACTTGATATCCAGCGGGTTGAGATTGCCCGGCTCACGGAAAGCGATGGCATTGTCGCCGCATTGTGTCCAGAGAAAACGGATCGGGATATACTGACAGCTGAAGATCGGATCGATGTCCAGCAAGAAATTCAATCGGAACAGTTCGGTGCCATCCGGTACCAGAAAGCCATTGGGATGATGGGAGCCGTTATCGATTTCCGCCATCGCGATAACCCGGACCGTCCCGGTAGGGCAGGTACTGTCGCAACCGGAAGGGAAGTCGGTGCGATAGGTCAGATATTCCCATTCCAGGCTACCCGGTTCGTCAAAGGGCGGTCCCGCCTCAACGCCGGTGAATGCCATCGCCCCACCGTCAAAGCCGAAAGTGAAGTCAAATCCGTGAATTTCCTCCGAGCCGGCGCTTTTTATCACCGGAATGGATATTGCATCTCCGACCGGAACATCCGAACGCGAACCGATAGTAATTTCAAATGGGATAACATCGTCGCCATGAACAAGCGAAACCGGGAATACTGTCAGCAGAATTGCGGGAAAAAGAATACTCGCTACAGCTCTGCATATCATAAGGGCACAAGGGCGGAGAGGCATTAAAACTCCCTGCTGTTTTTTTAATTAATCGTCACCCTTAGCGAAGAGATATAGCGATAGCCTCGAAAAATGTGGATAGTTGATTTTAATTCGTTAGCAGTATTTCAATATTAAAATACGTTTTTCCGCCGACTTGTCAAGCTCTAATTTGCAGTTTCTAATTTTTTAATGCCTGATAAACCGCTGAGAAATCAAGTTCTCCAAGTCCTTTGGCGGCCGCCAGGGCATACATTTCCTTGATTGCACTTGCGCCAAACACCGGTTGATTCAGGGTTCTGGCCAGGTCTTGAAGGTAGTGCAAGTCCTTGTATATCAATGAGGATGAGAAGTGGGTGGAGAAATCCTCCCGAAGCAATTTCTCCCGTTTGGCGTTCAATACTCCTGAATTGCCCGCACCCGCCGCCAGGATATCCAGCACCACTTGTTTCTCCAGACCGATTTTTTCACCAAGGACCGTGGCCTCGGCCAAAGCCGCCATAAAGGTGCCAAGAACCAGGTTGTTGACCAGTTTCATTTTGGTTGCCAAACCCGGGATTTCGACAAAAAAGATTTTTTTCCCGATTATTTCCAAATATGGCCGGGCCCGTTCATAGGCGGCCCTGTCGCCACTGACCACTACCGTCAGGGTCCCGGCTTGTGCCGGCGCCACACTCCCCAGCACCGGGGCCTCCAGGTACATCCCGCCGTGGTCGGCCAACGCCGAGTGATATCCCGTGACATAGTCAAAATGATTGGTGGTGGTATCAATAATCAGGTGATTCGAGCAATCCCCGGCCAGCAGACCGTCGTCGCCATATAGTACCGCGCAGACGGCATTACTGTCGAACAGATTCAAAAAAATCACATCGGCTGATTCGGTCAACTCGGCGGGAGACTCCGCCGTTTTGGCGTCCAAATCGGCGGCTTTGTTGATGGTGCGGTTCCAAACGATCAATTCCACACCATTTTCAATCAAACATCGCGCCATTGTTTTGCCAAGCGTCCCAAGCCCGATAAACCCGGCTTTCATAGTGTCTTTCCTTTCTGTTGTCAATCTCAGGTGCCGCAATCTATGGGGTTGGGTGGCGATCTGTCAACTAAATGTCGGCAGGAACTCCAAATCCACCTAAGAGGCCATTGGACAAAAAGATATCTTGTCTTTTCTGGTTTCTTACGTATCTTATAGTAAACGAAAAACATTGTTTGTTCGTTTTTCTAGTAGATTGCCGCACCCTCACTCAATTACCTCTTCCGCATGGAGAATTATGACTATTTTGGGCAATTGCATAAAACCGATATTTCTCAGAAGGATATGGTTACCGGTTCTGATATGCCTTCTTTTATGTTTATTGCCAATTTCAATCAGCTTTGGATATTATCAGCAGGATTATCCCGTCACAAAATCAACTCCGGTTGCGCACGGTTTGATTATTAAATTTGCGCCGGATGCCGATCCGCATGCCATTGGCGAGCAAACCACGCGTTCCGGATTCGCCAAGGCGGCTTTGACCACCCTTAATGAACAATATCAAATAACAGCCATGCGCCGACTGACATCAACCGTTTCCGGAGGGGGCACCGCCGGGCCGCTGGCGGGGGTGTATCTTGTGCCGGTCATGGCCGATGTCGACCCCGGTAAAATGCAAAACGACTATGCCGCCCTGCCCGGAGTGGAATATGTCGAACCGGATTACATGGCCGAGCTGTATACTCAGCCGAATGACGAGTTTTACTCGCATCAGTGGGGATTGCACAATCAGGCCCAGGGACATTATCATGTGGTGCGATTGGCGGGAGGCGAAAACGACAAAGTTATCATTACAAGTGGCCGCGATGATGCCGATGTTGACGCCGCCGAGATTTTTAACAATCCGCCGGATGGGACCCTGATTTCGGTTGTGGCAATTCTCGACAGCGGTGTTGATCTCGACCATCCCGACCTGGCCGGGCAAATCTGGACCAATCCCAGCGAGATTCCCGATAACGGCATTGATGATGACAATAACGGGTATGTCGACGATGTGCATGGCTGGGATTATTCCTCCATCGATGCATCACCCATTCCCGAGGACAATGATCCCACCGATGAGCACGGGCACGGCACCCACATCGCCGGGATTGTGGCGGCCGCGCCGGGAAACGGCATCGGGGTAGTGGGGATATCGCCGCAAACGAAGATCATGCCGCTTAAGATATTATCGTGGGCGCTGGCATCGAAAATCGCCCGGGCGGTGGTGTACGCCGCGGACAACGGCGCCGATGTGATCAACATGAGTTTCGGACTGCCGTTCAGCAGTCGCTTGCTTGAGGATGCCTTCGCCTATGCTGAATCCCGGGGAGTAATCCTGTGCGCCGCCAGCGGTAACAGCGGTGGTTTCGAAGAGGCCTACCCGGCCATCTCAACCTATACTATTGCCGTCGGCGCCAGCAACGACTCCGACCAGGTTGCCTATTTTTCAAGCTATGGTGATCATCTCAACCTCTGTGCCCCGGGTCTGGCGATCCTTTCGCTTCGTGCTGACAGTACCGATATTTATGCGGCTCCGCCTTCTAATGAACCGCGAGTGCACATTATTGACAGCCTGTACTATATTTCCTCCGGCACCAGCATGGCCTGCCCGTATGTCGTCGGCGTCGCGGCCTATCTGCGCTCCGTCTCGCCCGGCCTGAAGCCCGACCGGGTTCTGGAAATCATGCAGACTACAGCGGATGATATTGTCGATCCCTATGGTCAGGAGGAGCAATATCCGGGGTGGGACATGTACAGCGGACACGGCCGGGTTAACCTGGATGGTGCTCTTCAGGCCGCACCACGAGTGCGGACGCGGATAAATTCACCCCTGCCCAGCCGGATTGTCTCCGGCGTGGTGGAAATAAGCGGGATTGCCGACGGTGATGATTTTGAGAATTACCGGGTTGAGTTCGGCCCCGGTGACAATCCCGAGAGTTGGACGGAACTGCATGTATCCACCGCCCCGAAAACCGATGAGCTTCTGGCCGCCTGGGATACCGAGTTACTCTCGGCAGGGAAATATACCATAAGATTACAGGCCAACACAAGCCATGAAACCCGGGTGACGGTGCACGTGGTCAATACCTGCCTGGCCCTCCTGGTTGCACCTGATTCCGGCGACACGGTCTCGGAATTTGTCGGTATCTATGGAAGCGCCTACTGCCCCGGTTTCCGCCGGGCGGTTCTGGAATATAGCTATGGCGTCGAGCCGGAGACATGGTCGCCGGTCGTGGAGATAGGTGTCCCGCTGTACGACGAATATATTACCAGCTGGTATTTCGATGGTTTTGGTGACGGTTTCTACAGTATGCGCTGGATGGTTTATGATGACAATGGTATGGTGCAGGCGGATACATCAGTGATCTATGTCCGGTCGGTTTTTTCGGCGGGGCAGTCCTGGAAAGTCCTGCTTAAGCAGAGGCCGGCGGTTATGACAACCTATGGTGATTTTGACGGCGATGGCGCCAATGAGATTCTGGTGGGGACAAAATCCGGGATTGTGGCGTTTAATCCCGATGGGACCCCGAAAACCGATGATCTGCCGGAATTCCCCGATAACAGTTACATGATTCCGCTGGCTGTGGGGCGGCTTGATGATGACAATGTCGATGATCTGGTTGCGCTGGCGTACGACCCGCCGACCCTGTTTGGCTTTCCCAGCAATGGTGTTCCGTTTTCTTATGAATTTAATCCCGACCTTCAGACCGGCGAGGACTTCCTCGCGGAATACACGGTTTCAAAGGTGTTTCTCAAGGATATCAATCGCGACGGACGAGATGAGATTCATGTCTTTCTCTATGGCGGGGCTTATTCGCGGGCGTATGTGTTTACGTCGGACGGTTACCTGATCACCGAAATGGAAAACCTCCGTGACTATCTTCCGGTTGATCTGACCGGCAACAACTGGGATGAGCTCTATATATATAACGCTCACGAAGGGGCCCTCAAGGCGCTTGACTACAGCGGCCAGGTAGTCGACAGTGTGTTGATTCGACAGGACAATGACATTTTCAATGTCCAGGGCATGTCAGGGCATGACATCGACGGCGATGGTGTCTGCGAACTGCTGGTGCACGGAAATTATCCCATGACCGGTTTCTGGATGTATGCCTTCAAGTCTGACGGCGGATTGCTACCGCTTCCCGGCTGGCCGAGAAATTTGGATATGGATGCCTACCTGGTTCCGACCTCGCCGATTTTCGGTGATTTTGACGGTGACGATGAACTGGAATATTTCACCACCTATTATGATTTCAGCGAGAGTTTCGTGCTGGCGTGGGAGATGGATGGAACGCCGATCATTTCCGGCAATGCCGATGGCCATTTCGCGCGTCTGCCAAATCCGTCGATTCTCAGCATGTTGCTTCTGACGGACATGGATAATGACCACATCCCGGATATCGTGGCCAGTGCCAACAATGACATCTTCGCCTCGTTCCGGGTTCAGCGTCCCTATGCCTGGAACCACCGGGCCGAGATTATCGACGGTTTTCCCTTTGTCGCCTCGCAGGGCGCCGCCAGCAGTTATCGGTACACGCCGACGGTCGGTGATATCAACGATGACGGCTGGGTGGATATGATCATGACCACCCCCGACAGTAACCTGATTTTTGTCAATTTTCCGGGCAATGCTTATGATTCCTCGATTTCCCCGGCGACGTCATGGCGGTACAATCGTCGCCTGAACAACATCGGCCCGCCGGGACCGTCCTCCTCACCGACCGGGATTGACGATATCGTGGACAATCTGCCGGTCGGCTTTGAACTGGTACAAAATCGGCCGAACCCGTTTAATCCCTCGACAGATATAATGTTTTCACTCCCGACGCGGGGGCACGTTACCGTGGGGGTGTATAATATCCTGGGGCAGAAAGTCCGCACCCTGATAGATGAAGTTAAAGCATCCGGGTTGCACCGCGTGACCTGGAACGGGACCGATGAAACCGGTCGGTCGGTGGCATCGGGTATTTACCTGTATCGTATGACCTCCGGTGAATTTAACGATACAAAGAAAATGCTGTTGTTGAAGTAAAATGAACTACCGTACAAATGACATAATCGGCAGGCTGTTGATACGACCGGGAGTGGTGATCACGCTTTTGCTTGCGGTTTCGGTGGCGTGGGCCGCGCCCCCGGCGGGTCATGTTTCACGGTCGCTGGCGCTGAACGCCGAGGATTACGATCTCCGGACTTATATCGATATCAACAATATCCTTTGTTTTGTAACCAATACCGGATCACTGGCGATGGATCAGACCGGGTTGTTCGGTCGTCCGAACGGGTGGTACTATCCGTACACAGGTGATACCGCCGATATCACGTCCGGTGCCGAAAACCGCACCCTGATGTATGCCGCGGGCCTGGTGCTGGCGGGCAAGGTCAACCATGAGATCAGAACGGCGGTGGCCGCCTATGACAACACCGAATTTGTTCCCGGGCCGCTGGCGACGGCGGAACCCCCGCCCGAACCGGCCTTCTTCCGGGTTTTCAAACTCGACCGGCATTCCGGCCCCGGTGATCCGGACTATGACGAGTGGCCGGCGGAGTACGGCGCCCCGGTGGACACTTCGGGACTCCCGCTGGTAATCGGTGACCAGGTGCTCTGGACGGTATTCAACGATGCCGATTCGTCAGTGCATAACAATTACTATGGCGGAGGAACCCAGCCGCTTGGAGTCGAAGTCCGGTTAACCACCTGGGGAGAGTTAAACGAGGAAGAGGAGAATGTCATTTCTCTGCAGTACGAACTTTACAATCGCGGTGACAATGTCATTGACAGTTTTTACCTGTCTTTCTGGGCCGATCCCGACCTGGGTGGGCCCAATGATGACCTGGTCGGATGCGATACCATTAATGATTTATTTTTTGTGTACAATGGCGATGATGATGATGCCTATTATGATGATATCACGCCCGCCTGGGGTGGTAAGCTTGTCTCCGGGCCGGTGATTCCGTCGCCGGGAGACACCGCGGTTTTTGGCGGCAGATCCCTGCTCGATCATAAAAATCTCGGCATGACCGCATTCACGAGGTATATCAATGGAAGTGAGCCGGATTCACCCGAAAAGCTGTTCCGATACTTGCAGGGGTGGGATGCGGAGTGCGACCAACCTTACCTGGATCCGATGTCTGACGATACCGTACATTATTATGCGCCGGGCGATGCGGTCGCCAGGACCGGCTGGGTGGACCGGGCAAATTGGGACCAGCGGGTGCTGGTCAGTTGCGGGCCGCTGACGTTTATGCCCGGCGACAGCCAACAGGTGATGATCCGGCTGGGTGCGTATGCGGAAACCGATCGGATATTCTCGCTGTCAGTCCTGCGGCATTTGCTTGACGAATCCATCCCCATCGACTCCACGCCCGATACGATAAAATATGTCGCGGTCGATTCGGCGCGGGTGGACGTTACCGATTTCGGCCTGAATCGAGTCTTTTTCGATCCGGTGAAAGAGCAGTGGCTGACCGGTATCACCTGGGGCGGACACTATTTCAACGGTGGTGTTGACTATGCCTCCGAATTTCTGGGAAGTCTCTATGATCCGGTGGTGGATGCCAATGCGTTTTGTGCCGTGGAAATCCGGTTTTCCAACATCCTCACGCAGAAGGCATATCGGTATGTTCGTGATGAAACCTCAACCTACGCTTACGGTGGCTATTATGACGTGCCCTTCACGGTGTGGGATATCAGTCGGGGGAGGCAGTTGAATGCCGCTTTCGTGGAATGGCTGGGGTCCGGGGTGGTGGACTCCGCCTGGGGGCCTGATACTCCGGTCAACCTTGGCGGTCGTGAATTCCTGTTGATCTTTGATAGCGAGTACAGCGGGACCGATCCAACCAACAGCGACCTGCAGTATGTTGATATTAACCTTTTTGACAAAGCTGATTCACTGGATTTACTCTATTTCTGCTGGACCGCGGTTTCATCGCCGCTTGGAATGGGGGCGCTCGAGGAAGGACATCGACTGGTTTTCGACGGGCAGTTTCTCAATCCGAACGGCCCGGTCGACACGCTGTGGTTTCGACCGACTGAAATCGGCGGGCAGGTTCAGCAGGTGATTGAGGTTTCATCATTCGGCGATGGTCCGACCCGCCTGGACATTTCTGCAACCGATCCAACGGCATTTGTGCCGACATCTGATTACCTGCAATATGTCGATCTTGTTACTCAACGCATTGCGCTGGCCTTTGCACCCTATCGGTCCGGCTATTACGACGAGCAATTGATTGTCAGCGATGCCAGCACGGGAGAGATTTTACGGCGCATTCAGCTTATTGGCCGAACGCCGGACGTGACCGGTGTCGAAGAAGAACCGGGGATTCTCCCGCGGGATTTCAGCCTTGGCCCCAATTATCCCAATCCGTTCAATCCCTCCACGATCATTGAATACACACTTGCCCGACGAAGCCGGGTGGCGATAACGGTCTATAATATGCTGGGGCGGGAGGTGACGACCCTGGTCGATGCGTTCAAGCCCGCCGGTCGGTACACGGTTGCATGGGACGGGACGGCCGCCGGAGGCCGATCAGTCGCATCGGGCATGTATTTTTACCGGATGGTGACCGCATCCGGATCTGAAACGAGAAAAATGCTACTTTTAAGGTGATATCCGGCCATCGTCACACCATCAGAGGTTTTATGGTGCTTGCAGAATGGGAATTTATTCGTAAATTATATATATAGAAACACCGGTTCATTTGCGTTTCGCACAAGTACAGGGAAGTACGAATTGTTGAATATTCGCGGCGCATTGCCGTCGACCGGTCAATATGAATTTTGGAGGAAACCATGACCTCACGCAGAACATTCTATGTTTTCACCGTTTTGTTGTTGATGTTTGCGCCCAATATCTATGGTTTGTATAACGGTCCGGATTCCGATCCATTTCCCGCAGAGCCAACCGGGCTGATTGTGAAATTTCAGCCGGTATCCGACCTTGCCGTGCGTCAAAACGCGAACGGCGTGCTGACAACCGGCCTGACTGCGGTTGACCGGTTGAACCGCGATTTCCGGGTTTCCGAGGTGGCGCGCCTGGCTCCCCGGTCGATAACGACATCGCCGAAAAATCCCCTGCATAACGTGTACATCCTGTCGGTTCCCCCGGGAACGAACCTATCCAACCTGGCCGCGGAATATGCGGCTATTCCCGAAGTGCTTTACGCCGAACCCGATTACGAAGTTGAACTACACTCCGTTCCCACTGACTCACTGTATCCGTTCCAGTGGCATCTTGCCAACACCGGCCAGTTGCACCATCATGTCAAGCGGCTTTCCGGCTATTATAACGATACGCTGATTATGGTTGCGGGCCTTCCCGACAGTGACATCGATTATGACGAAGTGGCAGCCGCGCCGCCGGACAACACCGAAACCGCCATCGTGGCGATTCTCGACACCGGCGTGGATTACAACCATCCCGACCTGGCCGACAACATGTGGGTCAATCCCCGCGAGGTCGCCGACAACGGATTTGACGACGACCATAACGGTTATATCGACGATGTTCACGGCTGGGATGCATCGGCGCAAATCGCGGGACTGGATTCAACCGGAGTGGATCCAATTGACACCCACGGTCACGGCACTCACTGTGCCGGAATCGTGGCCGCGGTGGCAGGCAATGATATCGGCGTTGCGGGCATTGCCCCCGATTGCCGAATCATGGCCCTGAGTTTTCACCCGGTTCCGATGATCTCCCGTATTGCCGAAGCGCTGGTGTATGCTACCGATAACGGTGCCGACGTTGTCAGCATGAGTTTCGGCCTGGCTTATACCAGTGAATTGCTGAAAGACGCCCTGGCCTATGCGAAATCCAAAGGGGTCGTGCTGTGTGCTTCATCTGGCAACGACGGCCAGGAGGCATACAATTTCCCGGGATCGTCGGAGTACACGCTTGCCATCGGCGCCACCAATGATTCGGATCATGTCACTTCGTTTTCAACGTTCGGCGATCAACTGACGGTGGTCGGTCCGGGGCAGTCCATTCTGTCCCTGCGGGCCGATGGCACCGATATCTACGGTTCGAGCGGGAATGAGCCGGATGTCCACGTGGTCGACAGTATTTACTACCTGGCGTCGGGAACGAGCATGTCCTGCCCGCTGGTAGCGGGAGTGGCGGGGTATATCAAGTCGTTGTCGCCGGGTCTGCGCTCGGAACGAGTACAGGAAATTATCGAGCAGTCCGCCGATGACATTCTCGATCCCTACGGGATCGGCTGGGATTTGCCGGGTTGGGACAAGTACAGCGGGCACGGCCGGGTTAACCTGGACCGCGCGTTGTCCCTGACACCGCGGATCGGAGCCGGGATTACCACTCCGCAACGGAATGAAATCGTGTCCGGCCAGGTGCCAATCGACGGTATTACCACCGGGGCCGATATGTACGGATACACGGTCGATTACGGTGTCGGGCGCGATCCGGTAGCCTGGGTGTATTTGGCATCGGGATATGACACCGAGAAGACCGAGCCGCTGGTTTACTGGGATACCGACGAACTGTCGGCCGGTTTGTACACCCTGCGCCTGCGAGTGGGAGAGGATAACGTTTCATATGTCACCGTGCATGTTATCAACGAAACCGCGCTGGCTTTCACCCTGCCGGGGGAATCCGATACCGTCAATACTCTGGCAACCGTTTCCGCCGACGGGTATTGCGATGATTTCAGCCATATCCAACTTGCCTTCCGGGCCGATGTCGATACCGCCGAATGGGAAATCATCGCCCAGCGCTCGGTCCCGGCCTATGACGATATCATGTTATACTGGTTGCTGAGCGGCCTGGAAGCGGGCGATTATTACCTGCGCCTGTCGTTGTATTCCATGACCGGGCTGGAGCGGACCGATTCGATTAGGGTGCGCGTGCAATCCCTGTTCGACTCCGAGCGGGCCTGGCTGGCCGAGGTCGGTGAGCAAATGACGATCGTGCCTAACTATGGGGATTTTGACAACGACGGCAGTAACGAGATCATCGTCGGTTCCCTGACCGGAATCCATGTCTATAATCTCGACGGAACACCCAAGACCGAGGGAATTCCTGATTTTCCCGCCAATACCTTCACGACCCCGATTGCGGTGGGAAATTTGGACGGTGACGGAATCGATGATATCGTTGCCATCGGCTACGACCCTCAGTTTGTTTATGGCTGGCCGTCAAGTGGGGAACCGTTTATCAATCACCTGGGGATATTTCCGCCGGTCTACTATTTCAATAACAATACCGAAAACAGATTCCCGAAAGTGTTTTTGAGGGATATCGACGGCGACAACCGCGATGAGATTCACGTGTATATTTACGACAGCGATGTCCCCCGCGCCCTGATGTTTGATTCCGACGGTTCATTACTGCACCGGTTTGATTATATCATGGAATACCTGCCGGCCGATCTCGACGGCGACGGCCTCGATGAAATTTATACCATGCCCAAGAGGTACGGGATGCTTCGGCAACTCGACGCAATCAAGGGCGAGACGGTTGACAGTCTGCTGATTACGATTGACGGCAGTGAGTTCATTTGCCAGGGGCTCACGGCTTACGATATCGACCATGATCTCAAACATGAGTTGATCGTATTCGGTTACTATTACGATCGGGGGTACTGGTTGTATGCCTTTGACGAGAACCTGCAACTCAAGGCCGGCTGGCCCCGCGATATGGGGATGAGCAGTTTCATCGTTCCCACCGTGCCGATCTTCGGTGATATCGACCGGGACGGCGGCATCGAGTATTTCACCGGGTACTTCGATCTTGATTACAGTTACGTATACGCCTGGAACATCGATGGGACGCCGTACCTGGATGGTAGCCCCGCCGCCTTTTTCGCCCAGACCCCGCAGGTCAGCTATATGAACATGCTTTTACTGGCGGACCTGAACGGGGACGGCGACGCGGAAGTGGTGGCTTGTGCCAACAATGATGCCTTTTTCACCTACAAGGTTCAGCGGGTGTACGCCTGGGATAAATTTGGCAATGTCCTGCCGGATTTCCCGATCGTAACTTCCCAGGATGTTACCTCATATTATCGGTACATCCCGACTATCGGCGACATGAACCAGGACGGCTTTGTCGATCTGACCATGACCACCCCTGATCATACCATCGCTTTTGTCAATTTCCCGGGGGCGGTTTATGATCCCTGTAATTCACCCTGTCCGCACTGGCGCTATGATCGCTCCATGAGCAACGCGGTGATTCCGTCATGCACCCCGACCGATGTTACCGACACTCCGGAAAATCTTCCGGCTTCGTTCCGGGTCGCGCAGAATTATCCCAATCCGTTTAATCCGTCGACCGTTATCGCCTACTCGCTTCCGGCCCGATCGGATGTGACGGTGGAGGTGTATGACATTCTGGGGCGGAGGGTCAGGACGTTGACCGACCAAACCCAACCGGCCGGGACGCATCAAGTAACCTGGGACGGAACCGATGAACAAAGTCGACCGGTGGCGTCGGGTATCTACTTTTACCGGGTGAAAACCGACCGGTATGTCGAAACGCGTAAAATGACTTTGCTTAAATAGCTCTCAAATAACAAGTTGTCCCATTACGACGGGACGGGGAACTACCCTGTCCCGTTTTTTGTTCTTGACAACGACGGTATTACAATGTATTAACCACGGTGGGGTTACTATATAAGACGGATTGTAATATGAAAAAGCAAAAAAGCGAAATAGTTACTTTTAAGGCAGATGAGCAATTGCTGGAGGCGATGAAGGGTATTCCAAACCGATCGGAGTTTATCCGGTCAGCGGTCCTCGACGCGCTGGAAAATACCTGTCCGCTGTGTCAGGGAACCGGCAAGCTGTCGCCACAACAGATGGAACACTGGAAGCGGTTTGCGGTCGATCACACCGTGAAAGAATGTGGGCATTGCCACGAGATGCACCTGGTCTGTACTCATGGGCGAAATGCGGCGAAACAAAAATAAATAACCCGAGTCTGAATGGCTTTGCAACAGCAGATGAGAACATATCCGGGACGGATGGTAATTTTGCCGTTTGTCCTTGTGTTTGTCGTGCTTCTCACCGGATGCCAATCGGTGCCGGAATCGAGCGGCACGATTAGTGCCGCCGTGAGTATTTTGCCGTTGCAATTCGTTGTCGAACGCATCGGGGGGGAATACGTCGATATCACCGTCCTGGTCGGATCGGGGCAGTCCCCGGCGTCCTACGAGCCGACTCCGAAGCAGATGGCGGCGTTGTCGGAAGCCGATCTGTTTTTTGGCATCGGGGTTCCTTTTGAAAAGGCTTTTATGCCGAAACTTACCGGGACACTTCCGGACCTGCCCGTCGTTGACACCCGTCAGGGGATTTTACTGCGGTCGATCACTGATCGCGACGTGCATCATGATCACCACCACCACGGCGCCGACCCGCATGTCTGGCTGGATCCCCGTAATGTCGCCGTCATGGCGCGGACCGTCTGCACCGCACTGATCACACTTGACACGGTGCACGCCGAGTCTTATCAACATAATCTTGATTCCCTACTGGACGACCTGGCCTCTTTGCACAAGCGTATCGCGGCGACGCTGTCGCCGTACCGGGGAAGAAAACTATATGTCTTCCACCCGGCTTTCGGGTACTTCGCCGATGCGTATGGATTGAAACAGGTGGCGGTGGAAGTGGAGGGCAAGGAGCCGGGACCGAGGCAACTGGCGGAGCTAATCGACCGCGCCAGGGCCGAAGGGGTGAAGGTCATTTTCGTGCAAAATCAATTTCCGGTAAATACCACGACCAAGATTGCCGAGGCTATCGGTGGCGAGGTGGTCAGGATTGATCCTCTCTCGCCGGATTATCTGGACAACCTTGATCAGATTGCAACGGCCGTTGTGGGGGCTTATCGGCATGAATGATAGCGACGTCATTGCATTTGAAAAGGTCTCGTTCTCATACGGGCGGTCAAAGATTTTCGATGACGCCGACCTGCATATTCCAGCCAATGAGCTGGTCTGGATTGTCGGTCCGAACGGCGGCGGGAAGACCACCCTGCTCAAGCTGGTACTGGGCCTGCTGGAACCGGACGACGGCACGATCAGAATTTTCGGAGGAAGTCCCGCATCGGCGCGTTCACGGATCGGCTACATGCCGCAAGATGCCAGTCTCGACGCGCGATTTCCGATCAGCGTGCGGGATGTCGCCCTGATGGGGCGGCTCGGCAACGGTCACACGGTCGGTCGTTTCAAGCGCCGTGATCTCGATGCCGCCGACCGGGCGCTGGAACTGGTCGGTCTGCACGACGTTCGCCGACACGCATTCTCCGAGCTTTCCGGCGGGCAGTTGCGGCGTTTGCTGATCGCCCGAGCCCTTGCTTGTGAACCGGATTTGCTGATTCTCGATGAGCCGACCGCCAATCTCGATGCCCTGGTGGCACGGGAATTACACGATTTACTGGTTTCGCTGAGGGAACAAATGACGGTGGTAATGGTATCGCACGACCCGGCCTTTGTTACCGAGCAGGTCGAGCAGGTAATCTGTGTCAAGCATGATATCAAAGTTCACCCGACCACCAGGGTCGACAGTGCCTTCCTGAGTGAAATTTACGGTGACAAGATGCGTGTGGTCCAGCACGATCGCGGTTTGCACGATCCGGAGTCCGGCCATGAGTGATTTTTTTTACGCCGTCCTGCACTATTCGTTTTTACAGTACGCCCTGATTATCAGTGTCCTGGCGGCGATTGCCTGCGGGGTGGTCGGGACCTTTGTTGTCACGCGGCGCATTACCTACATCGGCGGCGGGATCGCCCACAGCGTGCTTGGCGGGATGGGAGCGGCGTACTACCTGTCGGTGGTTCACGGTTGGCAATTTTTGCATCCCAAGTACGGCGCGGTGGTCGCGGCGATTTTGGCGGCGGTGATTATCGGCTGGGTCAGCCTGCGGGCGCGCCAGCGCATGGACACCGTCATCGGTTCGATCTGGGCGGTCGGGATGGCAATCGGCATCCTGTTTATCTCCCGCACGCCGGGATATAATGAAGACCTGATGAGCTACCTGTTCGGAAATATCCTGATGGTATCGCCGGGGGATATCTGGCTCATCGCGATTCTCGACGTGGTGATTCTGGCGGTGATCCTGCTCTTTTTTCACCAACTGCAGGCGGTTTGTTTCGATGAACAGTTCGCCCGCGTCCGGGGGCTTAATGTCGAGTTTTACTATTTGTTACTGCTTATTCTGACCGCGCTGACGGTGGTGATATTGGTGACCGTGGTCGGAATTGTCATGGTGATTGCCATGCTGACCCTGCCGGCGGCGGTGGCGGGATATTTTACGCGCAGTTTGCGGGGGATGATGATCGTGGCATCGCTTTTGAGTGTCGCTTTTACGCTGGCCGGATTGGCGGTCAGCTACGGTCCCGATCTGCCCGCCGGCGCGACGACTATTGTTATCGCCGGGGCGACCTACCTGGCGGTCAGCCTGATCTCAGCGATACGCGGTAAGACGATTGCCGCCTGAATCGTTCGTGACTGCGGCACGGTCATAATAACTCCTTAACAACACCAACACCCGCACGGTCCAGTCATGGCGGCGATGAATCCGTTTACGCCAGTTTTCCGACAGGGGGAAATAATGGGTCAGCCCGAAATCCGCCCGGGGGCCGAAATCCCAGAACCGGTCCGGCTCTCGCTGTTTCCAGAGCCAGTCGACAACGTCCGGTGCATAGTCGCACCACGACCGAAACCGGCTGACAATCTCCAGCGAGCTGAACCAGCAATCGAGATGGTTTTTCTTGATTGACGGGGGGATACGATTCAGAGGCTGATCAAGATATCCCAGTCCCGAGTTGTTGTGCCAGATCCAGTCGTACAGGTTACGCTCCAATTCATCGCCCAGTTGTTCCGGGCGCGAGCTTAACAACATCAACTGGTATTTGCCCCTCAGTGATAAATATCGCAACTGTCGAAGCGCGCGTCCCGAGAGTTTCTGGTGGGCGCGCAATTCCGCGTCGGGATCATACCGCCCCGATTCGAACGTCCATCTCGCGATTTCGAGCCAGTAGGCAAAGGCCTTATCGAGGACATGATTGTTCGGATCGATCAAAGCCAGCATCGCGGCGGGAAACAGTTTGGAACCGATGGCCCAGCGGGGATTATGTTCCTCCCGGTCGGGCAGGGGAAGCTTGCCGTCAAGCACCCCGACCAGGTACTGCCGCGCTTTTTTGAGCACGCTTTGGTGCGGATCAAGTCCCAGCGCCAGCGCGCGCATCACTCCGAGTTCGGTGGTGGGGATAGCCTGTTTAATTTTGATGTTCTGCGAATGAAATCGCCCCCAGCTTCCGTCGGGATACTGCTCGTCGCCGAGCAGACGGACATTGGCGCTCTGTTTGAGATTGCCGACTGCGGCGCTCAATTCACCGTCATCCGGTGGGCGGTGGAGCAGGTCGCGCAGGACGCGATATCGCACCACGGGATCGGGGTTGTCCGCCAGCAAACGCATGGCGGTTTGTTCGATTTTCTCCAGGGCGTGCATTGGTTTTCCCAATCTGGAAATAATCCTGATACGAAAATACGATTTGTTTATAGTCTTTGTCAAACATTGAATTTTAAATACACTCCCTTTGCTTTTCCGGGCCGGCTGATGTATACTTGGGGCGGTAAATGTCAAAAATAACGGCTTTTTATAAACACAGGTAGATACAATGGCAGGACAGAACTTAGTCGAAAAAATAGCGCAGAACTTCGCAGTCGGGCTTGAACCCGGACAGGCCGTTCACAGCGGCGATTATCTCTCGATCAAACCGGCCCATGTCATGACCCATGACAACACCGGCGCGGTGATCAAGAAATTCCGCGCCATCGGCGCCTCGAAAGCAAACAACCCGCGCCAGCCGGTTTTCACACTCGACCACGACATCCAGAACAAGAGCGAGGAAAATCTAAAAAAATATGCCGGGATCAAGGCGTTCGGCAAAGAACTTGATGTCGATTTCTATCCCGCCGGGCGCGGGATCGGGCATCAGATCATGTGCGAGGAGGGCTATGCCTGGCCGGGCACGATGGTGGTCGCGTCAGATTCCCACTCCAACATGTACGGCGGGTTGGGATGTCTGGGCACGCCGATCGTGCGCACCGATGCCGCCGCGATCTGGGCCACCGGGCGCACCTGGTGGCAGGTCCCGCCGGTCGCAAAGGTCGAACTGCGCGGCACACTTTGCCCCGGTGTCACCGGCAAGGATGTCATTGTCACGCTCTGCGGATTTTTCAACCATGACGAGGTGCTTAACCATGCCGTCGAATTTGTCGGCGACGGCCTGGCGGCATTGTCCATCGACCAGCGGTTGACCATCGCCAACATGACCACCGAATGGGGCGCCCTGGCCGGTGTGTTCCCGATTGACCAGCGCACGATTGACTGGCTGAGAAAACGCGCCGAAGCGGTCGCCAAACGCGGTCCGGCCGGAGTGCCATCGGATGTCGACGGCAATGGCAAACACCCTCGCATGAATCTCGAGCGCATTGAGCATCTTCAGCGCACGATACTCACCGCTGATGGGGACTCGTCGTATGCCCGCGAACTGTCACTTGATTTGTCATCGGTCCAACCGCATGTCTCCGGCCCGAATACGGTCAAGGTCATGACCTCGGTTGCGGAGATGCGTGAGAAAAACGTCAAAATTCACAAGGCCTATCTGGTTTCATGTGTCAACAGCCGGGTGGAGGACCTGGCCCAGGCGGCCACCGTGGTAAAGGGCCGGCGTGTTACCGACGGGGTCGAGTTTTATATCGCGGCGGCATCCAGCGAAGTTCAGGCCGAAAGCGAGCAACGCGGCGACTGGTCGGCATTGCTTGAGGCCGGAGCGATTCCGCTTCCCCCGGGATGCGGCCCGTGTATCGGCCTGGGTGAGGGAACGCTCAACGACGGCGAGGTTGGAATCTCCGCCACCAATCGCAATTTCAAGGGGCGGATGGGTTCCCGCTCGGCGGAGGCGTATCTGGCGTCACCGGCGGTCGTGGCGGCATCTGCGATTGCGGGCAAAATCGACATGCCATATGATTTCGATACCGCCGCACCGGTCGGCGAGGTTAAGGCGGCGGCTCAGAAGAGTGCCGCAAGCGGCGATGTGGCCATTCTCGACGGATTCCCCGAATCCATTGAGGGGGAATTGATTTTTTGTCATCAGGATAATCTCAATACCGACGGTATTTATCCCGGGAAATACACCTATATCGACGATTTCACGCCGGAACAGCAGGCCGGGGTTGTGATGGAAAACTATGACCCGGCGTTCGGCGAAATCGTCAAAGAGGGCGATGTGCTGGTCGGCGGTTTTAATTTCGGCACCGGTTCCTCTCGTGAACAGGCCGCCACGGCCCTGAAATATTGCGGCGTGCGGCTGGTCATCGCGGGATCATTCTCCGAAACCTACAAGCGCAACGCGCTCAACAACGGTTTCCTGGTGATTAACGCCCCCGACCTGGTCAACGACCTGAAAGCGCAGTTCGGTACGGACAAACTGACCGTCCGCACCGCCATCACCGCCAAACTCGATTTCCGCAAATCAGTGTTGTCGGCCGGGGGGAAAGATTACTCGGTCAGCCCGGTCGGAACCGCCGCGCAGGAATTAATCCTGACCGGGGGGTTGGAAAACTGGGTCAAAAAGAATATGTAAGAAGTGATTATAGATTAACGATATGCCCCGGGCATATCGGGGATACCTGTGACTTCACCGAACAGGCTGTTTAATAAGAATTTCCTCCTGCTCTGGCAGGGCCAGTTTGTCAGTCAACTGGGAAGCCAGGTCCATTACATCGCGATGATGTTCTGGCTCAAACATGTCTCCGGCTCGGCCGGTCTGATGGGCTTGTTGATGATGCTGTCGATGATCCCCGGAGTTATTCTCGGGCCGATCGGTGGCACTATCGCCGACCGCTATTCCCGCCGTCGAATCATAATCTTCAGCGATCTAATCTGTGGCGTGGCGGTGTTATCCCTGGCCGGTTTGCTGTTGTATGCCCCGGATAACGAAACAATTGCAATTCCCTGGTTGTTTGCGGTTTCGATCATCATCGGCATTGTCGGCGGTTTTTTTCGTCCGGCAATCTCGGCGGCGATTCCCGACCTGGTCACGCGTGACAAAGTCGCCCCGGCCAACTCGCTTAATCAATCTTCGGTGCAGGTGTCATCGTTTATGGGGCAGGGCTTCGGTGGCGTGCTGTTCCGACTATTCGGTGCGCCTCTGCTGTTTCTGGCCAATGGTATAACCTATCTTTTCTCGGCGTTCAGCGAGTACTTCATTACAATTCCGCAGACCATTCCCGAACAAAGCACCGGCTGGAAAGCCATCATGCAGGACTTTATCCGTGACACCAAAGTCGGTTTCCAATATGTCTGGGACAATCGCGGTATGCGGGCGGTCTTTTTTACTTCGACCTTCCTGAACTTCCTGGTGTCGCCGATTGCGGTGTTATTTCCGTTTTATATCGAGGATCATCTCAGGGCCACCCCGGACTGGTTCGGCTACCTGATGGCATCGATCGGGGTCGGCTCGCTGATCGGTTATGCCATCGCCGGTTCGCTGAAAATATCCGGTCGAACACGGAGTATCATCCTGATACTCTTTCTGACCCTGCTGGGGGTGGTTTTCGGCGCCCTGGGATTGTCGCGGACGCCGCTTATATCACTGGCGATGACCTTCTTTATGGGATTGCTTTCCGGGGTTGTGAATATAAGTATAATAACGGTCCTGCAACTTACCACCCCCAGTGAAATCCGGGGGCGGGTGTTCGGTCTGCTGGGGACGATTATCGGCGGCCTGATGCCGTTGGGAATGGGGCTGGCCGGGATGGTGATGGAGATACTTGACAATGATGTTGCCCTGATCTTTATTGTCTGTGGCGTGGCGATGGCGCTGGTGAATATCGGCATGGCGTTCAACCGCCATTTCCGGGCGTTTTTGGCATGTAACGTGGAACAAACAGAAAATACACATAAGGAAGAAAATCAAAATGGACAAGACAATCTCACGGCAGATCGCTGAGTTTGCGGTTAATCTCAAATACGACGACCTTCCCGAAAAGGTAGTGCACGAAGCCAAGCGATACCTGTATGATTCAATCGGGTGCGCCTATGGCGGCTATCACACCAAAGATGTCAATATCCTGCGGGACATTTACATCGGCATGGGCGGCAAAGGAGAAGCGACCCTGTTCGGTTTCGGCGACAAAATTCCGGCGGTCAACGCCACCCTGGTCAATTCGCTAATGATTCGTGCTCTCGATTTCAACGACATCTACTGGAAAGAGGATCCCTCGCACCCCTCGGATCTCATCCCGGCGGCTCTATGCGTGGGGGAGATGGTCGGGGCGTCGATGAAAGACGTCATTGTCGCCATTGTCCTTGCCTATGAATTCGAGCAGAGGATCTGCGAATTCGCCGTTCCCGGCGTCCGCGAACGCAAATGGCATCATGCAACCTTAACCCAGTTCGTCTCACCGCTTGTCGCCGGCAAACTGCTTGGGCTGACGGTCGACCAGATGGTGCACGCGATTGGCATCAACGGTTCGCACAATCACACGATCGGCTGTCCCACCGCCGGTAAACTGACCATGATGAAAAACACGGTTGACCCGATGGCGGTACAGTCCGGTGTTTTCGCGGCGTTAATGGCGCAGAAGGGATACAGCGGCACCGAGGCGGTTTTTGAGGGTAAAGAGGGCCTGATGGATGTTTTCGGCCCCGACTGGGATCTCGGCAAAATGACCGACGGCTTGGGTGAGTGCTACCGCATCATGCAATGCGGGATGAAGGCGTTTCCAACCGAGGCGCTGACCCACACTCACCTGTCGGCCACGCTGAACGTGGTCAAGGGCAACAATATCTCACATGATCAGATCGCGGAAGTAACTATCACCACCATCGCCCGCGCCTGCGACATCCTCTTCGATCCCCATAAGTACCGTCCGGAATCGCGCGAAACCGCCGACCACAGCCTGCCGTACTGCATCGCCTGTGTCCTGGTCGATCACCAGATCTCGACGCAGTCTTTCTCGGATGAAAAGCTGGCCGACAAACGTATCTGGGGAGTGATCGACAAGATCAAGGGTGAAGCTTCCGATGAATTCGAGAAAATGTTCCCGGCCAAGCAACCCTCGAAAGTTGTCGTTAAGACCACCGATGGCAAGGAGTACTCCGAGTATCTCGAATATCCCAAGGGTGACCCCCGCGAGCCGATGTCGATGGATGATCTCGAGGCCAAGTTCAACGGGCTGTCGATGGGACTGTTGTCTGAAGATCGGCAGAAAGAAATCAAAGAGAAGACCTTCACCTGCGAGACGATGATGACCGCCGATTTCATGAAACTGCTCGTGGTGTAAATTATCGCAAAACGTGGTGTCGGGATGATACACCCGACACCATGCGTACCAGTAATAGGGAAGATAAATATGGAAGAAAAACAGCTCACCGTGCAGATGGAACAGATTGACAATTACCAGTTCAAGGTTTCATTTGATGAAGGCATCGACCTGCTCATGGATGAACCCGAACCGCTCGGCGATGATAACGGTCCCAATGCCACCAAAGTGCTTTCCGCCGCGGTCGGCAACTGCCTGAGCGCCAGCCTGCTGTTCTGCCTGCAAAAAGCGCGCATCGATGTCCGCAAGGTCAGAACCACGGTCAAAACGGACATGACTCGCAATGAGAAAAAACGACTGCGCATCGGGGGGAGCAAAGTCACGATCAATATCGATCTCGATGCCACCGACGGACCCAACCGGATGCGAAAATGCATCGAGTTGTTCGAGAGTTTTTGCGTGGTTACCGCCAGTGTTCGCAACGGAATCGATGTTGCGGTCGAGGTGATCGACCAGAACGGCGAGAAACTGTACGACTCATCCCCCGAATAAGGCGGTATATGTGATGCAATCAATAACGTTCAAGCCGATCGGGGTGATTCATAATACCATTACCAATCCAAAAGACGCACCGCGCTCGGAGCGTATGGCCGACGGTATCACAGCGACAGTTGAAATCTTTCCCGAATACGCGGATGGCCTGAGCGACCTGGAGGGCTTTTCGCATGTGATTCTGCTGGTGCATTTCCATTTGTCGAAAGATTATGATTTGAAGACCCTGCCGTTTCTCGGTCATACCAAACGCGGTGTGTTTGCCACGCGTTCGCCGCGTCGTCCCAATCCGATCGGTATGTCGATTGTCAGACTGATAAAAATCGACGGCAACGTTTTGAAAATCGCCAACACCGAGATGGTCGACGGGACCCCGGTGCTGGACATCAAACCGTATGTCCCTCTGCCGTACAAACGCGAGGAAATCAAACTCGGCTGGCTGGAAGAACACATCTCCGACCGGGATGAGAACCTGCCTTAAATTGGGCTTTCATATGGCGTGGGTTCCGATGGTGGTTTGAGAAACGAGACATTTAACCGGGAGCCTGTTTCCTGAGAAGTTGCCCCGGGATGTAATCTCATGCCGGCGCTTGATACTCCCCGCGCAACAGCGCATACAAATACTCATCATGCCAGCGGTTTTTCATCCGACAGGACTGGCGAAGCGTCCCTTCGCGTCTAAAGCCGTGTTTCTCCAGAAGCGCTTGTGACGGTCGGTTTGAGACCGCCACGAACGCATACACCCGCCTCAGCTTTAATTCCTTGAAGGCAAAATCAAGCATCAGACGCAGTGCCTCCGACACGTATCCTTTCCGCCAGTGACGGTGCGCCAGCCAGTAGCCAAGCTCACCGTCCAGGTCATGATGATTGACCTCGTTGAAACTCATTCCACCGATTATTTCACGCTCCTGATTGTGCTCGATTCCGAAATGATAAGCAGTGTCCCGGCGTGCTTTACGATGGGTTAGCGCAATCCATGTCCTGGCATCGTCGCGATTATAGGGATTCGGTACCGCCGGTAAATAACGCAACACGCGGGGATCTTTAATGTGCACATAAATCGACTCGCAGTCGCTTCGTTTCAGGCGGCGAATGGTGATCCGGGATCCCTTGAGAGTGGGCAATTGCATAATCTATGGTAAATGCGAGACCGGATTCTGACAAGGGAAATTTGATTACCGGTTCGCCAATTTTGAAAAATCACGGCGGTTTTGGTAATTTCGGGCTCAATAACGGGAGCCGGGATGGCGTGAAAACAAGTATTATTATTATCCACGTAGTAATTGAATACAGGGTGGGACCGTTTTATCTCTTTGCCGGACAAATTATTGCACATACATTAGTATAATGATTAGAATACTAATAATATACCTGAAATTTACTTGTCGCTTCTTTTAAAATATTCTTCTTGACAAGTCCGTATAAGCGTATAACTTAGTAGTTTTAGATTGTTATATTGTTCACAAACTCGCCACAAGGAGCAGACGATGCCCGACGCGAGCAACTGGGATTGGACAGTCCAGAAAAAGACTGTCGCCGACCTCAAACAATTACGCAACAAGTTTAAAGCTGTTCATGAATTTGTCGCCAGCCCCGACGGCGAGAAAATTGCCGTCCCGGTTGTCAACGATGATAACGCTTTTACCGCCGCCGTCAACGACGACGTCTGGCCCGAGATAGTGGAGTTATTATGGTATCTTCGCTTCCTGCCGGATGGGCGGCTGATGGGCCTGGTGCGTATTGACGATCAATGGACCCTGATGATTGACGGGGTGCCGTGGAGTGAACGCTTCGAATATGCCTGGGATCCCCGGGCCTGTGCCAATGGTTCCGGGATCGGCCTGATGTACAAGCGCGATTTCAAGTATGGAATTGCGATCGACGACAAAACCTGGGCCGAGGGATTTGACGGCATTCGTGATTATGCCCTGAGCCCCGATGGGACCCGTGCGGCCGCGACCGTGCAAGTGGCGCCGCTGGCCGAGGCCGATATTTTCGCCTTTGCCGAGGGGGTCTGGTCGATTGCCGTGGACGGCAAGGCCTGGGACAAAAAGTATGTCAACACCTGGAAGCCGATTTTCAGTGCCGATGGTTCCAAAGTCGCGGCGGAGATCCGAACCGATATTTGCGAGTACACGGTTTCGATTGACGGCAACGACTGGAGCGACAAATTCGGATGTGTCTGGGAACCGCTCTTTCATCCCCAAAACGGTGCCGTGATCGCGCCGGTGCGCAAGGACGGTGTCTGGCGCATGGCCGAGAACGGCAAGACGATATGGAACGGTAAGTACAATCAACTCTGGCATGTTAAATTCAGCCCTGACGGTTTGCGGATCGCCGCGATTGCTTCGCCGGAGTATGGCCGCTGGACGATCGCGGTTGATGATGCACCCTGGAAGAAAATCTGGGGCGACATGGTGCTGGAGCCGCATTTTTCGCCCGACGGAAAACGCGTGGCCGCTATCGTGAAAGAAAACAACCGCTGGACAGTCGCGGTCGATGGCCGACCCTGGGATATTCATTTCGACATGATCTGGAATCCGGTGTTCAGTCCCTGTGGTTCGCACGTTATCACCAAGGCCGGAGACAACGACCGGTTCATGCTGGTGGCGGACGGGAAGCAGGTCGGACCGAGTTATGAAGCGCTCTGGGAGCCGGTGTTCAGCCCCGACGGCAAGCAGATATTACTCAAATATATAGAGGACGACAAATATTGCAGGCAGGTGGTGTCCGCGAGCGAAGTGCTCGGATGATATGCCACCGGTCGATCTCAAGGAGTGCGAGGAAAGCCCATGTATGATTTTGCTCGTGGCCCGCTGGTCTGGATAGCGTTCCTGATCTTTTTCGGCGGAAGTGCCTACCGTATTATCAGCACCATCATGCTGGCCCGAAAAGACAAGGTGATTCTGCCGTATATGCATGCCAAATCCGGTATGCGTTCGATTGTGCACTGGCTGATTCCGTTCGGCAGTCGCAACATGCGACTTCGACCATTCTTTACGCTGATGTCGTTTCTGTTTCACGCCTGCCTGTTGCTGACCCCGATTCTCACGCTCGGCCATGTTGCCCTGTGGGAGGAATCCTGGGGGGTCAGCTGGTGGCACCTGCCGGACAGTCTTTCGACCCTGATGACCTTTATCGTCGTCGCCGGCGGCGTGGTTTTTGTCCTGCGGCGCCTGGCCGATCCCACGGTGCGGCTGGTCACCACGGCCAGTGATTTTTTGGTGGTGCTGATTGTGATCGCACCGTTTGTCACCGGCCTGATGGCTTACTATCAGTTGTTTGATTATAAAACCGTGATAACGATACACATGTGGACCGGGGCGCTCTGGCTGGCCGCGGTGCCGTTTACCAAAATCGCCCACATGCTGTTTTTCCCGCTGACCCGCGCCTATATGGGTAGCGAGTTCGGATATGTCCGCAATGCCCGTGACTGGTAACGGGCCGCGCAACCATGCACTGTTGGAGGAAGGGAACGCATGAAGGATACTCCTGAGAGCCGGGTGGTTGATCCCGGGCTGGATGAAACCATAAAGAAGCTGACTCCCGAGAAGATCGAGCGCGTGGTAAAGCACGTGTTGACCAAGGAAAACGCGGCGCGCCTGAAAGTCTACATCGATACCTGCGTCCATTGCGGATTATGTGCCGAGGCCTGCCAGACCTATATCTCGCGCGATGGTGATCCCGATTTCTCCCCGGTCGGCAAGGTGAAAAACACGCTCTGGGAACTGATCAAGCGCAAGGGGAGAGTCGATGGTGAGTTCGTGCGCATGATGGCGCGCGTCGCCTTCACCGAATGCGCCGTCTGCCGCCGATGCAGTATGTACTGCCCGTTCGGGATCGATATTGCTTATTTGCTCCTGATCGTCCGACGTATCTGCTCGCTGCTGGGTGTCGTTCCCCAGTACCTGCAGGATACCACCAACAGCCACGCCGTTTCCTCCAACCAGATGTGGGTGCACCAGGACGAGTGGATCGACACGCTCCAGTGGCAGGAGGAAGAGGCGATGACCGAAGTGAAAGACGCCCGCATCCCGCTGGAAAAAGAGGGCGCCGAGGTGATGTACTCGGTTATTGCCCCGGAACCGAAAATTCTGGCGCAGTTGCTTGGCAACATGGCGCAGATCATGAAAGTGGCCGGGATTGACTGGACCATGCCCGCCACCGACGGCTGGGATAACAGCAACATGGCCATGTACTCCGGTGATTTTGAAGTCATGGGACGGGTCGAGCGTTTGCACTGGGAAACCGCCGCCAGGCTCAAGGCCAAAAAAATAGTTATGGGTGAATGCGGTCACGCCTTCCGCGGGGCGGTCTACGACGGGCCTCGCTGGCTGGGTTGGCAGTTCCCGCCGATTCCGATGGTGCACGCCATCGAGTTTTATTACGATCTTCTCAAGAGCGGCCGCATCAAGGTTCGCGAAAAATTCAAAGAGCATGTAACCGTGCAGGATCCGTGCAATACCATTCGCGGACGCGGACTGGGCAATAAACTGCGCTATGTCATTAACGAATTGTGCGAGCATTTTACCGATGTTAACCCGCGTTTCGAACACAATTACTGTTGTATGGCCGGCGGCGGGACGATTAACTGCGGGCCGCCCTGGAAACGATCCCGCATGGTATCCAATAAGGTTAAAGCCGACCAGTTGAAGGCGACCGGGGCGGATATTGTTATTACACCATGCCACAACTGCCACAGCGGTATTGAAGATGTCATCGGCTTTTACAAACTCGGGATGCACGTCAAGTTTATCAGTGAAATAATGGTCGAGGTCATGGATGTCCCCGATGAGCTTAAAGTATAACCCGGCAATTATGAGGGCGATGGTGAGCATGATGAAACGGCAAAAGACAAGCATATTTCTCGGCATGATCGGGCTGATGGGGCTCTGGTGTCTGATCCTGGCCGGGTGCGGACAAACCGAAGCCGTGGAGCAGATACCCCGGCCCGACCTGGTCACCATCGACGGTATGACCGTATTCGGCCCGCTCGAACGTCCCGCGGTACTGTTTCCGCACGACCTGCACACCCAGGCCGTCCGGGAAAAAGGCAACGACTGCAGTCATTGTCACCTGAGCCGGGAGGACGGCACGCTGTACGATCTTTTCATGCGAACCGAATCGACTGACGAACAGGCCGTAATGGATTTGTATCATGATAAATGCATTGCCTGCCACCAGGAAACCGCCGAGGCCAAGCGCCCGTCGGGTCCGGTCATCTGCGGTGATTGCCACCGGCGGGAGGCGGTCTATATTTCGACCCGGCAACCGTTCGGCATGGATAAATCCCTGCACTACCGGCATCTCGAAGCGACCGGGAACAAATGCGAACAATGTCACCATCAGTACGATGAAGCCGCCGATTCGCTGGTTTATGTCAAAGGCGAGGAAAGCTCCTGCCGTGACTGCCACGGCGCCGTTACCAAAGACAACCAGCCATCCCTGCGGCTGTCCGTGCACCGCTCGTGTATTGGCTGTCACCGGCAGACCGTCATGGACGATCCGGGCCGCGCCACCGGTCCCGAAACCTGTGCGGCCTGTCACGACGCGGCGCGGCAGGCGGATATCAAGGTTATCGAAAATCCACCCCGCCTCGAGCGCAACCAACCCGATTTTGTCCTGCTCTCCGCGCCCGAAAACGAGCTGGAACACAGCAAACTGCCGACCGTGCCGTTCTCGCATGTCGGGCATGAGCAGTTCACCGACGATTGCCGAAGCTGTCATCACCAGACACTAAAAAAATGCCGCGACTGCCACACCCTGGCGGGGTCGGAGGAAAGCGGCGGGGTGACCCTGCAACAGGCGATGCATGGCATGACTGGCGATCACAGTTGTGTCGGGTGCCACGACCACGAAAAGTTTACGGTGCAATGCGCCGGGTGTCACGGCCTGATGGAACAGGGCAAACTCTCCGAGCATGCCTGCACCATCTGCCATACCGGGCCGGAACCGTCCCGCCTGGCGGCGGTCGGTTCACGGTACCGCTCGCTGGATGATTTCAAACCGGCGAAATCCAAAACCCGGTTGTCGTTCGGTCGCAACGATATTCCGGACACGGTGTATATCAACGTTCTCTCGGAAAAATACGAGGCGGCCGTCATGCCGCACCGCGAAATTATCGATGCGTTGATGAAGCATATCACGGAAAGCAAAGTGGCGACTCATTTTCACGGCCATGAAGACGTGGTTTGCCAGGGTTGTCACCATCACAGCCCGGTTGGCCAGAAACCGCCGCTGTGTGAGAGCTGTCATGGTGAACCGTTTAACGAGGCTGATTTGTTCAAGCCGGGCCTGTACGGTGCTTATCATCGACAGTGTCTCGGTTGTCACCAGCAGATGCAAATAACCAAACCTTCAGATTGTGTCGGATGTCACGCTGAAAAACCGGCAACGGGTTCATGAGATCCGGTCCGAATCGGTGAAGGAGTTGTAATAGATGAGTACATCGCGTAGAAAATTTCTCCAGTGGATGGTTGCCGCGGGCGCCGGGACGACCTTGGCGAAACCCGCTTCGGCGCACGAGCATTTCACCGGGTATCCCGACAGCTACGGTGTCCTGCACGACACCACGCTTTGTATCGGTTGCCGCTCCTGTGAACGGGCGTGCAACGAGGTGAACGGTTTACCCGCGCCGGAAAAGCCGTTCGACGATATATCGGTGTTGGAGGAGAAGCGTCGCACCGATGCCAAAGCCTATACCGTGGTGAATAAGTACGATGTCGGCGAATATGCCAAAGGCCCGGTTTTTCGCAAGTTTCAATGCAATCATTGCCTGGAGCCGGCCTGTGCCTCGGCCTGTTTTGTCGGGGCATTCAAGAAAACCCCGGAGGGAGCGGTGTCGTACGACGCGTCGGTCTGTGTCGGTTGCCGGTACTGCATTATCGCCTGTCCTTTCGATGTCCCGACCTACGAGTACGACAAGGCCCTGACCCCGCGGGTGATGAAGTGCACCATGTGCCAGCCGCGCCTGGAGGAGGGAAAACTTCCGGGATGTGTCGAGGCCTGCCCGATGGAGGCGCTGACTTTCGGCAAACGCGAGGATTTGATTACCATTGCCCGGGAACGGATTCGCAAGTATCCCGATCGCTATATCGACCATATTTACGGCGAACATGAAATGGGCGGCACCAGTTGGTTGTACATTTCCGGCGCACCGTTCGAACAGCTTGGTTTTCGCACCGACCTCGGCGTGACCCCGGCCCCGGAACTGACCTCGGGGGCACTGTCGTTGGTACCGATGGTGATCGGTGTCTGGCCGGTTTTGCTGGGCGGGCTGTATGTCATCAACAAGCGCAAGGAAAACATGGCGCATGCCGATAAAACCGGCGCCGTGAAAGACGCCATTGAACAAACCCGGGCCGAGGCCGACGCCAAACAGAAAGCGGCAATGGAGAAGGCCAAAAAGGACAAAGAAATGGCGGTCGAGAAAGCCGTTAAGAAGGCCCTGGCCGATGCTGAAAAAGACGCCGGCAAGGAGGACAAGTGATGACGACTGAAAATGCGACCACTGCCGACGCCGTCAAACGTCCCTGGCTGACCCCGTTCAATGTCATTGCCGGGATTATTATCTTGATCGGCTTGCCACTGACCTTTCTCCGCTTTACCGGCGGACTGGGTGCGGTCAGCAATCTCGACAACAACAATCCCTGGGGATTCTGGATCGGGTTTGACCTGCTGACCGGGGTGGCCCTGGCCGCGGGCGGGTATGTCACCGCCGCCGCGGTCGAGCTGTTCGGCAAAAAGGAATATCATTCGGCGGTGCGGCCGGCCATCCTGACCGGGTTCCTCGGCTATTCGCTGGTGGTGTTCGCGCTGATGTACGATGTCGGACGTCCCTGGCGTCTGCCTTACCCATTTGTTGTCAACCCGGGCGTAACCTCGATCATGTTCGAGGTAGGCGCCTGCGTGGCCCTGTATCTGACCGTGCTCTTCCTGGAATTTTCACCGGCGGCGCTGGAATGGCTGGGCGCGAAAAAAATCCGCAAGGTGGTGGTCCGGATGACCATCGGTCTGACCATCCTCGGCGTGGTGCTATCGACTTTGCACCAGTCATCGCTCGGCGCCATGTATCTCATTGCACCGTCAAAACTGCACCCGCTTTGGTACTCGCCATACCTGCCGATATTTTTCTTCGTTTCAAGTATCGCGGCGGGTTTGTCGATGGTAATTTTCGAGGGGTCGATATCGTATCGCAATTTCGGCTACATGATGGATGAGGATCACCGTAAGAACCGCGACAAGGTCGTGCTCGGTTTCGGCAAAGCCGGGGCACTGGTGCTGGCGGGATATTTCGCCATCAAGGTTTTCGGGGTGGCGCTCGGCAATCACTGGGACCTGTTGTTCACGCCCTACGGCCTGTGGTTTTTGGTGGAGATGATCGGCTTCGTATTGCTACCCTGCCTCGCGTATGCCATCGGCGTGCGGGATCGCAACGTTAAACTCATTCGCTGGACCGCGCTCTGGACCGTGCTGGGGATCGTGCTCAATCGGCTCAATATCACGCTGATCGTGTTTAACTGGCAACTTCCGGCCGACCAGCGGTATTTCCCGCACTGGATGGAAATCGGTATCTCGGTTTTCGTGGTGACGGTCGGCCTGGTCGTATTCAAATTCATCGTGACCCGTATGCCGATTTTGTATGAACACCCTGACTATAAGGAAGCCCATTAGGCGGGAGATATATCATGACGGAAACCATCCATACGCTCCAGGAGTTCATGACTCAGACCAAGGGAATCATTTATGTCCTCGCCATCGGGTATTTAATCGGTTTCACCTGTTTCTGGAAATTCCTGCACCGCCGGGGCAATCAGGAAGACGCCCCGACCGAATAGAAGTGCCGGCTGTCGGAAGACATAACTGACATAGTATCGTCAGGCTCATAATCCGAAGCACTGTCGGGTAAACTTCGGTCAGCAGGTTCCGGAATGTCCGCCAGGGCGGGAAATCCCGCCCCCGCTACCATAAATCCATTATGTTTTTGGCTGTCGCGCAGACGGCCTTTTTTTGTGCCTGATAAGTCTGAATTATTGCGGCTACCGGGCCTAAGATACCTACCCCACAGCAGAGCTGTGGGGCACCCGGTTTCTACTGTTTGGACTTCTGTACAGGCTCATAACCCGAAGGACTGGCGGGTAAGCTTTGGTCTGCAGGTTCCGGAACGTCCGCCGGGGCGGGAAATCCCGCCCTTAATAATCCGGATCAGTGTACTATTTATTCTCCTGAAATATTCACTCCCTCAAGTTCTTCCACACGTTTGGAAAGATCTTCAATTATCTTTTGCTGGTCTTTAATGGCCTCAATCAAAACTGCCGACAGCTTGCCGTAGTCTATTGACTTTTCACCATTATTGTCTGCATGCACTAATTGCGGGACTATTTTCTCTACTTCTTCGGCAATCAGACCAACCTGCTGATCTTCGGAAAACTTCATTTCAGGATACTCATCGGTGCGCCAAATGTAATTTACCCCACGAAGATTTCTTATTTTTTTCAAGGCATCCGACAATTGGTTGATGTTTGTCTTGTATTTAAGGCTTGAAAGTTCGGTTATGGCACCGGTCGCCGTAATATCTCCGACCACATACAACTCGTCACCGGGAGTGTCAGTTCCGATACCGACTTTGGGTCCATCGGCACCCGCTACCATTGTTATAATCGGAGCATCACCGGCTGAAGCATCACCGGTAAGAGTTAATTGACTGTATGATGATGTGACTGAAAATGTACCGGTCGGGTAATCGGTTATGTCCTTATGCCCTAACTGCATCAAGCCGCCAGTCAGGACTGCATTGGCATCCTCGGTGTCATAGACAGCAAGGCGACCACCCTGCGAAACTTCAGACGTAAATTCAAAGGCAATATGCCCGGGTGGTTCCGGTTGAGGATTAAATCCGTAAATACCTATTCCACCGGCCAATTTGCTTCCGGTGGTCTTCAATTCTCTATTTGCTCCCCCGGCGGCATCCGGGAGACTGCCGATTCTCAGCATTTCTCTGCCGTCGATGTTTTCGGGATCGAAGATTTTAACATTTCCTCCCGTACTCGTGTGGCTATTTAATTCTAGTACCCTAAATTCCAAATCTTTAACTCCACTGAACAGCCTTACAAATCCGGTGTCAGCTGTTGAACCGCCCATCATAATTCTTGTGGCGGTTAATGAATCAGCGGCATGAAGTTCTATAAACGCTCCTTCAGCTTCATTAGCGCCAATTTGTATGATACCTTCATCGGACTCGGCGTCGGGATAATACAGATCAATCTTGTTTTCATTATTGGCTATCAATTTAATTGCCGGTCTGCTGTCATCCGGAGAGGGTAAGTTTATCGTGATACTATGATGTTGCATTGTTGAAGCGATTTCAATAGCCGGGTCACATGGTTCCGGAGGAACACATGGTTCGGGCGGATGGAGCCTGATTATATTTTTATCAGGTTCTGCTACCATCTCAAGGGCGGGTTCACATGGATCGGGTGGCACGCAGGGATCCGGGGGATGGATTTCAAGAACTCCCGGAGCTGTTTTGATATCACCGACCACCCGTCGGCTGACAGCGGCGCCTGGTGATGATGTCAGCTGGGTTCGAGGATCAATCTCGTCTTCGCCTTCGACACTGATTCCCAATAACCTGTCATCACCATTGAATACTGAATCCGGCAGGGCGGTTTGGGAGCCCAGAATAACGGTAAAAAGGCCATTAGCTACGGAAACGTCAGGATGTGACTCCGACCACTTGGAAACACCTCCGGCATCATAGATAGTAAATGTCATCGATGGTGTTCCGGTTACGGGATCACCGCCATCATCAGTCAAGAGCCCCTGATAGCTGATTAATAGTGAATCTTGTGCAAAGGAGCCTGCTATCAGAAATAAGCTGACAAACAATGCGGTCAATGTGATTGTTACTGGCTTGTGTGCAATCATCGCGACCTCCGATTATATTTTGATCTATATTAATTGACTAGACTATTTAGACCTTTTTTGAGATGTTATAATATAGCCATGAAGTTTTGGTTTTACAAGTGTTTTCGCCAGCGCAATAATCCGATAAAATACTGGAAGTGAGAAAGCTTATACTTCGAGGCACTGGCGGGTAAGCTTCGGTCGCGGATTTCGGAATGTCCACAGTGGTGGGAAATCCTGCCCCCGCTACGAAATAATCATGATATTACAATAACTCACACACGCTCAAAAATGGCACTGTCTAGCAAAAAACACCCAGTGAAGAATTAGGGCAATAAAAAGGGCAGGATATTTAAAACCCGCCCTTCATAAGCCGGATCAATGTGAGGTTTATTTTCCTGAAATATCAACTCCTTCAAGTTCTTCCACTCGTTTGGAAAGCTTCTCGATTTGCACCTGTTGTTCCTTGATTGATTCTATCAAGACGGAAACAAGTTTGGCATATTCGATAGATTTAAAACCATCCGCAGATTCATTCACAATTTCAGGAATAATCTTCTCAACATCCTGCGCGATCAACCCAATTTGCTCGCCATCGGGGAAATTCATTTCGGGATATTCATCCTGTTTCCAATTGTATTGCACGCCCTGAAGTTTCATTACCCGGTCGAGTGACCCATTAAGATTTCGAATATTTTGTTTCCAGCGTTTGTCACTGTGATAGAGAGTCGTGTTGTTGCCGATCGTACCGCGGACGTCAAGGGTGTAGTTAGGTGACGTGGTATTAATACCAACCTGGTCGGAGCGAATAGTCATGGTATTGCCATAACTGGTGCCGGCTTCTTTGGTGCCAATGTCTATATAATTATCATCAACATTCCATAACAACCATCCCCGGCTGTCATCATCTTCGCCGATCACGAGGCCAGTACTGACCCCCGGCTCGGTATCTCCAATGACAACCCTGTTACCGGTATATGACCCTATATTATTGCCGATCACCAAGTTTTCAGTGGGCAGATCACTCGAAAGTCCAATTGCCAGTCTGTTCCTGTAGAGAGTCAATCCAGGGTAGTAATAACCACCACTAATAGTGCTCCAGCGAACAAGATTATTCGGCACGTTCCAAACAAGATAGCTCCTATTCTGGGCATCCTCCCCGAAAAACAGGCCGGTACTAAAATCTGGATTCGCTATGGATATGAAATCTCCATCCTCATAGGCAAGATTGTCGCCGATTGTAAGTGTATGCCAAGGGTTACTATTATTGATCCCAACCTTTCTATTGGCACCTGAAGTATGGATAATCTGACCACCCGCTTCCTGTATCCACCCCCCTCCATTATATGCATTCTCAGCACTGTATGCATATGGAACAGTGGTAAATTTGGTCAGAGGTCGTATTTCAGGATCAGTACCAACCTTGATCCCCAAATATGGATAGATACCTGTTAACTCAAACACCGAACCATCAATATTGTCCAGTATCACATTGAAAAGGCCATCATAAACTGTAACCTGCATAGTGCCGCTTTCCCAGATTACAGTTAATCCATCAGGTTCAGCATATATGGTAAATTTCATGCTATATGTTCCGTCAGCAACCGGATTCCCAGCATCATCGGTCAACCTGCCCTGGTAGTTTATCTCCTCGGGAATATCCTGAGCAGCTGACGGCCCCGGCACTGACAATAAGCCGACAACCAAGACAAGTAGGAAGTAGAATAGCTTCATCTCTTACCTCGCCTTCTCAAGCGCCATAACTCTTTTTATGAGCCCATCATTTGATAATCTCAAGTCATCGTTGTCTTTTTTAAGCTCTTTAATGGCTTCAATCAGGACAGAAGTCAGTTTGGCATAGTCGATAGATTTGTAACCGTCAGCCGCTTCATTCACGATTTCGGGAATAATCTTTTCAACATCCTGGGCAATCAAGCCAATCTGTTCGCCATCGGGGAAATTCATCTCGGGATATTCGTCCTGTTTCCATTTGTATTGCACGCCCTGAAGTTTCATTACCCGGTCGAGTGACCCAATAAGATTTCGGACATTTTGTTTCCAGCGTTTGTCACTGTGGTAGAGGGTCGTGTTGTTGCCGATCGTACCGCGGACGTCAAGGGTGTAGTTGGGGGAGTCTGTACCGATACCTACTTCACCGGAATTAAGTACCAGAGTATTGCCATAGACGCTGGCTCCCTCTTTGGTTCCCATCCCCAGGGAATTGTTATCTACGTTCCAGAGTATCCACGATCGATAATTGTGATCCTCGCCGATAACAAGTCCGCTTTCTGTGCCTGCAGTCGCATCACCTACTGCTATCCGTGTACCCCCAAAATTGCCGAGGTTATCACCCACCACCAATTGTGATGTGGGGGACATATTCCCAATACCCATTTTGGCCTCGGAACTGCTGGAGAGCATGGTGATCGGAGGACCATCGAGAACAGCTGAATTACCCTGAATAAAAAATGTTATCGAGTCAGCTCCGGCGTTCAGTTCCGAGCGGGGGAATAGATCATTGGTTGGATGGCCTACTTTAACTCTTCCAGGTGTAAGTTTGGTTACATATTGACCGTCGGCGCTGGTCAATTTCATTATCACATCATCAGAAGATTTAACTCCGGCAGGAACCGATAAATCAAACAACATGGCCGGCGGTTCGGGTTGAGGATTGAACATATAGATTGAGGCTCCGGTAGATGGGCCGCCGCTGATTTCAACTAATGAGCGTTCGTCATCACCCGGATCAATTAATCTAAAAGAGGCGCTGTTTGTAAGTTCGCTCGCAGCAATCTCAAATCCATTTGCATCATCATTGCCGGGTGACATTAGTTTAAAATCCGATGATTGATTGGAATTATTCACTTCAAATGAAATCCCCGGATATAGAATACTTGAGAACTCGTCATATCTATTAATCTCAAAAGAACTGCTGACAGGAGTTACCTCAAGTTCAAGAGCCGGATGATCATCATTACCGGGAGCTATGAAATTGATCTTGGCTATCTGTGAATTATGATTGGCCGCTATTTCAAGTATCTTTCCATCATCAAACGGATCCGTAAAATTAATCGAAAAGCCTTCGTTAAAAGGCGACGGATCAAATCCCATCACCTTGCCGATATCATCATGGAAACTCATAGAAGGACCGGTTTCAGTATTGGCGTTCACCTCAAAATATGCTCTTGGTGGCTCAGGTTGAGGATTGAACATTACAATACTGGCACCTGTTGATGGTGCACTGCCAATAGATAAGATTTGTTTGGGCGTTGGGTACTCGGGCGGATGAACCAGGTACATGTCAATTCCAGAACTCCATTCGGAGCCGTCGGTGATAACTCCCAGTTCCATAAGTCTTGCAGGCGGTTCCGGTTGAGGGTTGAACATTTTCCAGCTGATACCGGAACCAGGAGTAGAACTAAGTTCAAACAGATCTTTTCCATAATCAGTCGGATCAAGTGAATTCATTTTTAAATTGGAACCTGTTAAGGCAGTGTTCAATTCAATAATAGGCGTGTTATCATCACCCGGTGACATCATACGAATACGCGCAATATTATCAGATTGTCCAGAACTAAAAACAACCGTTGAATCCCCTGTAAGGTCTTTCATCACAAGCATACCATTATCAGTGCTTATATCACCCGCCACTCGTTTAGTATATGCGGCACTTGGAGCTGATGTAAACAACGTCCGTGGCGATATCTCCGGATCCCCACCGACCGTAATGCCAAGGTAGCGGTCATCACCATTGAAAACCGTGTCAGGTAATGACATTTGAGAACCCAGAATCACATCGAACAGACCATTACTCACCTGCACGATAGGGTGTGATTCTGACCATTTGGATACACCGGCTCCATCATAGATAGTAAATGTCATGGAAGGTGTTCCGGTTACGGGATCACCGCCATCGTCAGTCAGGCGTCCCTGATAACTGATTAAAAGCGTGTCTTGAGCCATAGAAGCGGAGACTAGGATTAGGCTGACAAACAAGGCGGTCAATGTGATTGTTACTGATTTGTGCGCAATCATAATAACCTCCGATTATGATTTGATCTATATAGATTTATTAGATTTATTAGACTTATTAGACCTTTTTTGAATTAATAGAATATAGCTATGAGTCTTTGATTTTACAAGCCTTTTCTGCAAGTGGCATAATCCGATAGTATACTCGAAGTGAGAAGATTTATAGATGTTTTAATGGAAATATCGTAGGACAGAGTGAACTTTTGGTCAGGTTTATGGTTACATAGACCAATATCCGGAAACGTTCGGACATGGAATAGATGCCGGGCGGAAATGGCAACAGGTTTCGTCCTTTGATTAGACAGCGAGGAGTCAAAATGACAGTAAAAGTTCGTAAGCGAGTCAACACCCGAAAGGGTATGAAAGCATATACCTATCGCGGGTGCCCGATGACCAATAACCGGACTCCGTGGTGTTTCAATCTGTGTACGCCGAATGCCGATGGAATCGGTTTTTGCGGCCGGGTGGCGCCATTCGGATTCAAGAGCCGTATCCAGCAGGGAATAGAGGATTACAAGAAGAGACAGGCCAACTCATCGACCTTGCCCGGCGATCAGAAACCTGCCAGAAACAAAGACTCCTGAACATTTAGACCGGGGCAAAATGTAGTGGCATTACTTCGTGAAGTAATGCCTTTTTTTATTTAATTCTTTATAACATTTTCTAAACAGAATTTTCCGGGGGCATCAAGCATTTAAGCTCAGGTAAATACATGAGGTCCCCATTCACCTCTTGTACTCCGCCCTGTTGCCGATAATGAAACCAGGGATAACCGCATGGACAAGGCGGAATAAAATTATTGA
>Ga0272442_10001093_pt1 | contig 41820 bp, 27 predicted proteins | sample SSMForm2O_FD_200262 | JGI IMG/M metagenome (GOLD analysis project Ga0272442, IMG submission 200262) | Marine sediment archaeal communities from Little Sippewissett salt marsh, Falmouth, MA, United States - SSM-Form-2O | ecosystem: Environmental > Aquatic > Marine > Wetlands > Sediment ...
CCGACGCCACAAGCGTTCGGGGCGAACACTCGAATCCCAGAGATTCCTGCACCTCGGCCGCCGTCCGTCCAACCGTCGCCCGGGCCTACATGGTTTCACGCTGATTGAGCTTCTGGTCGTCGTCGCCGTCATTGCCCTGCTGGTCAGCATCCTCATGCCCGTGCTGGACCAGGCCAAGTCCATGGCGCGTCGCGTCGTCTGCCTGAGCAACATGCAGGTAATCCAGCGCGGCGCGGTGCTGTACGCGGAGGACAACAACAGCTACCTGTGTACGTCCAGCCGCAAGTACGACGTGTGGACCTATCGCGGCGAAACGGCGACCAACAAGTGGATCGATTGGTACGTGGAGCCCCTGCTGGGGCAGTACATCGGAAACGAGTATGGCGGATTCTGGGCTCCGGAACTGGTCTCCGACGTAATCTATTGCCCTGAGGTGGAGAAGGACTACACCACGCCCTGGCGCGGCGGGATCGGCCTGAACCACTACAAGGGCCGGAGCATCCGGCTGAGCGATCTCCCTCGAACCAACGTGTTCGGGCTGTTGGCGGATACGCGACACGAGCAGACTCCGAACGACGAGTGGTCGGTCGCCACGGTTGAAGTGGAGTTCCCCAACGGGATGGTGTTCTCGTTCGACGCCTACGACAACATCATAGACGGCTGGGTGGGCCGCAACGCCTACCGCCACATGGACACGACGAACATCATGTTCGCCGACGGGCACGGGATTTCGGCGGCCGATGCGATCGCCACGGGCGTGTGCGGCGGGCTACTGAACACGAAGCTCTGGGGCTGGCACGACCAACAGGGATGGTATGACTGGAAGCGAGAGGACATGGGGTATTGAGGCGGTGGGGCTGGCCAATCACGCTCCGAGGGAGCGGCTTGCTGAACGAGGAGGTATGGGGCCGGCAGCCGTCATCGCATTGGACTTCCTCACCGCGCTCGCCAAGCATGACGGCCGAGCCGGCAAGGGGGTGACTGGTGGCCACGGGCGGGGCGTCGGATAGGGCCACGGCGGGTCCGGGATAGTCGCAATGCGATCGCGGGATCCCCTGAAGGAGACCACCACGATGGCCTAGCAACGCAGGCCGCTTGGCCCCGATGACGCTCGCCCTGTGGGTTGCCGTGGGCTGCGCCGGGGTGCGGTTCTCCATGTACGCCTGAGGCGGGACTTGGTAGAATTAGGTTAACCGATTAGTCTGATCAGGCGCCCCCCTGCAGGCCGGGCGTGGCATGAGCGAAGGGAACACTGAGTGATGGGTTTCGGAACCGTACGTCGCGTCGTAACTGCCGTCCTTGCCTCGATCGTCCTCGGCCTGACCGGGTTCACCCGCGGCGAGGACGCCGAACGGGCCCGGGAGCTGGCCGCCCGCGAGCGGGACATGCAAGCCCAGCTTCGCAAGCTGCGCGCCCTGAAGGTTCCGGACAACATCGACGAGATCCGGGCGACGTTCAAGCGGATCGTCGAGGAGAACAAGGGCCGCACGGGCAAGGGGTTCCTGCTCCGCCCGCATGAGGAGGAGGCCCGCAACGTCGTCGAGAACCGCATGTTCGCCGGCGACCCCAGCGCCTTCGACTGCCTGACGGAGTTCAGCCGGAAGCTCAAGGAGCGCGACATCGACTTGATTGTCGTGCCCGTGCCGAACAACCACATGCTCTATGCCGCCCGGCTGTTCGGGAATCTGACGCCGCAACACACGGTCTGGCCCGCCTACGTCGAGGGGATGATCAAGCTGATCGAGAACGACGTCGAGATCCTGGATCTCAGCGAACCGTTCCGGGCCTACGACGGCGAGGGCTACTGCAAGCACCCGTTCGACCACCACTGGGCGTCGGCCGGGCGCGAGCTGGCGGCCAAGCTGCTGGCGGAGCGCCTGCAGCGGTACAAGTTCGTGCGCGGGGCCGCGCCCGGCCGGAAGCGCTTCGCCGCGGAGACAGCGACGCACTGGATCCCGAACAGCTTGGTCGCGCAGAACGATCTCACCAAGGAGGAGGCGGCCGGGCTCACCTGGCCGGAAGAGGAGAAGTACGTGAAGGTCCGGTACGGCGGGAAGGACACGGGAAGCATCCATCCGATCCTCATCGTCGGCGACAGCAACGTCATCGATTCGACGGACGGGGTGCCCAAAGACGCAGGTGTGGATCGCCTGCTGTCCAGCGAGATCGGCATCCTCGTCGAGGCGCGCGGCCGGCACGCGGGCGCGCGGTATCAGGCCCATCGCTACATGAGTCTGTACTCGAAGATCGAACCGCAGCCGCGGGTCGTCCTCTACGTGATGCGCGCGGGGGCGATGGGCCACGGCGACTGGCCACTGAAGCCCAATAAGAGCGTGGCGGCGCCGCGCCTCCGAGTCCGCGCGACGGTCACGAAGACCACGAAGCTTCCCGATCCCAAGTCGGCCACGTACAAGGACGCCCTGACGGTCAGCGAGTGCAAGGTGACGAAAGGCCTCGAGAAGGGCCGGACCATCCTCGTCGTCCAGTGGATCATGAAAGACCGCCAACTGCTGCCCGCGACGATCGACAAGGTCGGGCGGAGTGGCGAGATGGAGTTGATCTCCTGGGAGGACGCCATGGCGGCCAACCCCGCTCTCGCCGAGACCATGATCCTCAACGACAGCGAGGCGCTGGACGCCCCGATGTACTGGCTGCGCCCGTTGATCCGCCCGGGCTTAGCGTACGCCGGACGGGACGGCTTGTGGACCGACCCTTCCACGTGGCGGAGTGGCAAGGTGCCCGTGGAGGATGCGGAGCTACGGATCACGCTGCGCGACGAGCTGGAGAACCCCTTCACAGTCACGTTCGATCCGAAAGCCCACCAGCCCGACGGCCGGCAGACCTATACGTATGCACGTTCCGACCTCGACCTGATGCGCTGCAGGCTCATCGTCAAAAGCGGCACACTGAAATTCAACACTGTACAGTGCAACTGGCCCGGCCCGCTGGTCGTTGAGGGAGGAAAGCTCGAATTCTCGCGCGTCCAGGGCAGCAGCTTCCGGATCCATCTGGATATCCGCGGCGGCGAGTTCCACGCCCCGGCCAATAGCAAGCAGGGATTCGACCTGGACCGCGTCAGCACGCAGTCGGGCGGGCTCTACAAGGCCCCTGGGCTGAGCTACTCGGGCTCCCCGCACTTCCGCGGGCGGGGACACGATCTCAGCGGCGGTGTCGTCCAGCTGACCGAGCCGCGGCTCCACTTCGACTGGAATGATAAGGACCAGCGCCGCAAGACGCACCTGCGCTTCATGGACGACAGCACGGGCGTCTTGAAGGTCCGCACCGACAAGGACCCGAAGGCCTTCTTCTCCCCGATGCTCGGCAAGGAGATCGTCCGGGAGGACCCCGAGGACGGCTGGGTCTTCGGGCAGGAAACGATCGACGGCGATACGTACGCGACGCTCGCCCTGCGATGACGGCGGCGCCGGGGTTCGGCGTCGCGAGCGGGTCGTGCGCATCGATGCGTGGGTGGCGATATGAACCGAAACAGCGATTCTGGTTTCACGTTGATCGAGCTTCTGGTGGTGGTGGCGATCATCGCGCTGCTGGTGACGATCATTATGCCTTCGCTCGGCCGCGCCAAGGCGCTCGCCCGGACGATGCACTGCCAGTCGAACCTGCATCAGCAGTCGCTTGGCGTGCTGGCATACTCGCTCGACTACGGGCACAGCTTCCCGATCGGCATCGACATGATCGACTGGACCACGGACTGGTCGCAGCTCGTCAACGGTTACATCATGCAGGACGCCATGAACTGGGATGGCCAGGGGCTATGTCCCGCGTTTCAATGTCCGGACGCGGTCTACAAGAAGGGCAAGGTGCACTTCGCGTCGCACCCGCGGCTGATGGCGGACCTCGGGAAGATCAACAAGGGCTGGGTCCCGGCGTACAAGACGCTCCACGTGCGACGGCCATCCGAACTCGTGCTGACCATGGACTCCGGGCAGACGCCCAGCAGCGGCAACGCGCACTCGACCGCCTGGCGTCTGGATGACTGGGGTTGGTACTACGGCGACAAGCTGGTGTACGATCCGGACACGGCCGGCGAGCCGATCGAAGTCGGGGTCAACTCCGACGAGTACGAAGGTCGCGGGGACGTCCGGTACCGTCACATGGACAACGACGTGGCGTGCTTCAGTTTCGTCGACGGCCATGCCGAGTCGTTCGAGATCGGCACGGTCCTGCAACGGAATGTGCGAGTCGCCAGATAGCCGAGGCGGCGGCGCCACTGCGTCATTCGGTACGGTGTTCGGTTGCGGGAAGACGGCGGCTCGAAGCTGCCGCTTCGGGAGACCCCATGGAACGAGATGGGATCAGGCGACGGATTGGCTCAGGGAAGGCCCCCGCGGCCGGGAGGGCCGCACTGCTGCGACGCTCCGTCACGGCGCTGCTTGGGATGGGCGGCGCGATCGCGGCCGCCGCTGCGCCAGCTGCGCATGCCCCCCGTTACAGCGACGAGAGGTTCTGGACGGCAGAACAGCGGAAAGGCGCGTTCGTTAAGGAGACGTGGCCCGAGCGGCGGCTGCTGGTGTGGGGCACGCCGGGCAAGACCATTCGCGGGCAGGACGTTCTCGACCCGGCGAACTGGCTTGAGAACGGCAAGCCGGCCGACAAGCCGATCGACGAAAACACAGACCTGCTCCTCCCGGATTCCGGTGGTCCCTACCGCGCGATGAACCCGACGGGGAGCCAACTGATATGTCGTCACCTCACCGTGGGGCGGAACGCCTGGCTTAACCTTGTGCGGTTCGCCGGCTACGGGAACATCTGGGTTCGGGAGGGGGGAGGGATGTGGTGGGACGGCGGGCTGAAAGGAGACAAGCACACGTTCGTGCGCAATGATAATCTGCTGCGCCCCAAGTCGGCCCCGCCCGTGTCGAGGTACATCGGCGACAGGACCCTCATTCGCACGGGGAACCACTTGGGGATTGCCAAGGCCCCCGGCGTCTCTGTCGAGTTCGTCGGGAACTTCGAGACGGGCGATGACCTGAATATCGCGGCCGGGACGATGGTCGTCGGCCCCGACAGCTCATTCTGCCCGGGCGACCGATCGGTCCAGGGCATCTACCCGAAGGCCCGGCTCGTCCTTTTGAGCGGCGCCCGGTTTCATAAGCGGGGTAACCAGCACTACGGCGTCGATATCCTTGTGGCCGGTGAGCTGGTCGCGGGCACGGAGGAGCGCCCGCTCACTCGGGATTGCTTCCTCGGCATCAGCTACAAGGCCAGGGACCCCGACGACCTGATGGACTCCGTGGTGAAGCGGGGCCGCCTGAGAGAAGTGCGGGGCTCCCCGCGCTACTACGGGCTGGTCGTGCTTCCGGAAGGGGCGATCCGTACCCACAGTGCCGACCCCGGCAAAGCCCGTCTCGTGCTGGGCTGGCATCGGCAGCCCAGGGTGAGCCGCTGGGGCGGCGACGGCACCCATCTGGTCAGGAAGATCGACACGGTCTTCCTGGGAGAGGCCCAGATCAACGGGATTGAGTTCAACGATATCCGGAAGGGCGGTATTCTCCTGCCCAGCCCTGCAGCCCGCTGCCGATGGGAGCACGTCTTCTACGGCGAGGGCAACGAGGGAGAGGCCGAGGAACTCTATGGAACGTTTGAGGGATCGACCGAGTTCAAGCTGAAAGGCTGATCCCGCCGCTCTCGCCCCGCCTCAGCCCGGGCACCATGGGCCTCGTTCCGCGGGCGGGTGTCTGCTGTCCGTGACCGCGGTTGGGCGAGCCCCCGATCAGATGGCACGGTCTCCGGACGGCAGTCGGCGCTTGCCGCATCGACATCACGGACCGGCCTGAAGAATCGGGAAGGGCCTGGGCGAGAGCACCGGGCCGGAAGCCCGAGGAAGTTGCCATGCATGCGTTGATTTGCACAGTTGCCATTGTCGTCTGCTTCGTGGCCACCGCGACGCCGGCCGCCGACTTGGCCGTGGACCAGCAGCGCGATGCGATGTCGCTGGCTGGAACGTGGGACATGCTGCTGGAGCACGGGGACCGCGAGGTCTGGAAGCCCGAGGTCGCCTCGGGCCTGGGCCCCTGGCAGCCCGTCTCGGTGCCGGGCGGAGGATTGCTGTCCCAGGAAGGCGACCGGACATCCATCCGCGAGCTTCACGGCAAGGCCCGGCATGTGTGGGTCCGCCACGAGTTCCAGCTCGACGCCGGCCGCGCCTCGCGAGACGCCGTCCTTCGGTGGGGCGGCATCCGGTTCGGGGCCGCCGCATGGATTAACGGGCGGGCGGTGACCGAACACGCCCCCGTCGGGCCGCATACGGCATCGATCCCACGCGGCACGCTCCGGGCCGGCCGCAACGAGATCATACTGCGGATCACCGCCTGGGGCGGGGTCGCCAGGAGCGCCAGCGGCTATCCCCTGACCCCCACCGGCGCGGCGACGACCGGCTGGGGCAGCAGGAACCCCGGCGTCTACCAGCCGATCTGGCTGGAGTTCTACGACGACGTGTACGCCAGGTGGGTGCTGGCCGTGCCGGACGTGTCGGGCAAGTCGGTGACGTTTCGCCTCTGGCTCGATGCCGCGACGGGGGCCGCGCCGGGAACGGCCGAGTTCGAGGCCACAGTCCGCGAATGTGGCAGCGGCGCCCCGGCCGCCGTCAAGGCGCGGAGGTCGGCGGACGTCAGCCCGGGCTCGCCGGTGGAGATCACCTGCCCGATCGAGCAGGTGAAGGCGTGGACCCCCGAGACGCCTCAGCTATACGAGGCGGAACTGAAGGTGGCCGTCTCCGGCAAGCCGTGCGATGCGGTGCGGTTCCGCTTCGGCATGCGGAATATCACGACCGCTGAGGGCCGCTTCCGCCTGAACGGCAAGCCGCTGTGGCTGAGAGGGTCTAACCTTGTCAACGAGTGGCTCTGGGGGGAGACCTACAACCGCAACGTCAAGCAGTACATCGTGGATGAAGCGCGTTCGATGAGCCTGAACTGCTTCCGCACGCACACGCAGCCGCCGCCCGCGGCATGGCTGGATGTCGCGGATGAGCACGGCACGATGATCTTGGCTGAGATGCCGCTGCTGTACAACAACCGGGACTTCAGGTACACGCCGGAGGAACTGGAGGTCCTGCACGGCAACGCCCTCCTGGACGCCACCGGCTGGGTCACACGCATGTGGAACCATCCGTCGGTGGTGATCTGGGTGCTCAGCAACGAATCGCTGCACGACAACGAGTGGGAATCGGGCCCGCTCTACGAGCACGTCAAATCCCTCGACCCGACACGTCTGTGCATGCGGTCCGGCGACTGGAAGGTCGGTACCCCGGATATCCTCGACATCCACACCTGCTGGAATGTCCACAGCTACGCCGAGGGGTTCCTGATCGAGCATGCGACGAAGGTCGCCGCCGGCAAGGACCCCCGCCGGCCTTTGACCAATACCGAGTACATGAACCTCTTCTCGGGAGAGTCCGTGAGATGGCTCGGGCGGGACAAGCACCCGGACTTCCCGCTGCTGTTCGCCGAGTTCGGCGCCGAGCACACGGAGGCCATGCGCCGCCTCCAGTTCGACTGCATCCTCCCCTACATGTACGCTCCCTGGACGCGCCTACGCGGCCGGGGCCTCTGGCGGGAAGACTACCCCACGCCGATGGCGGCGGCCCTTCAGAGCACCATGGCGCCCGTGTTCGCCAGCCTGGAACTCTTCGACCGCAACCACGTCGCGGGCGGTTCGATTGAGACCCGCCTCACGTTCATCAACGAGACGCACGACGACGTCCAAGCGACGCTGAGTCTATGTGTCACGCCCAGCGATCCGCTCCTTATCCCGGATTCCCAAGCCCTCGAGGCCGCGGTCTGGCGTCAGGAAACGACACTGCGCCTGCCCGCCGACAGCGTCGGCCGGCGGAGCATCAGCGTTCCGGTACCCGCGACCGAGGGCACCTACTACCTGGCGGCCGTTCTGTCGCGCGACGGAGCGAAACCGGTCGTCAGCCAGCGCACCGTGCGGGCAATCGACGTGTCGGCGACGGCGTCGCCGGCCGGCCGACGCGTGGTGCTGCTCGGCGGCGATGACGAAGCGACGCAGTGGCTGGTCGCGCACAAGTGCCGCGTCGTTCCCGGACCGGTCGAGGGCGAAGTGAAGGGCGACGTGGTGCTGGTCTGGGATGCGGGGAAGCTGCCCGCCAACGAGAGGCGCGCCGCTGCCGAGCTGCGCCGGTTCGCCGAGACCGGCGGGCGCATCGCTGTCGTTGACCAGAAGGCCTGGCCCTGGCAGGATCTGGCCAAGTGCGAAATCAGACGTGCTGACGGCAATACATGGAAAGACAAGATCGTCACCTCGCGGGCGTTTGCCTTCGAGGGCGTCGATCATCCGATGCTCGCGAACATCAGGCCGGAATACCTGTGGCGCTGGAACGGGCTGCCCGGCACGATCCTCGATGGCATCGTTGTCCCCGCCCCCGGCCTGAAGCCGGTCCGCAAGCTGTTGTGGGGCGGCAAGCCCGAGAATACGGCGGCTCTCCGCCTGCCGCTCGGCAAGGGCGAGATTGTCTTCTGCCAGTTGAAGGTCCGCGGGCGCGTCGGGCGCGCGAGCCCCGCGTACGATCCGGTCGCCGAGCGGGTGCTGTCGAACCTGCTGGGGCCCTGACTTCTGGGCGCCCCGGTACGGGCTGGCGGCGCGGCGCGGCCATTTGCTATCATGGCCGCTCGCGGCACGGAGCCCGCCTTGTGGGTCCGGGCCCGCCTTGCCGAACAAGCCATGAGACGACAGGGAGTCAAGCGGCGGGACTTCCTCAAGATGGCGGCCGCCCACGACCTCCTCCGCGGGGCGCTGGCCCGGCACAAGGACGCGCGACGTCGGACGTAATCGCGAGGACATAGCCGCGGCAGGCGCAGCGCGATGGAGGCCCCGTGCGAGAAGTCCGGCGCCGGAGAATGGCAGGATATGCCCAGACAGGACGACCGACCGAACATCCTGTTCATCATGAGCGACGACCACGCGGCGCACGCGATGAGTTGCTACGGCAGCTGCATCAACCGCACCCCGAACCTCGACCGCATCGCCGACGAGGGCATGCGGTTCGATAACTGCTTCTGCACGAACTCGATCTGCACCCCGAGCCGGGCCGCCATCCTGACCGGCACCTACAACCACGTCAACGGCGTGACGACGCTCGCGACGAAGATGGATAACCGCCTGCAGACCTTCCCCAAGCTGCTGCGGCAAGCGGGCTATCAGACGGCCGTGTTCGGCAAGTGGCATCTGGGTGTCGGTCCGCGGCACTGCCCCGCCGGCTTCGACGACTGGGCCGTGCTGCCGGGGCAGGGGCTTTACCACAACCCCGACTTCATCTTCGCCGGGCCGGACGGAGGCACGCGGCGGGCGGTCCAGGGCTACGTCACCGACATCATCACGGACCTGTGCCTCAACTGGCTCCGCAAGCGCGACCGCAGCCGGCCGTTCATGATGCTGTACCACCACAAGGCTCCCCACCGGGCGTGGGAGCCCGATGAGAAGCACGCGGGGCTGTATGTGAACGAGGAGATCCCGGAGCCGGAGACGCTCTTCGACACGTACGAGCACCGCGCCTCCGCGGCCCGGCTGGCGCGGATGCGGGTCGGTCCGCATTCCGTTCGGGAGGACGTGGACTGCGAGATCAACTACCACCTGCCGGAGGCGGACCTGCGTCGCTGGGCATACCAGCGCTACATCAAGAAATACCTCCGCGTCGTCGCCTCTGTCGACGACAACGTGGGACGCGTGCTCGACTTCCTCGACGCCGAAGGATTGGCGGAGAACACGATCGTCATCTACACGTCCGACCAGGGCTTCTTCCTGGGCGACCACGGCTGGTTTGACAAGCGATTCATGTACGAGGAATCCCTCCGGATGCCGTTCGTCATCCGCTGGCCGCGAGAAATCCGGGCGGGCGCCGTCAACGACGATATCGTCACGAACGTGGATTTCGCGCCGACGTTTCTGGACGCGGCCGGCGTGGACGTCCCGGAGGATATGCAGGGCGACAGCATCCGCCCGCTGCTCAATGGTGCGACGCCCCCCGGCTGGCAGACGAGTCTGTATTACCGCTACTGGATGCACTTGGCGCATCACTTCGTCTGCTCGCACTACGGCGTTCGCACGAAGAGACATAAGCTGATCTATTACTACGCCGACGGTTGCGGGCAGCGCGGCACGCCGGGGCAGGAGGCGTACGGCACGTTCCGTGCAGCGGTCGGCCAGGACGAAAACGAAGAGCCCGGCCGCGAGTGGGAGCTGTTCGACCTGTCAGAGGATCCGCACGAGATGAACAACATCCACCATGACCCGGCCTATGCGGACGTGGTGCGCGAACTGACCGGCGAGTTGGCCCGCCTCCAGCAGCAGGTGGGCGATGAGCCGTATTCCGCCCCGTAGCAGCCCCCGGAGGCCGTGTCGCGGGCGAGACGCCCGCGACACAGAAGACGCCGTTGGTCAACGGGCGGGCGGGGCGTCATCTCCGCGGCGCGTCACGAGAAGTGCTGAGAGTACTTCTCCATGGCGTCCATCACCGCTTGGACGTTCGCCAAGGGCACGCCGGGGTACAGGCCGTATCTCAACATCAACCCGCCTTCGCGGTCTCCGAGCTGTTCCACCGCTCTGCGGATGTGCTCGTGAATCTCCCCCGGCGTGCCGAAGCGCGTGACGCTCTGCCGGTCAATATCCAGGTCGATACACACCTGGCCCTTCAGGTTCGCCCTGATCCAACCGATCCCGTTGACCAGATCCTGGAGGTTGATGACGTGGACCCCGATCTCAATCAGATCATCGCACAGCTCGCGGATGTCGCCGTCGGAGTGCATGTGAATGACGCACCCGGCCTCTCGGGCGGGCGCCACCAGCGCCTGGTACGTCGGCTTGATATAGCGCCTGAACTGCTCGGGCTTCAGCATCGGGCCCCGCTGCATGCCCAAGTCCTCCGGATAGCCCATCCACTCGACCCCGGCCTCGGTATACCGGCGCACTTGGCCCAGATTGAAGTCCTGCACCATCGCGATCAGCTTGTCCAGTTCCGGGATCTCGTCCACCATATCGAATAGCAGGTTCTCATAGCCTCGCAGGTACGTCAGTGTGAGAAAGGTATGGCCGTGGCGGAGTCCTCCCTCGGCCAAGCGCCCTTGTTCGCGCGCCTTGGAAACCCTCTTGCGGATATCGTCCCAGTCGACGGGCCCCCAGCCATCCTGCTCGTCCGGCGAAGGGGGAACGTAGGAGGCGAGAGCCGACCAGTCCGCGAGCGCATGCCTGATCACAGCCCCGGTGATCCCATCTTTGGCGGTCTTCCACACACAACCCCAGGAGTCGGTGTACGGCGTCCCCGCTCGTCGCCAGGGCGCGTATTTCTGGCGGATCGGCTCGTTCGACTTCTCGAAGCCGGGGAACAACAGCGGATGCCGGGCCATCAGCTCCTGTAGGGCGTCCTGGGGGTGATGGTCCCAACATGCGGCGCTGACATGGAAGGAGACAGGGATGCGCTGGGGCCCCCCAAAGCGAGCGGCCCGCAGTCTGTTCTCCCTGTCATTCATGGTCTTGACGCTCCCCCGTGGCGAACGGTCATCGCCCCCGGCTTCAGCTTAGCCACCGTCGGGCAGGTCGTACATCGCGATGATGTACGGATGGTCGTCGTCCCAAGTCGCCAGAGGCCGGGCGTTTTCGACACGCCCGATCGGGCGGACGTTGCGCCCCTCGATGCCTTCAGCGGCGTCCCCGAGGTCTTCGCGGCCGGCGTCAATCAGCGTTCGCAGGCGGGCGACGACATCCGGATGCTTGTCGGCGACGTTGTTCGACTCGGCGATGTCGTCGGCGAGGTCGTACAGCTCCGGCGCGATGGAGCCGCCTCGGGCGACGTGCAGCTTCCACGGCCCGCTGCGAACCGCTTGCATCTCGCGGAACCGGTAGTAGAAGAACGCCTCGTGGGGCGTTCTTGCGCCGGGCTCGCCGAACAGCAACCGGCGGATGTCCTTGCCGTCGATGATACGGTCGTCCGGCGCGGCCGCGCCGCCCAGGGCAGCGAACGTCGGCAGGAAGTCCATCGCGGTCGCCATCTCGCCGCACGTGCTGCCGGCGGGGATGCGGCCGGGCCAGCGGACGATGCACGGCACGCGCTGACCGCCTTCCCAGCAGGTTCCCTTCCGCCCGCGGAGCGGGGCATTTCTGCCGCCGTGGTCGCCCCGGCTGCCGTTATCGCTGGTGAACACCACCATCGTGTTCTCATCGAGCCCAAGCCGCTTGAGTTCGTGAAGGATCACGGCCGTGGACCAGTCAATGCACTCGACGGCCGCCCCGTAGGCACCGTTCCTGCTTCGGCGCAGGAAGCAGTACGGCGGATAGTGCGGCAGGTGAACGTGCATGTGCGCCAAGTACAGGAAGAACGGACGGTCGCGGTTCCGGCGGATGAATCGCACGCTGTGCTCGACATAGCGGATGGTCAGGGAGCGTTGGTCCGGCTGGAGTTCGATGGGCTCCTCGTCTTCCATCAGCGGCAGGGGTGCGCGGCCCGCCCGGTAGGGCTGGATGCCCATGTCGTTGCTGTAGGGCAGGCCGAAATAGCTGTCGAACCCGTGTCGGGTGGGCAGGAATTCGGGCTGGTCGCCGCAGTGCCACTTGCCGACGAGCTTGGTCACGTAGCCCTGACGCTTGAGCAGCGTGGCGACGGTGATCTCGTGGGGGCTGAGGCCCTCGGGCGCGCTGGGAAAGAGCACCCCCGCGCGGTTCCAGCGGTTGTCGCGGCCCCCCCCGCGGGCGAAGTCGCCGAACCCGATCCGCATCGGATAGCATCCCGTCATCATCGCCCCGCGCGACGGCGAGCATACGGGGGAGGCCATGTAGAAGTCCGTCAGGCGCATGCCCTCGGCGGCCATGCGATCCAGTGCGGGCGTGCGGTTGTACTCGGCACCGTAGCAGCCGAGGTCGCCGTAACCCAGATCGTCGCAATTGATCAGTACGATGTTCGGTCGGTCGTTGCGTTCAGCCATCGTCAGTCCTCCTTGCTCGTCTCTTCTCCGCAGACTCAAGGCCAGTCCCCGCGGGACCGGTTGCTCTTGCCGCGCCGCATCTGCTCCTCCATCAAAGGCCCGAAGGGGTCGGCGATGGCACCGGGCTTGCTGGATTGCTCGTGCAGCCAGTTGTTGAGCCGGCGGTCGAGGTCGCCCACCAGGTCCGGCCGGCTATCCGCCAGATCGGTTGTCTGGTACGGGTCGGCCTCCATGTCGTACAGCTCCACGGGCCGGAAGTGCTTGTACTCCCAGGGATCGTACGTCCTGAGCATCAGGTGCTGCCGTGTCCGCACGGCCCGCTGCGTGGCGTACAGCGCGTGGCCCCATACGAGGCAGTCGCGTTCATCAATCAGTTCGCCGCGCAAAGCGGGCGCGAACGAGCGGCCGTCCCACTGCTGCGGAACCGGCGACCCGAGCAAATCGCACAGCGTCGGGCCCATGTCCGTGTTGTACAGCAGCGAATCGTTCCGGCCGGACGGGGGCGTCACGCCGGGCCAACGAACGATCATCGGGAGGTGGTGGATGCATTCGTCGGCGCAGACGTGGTCGGAGTAGATGCCGTGCTCGCCGAAGGCGTCGCCGTGGTCGGCCGTGATGATGATGGCCGTGTCGTCCAGCACCCCCTGCGATTCCAGCAGATCCAGCACCTGCCCGAGGTGGTGGTCCGTGTACGCGATGGCCGCGTCATAGCCCGTGATCAGGCGCTCGTATCGCGCTCGTGTGGTGACGTCGTCGGGCATCAGTGGCACGGTGCTCTTGCCCGTTCCATGGAACAGGTTGGCGGCCGTGAAAAGCCCATCGTATGTGCCGTGCCGCGCGATCGTCTCGGCGTCCGGCCAGCCCGGGGCGGGTGTGCCCTCGAAACGGTCGGCCCAGGAGGGGTCCATCTTGTACACCCGGTGGACGTCCCAGTAGTTGATGTGCAACAGGAAGTCGTCGCGCCCCTCGTTCCTGCGGAGCCAGTCGAGGGCGACCTCGTTGACCTCCTCGGCGGTTTCGGCGCCACCTTTGTTGTTGGGCGAGATGAACTCCGTCCAGCCATGCGTGAACCATTGGGCGCAATGCCGGTCGGCGAAGTTGCTGATCGAGATCGCCTCGAGCCCGGCGTGGCGGCGCAGTTGTCGCATCACGGTTTCCTGTGCGTCGATGGGGCCGCCGTAGCCCTTGCGGACGATGTGGAAGTCGCGCCCGCAGCCGACGTTGGAGACCACGCCGTTGTGGATGCCGAATCGCCCGGACAGCCAGGACATCCGCGACGGAAGGCAGGGGCTGTCCGAACAGTAGAACCGGTCGAAACACATGCCGTCGGTCGCGACGCGGTCGATGTTCGGCGAGGTTGGGCGCGGATAGCCGTAGCAGCCCAGGTGGTCCGGGCGGAGAGAGTCGATGTCGATAAGGACTAAACGCATAGTTCCCTGTCCTTCGGCCTGCCCGTGCTTCGGGTGGGGGTGCGGGGGCGCCGCTACTCCCGGAAGGTGTAGGTGCTGATACTGCGTTGCGGACTGACGGACAGCGCCCGCTGATCGCCGCAATCGAGCGCGAACTCGAGCGGCTTCTCCGTCCGGTTCAGGATGACGACAGCCACGGTCCCGTCGCGATTCCGCGCGGCGGTCACCTCGAGGGCATCGTGCGTCGAGGCGCAAAGGACCCGTTGCGACCCGGGGCGGATGAACCGAGCGAAGTGACCCAGGTAGTAGTAGCTGGACTGGTACCACACCTGCTTGTTCCGCCGGTCAAGGACGATCGGAGCGCTGCACGCGCCGCCCACGTGCCTGGGCCCGCCCTCCTCGTCGAGGATCATGTTCCAGTCCACCCAGCCGACGGTCCATCGATTCAGGTCGCGGATGATCGACTGCCCGTACCGTTCCCCGGACTTCCATTCGCCGACGTAGGGCGCTCCGCCCTGGCAGCCCTCGGTGAATAGCAGCGCCTTGTCGGGCCAGGTGTCGTGGACGAGCCGGATGTTGTCGAAGCACGACTGCGCGTACCAGTGGAAGCCCATGCCCCAGACGTAGCGCGCGGCCTCCGGGTCGTCGTAGATCGCCTTGGCCCGGTGGACGGCGCGGTCGCGGTTATGGTCCCAGATCATCAGCTTCAGATTCTCCAGACCCTCCTGCTGAAGCGTCGGCCCGAGGTGATCGCGGACGAAGTCGCGCTCCTCGGCCGGGGTGTAGATGCAGCTGTCCCAGGTCTGCGTCGCCTCGGGCTCGTTCTGCACCGTCAGCCCCCACACGTCGATGCCTTCCTTGCGAAGTCCCTGGACGAAACGGCAGTAGTACCGCGCCCAGGTCCGTCGGTACTCGGGCTTGAGTTTTCCCCCTTCGTTCATCCTGTTGGTCGTTTTCATCCAGGCCGGCGGGCTCCACGGGCTGATGAACAACTTGAAGGGCTCGCCGGCGGCCGCCAGCGCCTGCTTCATCATGGGCAGCAGCGCCTGACGCTCCCGATCCAGGGAGAAGCTCGCCAGTTCCGTGTCGCCGGGCGTTTCGCAGCAGGCATAGTTGCTGAGCGAAAAGTCGCACGAGTTCATGTGGAGTCGGCACAGCGAGTAGCCGTGCCCTGTCTTCGGGTCGAAATAGGCCCGCAGCACCTCGGCCTGTTGCTCCGGGCTCATCTTCTGCCAGTTGGCGGCCGACGCTTCGGTGAACGCTCCCCCGAAGCCCTCGATGGTCTGGAATCTCTTGGTCGGATCGACGAAGACGGCCGCCGCGCTGAAAGGCCATTCCGCCTCGCCGAAGGAGATGGGCTCCGCCTCGGCCAGCCGCTGTCCCGTGTCGCGAGCCGTACGGACCACTTGCACAGTCTTCTCAGGCATCATCACCTCTGCAGGAACTCGACGTTCTGTCGCTTCGGGCCGGCCCGATCCGCCGGCCGCGACCGGAAGATCGCCGGTTGATCTACTCTTCATAGGGAACGAATCCGTCGGGCACCAGACGGTCGTTGACCCGCGTCTCCATCCCCTCGGCTCGGCGTCGTGCCACAATTCGGTATGCCGTGCCGCGGAGTTGTCGCTCAACGGTCACGCCCGCCCAGCCGCGGGGCAAACAGGGACGCACGGCAAAGCCCCGGTAGCCGGGCTGAATGCCACAAATATACTCTACCATCGCCCGGAACATCCAGCCGGCGGTCCCCGTAATCCAGCCGCTGATCGACGCCCCCGCCCGGGCGTTGTCCGGCCCGAGATACTGGTTCGTGAACGCGTACGGCTCGCAGCCGCTCACCGTCGAGGGGTGCTCGGGCGTATCGGGCATTACTTTCCGGTAGCTCGCGAACGCCTCGTCCGCCCGCCCGGCGAGGCAGTCGGCGACGATCTTGAACGCCGTGCCGTGACAGTACGGCGTGCCGTTCTCGTACATGCCGGGCAGGAGCATGGTGACGCGTCCGACACCATCGTCCCTGCTGGTATAGGGTGGCCACAGCGTCAGTGACCCGTGCGCGCTCTCCAGGTGCCGATCGATGGCCTCCAGGCACTTGCGCTTCCGTTCGCCCGTGGCCAGCCCGGCCAGCAGCGCCCACGTCTGCGGGTTCAGGAAGATCCGCCCCTCCGCGTTGCCGTGCGATCCGACGGGATGCCCCGCGTCGCTGTACCCGGCGAGGTACCATTCGCCGTCCCAGCCGTGGCTCCGGACCGCCTCCTCGATACGTGCCTGCCGGCCCCTGCACTCCTCGGCCAGGTCGTCGTTCCGAAGCACGACCTCGGCGAGTTCGATCATCTCGCTGAGCGCGTAGCGAAGCCCGATGGAGGTCCACACGCTTTCGCCCTTGCCGCCGCGCCCCATCCAGTTCAGCGAGTCGTTCCAGTCGCCCTCGTGAGCCAGCACCAGGCCGTGCGCGCCGGTGTCCTCGCTCAGGAAGCGCACGCCGGCCATCATATGCTCCAGTACCGTGCCGATCCCCTCGTCCAGGTACGGCACCCGTTCCTCGAGTAAGCCGAAGTCGCCGGTTTCCTTGAGGTATCCGCATATCGCACAGGCGATCCACACGGGTCCGTCCGAGTAATGGTGCGGCTGCAGCGGCATCCAGCCGCGGATGCCGTGCCCGTCGCGGTGCTGGTGGCGCAGCGTCTCGACGATCTTCGCGCGGGCCAGCGGCGCATTGAACGGCGCCGCGGCCCAGGCATCCTGCAGCGTGTCTCGGAACCCCCGCGCGCCGTCCCGCCCGAACTCGACACAAAGCTGGATCTGCTGCTTGACCCAGACGTTCGTCAGCAAATTGACCCGTTCGTCCGGCGTCCGTACCCGTATCGTGTCGATCATCCGCTTCTTCTCCCCCCGAAGCCGCCGCCATGTCTCCTCGCGGTAGTCCGGATCGAGCACCTTCTCGATCAGGCGGTCCTTCTCGGCCGGATGGTCGAAAGAGCCGATGAGCACACAACATCGCTCGGTCGCCCCGGCCGCGAGTTCGAAATCAATCGCGAGAGACGCGGCCAGGTTCTCACACCAGGCCTCCCGGCAACTGAAGCCGCCTTCGACCAGCGCTTGGGGGCGCGTGGGCTCGCCGTAGGGACCAAAGAAATCGCGCGGCCCGCCGCACCACTCGCGCACCGGGCGGTCCGTTGCCAGGAAGGCGTTGTATCGCTCGTGTGGCCGCTCATCGGATGTGTTCATGCCGAGGACGGCATGGTGCGAGGCATCGAACGTGCCACGGAGGTAGGAGAAGCGACTGCTGAAGACCGGATACCCGCCGAGATCCCATTCCACATACGGGGCGAGGCGAATCCGCCGCGGACGGTCGTCCGCATTGGTCAGTTCGAACTCCCAGATCTCGACCGGCTCGTCCGGCGCGACCCGGATCCGGGCGCTGCTGCGGATGCCGGCATCCTCCATCTCGAACACGGAGTAGCCGAGCCCGACACGCGTCGTCAGTCGGCCACCCGGGCGCTTCACGGGCAAGTAGCCGGTGCTCCAGAGCGTTCCTGTCTCGCGGTCCTGCAGATAGAAATACCGCCGACCGTTGCGGATGATCTGTACGCGGCCGCGCGGATGGTTGTACATCAGCGTCCGGTCATTGAAGATGCCGTCGCCGGTCCCGAACTGGTTGACGGCCGAGATGATGGTGTCGTTCCACAGGAAATTCACTTGCGCCCTCGGCGCGGCCAGCGGGTCGGTGATGACGTACTCCAGACCGTCGTCGCTGAAATGGCCGAATGCTCGCTGCGGCTGCATGGGTGAAGTCTCCGTGGGGCGGCGGGCCAAACGCAGGATTATCCGATTAGTATTGCGGAGACGCCAGGACAATCGTCGCATGGGCCTGCGTTGACCCCCTCGGATGGCGCCTCTACAATGCCTGCGGACCGCGCAATCGAGGGCCGCGAAGCATCGGTCCGGCGGGAGGCCGGAGCAAGACATGAGTGTCAGATCGGTAGTAATCGGTTTTGCCCTCGCCTTGGCCATCGCGGGTTCGGGGTATCTCAACGACTCGATGCTCCGCGTGACCATGATGGTGGGCAACCATTTCCCGATCAGTGTCTTCGGGCTGCTCATCCTGGTCGCCGTCCTGCTGAACCCGCTCCTTTACCTCCTCAAGCCGCGCTGGCGGCTGCACACCCGCGAGCTGGCCGTGATCGTCACGATGGCACTGGTGGCGTGCAGTATCCCGGGCAGCGGGTTGATGCGCCATTTCCCGACGTCGTTGGTTCTTCCCCTTCACTACAACCAACTCAGTGCCGGATGGCGCAAACACCAGGTGCTGCAATACGCGCCACCGAGGATGCTCCCCGCCGGGGGCCGGGCCGACCCGGAGGTCGTGGATCGCTTCCTCAAAGGCGGGGCCAGCGCACGCGAGGAGGGGTTCGGCCTGAGCGAAGTGTTCGACACGGATCACGTGCCCTGGCACAAGTGGCAGGCCATGCTGCTCACGTGGTATCCGATCATTCTTCTGACGGCCGTGTGCGTAATCTGCCTGAGCCTGATCGTTCACCCCCAGTGGGCCCGCCGCGAGCGGTTGCGGTATCCCGTGGCGACGGTGGGCCAGGTCATCATGGAACAGGACGAGGGCTGCGCGGTAGGGCGGGTCTTCCGCAATCGCCTGTTCTGGCTGGGCTTCGCCATCGTGTTCTGCCTGCATCTCGTCAACGGACTTGCGAGGCTCTACCCGGACGTGATGGTGTCCATCCCGGTCCGCTTCCCCATGCCCCAGATCCTGCAGCAATGGCCCCGACTCAACACGATGTACGCCGACAAGCTGTTCGCGCCGGTCCTATATCCGACCGTCGTGGCCTTCGCTTTCTTCCTGGCCTCTGACGTGAGTTTCTCGCTGGGGATCTCACAGATCGTGCATGTGTTGCTCCTGGCAACGCTCATCGCTGCCGGCGTCGAGATGAGCGGCAGCCGGATGCTGGGGGGGCCTGTCGAGTTCCAGAAATTCGGGAGCTATCTCGGGGTGGGCGTCATGCTGCTCTACATCGGGCGGCGATTCTACTGGGACACGCTCAAACAGGCGATCGGCTTCCGGGCCCAGGAAGGCACGGTTCGCTACGCCGTTTGGGCGTGCCGCATTCTGATGGCCGCCATGGCCGCCCTGGTGCTCCTGCTTGCCGTCCCCGGCTTCGGCATCGGCCTGGCCTGGCCATTCGCCGTGCTCTTCGTTGTCCTGGCGCTTCTGCTGTTCGTCGTGATGGCCCGCGTCAACGCGGAGAGCGGCCTGTTCTTCATCGCCCCCGGGTGGCAGCCCATCGGCGTGATGGTCGGCCTGTTCGGTCTGGCGGCGCTTGGGCCCACCAGCATCGTCATCCTCGGGCTCCTGTGCACCATCATCACTTCGGACGCGCGCGAAGTGCTCATGCCGTTCGTCGTCAACGGCCTGAAGATGTCCGATGACGCCCGCATTCGGCCCGGACGAACCGGGGCGATCTCCGGCGTTGTTTACGTCGCGGCTTTGGCTGTGGCCACCATCGTCGTCTTCTGGGCGTGCTACAATTTCGGCGGTCCCTGGCGAGATGCGTGGGCCTGGAAGCACACGCCGAAGTTCACGTTCGACGCGGCCGCCAGAGCCGCGAGCGACCTGAAGCAATCCGGCCAGCTCGCCGCCTCGGAACAGCTCGGGTCGATCGATCGCCTCGCGGCGATCGATCCGCGCCAAGGATTCCTGAACTGGGCCGGCCTGGGCCTTGGGCTGGTTCTTGTCGCCTCCGTCTTGCGCCTTCGATATACCCGCTGGCCGATCCACCCCGTGATGTTCCTCGCCTGGGGTACGTACCCCATGGCGATGTTCAGCCACTCCTTCCTGCTGGGGTGGATTCTCAAGTCGGCCGTTACCAAGTTCGGCGGCGGCCGAGCCTACCGGGCCGCCATTCCCTTACTGATCGGCGTCGTCGCCGGCGATCTGCTCGGTGGGCTGACGTTCATGGTTCAGGGCGCCGCCCACTATGCCCTCTTCGGAACGCGTCTGCCGTGGTCTCGCCTGTACCATGTGTTCCCCGTCTGAGCGTGCTTAGTCGTACCCGCCAAGCTCCTTATAGAGCGCCACGATTCGCTTGAAGTCCTCGAAGCTCACGGCACTGGGGATCGAGTGGTCCGAGCCGAAGATGTACCGCCCGCCCGCCTTAAGCTTCGGCAGGTAGCCGCGGATCTGCCGCTCGATCGCCTCCGTGTCCGTCCATAGCACCGCGTTGATTCCCCCGTGCAGCACCAGCCGGTCGCCGAACTGTTCCTTGATCGTCGGCGGGTCCATGCCGGCTTTCACCTCCAGCGGGTTCAGGCAGTCGATCCCCAGTTCGACGAATTCCGGAACGAACGGCCGTACGTCCCCGCACGAGTGCAGATACACCACGATGCCCTTCCGGTGGGCCCACTCCACGACCCGCTTGTGGTACGGCTTCACGAGGTCGCGGTACATGTCGAGCGACATGAACTGCGTGAGCTTGTAGCCGAGGTCGTCGGGGAAGCTGAATTCATCGAACGTGTATCCCGCCTCCCACACCCGGTCGAGCAATTGCAGGTTTAGGGTCAGCAGGTGGTTCGCCATATCCACGAACCAGTCGGAATCGTCGATCAGCGAGATCAGCAGGCGCTCCGTACCGACCATCCGTGAGTGGATGACGTCAAACGTGAACCAGCCATGTCCGGCGATCCAGTCTCCGCGCGCCCGCCAAGCGGGGTAGTCCCGCTTGAGCCGGTCCCACGGGATGCGGTCCTCCTTCGGCCGGATGCGCGGTTTGATCTGCCTTTCCCAGACATCCCGCGACTTGACGGTGAAGTCGAGCGCCTCGTCGGTGCTGTTGTGCGTCTTGAAGTGCTTGAGCGTCGCGCCCCAATCATTCCGTCGGATCACATAGTCTTCGGTTTCCTCGAGGGTCTCCGTGGGCAAGCGGGGCCCGTTGTCCACCGCGATGATCCGCTTGTGGTCGAGGCCGAAGTAGTCGACCCACGACACATCCTCCGGCAATCCCTCGGCCTGCCACCGCTTGACCGTGTGTTCCCAGGGGCTGTCCCAGAACGGCACGCGGTCGGGAATCTCGCCCGCGTACACTCGCCGGACCCGCTCATGTGTTGTCATCGCTTCTGCCATTGCATCTTCCCGTCAAACAGAGGTCCGAGTGACCTTCCCTCGATGAGGGGTGCCTGTCAAGCTCGACTGTTGACCGCTCGATGGCCCGCGCCCTCCGAACGGCCGGTCTCGTGCGGTCCGCGTTCCTGTCGGTTTGGGCAGGGGCGACCCGCCGCGTTCAAGACGCCGGGAAACTAGGAGGCTGCACCCCGTCTGCCGCGTGCCGGGGCGGGCCGCTCACCCATCGTGGAGAGCACGGCCCCGTGTTCGGCCGCAGCCTCGCGAATGCTTGGGTCGAGCAGAGCCTTGAGGTCGCCGGTACGGTACTCGCGAGCCCACGGCCGCGCGTTGTGCTCCTGCGAGCAGAGCTTGTCCAATTCGGGCAGATCCTCGGCAACGTGGGCATTGACCAAATGCCATCCCGGCCGGAGCCCGCCGATGTGGTCGCGTAGGAAGGCCGACCGGTCGGCGTACTCCCACGAGATCTCCTTGTACGAATCGAATCCGAAATCGACGTCGGCCGAAACGTCGTCGGGCCGGGCCTTCATCGGCAGGCCGTATCGTCGCGCGACGCGCGCCAGCACTTCCGGGCATGCCTTGGGCAAGACCATGTGCCAGTCGAGGTATTGTGGGCGGAGCCCCCGCGCGAGGGCGAGTTCCACTTGGGCGACAAATTCGGCCTCCAGCTCCTTCGGGTCGGCCAAGTCCCGCACCGCTTCGGTGGTGCGATGGAACCGGCCGTCCTCCGCCACAAGCGATCGCCCCGCAGTGATCGGCCCCCATCGATAGCGGTCCCATTCGCAAGTAGCGGTCAAGTGCACGCCCACCGGCAGATCGTGCTGACGGGCGAGTGCGGCGGCCCCCTCGAACCACGGGCAGGGCACCATCATCGACGCCTGCGTGAGTACGCCCTCGGTAAAGGCCCGAAGGACCCCGACGTTGACCGCGTGGCACATGCCGAAGTCGTCCCCGTTGATGACCAGATGGATTCCGCCGCCTGCGTTCATCTCCGCTACCCTCTCCTCGGGTGGGTTCGCTCATTCGTCCAGTCGAAAACCACGGACAGCTCTAGAAACGTCCCGTTGAGCAGCGACTCGTACGACTCGGCGCAAGTTGAGGGCGGCCGTACCTCGCAGAGCCCGTCCACCTCGATCCGTCCCCGGGCCAGCCAGTCGATGGCCGTGGCGAAGTTCTCGTAGAGGCTCCCTCGTGCGAACGGGGCAGGCTGGCGTGGCAACTCCCACTCCCAGCCGCTGCGGACGGTCACGTACCCGTGGAACACGGCGTGCAGCAGGTCAAAGGCGTACAGGTCGGCCCGCCGGTGCCAGGGGACGCCGATCAGGACCACCTCGCCGCCTTTTCGGGCGCCCCGGCAGGCGTCGAGGACGGCCTGCTCGTGCCCGGAGCACTCCACCGCGAGGGCCACCCGAGCGCCCACGCTCGGATCGTCCAGCGGGACGCTCGGCTCGACGCGGTCGATGGCGGCGGCGATCAGTTCGCGGCGGGACGCGACGGGATCGACGCCGATGACGCGGTAGCCGCAGGCGGCGAAGACTCTCGCCGCCAGATGGCCCACGAGGCCGAGGCCCGTGACCAAAACCGGCCCCGGCGGCCGGGCGCTCGTCGTGACGAGCGTCGTCATCGACACGCCCATCAGTCGGGCGAGCACGGCGCGCTCCGGCGGCAACGAAGCCGGCACGGGCACGGCCTCCGCCCGAGGAACTCGCTGGAACGAGCGGTGCGGCCCCATGCAGAAGGCCCGGTCGCCCGGGGACAGGTCGGTGACCTCCGCGCCAACAGTCTCCACCTCGAAGACGGCGGCGTAGCCCGGGCTGTGCGGATGGCCCGATTCGGCCGTGTACGCGTAGGCCAACTCCGTGCCGACGCTGACGACGGTTGCCAGCGTTTGGCCCTCGACGCTGTTGGGCGGCAGCGGCTCGACGGGGCGATCCACGGCGGCAAGCTCGGCGCGCCGCGGCGCCGTGATCAGAATCTGTTGTTCTTCCTGGCTCATCGGATGCTGACTCCGACCTGCCGTGCCATGTCGCGGATGTGACCGGCGGCGCGTGCGTATTCCTCAGGCGTTTTCATGTGTTCGATCATCAGCGGCGTATTCGGGTGCAGCTTGTCCAATTCGGTGAGGAACACGCCGTAATCCAGGCCGCCGTCACCGGGGCAGACCTCGTCCAGGTGCACGGTCAGGTGGTCCCGCAGGAGGATGTCCTTGGCGTGGCAACTGCGGATGCGCGGGCCGAGCTTCGCGAAGCATTCGCGCAGCACCGTCGCCGTATCGAAGTACCTCCCGGGCGAGTTGATCAGGTTCACCGGGTCCAGGTGGACGGCTACGCGGTCCCGGTCAATGGCCTCGACCAGCCGCAGGTAGGCATCCGCCGAGTCGGGATACATCCAGGGCATCGTCTCCAGCGTGTAGAACGTGCGGGTCGGCCGCACGGCATCCACGATCTCGCGCACGCATTCCACGATCCGGTCGAAGGTTCCCTCGTCGAGGTCCTCGGCGCACGGCCCGTCCCACTTGTGCCCTCGCGAGCCGGCGATGTTGACGCAGCATCTCGCTCCGATTCGGTCCGCCAGCGCGAGCTTGGCCTTGCACTTGGCGAGAGCCGTCGCTCGCGTGGCGTCGTCCTTGCTCAGCGGGTTCGACCACGCGCCCACTTCGGCGATGATGATGTCCGCCGCGTCGGCCGCGTCGGCATAGGCGCGGATCTCGTCGTCGCTCGCGTCCTCGCCGAGGGGGCAATACGCGGCCGAGAATCCCAGCGCCCGCACTTCCGCCGCCCACGCCTCGGGCCCGTGATGCTTCTCATGTGTCGGTCCGCCCAGTCTCATACCGATCTCCTGTCCCGCCCCTCCCGCCCATGCTAAGATACGCCTCGTCCGAAGGGAAGCGACGGGGCGGTTGACCGTCGTTTCCGGCGGCGGAGACCAGAAACGGAACCGGACTGCGAGGTAACTCAAGATGACGCCAATGGTAGTAGGCGAAGACCTGCCGAACATCCCGTGGCAGAAGCGACCGGCCGACTGCGGCACAGTCGTGTGGCGACACAGCGCGAACCCGATCATCCCGAGAGACGCGCTTCCGTGGTCCAACAGCGTCTTCAACAGCGCCGTCGTGCCGTTCAGGGACGGCTTCGCCGGGGTCTTCCGCGTGGACGAGAAGACGCGCCGGCAGGTGCTGTGCGCCGGCTTCAGCGAAGACGGCGTCCACTGGCGGATTGAGGACAAGCCGCTGACGCTCGCCGGCGCGGACCCGGAGATCAGCCGTTTCGAATACGGCTACGACCCGCGCGTCTGCCGCATTGACGACAGGTATTACGTCATGTGGTGCAACGGCTATCGAGGCATGCCGACGATCGGGCTGGCCGTCACGGACGACTTCAAGTCATTCACGCAGTTGGAGAACGCATTCCTCCCGTTCAACCGCAACGGTGTGCTCTTCCCTCGCATGATCAACGGGAAGTACTGTATGCTCAGTCGGCCCAGTGACCCCGGGCACACGCCGTTCGGCCACATCTTCATCAGTTCCAGCCCGGACCTGACGTACTGGGGCTGCCACCGGCACGTGATGGGGCCGAAGCAGCCGTGGGAGTGCACCAAGATCGGCGCCGGCCCCGTGCCGATCGAAACCACCGAAGGTTGGCTGCTGATCTACCATGGCGTCCTGACGACCTGCAACGGGTTCAGCTACGCCATGGGGGCGGCGCTGCTGGACCTCGAGCGGCCGTGGAAGGTAATCGCGCGCTGCCGGGAGTACCTGATGTGCCCGGAGACGCCGTATGAATGCATGGGAGACGTGCCGAACGTGGTCTTCCCCTGCGCGGCGCTCGTTGATGCCGAGACCGGGCGCATCGCGGTCTACTACGGAGCGGCCGACACGAGCACCGGTCTGTGTTTCACTCAGGTGGATGAACTGCTGAACCATATCCGGGCCGAGTCGGAAGTGTGAGTCCGCCGCCCGCGCGGTGGCCGCTCAGGGCGTCGTCGTCGGCTGCATGAGCCCGTGTACGGCCAGGAAGTCGGCGGAGATCCTCAGCGATTCCGGCGTGTCGAAATCGGCCGATTCCTCATCGACGATGAGCCACTCGTCGAAGCCGATCCGCTGGAGCGCTTCGAGGGCTCCGGTCAGGTCAAGGGTCCCCCGGCCGACCGGGCAGAACTGCCCGGCTTCGCTCAGATCCTTCACGTGGACGTTCCACACGTGGTCCGCCAACCGGTCGATCGCCCGCGGAAGATCGTCGATCCCGCAGGCCGCGGCGTGGGCCGTATCGAACGTCAGCCCACAGACTCCTGAATCCACGGCTTGGCACATCGCCGCGATCGCGTCGAGGGAATCAAAGAGTGAATGGGTGTGGTTGTGGAAGGAAAACCCGATCCCGTGCTCCGCGTACTGTCGGCCGGTTCGGGTGAGGGCCTGGGCTACGGCGCCTACGGTGAACCCGGCCTCCCGCCTCGGCCCGCAGCAGTAGCAGACATGCTCGCCGCCGATATCGCGCGCGAAACGCAGGACGCGATCTGTGATGTCCGGCCACGCGTCGAAATCCGTGCCCGGGTGGAACACGACCCCGGCTCGCCCGAGGTCGGCGGCTCTCGCATCGAAGGCGCTGAGCTTCTGCACGTCGAAGCCCCACGCCTCGAGCTGCCGCGTCTTGAACTGAATCCCCGCGAACCCCGTTCGCCGCGCCGCGCGAACCAACTCCGCCGCCTGCGCCGGCCCCTGCGTGGATCTCGAAATCCCGGCCTTCATTCGATGACCTCCATCGGCGCGTGATCGCCTGACCCGACGGACCGCATCATCGCCTCGAACACAGCCAGCGTGTGCGTCGCCTGCTGAATGGTGGCCTCGTTCGCCCGCCCCGTCCGGATCGCCTCGACGAAGGCGGCGAGTTCGCCGGCGAAGCCCTGCTCGATGTCCGAGAACCCCCCGCCGGTGGTGAACGAAGGGCGGTGCAGCGCGAACGGCCGGCCGAACCGGGCGGCCTGCAGATTGATCGAGTTCTCGACGGTCACCTCGACGCCCCCGTCGCCGCAGAGGAATACCTGCTCGATGGCGTGGCCGGTGGCATTGGTGAAGAGCTGCTGCGAGGCCGCGCCGTTGGCGTGGCTCAGGTTGACGGTCAGAGCGTACCGCTCCCCGGGCCGGGCGAACGCCTGCACGGCGGTGACCGGGCCGAACAGGAACGTGGCGAGGTCCAGTGTATGGCATGTCCAGTCCAGCAGTTGCGCGCGGAAGCGATCCGCGGGGACCGGAGGGCCGCCGCAGGTGCGGACGACGGACATCGCGGCCGGCCTGCCAAACCCCCCGCTGTCGATAACCTCCTTGGCCTTTCGGTACGCCGGGGCGAAGCGTTTTTTGTAGCCCACCATGCAGACCTTGCCCGATCGCTCCTGGGCGCGGACGACGGCCTGCGATTCGGCGAGGCCGGGGGCGTTGGGTTTCTCGGTGTAGACGTGCAGTCCGCGGTCAAGCAGTTCGACGGCCAGCCTGGCGTGCATCTCCGGATTGATGCAGACGATGACACCGTCCGGCCGCTGCTCGTCGAGCATCCGCGGGTAGTCCGTGTACGAACGGTCGATGCCGTGCCGCGAGGCCACTCCTGCCGCCAATTGACCGTCCAGATCGCAGTTCGCGACGACGGCCGCGCCCTCGAGGCGATACAAACTCGGGTAGATGTTCCGGCGAGCGTGCCCGCCCGCACCGATGATGCACAGCCGCACATCAGGCGTCGCCATCATGGCTCCTGTTCGATCACGATCTTCAGGAGTTGGCCCTCGGCGAGCGTGGTGGCCGGGAACGTCAGAACCAGACGGCTGTCCTGAATGCGTGCCTTGACGGCAACGGGTTTGCCAGCGACCGTCGCGGCGATTCCGTCGGTTCCCGTCCCCTTCGGCACGTCCAGCGCGAGGGTCCGAATCGGCAGCTCGCCGCACCGCACTTCGATTTTGTTCTCTTGTCGTCCATCCCTGCGGATTTGACGGAACAGCCCCCAGCCCTCGGCCGCCGTGAAAGCCGCCGCGAAATCCTCCGGCGAGAGCCGCGGCGCGAAGCCGATGTAGTGCGCCGGCCCGTCGTGCTCGTAGCCGAGCAGGGCGTGGTAGACCCCCCAGCTCGCCAGGGCCCGCGCGTAGTGGTCGCCGCACTCGACCTCGTTGAACGGGTTCCGCTTCGCCGGGTCGTAGCGGTCGTGGATGCCGCGGCAGATCGCCAGGCCTTCCTCCACCATGCCTTCCCAGATCATCCCGCCGGCGACCTGGTATTCGATACCGGTCCAGACCTCGTTCTGGTAATTGACGCCTCGCTTGATGTAATCCGAGACGGGCCAGGTGCACGTGAACAGCCCGGCGTCGTTGTCCTCGGCGTACACGCGCCCTTTGCCGTGGGTCCGCTGGTAGGGGCCCACGCTCGGGGCCCAGTTGTATGTCCAGATCGACCGATAGGTCTTCGCCACCGCGTCGGGGGGATAGAGGTGCCCGAGGCCCAGCAAGTGAGCCCAGCTCTGCCCGAAAAGCTGATCGGACAGGCATCCCTTGCCGTACTGCGTCTTGTTGTCTTTCTGCAGCTCTGCACGCTGGATGAAGTACCGCCCGTCCCAGAGGCGCTCCATCGTCAGGCGGCGTCCGCTCTCGTGGATACGGGCGCAGCGTTGGGCGAATTCCTCCTCGCCCATCCGCTCGGCCATCTCCTCGCCCGCGCGCAGCGCCGCGAGGTACAGCGAGCCGACGAAGGTGTTCGGGCCGTAGAACCGCATGTCGTAGGTGTTGTGCTGGTCGTCTTCGATCAGGCCGTCTTCGTTGCCGTCTCGCCCGATCGAGTACTCCAGGGCCTTCTTGATTCTCGGCCAGTTGCGTTTCAGGAACGTGTCGTCGGCCGACATGCGATGCTCGCGGTAGGCTTTGAGCGCCGCCCCGCACTGCCCGTCCGCGGCGTATCCCGAGCACTCGGCGCGGTAGCCGACAAGCCCGGTCTCCTTGTGGAACCCCGCGCCGAAATCCTGCATCTCGCGAACGCTTCGGGCCAGTTCCGGAAACAGGAAGGCGTGCGCGTGGGCGTAGTTGTACACGTGCGTGCAGGTTCCGCGACAGCAGCCGGCGCCCTCCCAGCCCCATAGCCTACGGTTGCCCCGCCACTGCACTGTGTTGGTCGCCAGATTGGATACCGGCGCGTGCAGACGAAACAGCAACCATCGCGGCAGCGTGCTGTCTTCGTAAAACGTCTTATGCCACAGGCGTGTCTTGCCGGCCAGGCGGTCGCGGCGGTCGAGGATGTGCGCGGCGACTTCGGGGGCGCTCCCAAAGCGATTGGCGTACTCACGGCCGTGCGGATGGTTCGGGAAGTACCAGGAGAGCACCACGCTGAAGGTGTGTTTCTCGCCCGGGGCCAGCTTCGCGCCTTCGGTCGCGAGGGCGCCGCAGCGGCGCTGTTCGGCCGGGTAGGCCACGTCCGGCTCGGCGTGGAGGTTCTCCGGCAGGCCTTTGGCTGCCCTCAAGAGCGCTTCGGCGTCTCCGGCGCGGCCGGCCAGGGCCAGCGCCATGGTGCCGGCGCTTCGCAGCCCGCCGAGATCGCAGAACACGATGTGATCGACGCAGATCTCCGCCTTCTGGTGCCCCTTCGCGCGCTTCCTGCAGGCGTCCACGATCTGGAGTCGCGCGGTCTTCCCGGCGAACTCGGAGACGTCCCAGAAATACCAGCCCAGCGACTCGTGGAGCATGATGGCCCACCGATCGTTCGGGCTGCCGGTGGCCGTGCGGACGACGTCGCCATCGATCAGCAGGTTCATGCACGTCTCGCCGGGCACGTCTCCCTTACCGATGTAGAAGGTGATGTAGTCGCGTTCGATGGTGAACTCGGGCGAGGTCAGGCTGCCGGTTGCACTTCCACTCATGCTCTTCTTGCGGTCCAGCAGGCCGTCCTCGTCGTGCACCACGAGGTAGGAATTCGCCAGCCCTTTTCCGATCCAGCCATTGAGCCGGCGCTGCCACAGGACGGCTCCACACGTCGGGCCCTCGCTGAAGGCGTTGCCCTCGACTTCCCACTCGCCAAAGTCCTCGCCCTCGAAGTCCTCGTACAGGATGGCCGGGCGGTCCGGGTGCGGCTTCGTCCGCTCGATACTGTGGACGAGCATGGTTCTCTCGTTCTCGGCGACAACCCGGCTACGACGCCGGGCCTGCAAGGGGGCCTCCGGATTGCGGCATTGCGAGGTGTGCTGCCCGCGCCAGCCGACATCGCCGAGGTTGATGACCTCGTTGCGGCAGACGGCATTCTCGAGCCAGCCGAGCACACTTGCGGTGACCGGCTCGGCGGAGGTGTTGACCACGGTGATGTCAAAGCACGTCGCCGGCAGGGCCGAATCATGCGCACGGCCCGGGATGAAGGGCGAGAACGCCTCCAGTTCGACGCGCACCGGGCAGTCCTGGTCGGCGTAGCGGACCAGGCCGATCGGGTACTCGCCCGCGAACTCGCAGGAGCCGAACCCTTCGCGACTCAGCCGGCGGACCTGCGTCTCGCCGCCTGCCTCGACGGCGACGGCGAAGCCCGACGCGACCGGCGATTCGGGGCGCTCCATCTCGTAGGACTGGTCGCCGTAGCCCGTGAAGATGTACGTGTTGAAGATTCGCCACTTCGCAAGCGTCCCGTCGCTGAGGAGGTAAAGCTGCCCCGCCCCGATGCCGCCGACGGGCATGCCGAGCGCTTCGGCCTCCCTCGCGCTCCACACCTGCCGCTGCCGGCCTTCGTAGAGCCCCTGGATCCAGTCGGCAGACAGGCCTTTGTCGGCCGGGATGTTGTGTGTCGGTGGTTTCTCCTCCTTCGGCTTGTCCGCCGCGACCGACGACACCAAGCCTACGGCGAGGAGCGCGCACGAGGCAACCACGGCGAAGAGCCGGCCGTACGTCACTTGCTGATACATGGCCCTTCCTGTTCCCTGTTGTGCGGCGGGCCGAATTCGCTCCGCCCGGTGGTCGATTCCACTCCGGACGCCCCAACCAGGTTGGCCTGCCTGTTGTGTCTTGTGGGCCCTGCGCCCGTCGCGTTACTCGGTCTTTCTGCCGGCCCATACCTTGACGTAGTCCACGTACAGGTGCCGCGGGAGCGACGGATCGAGGAAGCGCGCCCGCTCGGCCGGGTCCTTCGAGTAGTTCCCGCCCCAGCCGCCGACCTGCGCCGACAGCAGGATCCACGCCGGTACGGAGCCGACGCGTTCATTGGCGTACGTCCATGTTTTGGTGCCGTTGACGTAGAACTCCAGCTTGCCCTCTTCCCAGTAGAGCCCGCACGTCGTCCAGTTCCTCGCGTCAAGCCCCCCGAGTTCCTCCACGAGGTGGCCGTCGCGCTTGTGGTCCTTTCCGTAACCGTCCCAGTGCACGGCGTGTGATGTCCTATGCGGCCCCCACAAGCCCAGGTGCTCGAAGATGTCGATCTCCATCCCGCCGCCCTTCGTCGAGCAGAGGTAGCTGTAGAAGTCCGCGATGTCGAGCGTGGCGGCGTCTCCGTAGTTGCCGTCCGGTTTGGCGGCATACACCGTCGCGTCCTCGGTGGCCGGGACCTTCTTGCCGTCGATCGACAAATACGGCCGGTCGGCCTCTTCCGCCTCCGAACTGAAGAACGAGACCTCCCACTTCTGCTGGAGGATCTCCGCCAGCACGAACGTCGCCTTGCGGTCGCCGGCCAACTCGCGGTTGACGAACCCGGTCACATCGACTTCCGCCCACTCGCCGGCGGCCGGGGCGGGGTGGACGTGATCCAGGAACGCCGCGTCGAACTTCGGCTTGTTCTTCCAGGTCAGCGTCTTCTCGCTCCACGAATCGTCGAGGCCGCGATAGACATCGAACCAGTGCCTGTCTTCGGGAGCGGCCTTGACCTTGACGTGCAGCGTGGCCTTCTTTGCGTTCCTGGGCGCGTCGGCGAGGTCGAACTTGACGTAGGCCCACCGGACCTCGTTGACCTTGTCGGTGGGGCGGTTCGCCGGGAACAGCCACCAGGCGGGCCAGCAGCCCCGCTGTACGTCGTACTTCAGCCGGCATTCCCAGTACCCGTACTTCTGATGGAACCGCTTGTAGGTGGTGACTTCGCTCGTGCCGTAGCTGCACGTCTTCGCCGCGCCGTACGCGAACGGTTCGTCCTTCTTGTCCCACGTCAGCCACAGGACGCCGCGGTCCACGGCCATGTTGTCCTGATGGGGCTGGGCGGCGCCGTTGATCCTGCCCCAGTGTTGGGCGACCTTCCACTTGGTGCTGTCGAGGATCTCGCCGTCGAAGTTGTCCTCGAAGGTCGCCGTCCACTTGCCCGGCAGGGCCGGCATGTCCGGCGCCTTCTTCAGCGTGCCCAAACGAACCGACTCGTGTGGAACCGGGGGCTGGGCCTTGCGCCAGTCGCCCCCGGGGGCGCCGTCGGGCTCCCCCGCAGCGCTCCAGCGGGGCGACACGGCCAGGAGCAACAGGCATAGCACGGCCTGCAGGGATGACCTCGCGTGGCGGTCTGTCATCGGTGCGTAAGCTCCTGTGGCCCCAGCGATGCGCGGCGCTACTCGGCCTTCTTGCCCGACCATACCTTGACGTAGTCCACGTACAGGTGCCGCGGCAGCGAGGGATCGAAGAAGCGCGCCCGCTCGGCCGGGTCCTTGGAGTAGTTCCCGCCCCAGCCGCCCACCTGGGCCGACAGCAGCATCCATTCCGGCACGGAGGGAACGCGCGGGTCCTCGTGGGTCCACGTCTTCTTGCCGTTGACGTAGAACTCCAGCTTGTCCTCTTCCCAGTAGAGCCCGAATGTCGTCCAGTTCGTCAGATCCAGCCCCTCGATATCGTCCAGGTTCTGCCCGGCGCGCTTGTGCTCGTCGCCGTAGCCGTCCCAGTGAAGGGCGCTATGGGTGACGCCCGGGCCCCAGATGCCCAGGTGCTCGAAGATGTCGATCTCCATCCCGCCGCCCTTCGTCGAGCAGAGGTAGCTGTAGAAGTCCGCGATGTCGAGCGTGGCGGCGTCTCCGTAGTTGCCGTCCGGTTTGGCGGCATACACCGTCGCGTCCTCGGTGGCCGGGACCTTCTTGCCGTCGATCGACAAATACGGCCGGTCGGCCTCTTCCGCCTCCGAACTGAAGAACGAGACCTCCCACTTCTGCTGGAGGATCTCCGCCAGCACGAACGTCGCCTTGCGGTCGCCGGCCAACTCGCGGTTGACGAACCCGGTCACATCGACTTCCGCCCACTCGCCGGCGGCCGGGGCGGGGTGGACGTGATCCAGGAACGCCGCGTCGAACTTCGGCTTGTTCTTCCAGGTCAGCGTCTTCTCGCTCCACGAATCGTCGAGGCCGCGATAGACATCGAACCAGTGCCTGTCTTCGGGAGCGGCCTTGACCTTGACGTGCAGCGTGGCCTTCTTTGCGTTCCTGGGCGCGTCGGCGAGGTCGAACTTGACGTAGGCCCACCGGACCTCGTTGACCTTGTCGGTGGGGCGGTTCGCCGGGAACAGCCACCAGGCGGGCCAGCAGCCCCGCTGTACGTCGTACTTCAGCCGGCATTCCCAGTACCCGTACTTCTGATGGAACCGCTTGTAGGTGGTGACTTCGCTCGTGCCGTAGCTGCACGTCTTCGCCGCGCCGTACGCGAACGGTTCGTCCTTCTTGTCCCACGTCAGCCACAGGACGCCGCGGTCCACGGCCATGTTGTCCTGATGGGGCTGGGCGGCGCCGTTGATCCTGCCCCAGTGTTGGGCGACCTTCCACTTGGTGCTGTCGAGGATCTCGCCGTCGAAGTTGTCCTCGAAGGTCGCCGTCCACTTGCCCGGCAGGGCCGGCATGTCCGGCGCCTTCTTCAGCGTGCCCAGGTCGGCCGACTCCTTGGGGACCGGCGGCTGCGCCGCCCGGTAATCGGTGCGTTTGCCGCCAGCTTCCTGTGCGGAGCCCTCGGCCACGGCTTCGACCTTCAGGATCTCGAACTTGGTCTCGGACTTCGGGTGCTGTAGGTACAAGAGGACCCTGACTACCTTGGACGGGTCCAACGCGAACGCCGGGCCGTTGTACGAGTACCCGAAGCGAATCTTGACCTCGCCGGTCTTTCCGGCGTCAATCCGGCCCGCGCCGAGGCTCCACGGGTTCTTGCGCCAATCCCCTTCGTTGTCCACCCGCATGTGCAGCCGGACGCGGCCGTCGCTGAGATTGCGGACCGTCGCAACAGCGTGCGTGTAGCCGGACAGGTCCCACGCGCCTTCCGCGGGCGCCAGCTTGACGCCCGGATAGCCTTTCACGCCGGGACACGTCACGCGCAGGGCCTTCCCGCCGCCTTCGCCCGTGACGATCTCGGCCGTGGCGCCGCGGTCCATCTGCTGCTTGAAGGCGTCGGCCTTGGCCGGGTCGATGAATGTCTTGGGCTCGGTGGCGAGCTTGACCGGCTCGGCCGTGGCCTGCGCCGCCGGGCGGGCGGGCTCGCCCCCGGCTGTGATCTCGTGGACATGGAAAACGCACTCTTGTTTCGGGTGCTGCAGGAACACGAGGATGCGGACGACCTTGGACGGGTCGAGCGCGAAGGTCTCGCTGTTGTAGGAGTACCCGAAGCGCACCTGGATCTCTTTGGTCTCGCCCGGCGGGATGACGCCCGCGTTGATGCTCCACGGGCTGTTCCGCCAGTTGCCCGCATTGTCCACCCGCACGTGTATGCGGATCTTGCCGGCGCCCGCATTGCGCACCCGCGCCACCAGGTACGAGCCGGAGGATAAATCCCACGCACCCTTGGCCGGCCGCAGCGTCACGCCGGGGTAGCCCTGGATGGCGGGACAGGTCACCTTGAGGGACTTCCTGCCATCTTCGGCCGCGACGAGTTCGGCGGTGGCTTCACGAACCAGCGCCTGCTTGTAGGTCTCGGGTTTGGACAGATCGATCACCTGCTTGGCTTCCTCGGCGGCCGCGGGAACGGAAGCTCCGGCGGCAAGGAGGATCAAGGCCGCAAGGCCGAGGTGTTTCGCGTGTCTTTCCACAGCTTGTCTCCTCTGGGGTCCCGTGCGATTGCTCTGCGGGGGTCCCCGCGGCGTACGGGTCCGCACGCGCGACTCCCGCCCGTTCGTCTATCTAAGGCATCAGCGAGTACACTAGGTTGTTCCCTCGGTGCTCATCGTCACCCACGTCCACCAGACTGTTCATGTCGTGCCAGGCGACCGAGCCGTCGTACAGCGTGATGTTCGCCCCAAGGATGTCGTCGGCGCTGTCCACATACAAGCGGGGGTTGGAGGGGTTCTCGTCCAGCGGAGGGTCATACCAGCCGCTGACGACGTGGTTGCCCGCCCAGGCCCCGTTCCAGTTGAGGCGATCGGACGCGCGGTCCTGCATCAGCGGCAGGCCCGGCGGGGCGGCCGCCATCCGCTGGGGCAGTTGTGTGCCCAGGCCGAAGTCCGGGCTGCCGGCGGCGCCATGGTCCACGTCGCCGCCGAAGTACAGGAAGGGCCCGTAGCAGATGCTCCGCGTGTTGCCGGGATCGTCGATGGGCGGAACGTCAAGGCACGGGCACATCCAGGTTCGGAACACGTTCTCCAGGTACGGTTCGAGTCGCTCGCGCAGGTCATAGTCCATCGGGTTCCCCGGCCAGCCGCGCACGACGTACCGGTTGCTGCCCAGCGGCTGCGTGTAGAAGTCCGAGCCGTCGGGGTTCTCGCCGATGGCCGCCGGAAGCACGCCCTGGTTGGCGGAGGCGTAGCCGATCAGCGCCCGGGCGCAGGCATACTGATTGCTCGCGCAGAGGGCCCGCTTGGCCAGCTCCTTCGCCGTCTTGAACGTCGGCGACAGAATGCTGAGCAGCAGGGCGATGATCGCGATCACCACAAGCAGTTCGACCAGCGTAAACGCGCCACGTGTCTTGCGGTGCATTGGTCTTCAGCCTCGCTATGGAAGTACCGAATAGACGAAGTTATTCGCATGCCATTCGTCGTCGCCGACGTCCACCAGACTGCCCATGTCGTGCCATGAGACGGAACCGTCGTACAGCGTGATATTCGCCCCAAGGATGTCGTCGGCGCTGTCCACATACAGGCGGGGGTTGGAGGGGTTCTCGTCCAGCGGAGGGTCGTACCAGCCGCTGACGACGTGGTTGCCCGCCCAGGCCCCGTTCCAGTTCCGGCGATCGGACGCACGGTCCTGCATCAATGGCAGGCTCGGCGGCGCGCCGTCCAGGCGCTGCGGAATCTGGGTCCCCAGACCGAAGTCCGGGCTGCCGGCGGCGCCATGGTCCACGTCGCCGCCGAAGTACAGGTACGGCCCGTAGCAGATGCCGCGCGTGTTGCCCGGGTCGTCGATGGGGGGAACGTCGAGGCTGGGGCACATCCACATCCGGAACGCGTTGCCGAGATAGGGCAGGAGACGCTCGCGGAGATCGTAATCCATGCGGTCGCCCCAGCCGCGCACGACGAATCGGTTGCTCGACAGCGGCTGCGTGTAGAAGTCCGAGCCATCGGGGTTTTCGCCGATCGCGGCCGGCAGGACGCCCCGATTCTCGGTAGCGTACAGCATGAGCGTTCGACCGCACCCGTGCAGGTTCGTCGCGCAGATCACTCGTCTTGCCATCTCTTTCGCCTGCTTCAGTGACGGCATCAGGATCGTCACCAGCAGCGCGATGATCGCCACGACGACCAATAGCTCGATCAGCGTAAAGGCGGCGCGGAGTCGCCCCCGCGCGTTTTTCCCCGCGGCCGGCGGACTGGAATCATATCGCTTCACTTCCCCTCCAGAATCTCGATGATCTGCGTGAAGATCGGCCAGGACGACGGCGTGTTCAGGTCGGTCGCGACCATCATCTCCCAGGCCAGTTCATCGGCGACCCACTCGCCGCTGCTGTCGGCCCGCACCAGGTTCCACCCCTCCGCCAGGTCCTTGTGCGACTGCCGCCCCAGGCTGTGGATGTAATCCACCGAAAGCAGCGCCCCGGCGGGGATCATGTCGTACTTCGGGTATTTCATCGACCGGTCGGGATTGGCGTGCGGCATGTACTGAAACGCGATCCAGATGTTCGGCACGTCGGCGTTGTCCCCGAGGCTTCGCAGCGTCTCGAAGTACGGCTTGTTCCGCGACCACAGCACGTTCCTGTATTCCTGGGCGGCGCAGTACAGAACCCTCGGGTCCTCGATGTACCCCGCGAGCCACAAGTGCCCGGTGTTCTTGAAGCGCCCGACCCCGGCCTCCTTGAGCTTGACGATGTTGCTCGGCCCGGAGAACGGAGGGTCCACGACCCCCGGCTCGCGAGGGGTCGGCATGCCGTCGTTGTTGTCCATCGCGTACATCGCGGTGATCGTCGGCAACTGCCGCTGGTTGGTCAGGCACATGACCTGGCGGGCGATCGACTTGACCCGCTGCAGCGAGGGCATCAGGATCGTCACCAGTAGCGCGATGATCGCGACCACCACCAGCAGTTCGATTAGGGTGAAACCATGTTTGCTTCGCGATCTCATCTCTCTACCCAGACGGTCAGTTCCGCCGGTCCCGCCACATTCGCACAACCACTTGCTCTGACACCACCAACTCAGCGTGACCGTCTGAGAAGGTGCAGCTCGTATTCCCCACGTGCCGGTGCCGCGCGACCCGTCGGCCCATCGAAACCGTCTCGTTGTCGGAATTCGGCAGGTGCGAAGCGCACCAGACGTCCTGGAGCCCGATGTCCCCCGGGCTGTCCGGGCTTCTGACGATCGGCCGCCAAGGGCCGTCCTCACTGTCCGCGATATAGACCGTCTCGCTTGGGCGATCGAACACACTCAGCTTCGTGGGCACCATCACCTGGTGGCCGGTCTCATCGTCCGGGCCGTAAAAGCCCCACGCGTTGATCACGTAGCAGATCGCCTGGTCGGGATCGGGATAGGCCGGGCAGCGGTAGATCCGGGCCCGTTCGTACTTATCTGTGCCGAAGTCGCACCCCACGTACGGCATGAGCAGCTCGAACCAGTACCACTGATCCTCAGGCCCTTCGCCTCGCGGAACGTACTCGTCCTGCTCATGAGCATAGAGCATGACGGCCTGCCCGATGCCTCGCGCGTTAACCAAACAGACCGCCCCCCGCGCCAGTTCGCGGGCCCGCGCCAGGGAGGGCATGAGAATCGTCACCAGCAGCGCGATGATCGCAATCACCACGAGCAGTTCGATCAAGGTGAATCCGCGATGCTTCGGTCTGCCTCTCTGTCGTATCACCTGCGTACGTTTCCTCATGCTCGGCCGGCCAACACAGCGTGCCAGCGCGCGGCAGCACCGCATCATTCATCCAGATTCAACTGCCCTTCCCTGGCCATCCCCGCCGCGTCGATCGCCGAGATCGCGTGCCCATCGGCAAACTGGATGTTCGTCGTGTCCAGGTGCCGGTACATGTTGTGCCCTGTGGTCGAGCAGTCCCGATTCCTGTGGTCGATGGGGACGCCGTTGACGTCCGTGGTCGGGCTCTGCCAGAAAGACGAGGGCATGTTCAGCGCGTACGTGCACGTAAGCAGGCCGAATCGCCCCGGCGCCTCCAGGCGCTGCAGCGGGATGCGCCGGTCGATGGATTCGCCCGGGGGCGGCGGGCCGAAGTAGCTGGAGTTCATGCCGATACCGCTTCGCCAGGGCATGCCCTTGTACACGCGCTTGTGTTCCGGAACGCCCGGCGCCAGGCTCATTTCCTGGTACGTGACCTCGGTGCAGTAGATCACGTCCGACACCATCTCCGGCGGCGGCCAGTAGGCCGAATGCGTGCAGCCCTCGTTGCCGAAGTAGCGCCCCATCACATCACCGCTGTGCCATGGCAGCGCCGGATTGTAGTGGGTTCGCCCCAGCCAGGTGTACACGCCGAACCTCTCGCTCGGGCCGCTGAGCCTGCCGTCGTGGTCCTCGGCGTAGAAGACCATTCCCTTGAAGATGGTTTGCATGCGGGTCAGGCAGATCACGCGCTTGGCCAGGTCCTTGGCCTGCTGAAGCGACGGCGCAAGGATGCTCACCAACAGCGCGATGATTGCGATCACCACGAGCAACTCGATCAACGTGAATCCGCACCGCTTGTTTTCGTTCGCTCTTTGCACCACTTGCATCTGCTTCATTGCGGGGCGCGCCGAAAGAGGGGCGCTCGCGACAGCGGCGCATCATTATCATTCGTCCAGAATCAGTTGACCGCCTCGGGCCAACCCGGCCGCGTCCGTCGTGGACAGCACGTGCCCGTCGGCGAACACGATGTTCGTCGCGCCGTTGTGGCGGTACATGTTGTGGGCGCTGGTCGAACGGTCGCGGTCCCGCTCGTCGAGGGCCACGCCATCGAAGTCCGTCGTGGCGTACTGCCATCCGGCCGAGGGATGGACCGAGCCGATGGAACACGCCACCAGGCCGAAGCACATCGGCCGCTCCAGCTCCGACAGCGGAATGCACCGGCTCCGCGAGCCGTCCGGCAGGCTCGGCCCGAAGTAGCTGTTGTTCATCCCGAGGCCGCTTCGCCACGGCATCGACTTGTAGTTGCCCTTGAAGCTCTTCTCCTCGTCGGTCACCTCGGTGCAGTAGATCACGTCCGAGACCCATTCCGGCGGCGGCCAGATGGCGCTGCACGTGATGGCCTTGTTGCCGAAGTATCCGCCGATCAGCGGCTCCGAGTTCCACATCACCCACACGCCGTACCGCGTCTCGCCTCGCCAGGTGATGCCGTCCGGGGCGTCATAGCGCCGCGACACTTGACACAGCCGGCCGTCGTAGTCCTCGGCGTAGAACAGCATGCCCCGGTGGATCGTCTGCTGGCGGGTCATGCAGATCACGCTGCGCGCGATCGTCTTGGCCTGCTCCAGCGAGGGCATCAGGATCGTCACCAGCAGCGCGATGATCGCGATGACGACCAGCAGCTCGATCAATGTGAACCCACGGCGTTTGCGTTGCCTTGCGGCCGCGACTGTTCCCCGGCGGGGGTTGGCGAAGGGCGGTTGCATCAGCGGACGACCTGAGCGGTTCCTGACGTACATATCTTACCTGCCTTTCGAACCGGGCCGGCCCGTCGGGGCCGGTCTACCTCACGGCGATCATCACTCATCGCCGGCATCGGTTTCGGGGCGATCCGGGCGATCAGCCCCTCAGCTTGAACTCGGTGGTACCGGTGTACTTGCGATAGAGGCCCTTCGGCTCGGCGGCGTTGCCCGTGCCGAACGTCACATGCTTCCATTCCAGATGCATCTCCGGGTCCGCCATCTGGATCCCGCCGTCATGCAGGTCCCTGAAGACCACACCTTTGAGCTGAACGTCGCCGAGCAGGACCAGGTCGATTCTGTGCGGAATCTCCTGGGCGGCGGCCATCCAGTCCGCCTGTTTGATCGTGCGGCTGCGACTGACGATCTCCCGCCCGTGCCAGCCGACGACAAGCCGCGCCCGGGCCGGGTCGGCGCTATGCACGGCGAGTTGCCCTTCCTTCAGCACGACCAGCCCGCGGTGCTCGGGTTTGCCCGGGGGGAACCGTTTGTGGCCCGGGTCGGGGAACCTGGCTGCCTTGTCCTTGTAGCTCAGGCCGAGGAAGCAGTCCCGCGTCAGCGGGCGCTCGGGCGTGCCGGCCAGAATCGCCCCGGCCACCACCACGTCGTTCCCGTAGTGCTGGTTGCCTCGCTTGTGGAACCGGGCGCCGCTCATCAGGACCAGCCGGGCGTCGGGGTAGATGCCCTGGATCGACCGGTCGCCCGGACAGAACCGGCTGTCGGGCCCGATGATCGTCGTGCCGGAGTTCATGTTGAAATCGTCGCCCGTCTCGAAGTTCCCGAGGAACTCGACCGACGCCTCCGGGGGCTTGCGGACGTGCAGATGGAGCGAGAGGTACAGCGAAGCGGGGTTGTCGCTCCGAACGAACGTGTGCGTGGTGCCCTTGAGGAAGCGGAACCCGCGGATGGATCCGCCGCGCCGGATCCAGATGTTGCCGTACACGTCGAACCCGCCGGGCTCAAGTGCCATCTTCGCGTTTCGGCCGATCGTCAGATGCCGGACGGGCACGAGCACCCGCTCGCGGCTCGGCGATACGCGATACTCCTGGTCGGCGTCCGGGAACACGAGGTCCGTGTTCCCGTCGATCGGCTCGGTGGCCGGCTTGCCGTCTTCCAGCCAGTTTTCCGGGTCCGCAAACGCCCGGCTGCGGACCGTCTTGCCGGGGGTCGCCCAGACCAGCAACCGAGCCTTCGGCCATTCCTGCTCCACGAACGCGGCTTTTCTTTGCTCGGCGGACCAGAGCGCGCCGTTGTCGTAGTGCGGCTCGTGGGCGGCCGCCCCGGCGTAGTCGATCGGGTCGGCGGGGCGTGTCGCGGCGGCCTCATCACCGGAGGCCGCGACGGCCGCCAGGCCCGTCGCCAGCCCCCAGGCCAGCACGGCCAGTGCTGTTCGTTCAGACCACATCTCATCTCCGCCTGCGGAACTGGCCCCCTCAGAATCTTAGCGGGCGCCAGCGGGGCATGACCCGCGAAGAATCCGCTCTATTGGTCATATTAAGGCGTTAATATAAGGGACGGCCCACAGTGTGGCAAGCACATTTCTCCTCGAGGCGGAAGTTCGCGTCCTGATGCCCCCCATCCGAGGCGCCGCGCCGAGGGACACGGTCCCTCGGCCCGGCACCTTTGCTCTTGTCCACGCGGCCATTGGCCGCGTCTCAGTCGTAACGATCTCTGTCGCCGCAGCGATTCCTCTGGCTTCGCTTCCCGTTCGACCCGTTCGAGGGCCTCAGGGCAAGCAAGCTCAGGACCTGCGGCGCTTCAGCAGCAGGCCCGCGCCGCCGAGGCCCAGCAACACCATCGTCGCCGGCTCGGGAACCAGCCACAACTGCGTGTTGCTCTCGCGCACCTCCAGCGACCAGCTTCCCGCGTTGGGGCCGACGAGCGTGGGCAGCGCGCCGGAGATGGTGAAGCCGGTGGCTTCCTCGTTCACCTCTTCGACCACGTCGATGATCATGTACTCGCTGAGCGAAGGGGCGCTCAGGTGCTCGACGCTGATCTCGCCGCCGTTGAGGCTGACGTCGCCATAGACGACGATCAGGTCGGCCTCGTCGTCGTCGATCTCGACCTCGTACGTCGCGTCCGAGTTCAGGCTGATGCCAGTCGACGTAACGGGCAGGTAGACGGTATTGGCCTGGTCACCACGATGGTACAGGATCTCCGGCGTCCCGAAGTGCAGGATGCCGACGCTGTCGCCGACATCGATGGTGGTGTCGTCACCGGAGCCGTCGCCCAGCTCGACCGTCTGGTCGTCACCCGTCTCCACGATCAGGCCGCCGTGGCTGCCGCTGCTCTTGACTGTGCCGGCGTCGAAATCAACCGTGTCGGCCTCAAGCCGACCCATCAGTGCGTACTTCTCGACGCCCACGCCGTCGTTGTCGCCCTGCGTAGGCGAATCGTCGTACAGCCCTTCATCGTAGCCCAGGT
>Ga0272442_10001095_pt1 | contig 41777 bp, 25 predicted proteins | sample SSMForm2O_FD_200262 | JGI IMG/M metagenome (GOLD analysis project Ga0272442, IMG submission 200262) | Marine sediment archaeal communities from Little Sippewissett salt marsh, Falmouth, MA, United States - SSM-Form-2O | ecosystem: Environmental > Aquatic > Marine > Wetlands > Sediment ...
TCGCCCGAGAGAATTCCGAGTGAACTCAAGCCGCTCATCGCCACACCCGATTTCCCGGAAAAACTTGTCAACACCGTCGAAAATGCGGCAGCATGACCGCAAATCCAACCGGATTTTGCGGCAATAGCCTTTCGAATAACCGAAAGACGTGCAAGTGGCAACGCGCCACGATGTTCCCCTCCTGTCGACGTTCTCTGTGCCGGGCTCTGCCGGCATCCCCTTGGAAACGCTCAGATCATCCGTTGTGATCACCGTGATCCGACGTCCGACGTTCGCCAAAAGGCGCCCTTCCACGGCAACGGTGCTGATTCCGAGAAGCTTGCCCTCCCGCGTCGCGAGCATCTCCCCGGTCGCGAGATCGAGGCTGGCGAGACAGGACTTCTTCTCGTCGCCGGGACCATGGGCGAGCATACCGTAGACGCGGCCCCCGTAGATCGTGGGCGCTTCGTACTGGCCGGTCACCCGCCAGGGAATCGGACAGGCCCAGACCCGCTCGCAACCTTCGAGGGAAATCCGGTAGCAGCTTGGGCCGATTGACGTGGACAGGTCCCTGCGGTCCACGATCCAGCCCTGGACGACCACACTCGACCCCGAGACCGCAAGAGGCACAGCGCATCTCAGTTGCTTCCCTTCCTCCGAGAAGGACCAGAGAATCTTGCCGCTTCGCGGTTCGATCAGCATGATTCCCTTGGCGGGGCGACGCTTCCCGGCCCCGCGCGCCGTTCCTCCCACTCCCATCACGAAGTAGGCCTTCCCTTCATGCCGCCACACCACCGGTGCATGTCCGGTGGTGATGGAGGGCCCGGTCCAGAGCGATTCCCCCGTCTCGGCGTCGAAGGCATGCAGCCTGCCGTGGCCCATGACAACCACGCCATCGGCAATCTGTGGCGAGCCATACGGACGGACAGTGTCTTCAACCTTTCTCTCCCACAACGGCTCACCCGATTCAGCGTCGATACAGTAGAAGCCCCCCTTCGAGCCCGGCGCGTAGATTCGCCCCCCGGCATAGGCAACCGTCAGGTGCTGGTTACCTTCACCCTGGTCGAGCTGCCCTTTCTTGCTGAACACCTGGCGCCACAGAGTCTTGCCGGTCTTGGTGTCGAAGCAATGAATCACGTCGTCGGCGGTCAGGTCGGGAACCCGGGGAGGTCTGTTCTGTGCCGTGCGGTACTTCCAGTCTTCCTCCGTGAAGACATAGTTCGTTCGGCCGGGCGGACACGCGTAGGCGATGTACACCCGCCCCTCGGCCACAATCGGGGTGCCGAGACCCCCCATCCAGTAGCTGATGCCGCCTGTGGAAGAGTAGGAGCCGGGTATCGGATCTTCGCTGATCCACACCAGCTTCGCATCGGAAACATCCTCGATCAGCTCGATGCCTTCCTCGACGCCCGTCCCGTTTCCGTACGGCCCCCGCCAGCTCGGCCAGTGGGCAGGCTCTGCCTGGGGCTTCTCTTCCTCCGAATGGCAAACGGAACAGGCGACCAGGACGACCCCGGTTACGCGGACAAGACGACACAAGTTTGAGTGAAACGCCTTCAAGAGTGACATCTGCATCGTGTTCTCCCTTCTTCTCTATGCAGAACAGAGCGAACTCAGTACGAACATACATGCGGCGGCCCTGGAACACGAGATGTTGATCCTCCATGTGCTCCAACATGTTCTGGGCGACCACTTCCTGCTCGACGTCGCGCCCGGCTCTGATGACGGAAATCCGGCCGCTGCTCAGGGGCTGAAACAGGTAATCGCCGGCCACGATCTGACTTGGATAGTTGCCGCCGCCGTGTCCGTACTTGGCAAAGTCCTTTCGATAGACAGGTCCGCTGAGCACCTCGCCGGTTTCGGCGTCGATTTTCGCGAATCCACCGCCCCTGCCCGTCTGGTGAGAGTAGACAACGCCGCCATGGACAGCCGGCGCATTGTAGGAATGGCCGCCCGGCGTGATGAAGTTCTCTCTTTTTCGTTCGCTCGGCTCCTTCCTCACATGGTCCGGCGTATAGTGCCAATACTCATCCGCCACCTGCCAGAGCACCGTCGGTTTCTGATCCGGCGTCTCGGGCAAACACACGGCACTGACGCAGAAGTAGAACGTACTGCGATCCTCGGATACCGCCAGCGTGTGATGTCCTTTTCTGGGGATTGGGCTATTGAGGATATTCTCGCCATCCGACAACCGAAACACGCCGCCGCTGAGGCGCGCGAAATACCAGGACTCGCCGCCCTTTCCAACAAGCGCGCTGCTCGCACACGACGCGCCGGTCTTGTCTTTCGCCCAGATCAGTTCGCCGGTGCTCGCCTCGAAGAGCTGTGTCCACTCCCCCCACGACAGAAGAACCTTGCCGTCGACAAAGGTCGGCACCCCCGCGTGCTCGCCCCATGACCCCTTGTTCAGTTGTCCCGCTTCATTAACGACAACACGCCGCCAGAGCAGATTGCCTGCCAGGTCATAGCAGACCATCAAGCCGGGATGGAAGATGGCCAGCACGCGTTCGCCGTCACTCGCGGGGGTCGTGCCACAGAGGTACTTGCCCTTGCCGTCCCAGTTGCAGCCCGGGAAGGGCTCCTCGGGGTGCGCCTTCAACAGTGTCCCGGCCTCAGCCAGATACGCATCCCGATTCGCTTCGGCCTTCTTCTTCAGAGCCAGCAGAATCTCTATCCGGGCCCGGTGTACCGCGACATCGCCGGGGTTGTTCTTGGCCTCCCGTATCCGTTTCTCAAACCCACCGATTCGCCGAGTCAAGGGCCCACCCTTCTTCTTCTTGGCAGACGCGTCCTCCACGGGTTCGCTGTCCCTGAACGGCGCTGTGATAAGGCTCAGATCTCCTCGTCTTGCGGTGCGATCCATCAAGAAACCCAGCGTGATGATCCGATGCCTGTTGACCAACCAACGTTCCAGGGCAGCGGCTTTGTCATCCTTCGCCGTGGACTCCGGCGCATGGCGCTCGCGGCGCCACAGCTCCTTGCCCGTCATCTTGTCCACACAAACCAGGGCACACGGCTGAGCCAGCGTGAAGACACGATCGCCCACAAGGATCGGCGATGAAATCGCGGAGCCGGTTACCGGCGCATCCCATCGCCACCGGACATTCTTCGAAACCGACCAATGGATCGGCGGATCCGCGTCCGGGTACGAGCCGGTCCCTCCATTCCGGAAGTTGACGACCGGCTCGGCCGTGGCCGCGCGGCGTCCGAAGATGAAGAGGCCCACGAAGGCGACGCAGGACATCGAAGACCATCGAGCCACCATGGCGGCTCTCTTTCCAACAAGTGCTGTTCTATGACGTGCCATGCATCTTCATTTCCTTCCTTTCCGCAGGTCGTAGCAGTACAGACGCCCTTCGGCCGTCGTCTCGCCGCGGAAGAAGAGGAACCCGTTCACGTAGGCCAGTGACGTGCTTCCCGCGATCCCGCCCGGCGTGCGCTTGGCGCGCCACTGTGCGGTCAGTGTCTTGAAGTTCGCCGGATCGGCATCGAACATGGTGATCCCCCCCGAGAAAATGCGGCCCTCCGCCGCGACGGGACTGTAGCCGAAGCCGGACTGCTCCGGTATGGTCGCCACGATCTTGCCCGTGGCCAACTCGACACAGGCGAGAAACCGGCCCTGCTCGCCGGTGCCGGGCAGTCGGTCGATGTGACCGTAGGTGTGGCCCTTGTAGATCAACCCCGGCACGAACTGAGACCCATGGCGGTTGGGCATCGGCAGTTGCCAGAGCTTTTCATACTTCTCCGGGTTGATACGGAAGGCCGTCATGCCGTTCCGGTCCCTGGTTGCTCCTGCCGTCCGATGGCCGCCCTTGCCGCGGTAAGGCATGACGAGGATGTCCCCCGAGACCGCCTCCGCCGTGGAGCCGTCGGGATTGGGGATCTGCCAGCAGATCTTGCCCGTCTTGGCCTCCACGAGCGCCCCACAGCGGATGAAATAGCTTTTGCCTTTGTGCCGCCAGACGATCGGAGAGGCCGAACGGGCACTGCCGGCACGCGCGGCCCACAGCAACCGGCCGGTAGCCGCATCGTGTCCCCTCAGCGGGCCCTCTCTACCTCCCCGGTTGTACACGGCGACCACGCCGTCGGCGTAGGCCGGTGCGACATGCAGATGGCATGCTTGCGCCTGTTCCCAGAGCACGCTGCCGGTGGCCGCGTCGAGGCCATACAGGTTCCCTGCCACGCCCGGCGCGAAGACCTTGCCGTCGCCGTAGCACATGGTCATGTGGGCGCCGCCCTTGAAGCCAGGGATCATTCTCCCCTTGCCTTCGAATATTCTCTTCCACACCGTCTTGCCGGTCTTCATGTCGAAGCAATGAACGATGTCGTCGGCCGTCAGATCGGTCCGCCCCGTGGTCGGATTCCGCCCTTTTGAAAGGTGATCCCGGTCCTCCTTTGTATACCTGTGGTGGTCCCGTCCGGGCGGACGCCAATACCCCAGGTAGACTCGCCCTTCCGCGACGATGGGACTGGCATACTCACCCGACCAATGGCCACTGCGCCATTCAGGGTTGGCGTGAGGGACGTAGTCCTCGCTTTCCCAGACCAACTCCGCGTCGGCGAGATCGTCGACCAACTCGAGGCCCGTCTCGATGGCTGTACCGTTGGCATGGGGTCCGCGCCAGCAGGCCCACGGGGTCTTCTCGGCACCGAAACCGCGCTTGGGCAGTTCGGCCTCGTTAAGGACACGGCCGTTCGCCTCCCCGCTTTTATCGTCTTGCACGTCGAACGCCGCTTCATGCGAGCCGGTGATCTTCCCGTCGCGGACGGTCGCGGAGATATCGGTCACGGCGTGAAGCTCTTTGCCGTGCGGCGGGTAGTTCTTGCCCGGTAGGAACACGACCTTGACCCTGCCGGTGAGTCTGCCGCCGGAGAACGCCAGTGCCGACGCATCTGCCTTGTGCGTGCCGCCGCCTCCGTAGGCATCGGTGAACTTGCCGGCGGCGCGGGCCAGCCGCAGCTCCAGCCGCGAGTCGTTGCCCAGCCCACCGGCCAGGTCCAGCACCCACAGAGCATCCTCGGCGTCCACGTGTTCGGCCACGGGCACGGCCGTGCCAGTCACGGCGCCTTCGCCGGTCTCCTTGCCTTCGTGCCGCATCTTCACACGGCCGACGAGCACATTGGCGCGCACGCCGGCGTCGACGGCAAAGGCATACTCCCCGTGCGACGAGCCGCCGTTGGTGATGGTGCCGGTAATCGTGCCGGCCAGGTGTTTGCCGTCGCGCGTGAGCTCCGCCTCGTCGACTCGCCCGCTGAAACCCCATTTCCCGGTCAGGCCGTTCAGGCTGACGAAGCGTCCGTCCGTCGCTTTGCCGCCGGCCAAGGTGAATTCCATACGCGGCCTGCGCAAGACAACGCCGGTGTACTGGCTGGGCAGATACACAGAGATGCGCGTCGGACTCCCGGGATCGTAGTGCTGCTGGATCTGTCCGGCCACGTCACCCTCGAACTCAGGCCGGATGCCCAGCACTCCGGAGACAACGTCGAACGTACCGGCCAGCTTGCCGCCGGTCTCGGCGGCGTCGATGCGAAGCGCATAGGTGGCTCCCCCGTGTACCAGGACTGCGCGCCCGCGCAGTCGCCCGCGTGCGATCCGGAAGTCCGGTTTCCGGACCTCGCAGAACTGCCCTTTGATCGTCGCCCACCCACCGGTGCTGCGATCATCGCGAACGTGCAGATGCAGGACGGCGTCGTCGCCGCTGGTTGCCATGCCCGAGAGGGTCATCTCAATCCGGCGATACGCCTCCTCTCCCAACAGCACTGTCGTGGCCGCGATCAGGGCCGTCGCCATTGCCGCCACCATTCGCCCGCTCATTTACTCCTTCCTCAAGTCCACACAGATCATGTGCGACTGGTAAGTGTTCTCGCCGGACATCTTCTTGGCCTTGCTCGGGCCTTCTTCGGTCCGTGCATAGAGAAAGCCGCCAGCATAACCGAAGGACGTACAGGTGCCGATGCGAAAACCGCGCGGATCCACTCCGTCCGGGGTTGGTCGCCCTACGGAACCTCGCATCGTGTCCGTAACGAGCATGTTGATGATCCGACCGCCGGCAGGGACGTTCGCCAGAATGCGGCCGTCCACAGCGACCGGGCTGATCCCGAGAAACGAGCCCATGGTTCTGGCCAGTAGCTCGCCCGTCTCCAGATCGTGACTCACCACACACTTCTTGTTCTCTTCGGGGTCGCGCGCGGCGACGTACACCCGGCCGCGATATATTGTGGGCGGCACCAGCCAGAAGTTCGGTGTCGGACACGACCAGACGCGTTCGCATCCCTCCGGCGAGATTCGGTAGCACGTCAGTCCCATCCGCAGCTTGGCTTTCTTGCCGCCCGGGCCACACCAACCTTGGACAACCACCTTGGACCCCGATACAGCAACAGGAACGGAACTCTGAAGCGTCTCCATGCCTTCTTCTTTGTACTTCCAGAGCGCCCTGCCGTTGCGCGGCTCGATCAAGTGGAGACCGCCCAGACTCGTGCCCAGCACGAAATAGGCTTTTCCCTCATGCCGCCATACGGCAGGCGCACTGCCGTTCTTCAACCCGCCGGGGCCCTCCCACAGCACCTCGCCCGTGGCGGCGTCGAAACCGTGGAGTACCTTGTGCCCGAACGCCACGATGCCATCGGCAATATGCGCCGAGCCATAGGGCATTGCCTTGATGTGCTCTTGCTTGGCCTCCCAGATCAGCCGGCCCGTTTCGGCGTCAACGCAGTACAAGGCCCCCGCCGAGCCAGGCATGTAGAGCCGTCCGTCCGCGTAACAGCCCGTCAGGTTCTGATTGCCTTCGCCCTGGTCCAGCAGCCCTTTGCCGCCGAATACCGTGCGCCAGAGTGTCTTCCCCGTTTTGGTGTCGAAACAGTGAACCACGTCATCGGCAGTGAGGTCGGGGACCCTGGGAGGCCTGTTGGCTCTCGTGCGGTGCTTCCAGTCCTCTGCCGTGAACATGTAGTTCGTACGACCCGGCGGACATGAATAGGCGATCGTCACCCGCCCCTCTGCCACGAGCGGGACACTGAACCCACCGATCCAGTATGAGCAGCCTCCGGTGGAAGCGTACGTGCCGGGGATCGGATCCTCGCTGACCCACACCAGCCTGGCCTTCGTGATGTCATCGACCAATGCCAGGCCCGTCTCCACGCCGGTCCCGTTCCCGTACGGCCCCCGCCAGCTCCGCCACGGGGCCGATTTCGAGTCAGGCATCTCTCCAGCCGAATGGCACACGGCACAGGCTACCAGGATGATTCCGGTTACCCGGGCAAGACGACACACGTTTGAGTGAAACGCCTTCAACAGTGACATCTGCATCGTGTTCTCCCTTCTTCCTGTTGACCCAGTGCTCACGTCATTCACCCCCAGACGTCGGCTTCAGCATCGCGCTGATTCTCGCCGGTCGCGAAGCCGGATTCCAATCATACGGCACGTTCGGATCGCCGATGCAGTACAGCGCCTCGGCCGTCTGGATGAACAGGCGGTTGCCGGAGGCTGCCGCGCCGCCGGTGCGATTGCCCATATGGAACGGCAAGGGCCGATTCTCTCCGCGGAAAGCCCAGCGCGGGAAATCGCTCAAGTAGGTATCCATGATCACACTGGGAAACGGGCCGACACCGCCGAGGATGTTCTTCTCGGACACCAGCTTCACCTTTGACGGATCGCCGATGTCATAGACGCGGAACCCGGAACAATCACAGGTGCGGCCGCCTTTGCCTTTGCAGACTTTGCGAATGCTCCCGTCCGGATTCCGCGCCTTGATCTCGTGCTCGATCTTGACGTCGACCTTGTCCCGGCTCACAGCGCGCAACCGGAAGACGCGCACCGGTCCGGTCGAATTGCGATGGGTCTCGTGACCGTAGTTGACGAAGGCCAGCGCACTGCCGTCTCCACTCGGATGCATCATCCCAACGCGGCCGCCGTGACCGCTGCCCGCGGACTCCTTGACGGGCTTCCCATGGCCCGTCGTCACCTGCAGCGTTCGTTCGATCTCCCCAACCACGGCGCCGTCTTCAACTCTCAGAATCGGGCCTGCGAGCGTCATCAGGACATCCAGAGACTCACCGTCCGGCAGGCGGAGCGAATACTGTTTGGGGGTGGTCCACGTTCTGTTGTTGCAGTCCGTAAATGTCCAACGGACCTCGCCGGTACGCTTATCCATGGCGGCCAGATGCCCGCCCTTGGCCATCCGTACCAGCAGCAGGTCGCCGCACAGGAGCGGGTTCTTCCAGCGGAACATACTGGGGCTGTTTCCGTGTGGGAAGCGATGCGTCCACACCCGTTTGCCGTTGAGATCGTAGCAACCGACCTGCATCTGGAAGAACGTGACGTAGACGTATTCGCCATCCGTGACCGGCGTATTGGGGGCCGAGCTGATGTAGCCGTTGTAGTGGACTTTGGTTGGAACTCGCCATTCCGAGGGGACTATCCGAAGAGTCTTGATCGCCTGCTCGATCCGCTTCGCATCCCCTTCGCGATAGGCCTCGAAGGCTTTTGCCAGGCGGTCCAGGGACACCAGGGTCTCGGCCGTGGCCACGCCGGTGGCCTCCGCCTTGACCTTCAGTTCCTTCGCACGGTCGATGGCTTTCGTGATGAGCGGGTCGGAGGAGGACCAACCGGTCACGATGCCGCGCATGTAGAAGCAGGTCATCGCGATATCCAGCAGTGTCTGCTTGCGTGCGGCTTCTTCGGGCGTCCCGGCCTCTTTCCCGCAGGTCATCGCGCCCAGGCGGTCCCGCCAGAGCTCCTTACCGGTGTGTGCATCGTGGCAGACCACCCAGTCCGGCTGGCAGCAGGTGATCACCCGGTCGCCGATCACGATCGGATGCGCGTCGGTGGTCCCGGGGAGGAGACTCCGCCACACGATGTTCTGCGCATCAGACCGGACACCTGTCTTCGGATCGGTCTCCGCCGGCGCCAGGACAATCGATTGCATCGGGGTCTTGGGATTTCTCTTCTTCCCCAAGGCCTGTCGCGAACCACTGTAGACTTCAACGGTGCCCGGCTTGAGTTCGCCTATGCGCCACGACGTCACCACCAGCGCGCCCGGATAACAGCCGTTACCGTCGGCCCGGTAGCCCAAGGGGCGCCCCTGTGACGGGTAGAAGTCCTTGTGCCCGTACCGCGGCTGACCGGTCGCCCCCCCGGCCACGGACTCGCCCGTGCACGGCGTGCAGAGGCAGGGCGACAACAGGCACACACCCGCCACCACGGTCGACCAACGCGTGAATCGTCCAGAACTCATTCTCGTCCAGTTCTCCCTTTCTCCCCTTCCGGAACCCATTTGGCCTGTCCCGGAGACACTGCGGCCCCGTTCAATGCGACAGCCTTTCAGGTGGGATCGGCGCGTCCTCGGCCGCGTCCGGCGGGCGCCATGTTAGATCAAGCGCGCTTTGGAACGGATCGAGCCGCTGGAACTGCAGCTTGAAACGATGCGGTCCCTTTGCGAGCGCAACCCAGCCTGTGACCGGGCCGGCGACCTTCAGCGGCGGCATGTGGCCGAACTTGATTCTGACGCCCGGTGTTTCTGCTATGATCCTCCGGTTTATGTGCAGGGCAGCCGCCCCGGCCGCGCTCAGGTTGAAGGCGTAGAGTCCGTCCGCCGGCGCCTCGATGTACCCGGTGTACTCACAGGTCATCCGGCCCTCGATCCCGAAGGTGGGCGGCTCCATCGTCCAACTCTTCCTGTTTATGGCCGCCGATTTGTCCGTCGTCGTGTCCTCGAGCTCGCCGATCGCGTCCACCTCCGCTGCCGTATCGATATCGTCGAGATCGAGCACAGGCACCCGCACTGCGGGCCTCACTTTGCGCGGCGACTTCGGTGGTTCCGGTGACTTCTTGGGTGGCGTTCCGGGCTTTATCGTCAGGCGGTCGGCCACAACGCCGTCTCGTATGAGCTTCAGCGCGCTCCGGTCCTTCGGAAGACCTCCTCCCTCGTGGGCATAGAACCGGGCGGCGAGGCCGGGAGTGCCGCCGGCTTTCTTCAGAGCTTTGCCGAGCGGATGGACAAAGACCTCCACCGTCTTCGTATCCTGCATGGCGTTCCCTTCGACGGTCAACGTATAGGTCGTCGTTTGCGCCGGCCGGACTTCGATCTGCCCCTCGGATTCCACCACGCCTACCTCGGGTTCGACGCGCACAGTCTCGGCTCGCAGCGCCTTCCAGGAGAGCCGCGTGCCGGAGCCCTGTGCCAGATGCGTTCTTACGGCCGCGAACATCTCGGCGATCGGCGCGCCACGGCGCCCCTTGGAGTACCGAAGGTCCACGCACACCAGATGCCCGAAATCCGTGCGTTTGAACCAACGCCCGTCGCTGTAGATCGGCTGCATGCAGTTGTTCTGCCAATACCCCATGTTGCCGAGGTACTGCCAGTAGGGAGGCTCGGACAACAAACGGAAGATCCCGCTGCCTTTCCCGATGATCAGCCCGTTCTTGTGCACGGCGGCGAGGACGGCCGCGCGCGGGGCATCCAGCCAGAACAGTTCCCCGGTTTTCATGTCCGTTGCATTGCATTTCTTCCCGCCTGAGGCCAACTCATTGAAAACGTAGCCCTTCACCCACCGGCTCTTCGGATAGCTGCTGGTCCCGAAGACATATCCGCCGCTGACGCATACATGCGTCAGCGAATGGATGCCGACCTCGGCGGGGTGCTCCCACAACTGCTCGTAGCCCTCCGGTGAAATACGGAAGGCGGTGAGCGGGGTTTTGTATCCCTTCTTCGCCTTCACAGGCCCCTTCACACGCCAGAACGTCACGTCGCCGTCAACGAACGGGAACAGCATCATGGGTTGCTTGTCTTCTCTGGGGAAGTCCCACAGCCGCTTGCCCGTCTTGACATCGTGCAGGCCGTGATGATCCAGGAAATAGGCCTTGCCCTCGTGATGCCACGGCGCCGCCTGGATCGAAAAAGACATCTCACCGCCGACGTCGGGTCCGATGTAGTCCTCCTCCTTTTGCGACCACAACGGCTTGCCCGTCGCGGCGTCGAAGCCTCCGAACCCGCCCGGCGTCAGGGCCAACAACACGCCGTCCATGCAGAGCAGCGTATGGTCCAGGCATTCATCGAATCGTACGACGCCGTCTTCCCAGATCGTCTTCCCGGTCATCGCGTCCAGGCAGTAGAGCTGCCCGACGGAGCCCTGGACGAAAAGCCGACCGTTATCGATGCAGGGAATCTGGTAGGGTCCGTCCTTCGAGAAGCCGAAGTGCCAGTTGCGCGCGCCCTCGAAATCGATCACCCGTTTCCAGATGGTCAGGCCGGTGGCCGCGTCCATGCACAAGACGACTTCCTGGGCTTCCCGGACCATCCACTGCTTCGCATTGCGCGCCCCGGCCTCCTTGGTTGGCTCCGAACCGCTGGTAATGCCGCCGACTTCCTTTCCGGAGTACGGCTTGTCCTGCGCTTTCCCAGGCTTCGGCTGCAGGTAGTAGAGATACAGACGACCCTTCCAGAGGATCGGTGGCGTGTAGCTGCCGCCGTGGTTGATGAAGTTGTCTCTCCAGGCAAGCGGCGTGGAGGCCTCGCTCACCCACGCCAACTGGGCATCCGCCAGCTCCTCGATCACCTTGCCGTCATACGGCGGATAACCGTCGACCTGAACCGAAGCGTTCAGGCTGGTGATGTCCTTGCCCGGGGCAATCGCGTGCCGTTGAGCCAGGTCAACGCCGCGGTGTACCGCCCCCGTGACCGTCCCCGTCTCCACGGTCTCCTTCGTGGCCCACCTCCCATCGCCGCCTTCAACGGGTCGGCCCTCGCCGCGGCCCAGGGACGCGGCGAGATGGCGGGTGTTCACCGTCCGCGTGAACGTGCCTTTGGCGACATCGCCTTCCAGCGTCACGTCAAGCTCGAGCGTACCGGTCACCCACTGCCCCCCACGCTCCGCGGACAGGAAAGTCAGTCCGATCGTCCCTTTCACCCCGTCGGCACTGCACGTCAGCCGGGAAAAATCCCGATGCCGCTCCTGGATGCAGAGCGCAACCAGATGCCGATTGTCCGGGCTGGGCCCACAGGAACTGGTCCCTCCCGCCAATCCCGCGGGACCTATGGGCGTAATATCGAGACGCGGTCGGCTGAACCAGAACTGGCGCGGTGTCTTCCCCGGCTCGTAACCCAGGTGCAGGATGCTCGGCAGCGTCAATACCTCGTACGACTTCTCGAATACGGCGGGCTTGTCGGAATCCAATCGCAGCTCCACGCGCCGGTACTTCTCAAGGGAAGCTGGATCACCCGCCGACCCGTTGCCGTGCTCGCCGCACCGGCGCGAAAAGGATGCCCGTTCGACGGCGCCCGCGGAGCATCCGAAGATGAGAAGTCCCACCAAACCGATGCGGAGCGTCAGAGACCATCCGACCGTCATCGTATTCCCTCCTTCACCTAATACTACGCCATTCACCTATGGCATCGCTACACGACTATGTCGCCATTCGATTGACTAATCCCGCCATACCCGCTACTGTCCTATGAAGGCCCACGAATTGACACGCTGCAATTGGCCCGCGGGCCTTTGAGGGAGGTGACGGGATGAGCAGGAAGAACCCGGCGGATCCCGGGCGTACGACCCATGTCGCGGTCCTGGCTCACATGGATCATGACCTCGGACGCCGCCTGATGATCGGCGTGTCGCGCTACGCCATGGAACAGGGTTGGTACGTGGAGTGGCTCAATCTGAAGGGCGCACCGGCCGACAGACTGGGCTCCGCGGAGATCGACGGCATTGTCGCCTATGTTGACAGCCGGAGCTTGCTCGAGTACCTCGTGCAAGCAAGCACCCCCGTCGTGATCGCCTACTGTTCGGAGCCAAACCTGCGGCTTCCCCATATTCTGCCTGACTACCGCCTCGCCGGCCGGCAGGTGGCCGAACACTTCCTGCAAATTGGACTGGAGCACTTCGCCATTGTCGTGAACAGGGGACGCATCGCCTACAGCGGCATGTGTCGTCAGGGGCTCCGCCTTGGCCTGCCGCTGAAGATGCGACCTCGAGAGATACACACCTTCAGCACGCACAATGAGGGGCTCGGCGAGTGGCTGTCCGCGCTGCCCAAGCCTTGCGGAATCATGACTGTATCGGATGGGATTGGAGTGGGGCTCATGGCGGAAGCACAGCGGCGGGGCATCGCCGTCGGGCGGGATATCGCCGTAGCATCCGTGGGCAACGACGCGGTGTGGTGCTGCGCGCGCGGCTTTGCTGCTCTGAGCAGCGTGGAGTTCCCGATCGAAGCCATCGGGTACGAAGCCGGCTCCATGCTGAACATGCGGATGAGAGGGAGGAAGGTGACGTCACGGCGGGTTGCCCCGACCGAGCTCGTTCCGAGGGCGTCGAGCGATATGCTGCACATCGCGGACCACCTCGCGGCCGACGTACTGGTGTATGTTCGGAAACACTTCTCCGAAGCGCTCGCGTTGAGCGATCTCGCCACGCTTTTCGGGGTATCGACGCGGTCGCTCGAACGTCGTTTCAAGGCAGCCGTCGGGCACTCACTGTGGACCGAGATCATGCGCTGCCGTCTGCAACATGCCGAACGGCTACTCTTGACAACCGACTGCCCCGTGAAGGTAGTTGCGCTGCAGTCCGGATTCAATGCAGTAGAGTTCTTCGTGCGCCGCTTCAAGAAGCGGACGGGCTGCACGCCGAGCCAGTTCCGGAAGCAGCAGTCGAAGCCCGCGTCTTAGCGGGGCCAGGGGACAGGCCAAGCTGCAGAAGCTCGTCTACCTTGCCATTCACCGTCTCAGACTCCTTTCAACCCTATACGTCCTCGATCACGGCGTTCTCGCCGTCGAAACGCACGCGTTGCTTGCCGACACGAACCACGCTGTCGAGACCCCGGCCCTTCTCGACGATAACCTCCGGGGCGGGTCCCTCCTGGAGCGTAAGCACCACGAAGAAGCTGTCACCTCCGATGGCCACGACCGGCACGGTAGAGGTAAGTATCACCTTTGCTTTCGGGCCGGAAACTCTCTTGCCTTCTTTCTTCGCTGCATATTGTACTTCGCCCGGCGTCTCTATCTTGACGCCGGCCGGCGTGATAAAGGTGGCGTGCAGAGTCGCGTCCCCCTGCTTCACGGTGAACGAATTGCCTTCCGCCGTCACGACGGCGGGGGGAGGCGGCGGACCTGGTGACTTCTTCGTCTTCCCGGGCACTCCCCGAGGCGCGTGCCACAGCCACTGGCCGTCCCCGGCGCCGGTGATCTTGTCCACGAGCACGATCAGTGCCGGTGCGCCACATTTGCCGCTGTAGTCCACGGCCATTGCCCGCATCCCGTTGATCCGGTACTCGCCCGGCGGACCGAGAGGCCAGACACCCCCGCGATCGGGCGCGTACTGCCCTTCGGGTCGGTAGATGGCGTCGAGGTTCATGGACACGCTACCCGACCCGTCGTCTTCCGCCTTCCACGAGGTCACCCGGCCGCCCCCCTTCTGGGAAAGGTAAACCGCGGGCAGGTAGACAACATTCTGGGCGTGCCGCTTGGTGGCTTCGCCGTCCTTGCCGGACAGGGTGGACGTCCAGTCGCGTCCCAGCCCATACAGGCACAGGGCTCCCGCGTTCGGCCACCCGTGTCCCTGGGTAGGTGTTTCGTTGGCGTACATCTGAAGCACGATATCACCCCCGCCCTTCCACTGATTGCGGAAGGAGTAGAGCCCCTTGGTGGTCGCCTGCCAGGTCCTGGGGAACGCCTCGTTGGGGTGGACCGGCTTGATGCTGGTTCTGCCTGTTGCCGGGTCAAGCGGGTAGTTCACGAACGTGTAGACGATTTCCTTGGCATCGAGATTGTCGAGCAGTTTGACCATACTTTCCGGATCGTTCTCGTCGACGCCCTTGAGTTTGTTCCAGACCCACAACAATGACGGCTTCAGTTCCTCGGGTGCGTACGGGAAGCCGGGCACGAGGAAGCGCACCCCGTGGTTGTAGCCGATGCCGCCGCCGTTGATGGACTGGCTCCGCAGCGTCGCCGGGCGGTGCCTCGCCGGGACCAGAACCCCCGTGGCGATGTAGCGGGGCACGAAATGCGTGACGTCGGGGTAGGCGGACACTGTTTGGCCCAACACATTCCAGCAGGCGCCGGCGTAGCGGACCGGCGTGACGGCATGGGCCGTGTAGCCCTCGCCCTCCGCCTGGAAGCCGCCGCTGCCCATGTACAGCCGCTGCAGCCGGTACATCTGCGCCATCGTCATCAGGGCCGGTCGAATGGCCTGGCCGAGCATGCCGGTTCGCTTGTGGTCCGCGAGATCCAGCTCGTGCAACGTCCTGCGCTTGTTGTACTGTTCCGCGCCTTCGATCAGCATCACTTCGATGTGCTTGCGGTTGTTGCCAATGTACCGCAGGTCGAGCCTTGCCGAGGAGACCGACTCGTTGTTCCCGGCGCAGGCGAATACGACCGGGTACAGTCCGGGCTTGAGATACAGGATCGATCCGTGCGGAGACCGGATCCCGCCGAACGACACTGCGTACGCGCCCTGGCGCGGCAGGCCAAGCTGGTAGAAACCCTCCTTGACACTTCTGAACACAGCGAACAACACGAACCCGGCGCTGGTGTAGTCCGGTTCCATCTCCGAGAACGCGAGCCAGGGGTAGACATCGCCGCCACGAAGCGCAGGCTCGGGTACCCTATGAAATGTGTAGGCGCCGCCGGCGATGGAAAACGAATGGCCTTCGCGCACCGTGGACGCGGCGTTGGTGCCGAGCGCATCCATGAGGTCTTCCGGTGACACGGAAGAGAACACCGGGCCGGACCAGAGCCAATCGGTCTGCGCCTGACCGGGCACCAGCGGCATCACCGGCACACCTTCCGGGCACCGCGACACGGGCAGCGGTTCCAGGAGGGCGGCGTGGGGCACGGTAGGCGGCGCTCCGCCGGGGTCCATCCAGAACGTCAGAGCCAGCATGGCGCCGCCGCCCTGGATAGGTGCGAAGTAGTTGCTGCACGGGTGCGTGTTGGCGCAGACGCTAAACTGCTCCATCTGGCTCGAGGTGGCGGCGGCGCCCCGGACCATAAAGCGCTGGAGCCTATGGCGATATGCCTCGGGCCAGGCGTCGTAGCACAGGTCGTAGGCAAGGGCGATGGAAGTGAAGCGCTCGCCCCAGATCTGCCCCAGGCTCATGAATCCGAAGCTCTTGTCGGCCATCTCGCGCTCAATGATGGGAATGGCGTCCATGGCATAGCGCTTGTCTCCGGTGAGTTGGTACAGCATGCCGAGGGCCACGTGCTCGCCTGTCGTCCGCACGCCGCCGCTCCCCCGCCATTCGTGCATCATCGCCATGCGCCGGAAGGCCGCGCGTCCCAGGGGCGTGTTCAGACGGGCACGCAGGTATGGCAGGTCCTCGCGCCGGAACAACAACCGCGGGTGTTCGTTCGGCGCCACGGGACGGAACCCGGCACGCAACGGCGGACGGGCGGGCTTTGCCCGGGCAACGGCGGTCCCCTCGATCGGCGTATCGTGGTAGTGCCCCTTGTAAGTGCCGCGGAGCTCGCCTGACTCCTGACGTTTGAGCGAGATCTCATATTCCGCATAGCCGCCCGGGACCCATGAATCGCGGCCGATAGCCATCTTCACTTCGAGATCCATGGCGTCGTCCGTCACCTCGGCTTTGGTGAGCTTGCCGAACGCGATACCGTTGTTGAGGCTCAGGTGGTGGCCCACCACGCGGTCCCAACCGTCCTCGAGCCGGGTCAGGTCCAGGGTCAGGTGCTTGCGCCCGCGATTGGGCACGAACTTCCGCACTTCGTGTTCCTGCCGCGTCCCTTTGGCGAACGGGGTGCTGTCGCGCCGCCGTGCATACGCACTGGGCGGGATCCCCGCGTAGAGGCCCTTGTACAGTATCAATTCGAACTCCTGTTTCTGGGGCGGCGGCCGGCGCGTGGTGTCACGCGGCGGCAGTGAAGCTGCCGCGTACCGCTTGAACAGGAGATCGGGGTTTCTCTGCTGCACGCCGGCCGCAAGCGTCTCGGCATCCTTGCCCCCGATGCGTTTCAGCGTTCCGAGCCAAAGCGCCACTTCCTCTTCGGACGGCAGGACCTTGTACCCCGTCACGTACTCGGAAAGCGCCGGAACCGCCACCGGACCGATCCTGGCAAACACTTCCGCGGCGGCTCGTTTGAGTGCGAGGCGCGCATTGCTGCGAAACGTGATCTTGCCGAGAGCCGCGATCGCCGGTTCGCCGAGTTTTCCGAGCGCATCAACGGCTCGATCACGCAGCTCGACTCGCGTGCTCGTTGCGGTCTTCTCACGTGTCTCGCGTACGGTGCTGTCACCGGCTATCGCCAGGTCCAGCAGGCGCGCGAGCGGGCCGGCTGCCCCCGGTGCTTTCCCCATCGCCGCAACCGTCGCAAGGATCCGGCCATGCACATCTACGCCACGGTCGCTGCGCAGCAGACCGGAAAGCTGGCTCGCGCTCAACGCCTCCTTGAGCGCCGGCAGCGCTTCGATCCCGAGTGATTCCAGAACCCCAACGGCCTTCGTGCGAACATCGGCATGGGAATCCGCCAGCGCGCACATCACGCCTTCGACCCGGTAGCTGTCCTCTATCGCGTTCAGCGCCTCGACAATAGCCACCCGTACGGACGCGTCTTTCTCGCCGCGTTTCGGCTGCAGCGCGCCAACCAGGTTACGGCGCACGCTTTCGTCCTTCAGTTTGCCCATCGCCAGGGCAATAAGCCGGCGAATCTCGACATCCGGCTCCGCGCGGAACTGCGTCTTCAACGCCCCGGCGACCACCGGCTGCTCGTCGGCCATGATTAGCGTTCCCGCCGCGGTCCTGCGTACGCGCGCATCGATATCGGACACCGCGCCCGTGAGCGCACTGTACGCCGCCTCGCCGCCGAACTCCGCCAGCGCGCGCACGGCCGCGATGCGGACCTCGACGGCCTTGTCCCGCACGCCGATCGTGAGAACCTGTAACCCGCGGTCGTCGCCGACGTCCCCCAGCGCCGTCAGCGCAGCCGCGCGGACCGCCGGATCCTTGTTCTTGTGCCCGAGCGCAGTGAGCAGTTCGACGACCAGGTCGCCTTCTTGCGCGCGCAGGGCGGCGATGGTCTGCTCCCTGGTGTCGGGATTCTTGATGCCGGCCGCCAGTTCCTTGACCGACGACACCTGCTCCGACGTTCCCGCCCCTTTGCCGGCCTCCGCAAACTCACGCCCGGAGCGCACGAATTGGAGACCCAAGATGAAGACGATGGCCAAGGCCAGGACCGCAAGGCCCAGGATGACCCATTTCTTTTCGTGCTGCATGCCCATCGGCGTTCTCCTTTCAGGTTTCCTCCAACCATATAATACTCGATGTGCGATATGAACGTGACATGACAATGTCGCCATTCCATTGACTGATATCGCCATGCGGGCGGAGCATCTCCGCGGAGGAAGGGACCGGGTCCGACACCGGCATGGCTTGCCATGCCGTAGGGGCGTGTACAGGCCGACCCCATGTCCTTCGTGGCCAGGATCGAACCGTCTGTCGTGCTGACTTTCTTGATCTGGCTGGAGTAGTAGTACGACAGCCACAGGCAATCACGAGTGGCGTCGTAACGCATGCTGCAGGCCGACGACCAAGGATTCGCAAAATCACGGATCACTCGACCTTCAACCTTCTGCGATAACGACCACGTCAGCGCCTCATCTCCCTGATTGAGGATGGTCAAGATACATGTATTGTGAGCTGCGGGGAGGGTATTACGACGACTATGTCGCCAATGACTTGACTGATGTCGCCACATGCGTGCCGCTTTGAGGTAGACCAGGGGGCCCGGATGGAGTGCCGCTATCCGTTACTTCCTGCGAAGACCGTAGCAGAATACACTCTCTTCCTTGCCTCCCTCCGCCGTTCGCGCTATTGTCACGGTTTCCGGAACACCGCCGGCTGCGGCCGGCAAGCATAGGGAGACAGACAATGAGCGAACGCAGAATCGTTTTCACCGCGGACACGACCGCTGAGATGGAAGACTTCGAGCGCGACAATGCCCCGCTCGGGGCCGACGAGATCGTGGGCAAGACCCTCTACACACTCGTCAGCCCGGGCACGGAACTGAACATGTATGACGGCAGCTATAACCGAGCCGGCATCGCGTTCGGATCGTTTCCGTGCAACCCGGGTTATGCGGCCTCGTTCGAGGTCGAAGAAGTAGGCAGCGACGTGAAAGATGTCAAGCCGGGTGACGCCGCCTTCTGCATGGGACTTCACTCGACGTGCCAGCGCTACCCGCGCGAACAGGTGATCCCCCTGCCGGAGGGCCTGGACCCGGTCAAAGGCCCCTTTGCGCGACTCATGAACGTTACCATGAGCACACTCACCACTACCATCGCCCGTCCGCCCGCGACAATCGTTGTCACCGGTCTCGGCCCGATCGGCCTGCTCGGTGCCATGATGTTCCAGCGCTGCGGCTACAATGTCGTAGCCTGCGACCCGATCGAGGCGCGACAGGAGACCGCGCGCGCCAAGGAACTCACCGACGTACGAGCGGCCGTGCCGACGGACGCCGGCATCAAGGTGCCGCTGGTGCTCGAGTGTTCGGGCCACGAACAGGCCGTTCTCGATGGGCTCGACGTACTCGAAGCGCGCGGCGAGCTCGTACTCGTTGGCGTGCCCATGAACAGGAAGACCGATATCTACGCCCAGCCGGTGCTCAACAAGGTCTTCCGCAACCGGGTCGTTATCCGCACCGGCTCGGAATGGGAAGTGCCCAAGCAGCCCACGGCCTACCGCCAGAACAGCAACTTCGGCAACATGGCCGGCGCGCTCAAGTGGCTGGCGGACGGCTCGATCTCGGTTGATGACCTCTACATGGTAATGAAACCCGACGATCCTCAGGCCATATACCAGGACGTGCTGAACAAGCGCACCGAGAAGATGTTCGTGATCCTGGACTGGAGCTAGGCCTCGCATCATATTCTGGCGTAGAACGGCGCTCCTGCGCCGTTCACTCCCAGATGCGCGGCCCGGGAGGACCGCGCTACCCCGCAGGCCCTCACATCGCCTGCGTACGATACCGGCGCGGTGAGAGCGCGTGCCATTTCTTGAAGCTCTTCGAGAAGCTGAACGGGTCGGGATAGCCGAGCTCGTCGGCTATCTCCTTCACCGTTTTCGGCGTCGTCGCCAGCAGGTGCGCGGCATGGTTCATCTTCAGCCGCTGCAGGTAGGCGTGCGGCGAGTCGTCACCGAATCGCTTGAACAGTCGGCACAGGTGCGCCTGCGTGACGCCGCAGTGCGAGGCCACTTCCCCCGCCGTCCGAAGGCGGAGGAACCGGTCCTTGATATATTGCCGCGCCTCGAGGTAGGTCTGCCGCGCCCGCGAGTTCGCTACCGGCATGGCCGCCACGCCCTGCCGAATCAGCATCAACAGCGCGGAAGCGTAATGACCGCACACCCGTGATGCCAGCGGCGCTTCTCCCGCCGCCTGCTCCACCATCAACTCGAAGATCTGCGCCACCTCATGTGCATTGCCGATGGCGAACGCGTGGTTGGCGGTCGGGACACACCGCGAGAACAGCTTCCTCGCCTCGACGCCCACGACCGACACCATGAACACTTCTGGCGGGTCGTCCGGATTGGAGCCATACTCGTTCGGCGGACCCGGCGCCCTCGTGTAGACCATGCCGCTGCTCAGCTCGACACGCCCACGAGACCCCACGAAGAAGCCGCTCCCCCTGGCAACATAGACAATGATCCCATAGTCAGGCGCTCTTCTAAGCGCGTGGTACTCAGACCCCCACTGCTCGCGCGAAACCCGCACCACCTTCAGCCGCTCAGGCTCCTTCGCCGGGCGGCTGAAGCAGACTTCGGTCTTGTGCGTGATATCGGTTCTGTACTCAGAGCTCCTGGGAATCGTCATCTCTTTCCCATCCGTTCCGTCTGTTTCGTCCGTTCTGTCCGAGTCCCACTCCCACCCGGATCAAAGATTGCCATCTTTTGGCCGTCTGTGTCTATTCCTTTCTGATGTGTTGGTGTTCTAGAATCTAGGGAAGAGTCAATTATAACCATATAGAGAAAGGACAACGTCATGAAGAGATTCGCGATAATCGGCATCGGCCAGCGCGCAGGCGCTTTCGTAGAGGGACTACTTAACGACCACTCGGACCACGCCTCGCTCGTCGCCCTGTGTGATGCAAGCATGCCCGCGCTCGAGGCACGGGCGAAGCCCTGGCAGGAGAACGGCGCCAAATTCGCGCTCTACTCCGCCGCCGACTTCGATCGGATGATCGACGAGCAGAAGCCCGACGAGATCGTCGTGCTCACGCCCGACCATACTCACGACGAGTATATCTGCCGCTCCATGGAGCGCGGCTGTGACGTGATAGTCGAGAAGCCGATGGTGACATCGATCGAACAGTGCCAGCACGTCATCGACGTACAGAAAAAGACCAGACACAATTGTCGCGTCACCTTCAACTACCGCTACTCGCCCTGGAACACCTGCATCAAGGAAGCGCTTCTCGGGAACATCCTGGGAAGAATCACCTCGGTCACACGCCGCCACACGCTGGGCCACGCACACGGCCCGGCTTACTACCATCGCTGGCACGGCGAGCGACCGAAGTCGGGCGGGCTCCTTGTCCACAAATCCACGCACTACCTGGACCTCATCAACTGGTTCGTGGCATCAGTCCCCGAAACCGTCTTCGCGATAGGCGGCCGCTACGTGTTCACCGAGGACCACGCGCAGGCACTCGGCATCGTCGAAAAGGCGCCGCGGTGCGAAGGCTGTCCGTCAGCCGGGTTCTGCCCGTTCTACCGCGACTACACGACACAGGGCGAGCCGCTCCCCGGCGTCGAAGCACGCGGCAAGGAAACCGGCTACTACCGTGACGACTGTGTCTTCCGTGACGCGATCGACGTACCCGATACCAGCCATGTAATGGTGAAATACGAAAGCGGCACCATACTCAGCTACTCGAAGGTCGCGTTTGGCGGCGGCGGTTCGGACGAAATGCTGATCGGAACGCACGGCATGCTCCAGACAACCGGCCACGCGCCGTCGGTGACGCCGTTCTACGGCGAACCGTACGAACTGAAGCCCGAGAAGAGAAAGGGCGGGCACGGCGGCGCGGATCCGGTGCTCTTCGACGATCTGTACAACCCCAACCCGCCGGAGGACCCGAACAGGCGCGCGGCCAACCAGTTCGACGGCGCCTGGTCGATTCTCATCGGCCTCGCGGCATACAAGTCAATGGATACTGGCAAACCCGTCCGGATCCGTGACCTTGTCACCGGCCTCGAGTTGCCCGCCTATGCCCGGGAACCGAAGCAGCCGGAGGGCTTCGAGACCTCGCAGATGCGGGCCTGGGTGGACAAGCACGAGCGCGCCAAGCGCGAGCGTAAGGCGAAGAACCAGCAGACGCTGGCGGATACCTTCAGTCCGGACAGGTAAGAAGAAGGTTGCAGGTTTCAGGTGTCAGCGCCAGACAGTGAGATGGGAGGGCGAGCGTCCTCGCGAGCCGCTCTGCTAAGTCCTACCTTCTGGAGCTGACACCTGAAACCTGACACCTGAAACCCATACCCACACAAGTGGTGGTTGCATGATCAACGCCTTTATGGTCTCATACCCTTCCTAACCAAGGAGAATATGATGGACTACGTACAATTCGGCCGCAGCGGCCTCTACGTCTCACGCCAAGCGTTCGGCACCTGGAAGATGCAGAAAACCCCCAAGGACGAGTTCGAGCCGTTGCTCAACGAGATCCTCGACGCCGGGATCAACGTGATCGACATGGCAGCCGGCTACGGCGAGGGCCGGGCGGAGATCGCCATCGGCAAGGCCATCAAGGACCGTGGGGAGCGGGAACGCGTTATCCTGGCCACCAAGAGCTCGGGGCCGCATCCCCGTGAGCCGAATGGCTTCAAAACCACCCGGCGCTGCATCATGGAGAACTGCGAACGCAGCCTGAAAAACCTCGGCGTGGACTATATTGACCTCTACCAGCTCCACTGCGTCGAGCGGTTCGTGCCGATCGACGAGACGCTCGCCGCCATGACCGACCTTGTGAAGGCCGGCAAGATCCGCTACGCCGGCTGCAGCAACTACAAGGGCTGGCAGCTCGTCGAAGCCTGCTGGGCGGCGGAGAAGCACAGCTACACCAAGTTCGTCAGCGACCAGAGCGAATACCACCTCTTCGACCGGCTCCTCGAACGGGAGAACTTCCCGGCCATGGAGAGCTACGGCATCGCGGCGCTCATCTACTCGCCCCTGGCACAGGGCCTGCTCGCCGGCAAGTTCTACGGCGGCCCGGACGCCGTGCCGGATACGGAGAAGTACAAGCGCTACAAGGAGAACCCCGACCACATCTTCTGGAGCGAAAAGATCCAGACCGCCCTGGGAAAGCTGATCGAAATGGGCAAGAAGTACAACAAAACCCCGGCGCAGCTCGCATTGGCATTCGTAATGAAACACCCGGTGACGGCCATACCCATCATCGCCCCAAGCAACTCGGAGCAGCTCGCCGACTGCCTCGGCGCCTGCGACATCGTCGTGGACGACGAGATGAACGCCATGTTCGACGACATCAACCGCCCCGGCGACAAGCTTCACGGCCAGAAACTCAATCTCTATAACCACGGACCGACTTGCCGCTGGTATTGAGTGAAATAAGACGAATGGGACCTATGCAAGGAAGGGGGGGCCCGAAGGAGTATAAGATGTGTGCATATCTCAGAACACCGTTGGCCATCCTCACGCTTCTACTCCTTGTTTGCCGCCTGCCGGCGGCCGATACCGAGGCCGAGAAACGGGCGCGTGCCTGGATGCGGCCGGCCGTTGAGACGGGTTCCGAGGTGTTCCAATACCACACCGCGGCGAAGGGCGGCAAAGGGCGAACCGTCCGCTCATGGCTCTGGATTCCGCCGAACGCTGAGAAGGTACGCGGCCTCATCTACGCGGGCGACCTCATGATGGAGTCAAACTTCGTGGCTGATCCCACGATCCGCAAGGCGTGCGAAGATCAGTCAATCGCGATCCTGTTCTCCAAGCCGCAACTGCCGCTTGCCCTCAAGAAGGACGACAAGACCGGCGGCGAGCAATTCGTCAAGGCTCTCTCGGAGCTTGCCGAGATGTCCGGATACCCGGAAATCACGACCGTTCCCATCATGCCGCTCGGGCACAGCGCCGCGTCCCCGACCGTCGGCAAGATCCTGCGCTGGAACCCCGACCGCTGTTTCGGCGCCGTCACCTACAAGGGCGCGCACCCAATCCCGACCGCCGGACCGGTCGAAATGCTCCACGGCATACCGAACATCCATATCCAGGACTACGTCGATGAGTACAAGAACCGGCGCGAAACCGGATCGCTCGGCCGCCTGAACGTGCTGAGCATGCGCCGCAAGGATCCGGACCTCCTGATGGGCATCATCGAGGACTGCGGCTCGAAACACCCCGCGTGGTGTTTCAGGCTCACGCCGCTTATCGCGGAATACATCCGCGCGACGGCGGAACTGCGCATAGGGGACAACGGCAAGGTGAAACCCGTGCCTACGTCAGCCGGCTACCTGCTGGACAAGGACTTCCACAAGCCGCGTTTTCCGATGGCCAAGGCCGACCAGTTCGGGGGCGATCCGAAAGAAGCCATCTGGTACCCATCGGAGAAGATGGCGAAGATGATGTGCGACTACAATGCCGTCCAGCTCGGCAAGGAAGCGCAATATGTAGCCTTCTTGAAGGATGGTAAGCCGATCCCGGAGAAGTCGGGCCCGCCGCTCAAATGGGTGGAGGCCGATGTATTCGAGGTCAAGGCCACCTTTCTGAAGAGGGCCGACAACAAGGCGCTGCCGCAGGTTCCCGTAACGCATGCCGACGGGCCGATTCTGTTCGCGCCACACGGACGCACACTCGACCTGGTCGGTCCCGGCAGGTTCCGCCTGCGCTACCATCCACAAGCCGTCCGCTGGTACCGCATCTCGGCCTATGTGAGGAGCGATTCAAAACACAGGTACGAGGAAGTCCTCACGGATATCCACGTCGGCTCACCCAGGGGAGGCAAAGCCCAGACCATCGAGTTCCCCGAGATCGGCACGGTGAAGCGAAAGAAGTTCCCCGTCACGCTGAAGGCAAAGAGCAGCGAAGGACTACCCGTTCGCTACTGTGTCGAGTACGGCCCCGCCGTGGTGAAGGACGGAAAACTGGAACTCGCCGAAGTCCCCAAGAACGCGAAGTTCCCGATCAAGATCCTCGTCACCGCCTACCAGTACGGCAGCCGCGTAGAACCCATCGTCCAACAGGCCGAGAGGGTAAGCCAAACTGTTGTGGTGGAGTAGAGTCCTGGAGAGCGGCGGGCCTCCGCCGCATCTGGACATACGAGAATCCCTGGAGAGCGGCGGGCGCTAGGGCACCACGATCGGGGCGCTCGGCGCGCTGAGGCCGCCGATGTCGGGGTGGCCTGAGAGCGACATAACGCGGTAGCGCAGCTTCTTTCCGCGCGGCGCCGTGAAATCCACCCACTCCGGCGGGTTCATCTCATGCCCCGCCGTCTGCGGCGGCCGGAACGCTATCGTGTACCAGGGCCCATCCTCGATCTGCCGATAGACCCGGAACCCCATCTCTCTCGCCTGTTGCGGCTGGCGCCTGCGTTTGTCCGGTGGCGTCGGGCCTTTCTTCGGCTTCCCCGGCTTCGGCGGCGGCTCTTTCCACGGCTTGCCCGACCTGTCCACCCAGGAAATCTTCACCGCGTCCTTCTCGTAAAGCTCAACGCTCTTCAACTCCGGCGCCACAGGTCGTCCCTCCGGCAGATACAACACGCGTGCCTGCAGGCTCGTTGAGATACCGGTCGTATACGGGTTTATTTGTGGCGACGAGTTACCGATGATTGCCATGTCCGTCGTGCCGCTGCCACCGCCCCCCTGTGAACCGACGAAGCCTTGGGATTCGTTCCACCCGACGAGCAGCCCGCGGCATCTGACCGCCCAGCCCCCGATGAAGCCCTTGCCGCCGCCGCCGAATCTTGTGACCTCGTTCCTGTTTCCCGTTATCGCCCACGATGTGATATGTGTCCCGCCATGCGCCTGGCAGCAGATGCCCTCGCCGTCGTTGCCCGGACTCGATCCCGTATTGTTGAACACGTTGTCGCCGATCCACATGCACTCGCCCGCAACGTCGAACGCACGCGCAAGGTTGTCGGAAACCGCCCCGCCCCCGCCGCCGCTCGATTCTATGAAGCCGTCAAGCGTCAGCCGCCAGCCTTCCTCGACTCCCAGCACTGCCGCTTTGCCGCGAAGGAAGTAACGTTCGTTCTTGTTGTTTCTGACCGTGATCCATTTGCCCGACACGTTGTAGCCCTTGTGACCGTGGTTGAAGACCCAGTTATCCTGGATGACCACGCCTTCCTCGAAATACCCGCCCTTGCGGTCAATCAGCACCCCGCCCCGGACCATGCCGAGCATGTCCTTGTTGACATCGATCCCCATGACCCGGTTGTAGTCCCACATGACGCTGTTGGTGCGAATGCCCCCGATCCCGAAGTTGTTGCCCTTCATCGCGATCGTCCGGACGGTTCTCTGCCTGTACAGGAAGTTCCCCTCCTCGGTCTTCGCCAGCACGTTGTTCGCGACAAACACGCGAGCGCCATACGCCGCGATCCGCGCGGCGAACTTGGCCATGTGGAATCCGTCGGGACCAAACCCTTCCGGGGCCTCCGTGCGGCCCGCGGTCTGATAGTCGTTCAGCAACGCCGATTTCTCGAGCACACAGCCCATGACCAGTCGTCCCCGCGCGCCCGGAACATATCCCCCGCCCTTGGCCGGACTCGGCGCCCCCATGAATCCGTCGGTCGGATGCGTCCCGTCCGGCTCCCGTTTCGCCCAAGTGGGCTTCACGTAAGCGCTCTTCCAGCTCCCGGCCTCGCCCCACGTCTTACCCCACTTCAGCGGCGCGCCGAAATGGATGACGCCTCCGGTGATGTGCACCCAGCAGACACCCACGTTCTGAACACTCTCGGGGCCCTTCTTCTTTTCGGGCAGCAGGCCGATGAGATTCCAGTCCCTCGGTACGTCGTGGCCGAGCTTCTTCTGGAACCCGAACACGAACTTCGTGCCCAGCTCCAGTTCGCCGGCTTGGGAAGCAATCGGCTTGCCCTTCGGGGCTTCGCCGCGGATCACGACACCGGACTTCAGCATCAGGCCGCGCCCTTCCGGCCCATCAAACGGACCGTCGGAGAAGTCGTAGGTCCCCGCCGGATAGTACAGCACTCCCCCACCCTTCTTAGCCAGACGGTCGCGCGCGTTCTCGAACTTCTCGAAGTTCGTCTTGCCCCTGTCGTACTCGGACATGTCGATCACGCGGTCCCACCTGATCTCGTCCGTCCACGCCGGGTATCCCTCCGGGCCGTCGTAGAACGCCGACACCGCGTTATCCGTCGGCTCGGCGGCGGTAGCCATCGTGACGAACAAGGCCACCATGCCCAGAAGCATACATGTCTTCATCTTATCACCTGTCCGGCGTGCGAACGCCCAACGTCCAACATCCAAGGAAGAGTGATCTACACTTGGACGTTGGTTGTTGGATGTTGCTATCTCTTCTGCATCCGAACCCATCTCGCGCTGCAGTCCGGTATCTCGATCGGCGCGCCCGGCTCCAACGCCTGCTGCTCGACAGGATCCTCGACGGCGCTGTATTCGTATCTTCTCGTGTCCAGATTCACGGTCACCGTCCCCGGCTTGTCGTTCATCAGGAAGTAGTGATCGGCCGTATCGGTCGCAAGGCGGTACACCAGCGCGCCCTCGCAAGCATACGGAAGTTCGAGCCCGGCAACCAGCACATCACGCAGCCACGCCTCTTCAGCTTCATGCCCGGGGTCCGTGCACATTAACGACGCCTCGCAGCCAAGAACCACCGCCGTACCCTTCCCAAGCTTGTTTTCGGCAATAGCGGGCCGCAGGCGGTCGGGCCGCGAATGATCGAACTCCTCAATCACGGCCGCTGTGGTCGGCTGGATATCGAGTGTACACCCCTTCACCACCCGGCCGTCGATGCTCCACGGTCGATTGCCGTCACGCGAGTACTGGAAATCCGCCAGCCTGCAGCCGAACAGCTTCTCGAACGGAGATCCGTCATCTGTTCCCAGCACGCGGCCGTAGTCGTCGTACCATCCTCCGGGCGCATCCATCACAACACGGCCGCCCTGTTCGACGTAGGCATACAGCAGCTCCAGCAGCTCGGTGCCGAGCGCGAGAGCGGCGGGCAGCATGATACACCTGTAGCGGCCGCCAAGACCTTTCCGTAAGTTCTTCGGCGTCACGTGCTCCCAGGGCACGTTGCCGTTGATCAATGCGCGCGATGCGCCGATCCGGGCACGGATCGGCTGGTTTTTGAAGAAGTCACGTCCGCGGAGCGACGCCGCCGCCCAGATCGCCTCCATGTCCCAATCCTGTAGAACTCCAACCAACGGCTCCTTGCGACCCGTCCACAACTCGTCCCGCAGCCGACGGCACGCCTGGCCAATCTTCCCGGCGATGATCGCCCTGTCGGTCGCCCGGTAGTTGCGGTCGACGAGCCCGTATTCGCCGCCCTCCCAGCCGAATGTTCGCATGCACCAGGCCCACATGCCGAAGCCACGGTACCCGCCGGCAATCCAGGAGAACATGAGCTGACGCATCACGCCCTCGTCTACCGTGAAGCCGGGTGTCTTGTCGCGTACCTTGGGCACGAACGGCGCTTTCTGACCCGTCATCTGCTGCGGCCCGCCGGTCGATTCCCACGTCGCGGCCCAACCGCCTTTGAACCAGTCGGCGGACAGCGACGACATCATGTAGTAAGGGCGCACTGTCTCGAAGTCCACTTCCTCGAAGTGCCAGGCCAGATGGAATGACGGGTAGAACGACCCGTACTCGGTCATCAGCTCGGCGATACCTTCCATGTCCGTGCCGCGTGCCGCAAACGGCAGGAACAGGCCCATCTCGCCGCCGCCCTTGATCGGCACGCCCAGTTCCCTGTCCGTGCTCTGTTCGTGCCGGTCCCTGAGCCAGTTCAGGTAGTTGTCGGCTTTGAACCGAAGAACGTCACGAGCGCGCCTGTATTCCTGGCTGCCGTTCGCGGCTTCCTGCAGCTCGGACTCGAGATGCTCCCACGACTCCCAGCCGATGAGTCGCCCACCACACTGTGGCAGGCCCTTCGGCGGGCTGATCATGCAGTGGTCCATGTTCCAGGCCTTGTTCAGTGTCTCGATATCGCCGTAGAGCTTCTTGAGCCAGCTCAGGAACAGAGGCTTCTCTTCGTCATCGATCTCGTACCGGAATCTGGGCTGTACGCTCGGGACCCAGTCAGGGCCGCGCTTGCGCGCCGGCGCCTCCCCCGCGGGTTTGCCTCTTTTCAGAACACCGTCCTCGGTCGTACTCGCGTCCACGCGGTCGTGCATGACCTTGAGTTGCCGCTCGAGCCACGCCTCGTTCTCGCGGAGTTGCTCGATCGGAGTGTCCGGATCGATCCCCAGTTCCTTCAACAATTCCGGTGTCGGTTCCTCCCAGCCGCCCTCGCCATACCACCAGGGGATGATTCCTTCATCGAGGGCCATATGCATCACTTCCCGCGCGGAAGTGCCGCGGCATACCTGGCACTGTTTGAGCGAGGTAAATCCGAGCTCCCTCATGTGCCGGAACTGGGCGCGTATCTCGTCTTCGCCCCACCCGGGACGCTGAATGAAGACACAGCCCACGGGCCATGGACGAATCTTGCGGATCTTCTGCTGCATCGGTGAATCGTGCAGGGATTGGTACAGCTCTTGCAGGTACGGATCGTCGCTACTCATTCAGGTTATTCCTCTCCTTCTTGTGTTCGTACATTACCTTACCGGTGACATCGTGATGCCGGAACACCAGCCGTGGTCGCCCTCCTTCGTAGGAGAATTCGACCGACAGAAAGCCGCCGGCCTTACGGAAGAACTTGTGCATCGCGTGCTGCCGGCCGAACCCGCCGGCGTGCCGGTCGGTGGTCGGGCCGGTGGAAAACTCCTCGAGGCCGGTCTGCGGATGAACCGAATGATATTGCCAGTGACGGTCGCCGCAGACAATCACACAATTCGATGCCACGTTCGCCTTCAGCCAACTCCTGACCTCGTTGCCTTCATGCGCGAAGCTGCGGTTCGAATGATTGTCGGTCTTGTTTCCGCGGTCCGGACCGACGATCGGCGTCGGACTGATGATTATCTTCCAGGCCGCATCGCTGGCCTCTAGACCGCCGAACAACCACTGCTTCTGCTCCTTGCCCCATATGGTCTTGTCCGGACCATCCTTCATCCTGTTGGACGAACGGAAATCGCGTCCTTCCATCAACCAGATCTGCAGATCCCTGCCCCACCGAACGGTGCGATAGGTCTTTTCGCCCATGGGGACCTGTTCCCTGAAGATGCGCAGGCCGTCCTCGAAGGTGAACGGCTTGATGCCGGGGCAACTCATCCCGGGCCAGCAGTCATCCCAGAGCGTGTCGTGATCGTCCTTCTCCCAATAGCCCGGAACGTTCAGGTGAAATGCCTTCACGATCGGCAGGCTGTAGATCCGGTGCCAGTGGTGCCGGGCCAGCTCGACCGTATTCGCGAGCGGCTCGTCCTTATCGTAATAGACCGTGTCACCGGTTGGCACAATGAAGTGCGGCTTCAGGTCGCCCATCGCCCGGTAGATTTGGAACCCGTTCGTGAGATCCCTGCGCGAGTACATCTGACCCGTAATCGCGGTGAAACGGACGGGGGCCGGCACATCCGCTGAAGGCGCTGTCCGGAATGAACCGGCCAATGAGCTGTCCACCGTGTCATCCCCGGCGGATGAGGTCTGCGATTCGTAGTAGTAGCATGTCGCGGGCTTCAGATCCCGGAGGACGAATTGGTGTGAGAAATCGCTCGTCGCCGTAACCCTGATCCATTCTGTTTCCGCCGTTAACTGCCCCTTGTCCGTGCCGTACCTGACACGGACCCTGGCTTCGGCACCCGGACAGGCACCGACGAGGTCGCCAACCCCCGTTCCTTCCTCGAGCGGCTTCACGAACGCCCAGCTGCGAGTCAGGCCAAAGTCCTTCCCGTCCGCCCTGCGTTCGGCGGAGCGCGTCGCGCGCGTCCAGACGATGGCGGACGTTTGAGTCAGTTCACCAACCTTGACGCCGGTAGCCTGGTAAGACGCGGCCCGTGCCGGGACACGGTTACAGGACAACATGATGCCCAGTACTGTGAGTGAAATTGCTCTTCGTTGCATCTCAGTCTACTCCCCTGACACATGTTCGCAAACGAACGATACCGCAGGCGCACAAACGAGACCTGCTGTTTGTGTGTTGCCATAGTGCTTCATCGGGTCCTCCGGATCCTCCTTGAACCCAAAATCGTTCTGTCAATAGTTGTACCCCGGCAGCGGGGCTGATCAACGTTTCATCAACACCTAATCACAAGGCGGCCGGTGGCCACAACCAAAGAAGGCCGCCCCGTGCCGGTGGAGCGGTGACTGACGGCTACACGCGGCACCTGCCCCCCAGGTCCTAAGGCTTTTCGCAGGCGGCAGGCTTCATTTGCGCAGCGTTGATACGGGCCATGTCGAATTTCTCGCTGCGGTCGAAGGCGTAGATGCCGTTCTCCTCCTGGAACACGTCCGTCAGCTGCGTGTAGCAGTAGCCGAACATGTTGGGATCGCGCAGAAGAACGTCACACAGCCCTTCGAACCGTGCGTAGAACTCGTCAAGGTTCTTGATCCGGTTCCCATAACCCCAGCTCTCCTTCCGGTCGCTGCCCTCCGACGCTGCTGCCAGCTCCGCGTTCCACCAGATGCCGCCGAACTCGCTGACAAAGTAGGGCTGGCCGTTGTAGGCCACCGAGTCATGCCCGCCATAGGACTCGGTACGCGGGTTGTCGTCTGCGAGCCCGGCGTGCCTCTCCGCGAACCTGTCAGGATTCTGCTCGTAGTCATGGCCGTCGTAGATGTCAGACTCCACCACCCGGTGCGCCCAGCCGGAGGTATCAACTACCGGACGAGTAAGATCCATCGCCTTGGCAGCATTGTACATCGCATATGCTACGTCGTGCAGCGGCTCGATCTGGTCGGTGATCTTGCCCGGCGTCTCGTTCAGCGGACACCAGCCAACGATGCTCGGGTGCGAGTAGTCGCGCTCCAGCACCTCGAGCCATTCGCCGACAAACGGCGTGTTGTCCTGGTCCACGAACCGATGACCGCCGCGATGCGAATGCCAGTCGCCGAACTCGCCCCACACCAGGTAGCCGAGCTTGTCGGCGTAATACAGGAACCGCTCCTCGAACACTTTCTGGTGCAGGCGCGCGCCGTTGAACCCCGCGGCCATCGACAGCTCGATGTCTTTCCGCAGCGCGTCATCCGACGGCGCGGTCATTATCCCGTCCGGATAGTAGCCCTGGTCCAGCACCAGCCGCTGGAAAACTGGCTTTCCGTTGAGCAGCACTTTCATGCCCTGGATCGAAATCGCCCGCAACCCCGCGTACGACTTCACGGTATCGACGGCGGTCCCGTCCGGGCCGTGGAGCGTGAGGACTATGTCGTAGAGATGCGGCTTGCCGGGCTCCCAGAGCACGGCACGACTGTCCGGCACGGCGAGCCGCAGCCGCGGTGCCATGTCGTTCTCGGCGGATACCACGTCCTCGGCGAGCCGCTCGCCCTTCGCCCACAGTGCGGCCCTGATCTCGTACCCCGCCGGGTTTCCGAGAACCGGGGCTGTTATCTCAAATTCACGCCGCGGCACGTTCGGAGTGATGCGCGGCCGTTTGAACGATGTCATTGGGACGGGCTCCAGCCAGACAGTCTGCCAGATACCCGTCGTGCGGGTGTAGAGACATCCACGGTTGGCGTAGTCCGGACATTGCTTCCCGGCTGGCTTGGGCTGGTCCTTGTGGTCACGCGCACGAACTACGATCGTGGCCGCTGCGCCGGCCGACGCCTGTTTCGTGATGTCGCATGTGAAAGATGCGAACCCGCCTCGGTGCCGTTTGACCTCCTCGCCGTTGACCCAGACGGTCGCATCGTAGTCCACCGCCTGGAAGTGCAGGAGAACCCGCTTCCCTTCCCACTCCTTCGGGATATTGACGTCGCGCCGGTACCAGACTGATTCCATGAAGTCAACGTTGCCGATGCCTGACAGCTCGGATTCGGGGCAGAACGGCACGGTGATCTTCTGTGCCAGGTCACGCTCGAGCAGCCCCCGCTCCAAGCCGGAATCGCCGGCATCGATCTCGAACTGCCATTCGCCGTTCAGACACAGCCACTCGTCCCGCATGAACTGTGGCCGTGGGTATTCACTCCTTGGGATGCTCATATGGTCATTACTCCTTCTGTGCGTACGATAGCCGGAGTCACGGCGGAATCAAACACAAACCGCAACGGACGGGACTCTATCCGTCTTGACTCCACCACCTCGAGACGGAAGAATCTCGGCATGACGGAAGTGAACAAACGGGCGCCGAGAATTCACCAGCAATCCCTGAACGACCTGCGCATCACGGTGCTGTCCGATGGTACGGGCCGGATCGACCCGCGCATGCACCTCGGACGGGCGCCCGAGGCAGAGAGAGACGCCGCCCTCGCGCAAGCGGGGATCGATCCCGACGGTTTCGAGCTGCCGATCAACGTCGTTCTCCTCGAACGCGGCGGCACACGCGTGCTGATAGATACAGGTTCCGGTTACCGTGCGCGTCCGCAGCAGGGCATCCTGCTGGACAGCCTCGCCCTTGCGGACCTGGCTCCGGCGGACATTGACGTTGTTCTGCTTACCCACTTCCACGGCGATCATGTCGGCGGCGCAGTCGATGAAGACGGCGAACTCGTCTTTGCGAACGCCCGTCACTACATGGCCAGCATGGAATGGCAGCATGCCAACAGCGAGGAGCGGCTTGCGGGCCTGAAGCCGGGCAAAGCTGACCACGAACGCGAGCTGCTCCGAGCACTGCAGGCCGACATCGAACTGGTTAATCCGGGAACGCAGATCGCCGACCGTGTCGAGATCCTCGATGCGCGAGGTCATACGCCCGGACACCTTGTCGTCCTGGCGCACGCAGGTGACGAGGGGCTCTTGCACGTGACCGATGCGGTGCTGCTCCCTCTACAGTGGGACCACCTTGACTGGATAGCGGAGAGTGATTCGCCGGCCGTGGCCACGACGAGACAGGAACTGGCAGCCTTGGCACAACGCGACCGGCTTCTCGTATCAGGAGCCCACTTCCCCTGGCCCGGCGTCATGCGGCTCTAACCCGAGTCAGCAGGCATCGTGCCGGGTCGCGTTTCGCACGAATTGGAAAAGTTCCAACACCCGTTTCGGACAATAGCGGCAGGCCTTTTCGCCGTGCATCTGCAACGCACTATGAGTGCGTTGCAGGAGGGATTTCACCAGCCCAAATGACTCAGGAAGCGGCGAAATCCGGACACCACGTGCGGTTCACGGCCCTCATTTCCCTTGTCCCGGGGCCCGCTCAGGCGCATAATTCGGCTAGCGCGGTGGGGATGCTGAAGGGGATTGGGACTGACAACTGTTTGATGGAACTCCGACAACAGTCAATCGAGCAGAAGCCGTTTTCGCCGTAGTCTCGCCAACAGGAAGACAGGCAGCATGAAAGCACTTAAAACTGTTCATCAGCGCTGGTGCACTTCATCAGCACTTCGATCCAGGAGCGCCAGAAGCCAGGGAGGTTGCGTTGGCATGATCAGAACAAGGAGTCGAGGTCTTGGTCTGAGGGCCCGGGCGCTTTCTGTCGTCGCCGTTCTTCTCGCCCTGGGGGAACGAACATCTGGGGAACAACACGCTGCCTGGTTCACGTATGGAGGGAAGAAGCTTGCCCCCTTGTGGTCAGACGTCATCAAGGGGGAGTGGGTTCCTCTACAGCCGCAATCAGCTCACAGCGTAGTTCTGATCCGAGGCGAGACGACCTGTTTCGCAGTGGATGCGAATTCCGGGAAGGAAAGATGGAGACACAGCTGCGGCGACGCACGCTTCCGGTTCAGCGTTCGAGCGGCGGGCGGGAAGGCGTACCTTCTAAAGCACAGCAAGGTGGGGCGTCCCCGGACGCGTGCCGACGCGGGCCCGATCGATGCGGTGGTCGAGAATGCTCCTATTCCCCAAGAGCCCGAGGTGCAGGTGGTCGATATGCAGACAGGGAAGATCGTCGAGACTATCGTTCTGAAGCGGCCCCAAGGTGCGGCGGATCCGCGTCGATTGCCACGCGGCTACGGAGGTGGCGCGCTGCAATGGCAGGTGGATGGCAAGAGGATCTACGTGGAGTGGGTGAGGAAGCATTCCGTGAAGGACGAGAGAATCGCTAGAATGGTGCCGATTGTGTGTGCTTACGAGTCTGAAGCGGACGAGAACCCCGTATGGCGCTTCGAACCTGAAGAGGAGAAGCGCGGGCGCCGGCTCTTTGCTCCACACTCGCAATGGGCGGAGACGGGTTGCTATTGGCTCCCAAGCACATTGGTTCCGTTCAGGACAAGAGGACGAGCGAGTCGCTCCACCGTGACCTTCGTGCCTTCGCACGGACGGCGGCTGTGGTTGCTGGAAGCGGCGACGGGAAAGGTGCTGTGGAAGAAGGGACCGCCCCACGAGACGAAAGAGCAGACGAAGGAGAAGAAAGGTGTGCTGGGCGACGAGGCACTGGGATTCATAGGACCAAGTGTCTGGAACTACTCAATCGAGCACTGCCAGCGGGCGCGTGAGGCAGAATGCTCGATATTTGCAGGACCGTACCCGCTTGGAGACACGTCGGAGGCGTTGATCCATGTCGGCGTTCTGAGGCGATTCCCCGATTCAGACGAGTGGGTTATCCTCGGGTACGATATAGAAGGAAGAGCCCGATCCGTGGTTACGCTAACCGATCCCCTGATCGGCAACCGTTTGCTGTTGGGAGATGGGACTGTTGTTGCGCCAACACTCGACAGTGGTGTGGTGATGATCAGCGACCGGCGCACGGCCGGCGGGGGAATGCCCATCTTTCTCACGGGATCCGGTCGCGGCGGCGCCCGCGTGGAGTGGCTTACGCGGGTAGAGCCTAAGGTGTATGGGCCCGAAATGAGAAGCTGGTCCGGCAAAAGCCCCGATTGGAAGATCTCTGCACGGAATGTGACGCAGTGGATAGACGTCAAGGGGGAGAAGATCCTCTATGTCTTGTACTACAACGGCCGATCCGAAATCGGTTCAGGGCCCTGGACGCATACCGTGGTTCTTATGGACCGGAAACACGGCGGCGTGCACGGTGTTGGCAGGCTCTTTGTTGACGCGCCCGTAGTCGACCGGGATGGTCGCGCGCTGACCGAGGACAGGATCAGAGAGGGCTTCGAGAAAGGGGGGAAGTCCGGCCTGCTCTGGACCAAAGAAGCCAAGTGGTGGATAAGGAACCCCTCTGGCGAAGCCACGCATGTCTGGACGAAGAAACCCTATTTCGGCAGCATCGTGGGGGCACACGCTGCGGGCGAGGCCGTCATCTTTGCCAGTCTTCACGACGATCAGGAGATGAGGCTTACCGCATTCCCGGCAGACGCGTTGATTCGACTTGTCGTTCAGCCTGTCAGACAAGCAGGAAGTCACGACCAAGGTGCCAGAATCCCACGGCGCGACTGAGCCGGCAGCTCCCGCTCCGTGACCCTCCTGCAGGCGGCAGCCAACGGCTATATCCGCCATTTCCGTACATCGCGTGCGGTTCAGTCCACCACCCGGGGCGGAAGCCAGATCATGCTTGCGAGACAACAGTGCCGCGGATAGAATGCTAACATGTGGCTTGCGCAAGAGCGAAGGACCCTCGCGGAGAAGAGACGCGCCATCAGTTGCGGAGCGCTGGCGTTGCTCATCTTGACTGGCTGCCTTTCCGGAGGAAGGCGGTCGGTGCTCCTTGGGACGAGCCCAAAAGGGCATCGTGACCTGCGCGGAACAAAGGAACTCCCTCTATACCGGGTTGCGGCACAGGTTGGCTTCTATTCGCATGGCGAAGCATATCTCCTGAAACTATACTGCTCCAGTTCTGAATCTATCGCCGTTGGCGAGAAGCTGCTCTTCCTTTTCAGCATGCCATTGGCTCGTGTCGTGCGGGATCATGGCTACCGCATGACTGTCCGAAGCACATCGGGCGACTCTGAGACTGTCTTCATGAAGAGATCCAGAACTGTGCAGACTGAAGCTGAAGGCGAGCTCTCGACGAGCGGCACTAAGGGCAAACCTGGAGACGGACAGCTGCATGTGAGGCCCGGGGACAAAGTCACTATTCAGTGCTGGAAAAAAAAGACGGTGTCTCTACCTGTTGTGGCCCCCAAGAAGGAATGATCCCGGATGTCCAGAGCGGAGACAGAATGTAGGGCACACTGGGTGTTCGCCTTTTCGGGAAAAGATCACACTTGAGCGGAGCATTCGGCAAGAATTCAATGAACTGGATGCACAAATGCCAGAAGGTCATCTCGTGTGTGGTGGTGATGCTGGCGCTGCCGACGGCACAGGCGGTTGAGGAGCCTGCTGTCCGTTGCGGCTCATACGATCCGAACAGCCTCTACGCAGGAAGGGCGGTTAGATTCGTCGGGTTGGAGTACCGAGGCGGAACCTGGAATGCTGACAGTATCGCGACGAACCGTGCCATCGCCAATCTGCTGAGCGGCTTCAGGAAGTCAACCGTGGGCTCGACCAACGTGCACTCGTCAGGCACAAGTTGCACGATATCGAATCTGACAGAGCTTTCAGCGGTTGAGAGCCCGGCGTTCTTGTATATGACTGGAACATCAGGCATCGGGATATCGAAAGAAGGAATCAAGACGCTTAGAGACTACCTGATCGGAGGGGGAACGCTCTTTGCGTCATCCGGCGTCTCCCAATGGCATCGGGATTTCACCAATCTCGTGGGCAGGATCTTTCCGGCGGCAAACCTGTTCAGGCTGCCAAAAGACGAACCCATCTTGTCCGAAATCCCGTACAGGCTCCCAGATGGCCCTCCTTCGCTCTCCTCGAGCAGCGCCGCTGGGAGTTGCTGGGGGATCCGGCACAAATCGCGCCTGGTGGTGGTCTGCTATTCGGGCGATCTTGTCGGGGCCTGGGATCCTGGTAACACCCGACTGGACTCACAGATTCGAGAAAGCGCGGTTCGGTTCGGCATCAACTTGATGAACTATGCGTACTACCATCGCTACGTCCGGGCAAGAAATGGACCTCTGAAGGTCGGCGCCGGCGAGTTGCCGGACGACGTGCTCGGGGGTACCGGCACGGAAACCCCAGGTTCCCAGCACTGACGCTGTGAACTGGAACGTCTGTCCAAACCGGCGCAATCCCTTCTTCTTGGTCTTCGTATGCCTTTTCAGGACTATGAGTACGTTGCAGGCTCCGTATTCTCCTTGTTCGGGGGCCGCTCCAAGCGCATAATTCCGCTAGCGCGGTCGCGGTGCTGTATGGAAACAAGGGCCGAGCCGGGGCGGCTGAATATGGCGCCTTCGGCAATATTCAATATAGCGGATTAGTGACAACAGAGGGTGTGTCCCTTATGGTTTCTGATCATGAGTGGGGAGCAGAGAATCATGAGAGTGAAGAACGCGACATTGCTCGTTGCCGCAATTGGATTGCTGTTCTCCTCCTGCAAGACGAGTCCTCTTGAGCACCGCATGTCAGGGAGAAAGACCTGGCCCTCGGTGAGTCGTGATGCCAGAGTGCGTTGGTACACCACAGGCAAGCCACCATCCAATTGCTGGGCATGGTGCGCTCATAACTACCGTGATCGTCCAGCCGATGCCTTCTACCGAGTGCACGGAATTCTGTACTCCAACGGAACTGAAGTTGTTGGCACGACTCTTCGCCAGAGACTAGTGGTGGACCAACACCAGTTTCTTGTTTGGCGAGGGCCACCCGGTGGAGAGTATAGCGATGGGGATACAGGGTGGATACCGGGAGGTGTTCACATCAGAGTGCGGACGAGACCTCCTACTGACGGAGAGATCGGGAGGCACTCCAGGCCGGCTTCGGGCTCTATGTCTTCGCGATGGGGAAGGTAACCGTGTAGGCGCGCGGATCGGCATTTGGGGAATGGCGCCGGCATTCGCGCAATGGGCTGCACGGATACAGGCGTTCGCATCCTTGGCCGTCTCCTGCTGTTGCGTTGGCTACTGGCTGCCGGGGTTCGAAATACTGAGTGGCTCGTGCAGAGCATCATATGTGGCACCATGCAGCCAGTCACAGGAAGGCCAGATCATCTACGACTGAGTTGATGCAGACCACGAACAGAGCCGCCGAAAGACGTACCGACGGCGTGGTCCTCGTCAGCCATGCTTGGAGGAGGAGGACTCGCTGAATTGAGTTTGGGCTCCATCGGCAGAATGCTCATTCCCTTTTCTGGGAAGCGGTGGTGCCTCTTTTCCGTTCTGGCTCTAGCAGTCTTGGCGTATTGTCCTCTGATGCCTCGGATCGGTCCCAGCAGTCTGACCGGGGTCTTAGCGGCTATCCCGGCGAGTCTCGCCGCCATGCCCGGCAACGCGAGCGACAAAGCCTTGGTGACTCTTGGTGGGCTGGCCATCATCACCATCCCTTTCCTAGTGGCGGCGGGGTGTGTCGGTGTCGTCATTGAAGGCATCGCCGCTGTGATCATAGGCGCCGCACACCATCGGCCTCATCCCTCTCCCTCGGACGGCACTTCCTGTGAGTCTCCTTCAGGTGTTGCCGACCAGATTGACGCTGTAGGGGATTCCCGAACTGACGTCGGCGAATGACCCCTTGGTTCCCGCGTTCTGGTCACCCGCATGCAGCACCTAGGTACTAGCTCTAGGACCTAGCCCCTAAGCTCCGAGGGTGGTGTCAGGGAGGGTCCTGGATCCCCGGTGCCGCACTTCCGCTTGGTGATTCGCTGGACGATCGGACGATGAACTTCTCGAACGAAATCCCGGCCGTCGTGCACCACTGTTGGACCCTCTCTACTGGGAGTGAATACGTTCCCATGCTCTTGCCAGACTGACCGGCGCTCCGGTGACGAAGTCGGTACCGAACAGTGCCTTGACGCGACCAATATGGCAGGAAATCGTAGATCTGGGAGCGGTCGCTCGCCTGCTGAAGTATCATGCGGCAGAAGGGATCCTGTTTGTACGGCTCCCGCTGCGTGGCCGTCTGCACCATATTACTGAACTGGACTATGACATCAACGTTGAGAACAGCCAAATCCGTCGCGAAATACTGACCGGAGCCGTACCGTCGGCTCTGGATCTCGAGCGAAGGTATAGCAACCCCCCTTTCCTCACGAGAGCAGCCGGCAGCAAGAAACAGAAGTAACGTTCCTAGCAAGCGTCTTCTCATAGGTGTTTTCTTCCCTCCTCCCTCTCCGGCTACAGCATAATCGACAGAATCACACCTGACAGCGTTGCCCTGTTGGGCTCCCTCGCAGTGGCTTGCAGCACTGCGCAGGTGAAGAACCTTGGGTGCTGAAGACCTCCAAGAACCAGCACCAAATCACGCAGGGATCCGGAGATCCGCTGGGCATTACTGGGTACATTCTGCTGGATCATACGTGATGAAGTACTTCAAGCAAGCCATACCGTCGATGTCGATCGGCCCCTTCTTTGTCCACACTCCTTGTTCGCAGCTGAGATACCATACTCGGCCGCCGATTGCTTTCATGTGGTAGTTGTCGTTTCCACCAGCATCGTCGTCCCCTCGGAGCTCGTAGGTATAGCCCGGCGCCCCGCAGCTAGCGGGCCAACGGATCGGGATTGGACCCCCCCCAGGTCCAGGCAATTCTCTGTCATCACAGTTCCAGTAGTCACATGTGAACGCCGGGCAAACGCCGCTGACAGTAGTGATGTCTATCTCAACATTGATATCGAAGCCCTGATCTGGGATCTCGTCGGGGGCTGGCACTGGCGTGCACGACACATGCTTCATCTTTGCCGTGACCTTACACGGCTTCTCACAGCAGGGCTTCCCCTCTCGTGGGTCCGATGGATCAGGGGGCGGTACGCCAGGATCTGGCGTAATTGGCTTCTGGCCCAAGAAGTCTATTTTATCTATGGGCCAACAGGCGGCAAACTTGTATGCATTTTGCACCGCCGATCTACTCAGAAATGGACCCATCGGATCACCAAATCGGTAGATTCTGTCCCCTGATCTGATGGAGTTCCCGTCAATCGGATCCCGGCTAGCCCACCGCCCCAACGTGGGGCTGTAATATCGGTAGCCCGATGTTACTTCTGCACTCCGCGGGTATGCGGTTTCGGGGCGACGGTACTTTTCGCGGAGGTATATGGTTCAACCTAAGCGAAGTTGATATTCTCTTGCAGCCCTTCCGGGCCAGCACGATCAATGAGCCTGAGCAGTGCCGCACCTTCCGCTATTCGTGTTCTTCGGCGGATGAGTACGACAAGCCCCGGGTGTTGTCGCTCCTTCGCCAGAGCAAGGAAATCATCCCGGTTGCATGTAACGAGAATCCGGCTCGCATCTACTGCGGCCTGGAAGACTTCTTCATCGCTTGCGGTCACAGCCAAAGCCTGGCTGACCGTGGAAACATCGTGGCCACTGCCCGAAAGAATGCGGGCAATCTCAATCGGAACATCATGATCGAGGAAGAAGTTCATGCCTCGGCGGCGGCCATTTGGCGGGCAACGAGCACGTCTACCTCTTCCTTGTTGTCTTCGTAGTAGGCCAGCGCCTCATAGACCTGTGCTCGTGTGACCGGCGGGAGACTTCGCACAACGTCATCAACACTCGACCCATTCAAGACCATTCCCACGATATCGTGAACGCCGATCCTCGTTCCTTCGATGATGGCATGGCCCGACCGGACACCATCAGTACGCGTGATGTAGCGGTAGGATGTGGCAGTAGTCATTCCGGACCCTTTCTTGCGGCTCTCGTCACGGCACAACGACATGCGAGAGCTTCACAGCATCTTCTCTTTCTCTGGGTATTTTGCGCTAT
>Ga0272442_10001096_pt1 | contig 41759 bp, 47 predicted proteins | sample SSMForm2O_FD_200262 | JGI IMG/M metagenome (GOLD analysis project Ga0272442, IMG submission 200262) | Marine sediment archaeal communities from Little Sippewissett salt marsh, Falmouth, MA, United States - SSM-Form-2O | ecosystem: Environmental > Aquatic > Marine > Wetlands > Sediment ...
CAGGCGCAGGCGCAGAACATGCAGCAGGCGCTCGAGCAGATCAACAAGCGGCTCAGCGAACTCGAGGCGCAACAGACCGAATCGGGCAAGTAAGCTGGTAGGCTTGCGGTCGGTTCAGTGGGCAAACGTAGGACAGGGCGTGCGGTGTCCGCCAAGGCCACAAGCGAGAACCTACGCGTAGCAGCGATGAGGCTGCGGTTGACGCGAGCCGGGTACAGACTTACGTCTGCCCGGCTTGCGGTGATGGAGGTGCTGGCGCAAGGCCTGGTCCATCCGACGGCGGAGAACGTGCACGAGCGCGTGCGGGCGGGTGGCGAGCGGGCGTCTCGGGCCAGCGTTTACCGGTCGCTGGCGGCCCTCGAACAGGCCGGGGCTGTCAGGCGGGTCAGCGTTCCGAACGGGCCGGCACGCTTTGAACTGATGGGCATCGGTGATGGATCGAAACGACCCGACTGGCATATGGTCTGCCAGGAGTGTGGACGCGTGGTGGATATCGACGGTGCCGAACTGGCGGCACTGCGGAAGGCGGGCAAGGCGTTAACCCATTGTCAGGTACGGCTGCGGGGGATCTGCAAACGGTGTCGCGAGGCCGCTCGTGCTTCAGCCGGTGCAGTCTGCTAGGATAATACAGTTGGGGATGAGCGAGAGGCTGGCGAGACGAAGGGAGGTCTGTGATGCCGCAGGGTGACGGGACAGGGCCGGCGGGCGGCTCGGGACAGGGAGGCGGTCGAGGACGGGGAGGCGGTGGCGGCCGTGGACGAGGAGGTGGCTCTGGCGCCGGGCCCGGTGGGCAGTGTGTTTGCCCGAAATGTGGCGCGAGAGTGACGCATCAGCGAGGCCGGCCCTGCTGGGAGACGATGTGCCCGAAGTGTGGTACCGCGATGGGACGCTAGGGCCGACCGCGGCCCTAGGCGATGGCACAGCGGTTTTTCTGGGGGGTGCCCGGACAGGTGCCTGCCGTTTCCAGGAGATATCGATGAAGATCGGAGTTTCGGCTACGGGCGATTCGTGCGATGCGGATGTTTCGCCGCAATTCGCGCGGTGTCCCTACTTCGCAATTGTGGATTCTGAAACACGCGAGTGTGAGACGTTTGGCAATACCGCCCAAGAGGCGTCGCACGGTGCGGGGCCAGTGGCGGTGCGAGCTTTGGCAGACCGTGGTGTATCGGTCGTGCTGGCAGGCAAGATAGGCCCGAACGCCGAGCAGGCCTTGGCGGCAGCCGGGATCGAGTTCGTGCAGGCCGAAGGGAAAATCAGTGATGCCATTGATGGGTATCTCCGTGATGCGGCCGGCACGTAGGATCGGTCGGATATTTGGCGCCCGAGAGCCTACGCGCTTTGGCTGCGCGTGGGGCATGTGGACGGCCGCGCCGCGATCGCTCCGCCCTGGTGGTGGGCGCTGATGGTTATTGCAGTCGCCAGCGGCAAGGGCGGAACGGGCAAAACCACCATTGCGACGAATTTGGCCTTCGTGGCGGCAGCGGGTTCGCAGCCGGTGCAGCTTGTGGACTGCGACGTCGACGAGCCGAACTGCCACATCTTTCTGAATCCGACGATCACCGAAACGCACAAGGAGGAACTCCTTCGTCCGCAGGTCGATCGGGCCGCGTGCACGGTCTGCGGTGAGTGCGAGAGGACATGTCGGTTTCACGCTATTGTCTGCGTGAAGGAACAAGTGCTTCTATTCGAACATCTCTGCCACGGTTGTGGGGCCTGCGCAATCGTATGTCCCGAGAAGGCGATAGAGGAAGTGCCTCAGCCGCTCGGCGTAGTCGAAGTCGGCCGGGCGGGGGCGATCCACTTCGCGCAGGGGCGCCTCGAGGTTCGTGAGGCGCGGTCGGCTATGTTGGTCAGCGCGGTACGCCGATACCAGATGCCGGAGGCTTTGGTCATTCTCGACGCTCCACCGGGCACGGCCTGTCCGGTGGTGGCGGCGATGAACGGCGTGGACCGTGCTTTGCTGGTGACCGAGCCCACCCCATTTGGGCTGAACGACCTGAAGATGGCGGTGGCCATGCTCCGCCAGATGAGCGTTCCGTTCGCGGTCGTGATCAACCAGTGCGATGTGGGCGACGCGCGCACCATCGACTACTGCGAGAGTGAGGGCATCGAGATCCTGGCGCAGATACCGAGCAGGCGAGATATTGCCGAAGCCTACGCCGAAGGACGCCTGATCGTGGAGTGTGTGCCGCAGATGCGCCAGGTGTTCGAGGACTTGCTGGCAGCGCTGCAGGAGGTGCCGGCGTGAAGGAGTTGGTGATCGTCAGTGGCAAGGGGGGCACGGGCAAGACGAGTATCGCCGCATCGCTCGCGGTGTTGGCGGGCCGGGCCGTCCTGGCAGACTGTGACGTGGACGCGCCGAACCTTGCACTCGTTCTTGGGACGCAGACTGAACACACGCAGCCGTTCTCCGGCGGCGTGGAGGCCCGGATCGAGCCGGACCGGTGCACGGCATGTGGCCGCTGTGCAGAGGCATGCCGTTTCGACGCGATCCGATCCGAGGGTTCACCGAACGGGGGTTCGGGGGCGACCTATCGGGTGGATGCGCTGGCCTGCGAGGGGTGCGGTGTATGCGAGCTGGTCTGCCCGTCCGACGCAGTGACGCTGACTGAGGTGCAGACGGGGCAGTGGTTCATCTCGCGTACCGCACAGGGGCCGATGGTTCATGCCCGCCTTCGGCCGGCAGCGGAGAACAGTGGGAAACTGGTGAGCCTGGTCCGCCGCGAGGCGCGGAGTCAGGCGGCCAAACACGGTCTGGAGTTGATCCTGGTCGACGGCCCGCCCGGGATCGGCTGTCCGGTCATTGCGTCGATCAACTCGGCCGATGGTGCCCTGGTGGTGACCGAGCCTTCCCGGTCGGGCCTGCACGACCTGAAGCGGATCTGTGAGTTGACGGCGCACTTCCGAATTCCAACCTGGGTGTGCGTGAATAAGTTCGATCTGAGCGAGAACCTCACAGGGCTCATCGAGCGTGAGGCCGAGCAGCTTGGTGCCAGGACGGTGGGGCGAATCAGCTACTCGCCGTCCGTGACGGCCGCCCAACTGGCGGGGACGACGGTGGTCGAGCGGGGCGACGGCTGCGTGGTCAAGCAGACTGAAGCCCTTTGGAGCGTTGTCAGAGAAGCCCTGTTTGAGAAGCCTGGTTGAACGAGCCATTCGTCATGCGGATCGGGATTCCGGTCGCTGGCGGTCGCTGTAGCAGTCATTTCGGCCGGTGTGACCAGTTTGCCCTCGTCGATGTGGACCAGCGGAGCGGTCAGATCCAGGGAACCGCGTGGGTGTAGGCCCGGCCGCACGAGCCAAGATTGCTACCCGGCTGGTTGGCTGAGCAGGGCGTGAACGCCGTCATTACCGGGGGGACGGGGCCGCGGGCGCAGGAACTGCTCGCAAGCCACGGCATCGCGGTCGTCGTGGGTGTAGTCGAGGCCGATCCACAGCACCTGGTCAGCCAGTATCTGGACGGCTCGCTCAGCTCGGGGCAAAACATATGCGATGATTAGTCACGGGGCGAATGTTCTCAGGCGTCTGAGGAGCTGTGGGCTCGGCATCACGATTGTGGCTCGCAAAAAAAGACGGGCGACGCTCGCCACCCAGTAGTGGCGAGCGTCGTCCGCTTAATTTACCACCAAGTTTACGGTTCCGTTTGTTACGCGAACCTGCGACGCAGCGCAGCCAAGCCACCCAGCACCAGCAGACCGATGGTCGCTGGCTCGGGGGTTACGTGCAGCACCAACGGCAGCACGTTGGGCATGTCGTCGTAGCCGGTCGGACCTGAGAGCTCAATGAAGTCGAGCTCGAGGTTCAGGATCGTCGACTCGGGGACGTCGGGGATGTGCGCCTCGAAGAAGGCCACCACGCCCGGCGCAGCAAAGAGGTCGCCAGTGGCGATGAAGCCGCCGACTTCCCACACGCCGAACATATCGAGCCAACGCGCATCCGACAGGCCCTGATCCCACGGCGGGGTGGGCAGCCCAACGAGGCCACTCCCGGCCGGGCCGATGTCCACATTATCTTCCTGCGGCAGCGGCATCCAGGGACCAGTCGCATAGAAATCGACCAGATAGCTCTCAAGCGGGAAATCCGGCTCGATCCAGATGCCGACCTGAACGATGTCGCTCGGACGGACCTCGACCGGCACGCTCCCGTCGACCGGAACGCCGTCGACTGCGAACTGCACGACCGCTGCATTGGCCGCTGCGGTCAGACCCGCTGCGAGTACCAACGCTAACAAAAGCCTAGTCATACTCTCGTTCCTCCTCACAAAACCCACGGAGTTAATCCTCACGTCTCAAACCCCAACAGGCCTATACGCGGCCCATCGGGAGCCTTTCCCCTTTGCGCCCCATTTCCTTCAACAGTGCACTTCTGTGCGACCTGCTGCCCGTGCGAGTTACCGTCCAGGCACCGGACCAACTCGCAGGTTGCGACAGCTATCGAACCGCACCCGCCGGTATCCGAACCGTTGCGGCCGGACCCGGCCCGCGCACCATTTCGGGACGCGTCTAAAAAGAGAGAGCGCAGCCCCATTACCGCCGGGGTTTGGCGCTCTCTCATCCTCACCTCTCAATACCGCAAAGCCCGTGCCATTTGAGGGTCGGCTTGGCTTCGGCCCCCAATGGACAACTCTAAAGTGCTGTTTTCGCAGTGGTTGCGATTGTTTTCGTGCGTGGGGCCGTGCTACGAGTCGGCCGGACCCCTCGTGGCGAATGATGCGACGATTCAACATCAAGCGGCAAGGGTTGGGAGAAAGCGTTGTATCTCTTTTTATCATAGGGTTTTACAGCGGTTGTCCGAGGTCAACGCATTTCGGTTCCGGCGTCCATTGACCACAACATAAAGGTCTACCAGGGCGTCATAGCGGCCATGCCTCCGCTGCCGATGTCGGGCAGGCCAGGCGACAGAGGCATGTGCGTCTGGCGGAAGGGCGGTTCGCCTACACAAAGGCGGAGACGCCCGCCACCCCGTAATGGCAGGCGTCCTCCGTTTGCTTCCGCCAGCAATTTGCCGCCGGGTCTTGCTACGCGAACCTGCGGCGCAGCACAGCCAGGCCACCCAGCATCAACAGGCCGATGGTCGCCGGCTCGGGAGTCACGTGCAGCACCAACGGGTACGCGTCGGGCGAGTCCTCGTAGCCGCCTCCAGTGGGACCCGCCAGCTCAATAAAGTCGAACTCCAGATTCAAAATGGTCGATTCCGGGTAGTCGGCGATGTGCACGTCGAAGAACGCCACCACCCCCGGCCCTTCAAATAGCTCGGTGCCGGGGATGAACGCGCCGATTTCCCACACGCCCCACATCTCGAGCCAAAGCACGTCTGCAAATTCGGGGTCCCACGGAGGTGGGAATACAATGGGGGACCCAAACCAGAAGTCCTTCGGCAACGGCTCCCAGGGACCCGTTGCGTAGAAATCCACTGTGAAAGACTCAAGCGGGAAATCCGGCTCGATCCATATGCCGACCTCGATCCAGTCGCTTGGGCGTACCTCTACCGGCTGCCCATAGGTCGGAACGCCGTCCACCGAGAACGTCACAACCGCTGCATTGGCGGCTGCCGTCAGACCGGCTGCCAGTAACAACGCTAGTAGCACTCTAGTCATACTCTGGTTCCTCCTTGCACCCCCCCCAGGGAGTCATTCCTGTCCACCAAACCCCCAATCGGCCACGCACACGGCCGCTTGGGTGCCTAGGCCAACCTGCGGCGCAGCACAGCCAGACCACCCAGCACCAGCAGACCGATGGTCGCCGGCTCGGGGGTGACGTGCAGCACCAACGGGAACGTGTCGGGCGCGTCCTCGTAGCCGGTGGGACCCACCAGCTCAGCAAAGTCGAACTCCAGATTCAGGATCGTCGACTCGGGGTAATCGGCGATGTGCACGTCGAACTGCGCTACCACTGCCGGCCGGTCAAACAGGTCGTTGCCCGTGATGAACCCGCCGATTTCCCACACGCCGAACATCTCGAGCCAACGCGCGTCCGACAAGCCGGGATCCCACGGAGGCAAGACGGGATCCCACGGAGGGAATATAACGGCGCCACTACCGGCGGGCCCGAGGTCCCCTTCATCTTTCGGCAGCGGGTAAGGATCGATCCAGGGACCCGTGTCATAGAAGTCCACTGTGAAAGACTCGAGCGGGAAATCCGGCTCGATCCATATGCCGACCTCAATCCAGTCGCTTGGCCGTACCTCTACCGTCTGGCCATAGGTCGGAACGCCGTTGACCGAGAACTGCACAACCGCTGCATTGGCCGCTGCCGTCAGCCCGGCTGCCAATACCAACCCTAATAGCACTCTAGTCATGACCTCGTTCCTCCTTGCAACCCCCAGGGACCCATTCCTGTCCACCAAACCCCCAATTGGCCACGCACACGGCCGCTTGGGCACGTTTCTCCTCTTTGCCCCTCTTGTTCCAATCGTGAACTTCGTTGCGACCTGCTGCCTCGGCGAGCCACGGTTCAGGCACCGGTTCCGCTCACACGGTCACGACAGCTATCAGGTCACATTTGCTGGTGTCCGGACCCTTGTGGCCGAACCCAGCCCCCATCGCTCTGGGAGGTGTGCGAAAAAAAAGAGCGCGGCCCCATCGCGTCAGGGTCCTGCACTCTCTCTCCGCGCTTCCGAGTGTCGCAAAAGCTGTGCCGTCTTGAGTGTTCTTCTGGCACTGCGCCCACTTAATGCCCCTAAGGTGTTGTTATAGGGGTATTTGCGTATGTGTCCGTATCCATGATGGTGCCGGGACCCGGACGGGTGTGCCGCTGCCAATGATGCGATGATTCAACGCTGGTTTGCACCAATCGTCGGTGAAACGTTGCATCTCCAGTAACTAAGGCGACTTACACGGGTTGTCCTGGATCAACACGGTCGGCCTGGGCGTCTACTGATCGAAACACCCGGGACGCGCACCAGTTGGGCTGGATGCGTCGATTCCCGGGCGCGGGGCAAACCTGGTCAGATCATGCGACCGAGCGACTCGCCGTGTTGCGGACCGCCGCCAGGGCCTGGTCGGCCACGACGCGACCGATCGCCTCTGTGTGGAACTCGAGGCGGATTGCGGGAGATTGAGGGCGGCCGGGCAGGTGGAGTTGCTCCCTTAGCCAGGGCCCCAGCACGCCGCCCGCTCGGCTGAAGCGTCCTGAGACGACGATCGCATCGAGCCCACCCATCGCCGCTACCCCGGCACCTGCGGCGCGGAGAACGTGATACTCGATCATCTTCCTGGGCAGCCGGTATTGGTCGCGGTCTTCGGTGAAGAGCCTATCCAGGTCGGTCGGGTGTCCTATCAGTCCCAGCAGTCCGCTCTGGCGGGTCAGCACGGCGTCGATCTGTTCAGGTCCCCAGCCCTTTTCCTGGGCCAGGGCTGTTACGATGGCTGGGTCGATCTGCCCGCAACTGGTCTGGCCGGGTATGCCTTCCAGTGGCGTAGCCCCGCCGGTCACCATGACCGGTCGACCGCCGGCCACCGCAGCCAGTTCCGGCCTCGGTTCCAGACACAGCGAAAGCGTACGTGGCGACGTGCCCGGGTGCGACGCGCGGGTAAGCCGGAGCACATGTGCACATGCCGCCTCGTGCAGCAGGCCATGGAACCCGTACCGTCGCGGCGCGGTGCTCGTCGAGGTATCGGCGTCGAGCGCATACAGATGTTCTCTGGCAGGCAGGTTCACAAAGAACGCCGTCTCGAAGGTAAGGACGATCGAGCGGTTGGGGAACACCTGCTGGCAGGTTTCGATCAGCACGAGCAGCCCCGGCAGGTGAAGCGGGGCTTCCGACGCGATGGCTGCCAGGGTGCCGACGACCTGCTCGGTGACGAGTGTCGTCCTGGCGAAGGCGGACCCGCCATAAGGCGTGCGGATAGCTACGATGTCTGCCGTGTGACGACCCGTCTTGGCGGCACATTGATGCTGGATGTCGCGCAGGATATTCAGCAACGAGTGCCTGTCGGTCTGCGGCCCGCAAGCCAGATCACGGGTTCCTTCCAGGACGGCGTGTCGGCTGGTCTGGTTGAAGCATGCGTATCGCAAGGTTTGCCGTTCGGGGCTCAGTACGAGGGTGTTCACCTCAAAGCTCCTTACTACAGGAGGGCCGCTTCGCCTGAGAGCATGGAGAACGTGCGTCGGGCGATGGCCAACTCTTCGTTGGTTTGAATGGCGAGGATCCGGACTCTGCTGTCGTCTCGTGCGACGTCGGCCGGCAGCTGCGTGGCGGCGGCGTTCCGCGCGGGGTCGATGGACACGCCGAATACTTCCATGCCGGCGCAGACGGCCCAGCGGACCTGCGGCGAGGTCTCGCCGATGGTGTCAGTAAAGATGACCGCGTCGGCCAAACCCACAGTGGCCAGATACGATCCCAGGTATTTGCGGATGCGCCAGACGTAGGCCTGGACCGTGCGCCTCAAACGTGGCGAGGCGTCGGCATCCTGCTCGACGCTGGCCAGAACATCTCGGATGTCGGCGGACATGCCCGACATGCCGAGGACGCCGCTCCGCTTGTTGAGCAGATTGTCGACGCTGTCGCCGTCGCCGCCGGAAAACGTCAGCAGTTGCAGAGCGACGGCGGGGTCGAGGTCGCCGCAACGGGTGCTCATCATCAGTCCCTGTAGCGGCGAATAGCCCATCGTGTTGTCGACCGATCGTCCGTTGACCACTGCGCAGAGGCTTGCGCCTCCGCTGCCAAGGTGGCAACTGACGGCGTTGAATTCGTCCAGAGGTCGATCCAGCAGGCGGGCCGCTTCCTCGACCACATACTGGTGGCTGGTGCCGTGGAACCCGTACTTGCGTATCCCCAGCTCGGAGGTCAGGTCACGCGGCAGGGCGTAGGTGTACGCGTAGTCGGGAATAGCGGCGTGGAAGGCCGTGTCGAACACGACGACCTGGGGCAGGCGCGGGTATCGGGTTTGGCACGCTCGCACCAGGGCGGTAGCCGGCGGATTGTGCAGCGGCGCGAGGTCCTGGATCGCTTCGAGGTCGCGGACCACGGCTTCGTCGACGACGGCATGGTCGGCGAACCTCGTGCCGCCGTGTACCATGCGGTGGCCGACGGCGTCGGGGGTGAGCCGCGCATCGCTGGTGAGCAGTTTCATCACCTCCTGGAAGGCCACGGCGTGGTCGGGCATGTCCACCTGATGCTGCTGCTGATCGCCGTTTGTGCGGTGATAGATGCAGGCGGGTTGCGCGGTGGGCGGCCCGACGCGCTGCGCCTCGCCGCCGGCCAGCATCTTGGCGGACGGCATCTCCAGCAGCTTGTACTTCAGCGAAGAGCTGCCGCAATTGAAGACGAGCACTTTCATGGCTGTTGCATCCTTTCCCGGTGACGGTCTCGTGGGTCAGATTTCGTCAGAGGTCCACCCGCACACGGGCACGCCGATCAGGCTGTGCACGATTGCCGCGGTCCCGTAAGGGGTCTCCAGCAGCTTGTCGACCTGGACGTACTCATCCCGTGCGTGGGCCATCGTCTCGTCGCCCGGGCCATAGCCGATTGTGGGCACCGCGAACTCGCTGACCAGAAGGCTGCCGGCTGTGCCCATACCCAGCCGTCCCAGTTGCCACTTGCCTGGCCTGACTTCGCAGTCGGCGGCCGACAGCGCCTGCCGGGATCGTTCCATGAGGCGATCGAACGGGTCGATGGCCCACGCATTCGTTACATGGCGGACCAGCGTGGTGGTACCGGTGTACAGTCGCTGGTTCTCCTGGCGGATCAGTACTTCGACCGCGACGGCACCGGAGGGCTGGGCGGCCAGCGCCGCGTTGTGCTGAAGCTGCTGGAGCACGTCGCCGATGCTTTCGGCGGGCCGCAGACGCCGCGTCACGCCAATGGTTGCCTTGCGCAGGCCGTCGACGTTGTGGAACCGCGGCTGATCAAGTACGAACGATTCGACGTCGCCCTGATCGCTCATACGACCGGCGCCAAAGTCGTTGACGATGGCCGTGGCTGCGTCGTCCACGTCGAAGGGGTTGGCGCTTTCGACGCAGATGTCCAGTTCCACCCATCCGTCGTGGCCATAGTAGAGTCCCAAAGCGGTCGGCTCGCCCAAAATGGCGTGGTCAGGCTTCAGGTCCAATCCGGGCAGCGTCTTCTCGAGCAGGGCTCGGACGCCAACGCTGCGTCCGTTTTCCTCGGCCACCGTTGCGGCCACGATCAGGTTGCCCCGCAACGGCAGCAGGCTCCGTTTGAGCAGCGCGCCCGTGTAGACATGGGCAGCCACCCCGCCTTTGCAGTCGGCTGCGCCCAGACCATAGAGGCGTCCGCCGTCGACCTGGGCGGTGTGGGGCGAGCGGCTCCACTTGCCGTCCGCCTCCGGCGAGACGGTGTCCATGTGACAGTTCAGCAGGACGGTGGGTCCGGCTTCACGGCCGAGCAGCAGGCCCACGACGTTGCCGGCTTCATCGCGGAACACCTTTTCGTACCCCAGCTCCCGCATCTTCCGCTCGACCAGGCCGGCTACGGCGGCCTCGCCGAGGCTGGGGCTGGGCGTGCTGATCAGTTGCTGGGCAAAGCCGATCAAGGCTTCGTTCAAGGCGGCGTTTCTGTCTTTGAGGATCCGGTACATTGTGCTGTCTCCTTCGTGCGATGTTCTGGTTCCGGGCACTGCCCGGAGGCTACATGGGTCTATCGCAAGAGCCGTGCCAATGGGGCGAATATCTGTAAATGCTTTTTAAATATACGGTTACGGTTTTGGTCGACGATTTGACAATAGGAAAAAGGCGTGCATAATGAAATAGGCGTGTTTCATGATGAAAGGATCGTATGAAGGCCGAAGATCTGAAGCTTGAGGAGTTGGTCGACTTTGCCGAGGGGAGGCTGGCGCTGCACGAACGGCGTCTGGTGCTACATTCGATCCACGCGTTTGCCCAGTTCCGCAAGGACTTGGTCGACACGATCGGGATGGAGCAGGCGCGCCGGATGCTGACGCGTTTTGGCTATTTCTGGGGCCACGCGGATGCGGCGGCGATGAAGCGGATTTTCGTATGGGACAGCACGATCGAGTGGCTCAAGGCCGGTCCGCGCTTGCACACGCTACAAGGCGTGACCAAGGCGCTGGTCAAATCGCTCGAATGGGACGAGGTGGCGGGTCGGTTTGCGATGGAGGTCACGTGGCACGACTCGGGAGAGGCAGAGGAGCATCTGGCCGAGTTGGGTCCGACGGACTATCCGGTCTGCTGGATGCTGGTGGGCTACGCCAGTGGATATGCTTCGTTCTGCCTGGGTAAGGACATCTACTTCATTGAAGATCGCTGCAAAGCCAAGGGCGACCGGGTGTGTTCGGCTGTGGGTAAGGACCGCGAATCATGGGGGGCTGCGGTGGAGCCACACCTGGCGTACTTTCGGGGCGATGACATTCAGGGCAAGGTGCGGCAACTCAGTGCGGAGCTTCGGCGCAGGACGCGGGAGTTGGCCAGGCAGCGTCAGCGGCTTAGTGCGCTGGAGCATCCGACCAGGCCGATGTTCGTGGAGATCCGTAGTGAGCCGTTCCGACGGGTGGTCGATCTGGCTGGTCGGGTGGCTCGGTTCGACTCGGCGGTGCTGATCACCGGGGAGACGGGCACGGGCAAAGAGGTGCTTGCACGGTACATCCACCAACTGTCACTTCGTAGCGACGGTCCTTTTGTGGCGGTGAACTGTGGGGCCTTGCCGGAGACGTTGTTGGAGAGCGAGTTGTTCGGTCATCGTGCGGGTGCGTTCACGGGGGCCATTGATGATCGTGTGGGGCTGTTTGAGCAGGCCGAGGGTGGCACGATCCTCCTCGACGAGATCGGCGACATCTCGCCGGCCACCCAACTGAAGATTTTGCGCGTGTTGCAGGAGAAGGAGATCATGCCGGTCGGGCAGAGTCAGCCGCGTAAGATCAATGTCCGCGTTCTGGCGGCGACCAACAAAGATTTGAGCGAGGCGATTCGGCAGGGGCGCTTTCGCGAAGATCTGTTCTACCGGTTACGGGTCATCGAGATCGACGTACCACCTCTGCGGCAGCGGCGGGAAGACATTCTGCCCCTGGCCCGGTACTTCGTGAAGCAGTTGGCGAAGAAGCTGAAGCTGCCGGACGTTCGCCTGGACTCGACCTGTTTGGACTATCTGCAAGCCTACGCGTGGCCGGGTAACGTACGAGAGTTGGAGAACGCCCTGGAGCGGGCCGTTGTTCTGTGCACGGATGGCGTGATCCTGCCGGAGCATCTGCCGCCGCACATCGTGCATGCCCACCTGGCGGCCGACGAGGGTGAAGTCGGCCTTGCTCGCAGCCTGGCGGATGTGGAGGAGCGTCACATCCATCACGTGCTGAAGATGGTGGGCGGAAACCGAACGCGGGCGGCCAAGATTCTGGGCATCAGCACGGCAACGCTGTGGCGGAAGCTGAAGCGGCAGCAAGCGGGCGAGGGCGGCTTGGTCGGTTCGCCAGACGCATGACCGGTGGGCAGAAACATGGGTGAGGTGCGCCTATCCGCCGGCAAGAAAGCCGCTGTTCGCAGGGGGTTGCTGACGTGGTTTGAGCGCAACGCGCGCGACCTGCCGTGGCGCCGGACGCGAAACCCGTATCGCATTTGGCTTTCGGAGATCCTTCTTCAGCAGACGCGGGTGGAGACGGTTTTGCCGTACTATCGTCGATTCGTCCGCGCGCTGCCGAGCGTACGGCGCCTGGCCGCCGCCAGTGAGGACGAGGTGCTGGTGTTGTGGGACGGTCTGGGCTACTACCGTCGGGCGCGAAACCTGCACCAGGCTGCGAAGGTGATCGTGGCCGAGCGGGGTGGGCGACTGCCCCGTACAGCCGACGACTGGCAGCGACTGCCGGGTGTGGGGCGCTACACGGCCGGCGCGATCGCGAGTATTGCGTTTGGCCAGCGTGTGGCGGCGGTTGACGGCAATGGTCTGCGGGTGCTGACCCGGTTGTTGGCGATGCGGCAGCCTATCGACCAGCGGTCGACGGTGGAGGCGCTGTGGTCGATCGCCACGGAACTCGTGCCGGTGGATCGTGCGGGCGACTTCAATCAGGCGTTGATGGAGTTTGGGGCGAGGGTATGCGTGCCCCGCCGGCCGCGATGCGGTGAGTGTCCGCTTCGCCGTGGTTGCGGGGCTCGCCGTACGGGGTGTCAGGACGAACTGCCCCGCCGCGGCGCGCGACGTGGCGTGCCCCATTACCGGATCGTGGCGGCGGTGATCGTCCGGTGTGGGCGCTATCTGGTCGGCCGGCGCCCGACGGGCGGGTTGCTCGGGGGGTTGTGGGAGTTTCCGGGGGGCAAGGTCGAGCGGGGCGAGACGCACGAGCAGGCCCTGAAGCGCGAGTTGCGGGAGGAACTGGGGGTTGAGGCGGAGGTTGGGCAGTTGGTGGCTTCGGTGAAGCACGCGTATTCGCACTTTTCCATCACACTGTACGCATATCGGTGCGGGCTTGCCGCCGGGCGCCCACAACCGAGGTACCATACGGCACTTCGATGGGTTGCTCGCAGTCAGATGGATCGGTACGCGATGCCGGCGGCGAACCGTAAGTTCATGGATCGTATATAGTTGGGCCGAGGGTACGGGCGGTGTTGACAGCCAGGGGGGCTGCTCTTCTAATAGTTGGTGCTGGGGCCATAGCTCAGTTGGGAGAGCGCCTGCATGGCATGCAGGAGGTCTGGGGTTCAAGTCCCCATGGCTCCATTGCACGTAAGATACGCCGAACGCTGGACTTAGCGTACCTGTCTGCGTAGGACAGTGCGGCTCGAAAGTCCCAAAACTTTGGTAGTCTACCAAAGACAGGACTGGAGGACCGCACAATGCCTACGAAATCCCACAACGTCCCTGTTTACGGTCTGCACAAAGCGACTGGTCAGGCACGTGTCGTCTTGGACGGTCGTTGCATCTACCTCGGCAAGTACGGCACCGAAGAAAGCCGGCAAGAGTATGACCGGGTGATCATGGAGTGGATCGCCAATCGCCGACGGCTTGTCGGTGAGCCAGGCGGCCCTTCCCAGCTGACTGTGATCGAGCTACTGTTTTCGTACCTCGGATTCGCAGAGAGCTATTACGTGAAGGAAGGCGGCCCGACCAGTGAATTGGCGTGCATTAGGTTGGCCATTCGCCCGCTTCAGAAGCTCTACAATCGGCTGCCGATCGCGGACTTCAGTCCGCTGAAGCTCAAGGCGGTGCGGCAGGAGATGATTGGCTCAGGCTTGTCTCGCGGCGTTGTGAATCACCATATCAGTCGGCTCAAGAGGATCTTCCGGTGGGGCGTGGAGAACGAGCTCGTGCCGCCTTCAGTGTACCACGGCTTGCAGGCAGTCAGAGGCCTCCCGAGGGGCCGATCGGACGCCCGGGAGACGGAGCCCGTCACACCGGTGCCGGAGGAGCACGTCGAAGCGATCCGGCTGCACTGTTCACCGACGGTGTGGGCCATGATACAGCTGCAGCTGCTGACGGGCATGCGCCCCGGTGAAGTGCGAACGATGCGTGGGTGCGGTCTGGACATGGCAGGCCGAGTCTGGGAGTACCGGCCGGAGCGCCACAAGACCGAACACCACAGCATCGCACGCATCGTATTGCTGGGTCCAGGCGCTCAAAGGGTGATTCGGCCGTTTCTCAAGGTCGATCGAGAGGCCTATCTGTTCTCACCCGAGGAAACCGTACTGGCCCTGGCCCTCGAGAAGCGCAAGAAGCGCAAGACCAGAGCACGAGCACGCAAGGCTCCGCAGCGAAGCGGCCGGAGACGCTACCGTCTCTTCTACACGAAGGATGCGTATGCGACAGCGATCCGACGGGCTTGCCGTCGGGCCGGCGTGCCTGAGTGGTCGCCCAATCAGTTAAGGCACAACTCCGCGACTAGAGTACGCCGTATGTTCGGTCTGGAGGCCGCTCAGGCTTGGCTTGGCCATCAACAGGCCAGAACTACCGAGATTTATGCTGAGCGCAATACATTGGTGGCTCGAGAAGTTGCGACGAAACTGGGCTGAGCGAGCATCGACCTAGCGATGCGTTGATCGGCTTTGGGCAGAAGGCATTAGGTGGCGCCGGTGAGATGCCGAGGGAGAGATCGCGGGCCTGTCTGGTTGGGAAGTGCTTTCGCATCTTTGCCGGATGCTTCGATGCCCGTTTGCGTCATAGCGAGGCAGGTCGTAGCTGCTTTCGCTCGTGGTGTTTCGCACGTCGTGACTGGCGGTTATCGCCCAGGAGAACCCCGACTTCGTGCTCCGCCCGTTCGATCTGGCGTCGCCTAGTTACTGTAATCTTCGGGCTCGGATACTCACGATGATTCGTGCCATCGAGTTCGTCGGCGAAGCGCTGCAGGGCTTCCACGCTGGTGTAGGTGGATCCTCCGACCTTGATCGAATCGAGTGAGACACCGTGCACACCGCGCGCAATCCAGCGATAAACAGCGCTGATGTGAACGCGCTTGCCCGTTGGCCGTGGCGGCAGTCGCCGCGGCACATCACGAATCGGAATCAGGGTTTCCGTGGACATGTCGATCATCGCACTAGCCCGTCTTCCATATCGGAGTCCTGGAAAGGCAACGGATCCTGAATCATGACGCAACGTCGCACCGCGCTGCTGAGGTCGACGCAGCTTGTGTTCGTCGGTAGAGCCATCAACGCTTTGGACTCATTGCGCCGGGCAGTGAACTCTCCAAGCCGTGCGCAGCACGCTACCTCATGCGGGCTCAGCATCTGCATCGTTCACCTCACCCTCGTGCTGACTCTCCGCCAGCCAATCGTGCCAGCACTCGTCGTAGCCATTTCCGTGATTGCCCCAATACGGACACGTGGCGCACGCATCCTCGTCCACGAATCCGCCCGCCTCGACGCACCAGCGCTGCGTAGTTCCCTGGTGGCGAATGCCGGCGCCGGCGCGGCCGTGCGAGCGATAGGTTGGTGGTCGGGTCCCGTGCGGGATGCTGTAGTGATGCGATGACACGTCGTCGCCGGGAAGCCCGGGGGTGGTGTCCGGCTCGGTTGATGGAGAACCACTGCGTCTGGCATAGTTTCGGTATACATATGATTCCACGTTAAAAGATGGTGTATCAGGCTCCGGTTCGATCGGACGGGGCGCCGGAGGTGGCGGCTGTTCGATATCGGCTTCCAGGGCGCCGAGCATGCGGCCTACCTGATCGAGGCCGGCATCGGGGTCGGGATGGAAGCCGGCTGCCGGGTCGATCCACGACTCGATCGACTCCTCCAACCGCTCCAGATCGCGCCAGAGAGGGTCGGGATAGGCGTCCATCGGTCAGCTCCCGGTTTCCGGATGGGCCTTTGCCAATACCGTCGCCCAATCGAAGTCGGGCGTGAGGCATTCGCCCGCGTCCAGCAACACCAGCGGGGCCAGGTGCGCGCCCGGCTCATCCGGGGGGCGGTGACGCTCAACGGCGCGGGCCAGGGCCTGTCGCGCCCGTTGATTCGGGGCGATGGCCACGACCAGGTCGACACCGTCGATGCCGGCCTCGCGGAGAAGATTGCGGGCCTCGTAGTTCATATTGTTGCAGCAGACCTCTGCGATCATCCGCTTATCCTCCGGAAGGTTGGCCACCGTGTCCGGTTGGAGGCCGTGTTCGCGGGCGATGGGGCTGTTTCGCTGGAAGCGGAGCCGTTGGTCGGTGGCGCCCAAAATCGTCTCGAATCTGGTGAGAATGTATTCATGGACCGGGCCCGACTTGGGGCGCCTGACCTTGATGCCGTGGCGCTGGGCCCATTGCTCGCCCTTGGCGGTGATCCGGTAGAACTGCACGCCTCTACCGAGCGTCTGCTCGTCCTTGGCGATCAGGCCCTTGGCCTCGGGCGGACGTCGACCGCGGAGTTCGGTAGGTCGGTCCATGCCGAGGGCGTCGCATCGGTCCGTGATCGACTCGGCCGGATGGCTGGCAAGACGACAGAACACCCGCAGGGCATCCCCGCTGAGCGCGTCCGGTGGCCGCGGCGCCGGGGCGACATCTCCGCTTGACGGCTGAGCCCGCAGGGCGTCTTCGCCGTACGCCACGGTTGCCAGAAACGCTTGCGCCAACCTCTGCAGTTCGGCCTCAGCGGGCCGCGGTGGCAGGATCACCTCGTCGACGCGGACTAAAAAGGGCGTGGCATGATCGATGTATTGGACGATGATCTGCCGCTCTTGCAGGGAGGCGGGCTTTTCGGACTGGCCGAACGTGAGTCCCATGAAGTGCTGGGCCACCGCGATGCAGCGGGGGTTGGACAGGCGCGTGATCATGCGGCAGCCCAGATTGCCCAGGATCTCCGGTGGCAGGTTGCTGATCAGATGGTTGGTCAGCACCAGTTGGATGTTCCGCTTGCCGCCGGTGGCGAAGGCCGTGACCAGGGCCGAGTGGCCGATATCCATCCGCCTGGGGTCGGCGGCTTGATAGTGGAGCTCCTCAATCATCAACATATGGGCCGTCATTCCGGCACCGCCTCGCGGTAGCGGCTAAGCCACACGATCAGAAAGTCCGTCAGAAACTGCAGCGGGATGCCCCGCAACTCGCGCAGGCGAAAGATCACCGAGCGCTCGGCGAGGCGCGCCAGCATGTCGGACGAAGTGACGTGGGCGGTCTGTTCGAGGTCGTCGCACAGCGTGGTCAGGCGGTTGACCAGACTCTCCAGCCACGCGCTGCTACGGACCTTGGAGCCGCCGAACTTCAGGTCGGCGAAATGCCGGCGTGTCTCGGCCAGCGAGGGGAACTGACCACCTGCCGCCAACTTGCGTTGCAGGAGCCTCTTCATCTCGGCAGCGAACAGGTTTAAGCTGCCGTCCCGCAGGAACATCTGCTGACGCAGCAACAAGGAAATGTCCTGCAGCCAAGTGCTGGTGGCCAGGGAGTCGACCGGCGGCTGGAAGAAACAGACGCGCAAGTCGTCTGCGCGAAGACATACGGGTCTGCGGGCCTCGGGCAACATCGGCAGCAACACAGCGTGCTCATCCTCCAGGTCCAGGATCCAGACGCGCCCACCTGCTGCCATTGCCTGACACGCCACGTGTAGCATCAGGTAGGTCTTGCCCCGGCGAGTGAGCCCGAAGATGCCGATATGTTGGATGTTGTCGCGCGTCGCGGCCGGCAGGGCGAACACCGGGCCGAGCCGCCTGCCCTGGTCCACGCGACCGATTCGCATCAGGCCGGGGGGCAACTGCCGCACGATGGGAAACGACGCAGGATCGTCGGGGTCGCCGCCGGCCTGGACCACCTGGCGACGCAGGACGTGGCGCACGACCGGGGCGCCGCGTTGGCTGTTGGCCGCGACATCCAGCAGGCGCCTCACTTCTGGCTGGTCGGGGCCCAACATGCGGGCATAGTGCTGAATCCTGTCGTCACTCACGGCGCCGCTCCCGCGGGCCGAAGACCCGATCGCACCATTGCTTCGCGGTCTCGCCTGTCCCCCAGGCCATGCCGAAACCCACGGCCAGGGGGAGCACGGCATTCATGACCGGGAGGGGCATGTTGTTCTGCAGCACGACGTACCGCGCGAGCAGGAAGCCGGCCAGCCCTCCGAAGGTGGCCGGGATTGTGAATCGCGCGTTGCGGAAATACGGCCGACGAAGCGGCCCCAGAAACAAGACTACAGCTACGATGATGATTGCGGTTTTCACGAGTAGAGCCCCCAGAACAGCCGCCATGGATGCCACCAACTGCACCGCTCGCAGTAGGTGACCGTCTCGTCCTCATCAATTTCATACGTGTGTCGGTGCCTGGGACAGCAGGCAGCCCCGCACTGGGCGCACGAGGCGTTGGTACCGCCTCCGCAGCCCTCGATCTGGCAGAGCACGGCCTGGCAGATCTGGCATGTACTGGCCACGCGGTTGTGCTGATCGATCAGGTGCCCGCAGCTGCAGGTGCGGGCCTCGTAGACGTCGATCTGTCGGGCGGCGCCCTCTCGGTCGATGCCCTCGCGCTGTTCGTGCCGGAAGCTCAGGCCGTCTTCTGCGGGACCACCGATGAGCCTGACGGTCGTGGCGCCGGCGGCGGGCCCGTCCGGAAAGACTCCGAGGAAGTCTTCGGACGCCTGTCGACGGTCGGCTTGGTTGCGCGCGTCCCGTCCTCGAGCGGGCAGACCCAGCAGCAACCGAACCAGCCTTCTCAGGAAAGCCCACATCATTCGCCTCTTCGTACTGTCTTGGGCCCGTCGGGCCGTTGTCTCGACGCTGTGGCCAACACGTCTGGCACAAACTCAGCGCTTCCATGGCCGTGGGGCGCCGACGGTGGCGACGAGCGCGTGGCCGACACGGCACCGCCGCACAGGGGACAGTCGGGCCGTCTTGCCACCACGGTGCTGACATCCGGAAAGAGTCCGTGAAGAGCGATCTGTTTGAAGTTCCAGGCGCGGGGACGAGCCATGATCAGCGAATCCAACGCGTAGAGAGCGAGCATCGCCACCAGTGAGACCACGTCGATCACGGCCGGGTCCGCGGGGCAGGCGCCCTCGCCGGCGGCAACGGCGGTGTCGGCCGACAGCGCCTGCGGGCGGAAGCAGCCGAAGCATGCCTTCCCTGGTTCCTGCACCGCCGCGTAGCCGTGACCGGCGTCGTCGCTAACTGCGGTAAAGACGACAGGCCTATCCAGATATTGTTGAGCCACATACACACGCGTCTCGTCGTTATCGACGCCGCAGAAGACGATGTCGCAGGGCACCTCGAGGCCGCGCTGCACCGCAGCCTGGAAGAAATACGGCACGGCCGTCAGTCGCGTGCCGAGGTAGCCCGCCTTCGAGGCGTTCCGCGCCAAGCGGTGCGCCTTGTTCTTGCCCAGGTCGCGCGGCGAGTACAGTTGCCGATTCAGGTTGCTGAGGGCCACCACGTCGCCGTCGTAGATCACCAGATGGCCGACGCCCTTCTTGACCGCGCCCCACGCGAATCCGCTGCCCAAACCGCCCGCGCCGATTACCGCAACGGTCGCGCCGGCGAGGGCCTGCTGGCTGAAGCCGGGCACGCGCTTCTGCCGGTCATCGACCCCATCGATCCCGTCCGCACGTACTCGCAGGTCAACGCAGTGGTATCGTTTAATCGAATTGGAGGCGGTAAAGATTGTCATGGAGCTTCTCGATCTTCTTGCCGTAGACCTCGACGCGGACGCGATCCCGGCCGCCAAAGAACCGAATGACTCCGTCCTGCGAGAACACCGCGCCGACCAATGGATATGCCCGCTCCCACGATCGGTGGTTGGTCAGATCCGTGCTGCTGGGTTGGGTGCTGCCGACACCCCTGCCGGGGTGGCTGTGGAAAAGGCCCGCGCAGCGAAGGCCGAACGTATGCATGAGCGTCAGCGGCTTATGCAGATCCGCCGGGCTAGCCGACGCTCCGACAGTGGTTCGCCGAACCTGGGCAACCGCGATCAGATCCGTCATTAACTGACAGTCTTCGAGCACAAAGCCGGTCACCAGATGGAGTTGCTCGGTCGGCCTGCGGGTGAGGTACCTGTGGCAACGATGCAGGAACAGGGCGGAAGTCGCGTAGCGCGTGACCTGCTGCGGTGCCCTGCTGGGGGGGCGCTTCACCGCCTCGAGCGATGGAAACGTTGAAGGCGGCGACGTCTCGCCGAGAACGACCAGCCATTCCAGCCATCGCCGCGCATACCGGGGCAAGTTCGTTATCACCCGCCGAAGATTGCGCGTCACACTCACGTCAGATCTCCCTCAAGCCGACCGGCGGCCCATCCAAGCATGGCCTCGACCGCGACGATCCCCGAGCAGACGGTCCGCGGCCGGCGATTGAAATGGACGGAATACCACCGCCACCCGCGGGCATGGGGTCGGCTAACCGGCAGAAAGCACCGCCGATGCTTGCCGCAGGCGGCGATGAGGTTCGATGGCGCGTGGATCTCGAAGGCGCAGTCCCACGCCGAGCGGAACCTGATCTTGCCGGGCAGCCGGAAGTCGCCAGCGCTATAGCAGCCTGCATAGCGATGCCCGGATTGCTGCCAGCCGGTGCGTCGCCAATACGGGACGCCCTCCTTGCTTGACGGGGTCGTCTCGCTAGTGGGCGACGGTCGGTCATTGGCGACCAACGCGATGATCAACACGGCGACCACTGCCCCTGCGACCAGGATCACCGCCAGCATCGCCTCCGGCGATAATGTGCCCACGCGTGCCCACGGCACGGCGTGAAGTGTCGCGCCGTCCCGCACGAGGCGGTCGAGCTTGTCGGCGGGCTGAAAAAAAGCCTTGCCGTCGGCGGTGCACAGGGCGAAGTCGCCCTCCAATCCGACCTGCCTGAGGGCGTCGGCGGCGGTGGTGTCCGGCTCGACCGGCACATACGCGGCCAGGTCGCCGCCGGGGGTCACAACCCGTACCTGCTTGACCGCCATGGGCAGTACCTCCACTGATGGCGGCGAGCAGGGGCGCCCGGCACGTAGCGCGGAGCGCCGCCGGTCTGCCGCCTCAGCACCTGATCAATCGCCAAACCGTGTTGCCCGCGAGATGGGCGCCGGGATGACGGCCGGCCGGGACCGGCCGTTTCCGCCGCTGAGCCGTGCCACCGCCTTGTTCATCGCGGCGGCCAGCTCGGTGAGCTTGTCGCGATCCAGCGCGGCGAGTTGCTCGCTGAGGTCCGCCGCGTCGAGATCGAGCCGCCCGAGCCGCCCGACCACGTCCTCGCTGTCCTCGCGGATGCGCAGCGTTGCGCCTTGATCTGTCTGATCGAGTTCGATCATTTTCGATACCTCCTACTTACATTACGCCCTTCCGTTCAGCCACAGACGGGGCACTGTGCCCGCGCTGCAGAAGTACTCGCGGCGATGGTTCCGCTGATAAACCCGCGCGGTAGCGCCTGGGCTAGGCCGGCCGAGTTGCGCGTGACGACCAGCAGCAGGCGCGCGGATGGATCTGCGTGCTGGCCAAACAGCTGCTCGCCACGGGCGTTGCTCAACAGGATCCCCAGCACGGCAGAAGCCGCTTCGATCGCCACCCGCTGAAACCCCAGACAGGTTGCCCGGAAGTTTCGGGCGACGCCGCTGCGCTTGCGTTGCCGGTAGTTCGTCAAACAGCGAACGCAACCGGGCTCGCCCGGTGCGGTGCAAAGGATCTCGCCGCTGTTGCCGTTCTCGGTGACGTACGTATAGACGGTCCTGATCACGGGCTGAAGCAAGACGTTAAGGGACTCGTGCACCGAGAAATTGTCGGCGGCGACGAGGGCCGCGTCGTGGCGACGGCCCATGTTGACGATCGCCTCAGGAGTCGCGCTTCGGATATCCCCCTCGATCGGCACCACGGACGCACCTGGGTTTATCCGGCGCAGCCGCTCGGCCAGCGCGGCGGACTTGGCTCTCCCGATGTCCGATGCGACGTAGCCACTGCGCGATAGGTTGCTCGGTGATACCCGGTCGACATCCCAAATCGTTGCGCTCGCCACGCCGGTGCGGACGAGGATTTCGCAAACCACGGATCCGATGCCACCCAACCCAAAGACCAGCACCGACGAACGGCGTAGGCGCCGCGCGGCCACCAGGCCGCGACTCGGTCTGACCAACTCCTTCGAAAATGCTCGCCAGGTTTCCATGCGGTCGATACCTTGCGTAGCACTCAGCCTTGCGCTCGTTCACGCTGAGGACAACGATCTGCAAGCAACCTAGCACATCACGTACGTTGGATGGTGACGGTCCAGAAGCCAACGTCTGCCAAGCTTGCGTGTGATGCAGCAGTCGCTGTGCGTTGCCCTCACGACGCTCGCTTGTAACAGAAGGCGAGCAAAACATCGCGGGATAAAACTGGTATGTGGTGGATGGCTTCCGGGCTTTTTGGTGGCGAATTGGAGCAAGCAGGAGCCACCGTGAGAGACGAGTCAGGCAGAGGTCCCCCGGCTCGGCTGCACGGATCGCTGCGCGCGCTTGAGTTTCAGCACTAGTCGCCGGGCGGGCCGGGATCTGGGCCCATTCTGAACCGGTCGACGAAGCCGCGATGGTCGTCCTCGGGCCAGACTTCGAACCGGCGTTGAAAGCCCACGAGCACAACATCGTCCCCCGACTGTAGGCTAGCGTGATCCCGCAGGTAACGTCTGGGCAGCAGCAGTCGCCCCTGCGTGTCCCAGCGGCGATCCGTAGAGGGCGCCAGGAAAGCCAGGTAGCCTCCGGGTTCACGAAGTTCCGGGTGCTCGTCCTGTAGCTCGGTGAGCTGCCTGTCCCAATCGGTGGAGGGGATAAGGTAGATGACCCGACTCTTGGGAACGGGGAACGGCCGCAGGGCTTCCACCGCTGCCTCTTGTAGCTGCCGGATCGCGTCAATTGGGAGTCGTATTCGGGGGTCCTTCGAGAGCCGAATCGTCCACTCGCCGTGGAAGGCAAACTTGTGTGATGTTCTGGGCGACATCGTCTTATCTCTCAGCTCGGCTCGCTCGCCGCAGCAGAAGACGCCAGTCTGCGCATCCCAGATCGCAGTTGCTGACACCTCGCCAGCGATCTCCCGCGACTTGTTCCCGACAAAGAGTGTCTGCCGTAACGTTTGCCCGGAACTTGCGAGGTTCGTTGCCTGCTGTGGCGTCCACAGTTTCGATCTTGGTCCCGCGCACCCAAGTGGTTCGCGGAAAACTGCAACGGCTCATGAGGCACCTCCTCTTATCTCCAACTATGGACAATGAAATACGTCTCGGTTCGTGTCACGCCTTCTGCGCGTTCAACCCCCAGCCTCGCGAAATCGGCGACCGCCTGCGACGACGACCCGTGGACGATCAACTGCAGACTGGACCGCGGCGGCCCCATGACGATGTCTCCGGCCTGCACGAGAACGGTATTTCGATAGGGTTCACAGCGTGGCAGCTCGCCGCAAAGCCACGCCAGTAGACCCTCCTCCGACGAGTATGGTCTAGCCCCGCGCTTGTTGCTGAGTGTCTTGAGGTGCGTCACGTCGGTCTCAACGAAGATGACTGCCTTGAAAAAGGCTTCCCTCGCTTGCGGCAGCGAAGCCAGGTTCAGGCGCAAGGAGTCCAGGCGACCGCGCGCAACGTTTTTGTCTCGGAGTTCGTGGAGCAGTCGTTTGATAGTCGAGGCCGACAGATGCAGGTCGCTGACGAGTTGGGCGAGACGACTACCAGGGGAGTAGTAGAGCGTGGCGGCCAGCGCGAACAACGCTGCGCTTCCCGCAGCTGGACGCCTTGAACGTGCTTCTTGATCGGATTCTTCGTCAGGTCGATTCGCGGGCATCATCTCTCACCTCCCAGGAAACGGCTTCCATGCTCAACCGGGGAAAGGACGTCGGGATGCTTCCACGACAAGGCAGGCCAGCCGCAGCTAGTGTGTACAGGAGCTTGCGCAATGTCAAGGGCCCTGTCAACTGTAAGCAGTCGCGCCATAGGACCGTAAAAGTAGCCAAAGGCCGCAGGAGGGTCTAAACATGCATTAGCTATGCCTCGGTCGTCGGGACTTCTGGTGCCGTTGGCTGGCCAATTCGTCGCTTAAACGGCCGTAGGATAGTCACTTATGGGGAAGAATCGGGGTCTGGGCCCTAAGCCGTAGCTTACATCGGGTGAACGTGCCGCTGGCCCCTTGGCGGCGTGAGAGTTGGCTGGCTTGTACTCGCCCAGCGACTTTGGGTCGCTGGGACGGGCGCTGGCGACACCTCGTTGTTGGGCAGCGCCGCCTGCCTGCTGTTGTGGCACACTTGCTAAGGTCGATCCACGTTAGCCGCTGGAGGTGCACGTAGCGGTCCACTCCGAGCCACAGTTCGAAGCGAATCGGAATCTTCAGCATACGGGCGGTCCGCCAACGTGTGCCTTTGGCCGGCCGTAGGGACCAGAATTGCATCCGCGAATAAGACGGAGGGGCGCGCCGAGCGAATCCCAAGGTCGGCCCTGGAGAGAATAGTCATCTGTGGATTGGCGAACGACGTTCGACGAGGCCCGGCCTCCGGGGCCGAACAACGGTGGGGCACGACCTCAGACTGTTGAGAACGCGGACGACGCGGACGGCCTATTCCACGAATTTGCGTTCCACCCCCTCTCTGTCACAACAGGCGCTCCGGCGGTCAGTCGTACTCGGGCTCAGAGAGCTGCAGCCATTGTGGCGGGGCCTGTGGATTCGGGTTTGGACGCAGTCTCAACGTCATGGCGGTGTCGTTAATGTCATGCTGTCTGGAACGGCGATTGTACGCATACTCCATCCAGTCGCCTTGGTACAATCTGCTCCGTAGGGACCACTTGATGCCGCCGTACCCCGTGTACATGGCCGACATATGGTGTAACGATGTCCCTGCGCCGTGAACCAAGGTAATCGATGTGAAACCGTTCTCCCAGGCTTGCCGAATCAACTGCTCAGCGACGTCCATGGCCGTGGCTACGCTGAATCCGTGTAGGTCTACTCCGACGTGTTTGGCTTCTGGATCAATGTGCAAACTCGCCATCACCACCTCCGATGTGCACTCGGAGTTGAACCGTCCAACGGGCGATCGCGGCACCACGTGGGGCGACCTCCCACATGGGGCCGTAGCTGTCATGCCGAAGCTGAGGGCCCGTAGACCGCGTCTGGCCTGACGTTCGCGCACCGTGGCCCCTCAGAGACGAGGCGCACTCGACAAGTCCAGCAGAATCATCGCTATTTCTTTAATGGCAGGCAAGGGGCGTACGCGACACCAACACCTCCGTGGGATCAACAGTACCGATCGCGTCTTCTGTGGGCCGGGATAGGACGTAGCATTCATATGGCGGAGGTCTTGAGGTGCACCACCATGAGCACTGTCGGGGCGCCGTGCGGCATCTTACTCGTTTCGGCTGCGGCCAGAACGAGAGAACATGGGTGATAGTTGCTCGTGCCTGTGCGCGCCGTTACCATGCCGGCCCGGCGATTCTGATGGGCCGCATCACCTCCTTGGCACACGCCTCGGACCGCAATTGTTGGCCGTGGCTTTGCCACTTTTCGGCGTTCCGCCGAAACCCACATTACGGACCGAGGCGAGAACTAAGGTCGGAGGTGATGCGTTATGCCCATCAGAAATCAGAACGGGGGAAGCACGGTAAAGACGGCCTGGCAAGAGCAGCAGGCGACGAGCCAGCTGCGTTCGTTCGGCCTCGCGCTATTCGAGCCGCACGACATTGTCGAGGTCCGCTGGCTGCCTGGCGCCCGGTCGGTGTGGTTGCGTGCGGCCGGTCTGCCAGCACTCGCCGGGCGGTTGTCTGAAATTAACCACGCTGGACAAGACGTCTATGTCGGAGCCAACCCGCGCACCCGCGTGGGTGGCCGCAGAAGCGCGGACGTTCAACTGGCGCGGTGCGTGTTCGCAGATCTCGATGCCACCACACTAAGCAGTGCCGTGGTCCGCATGCGATCAGCGGGGCTCCCCCAGCCCACCGCGACTATTAACTCGGGCCATGGTGTTCATCTGTGGTGGCGTCTGACTGAGCCTCTGAAAAACTTGGGGATTTGGTCGGAGCTTCAGCAGGCCCTGGCGGTCGCGCTAAGGTCGGACTTGGCAGTGCATGACCCGCCGCGGCTCATGCGGCTGCCGGGGTTGGTCAACCACAAGTCGCCGCCGGCGCGGTGCGAACTCGTCGAGTGCGATGCGGCAAGGCGGTACGAGATTGCAGCAATCACGCAACGGCTGCCGCGGGCATCGGCGGAGCGCGTTGGTCGGGATGAGCCAGTAACCCATGCGGCGGCGACGCGGCCAGCATCGCGGCGTGCCGACCCGCAAAGCGTGGCGCGAGCGTTGGCTTATGCGGCCAAAGTGCCCAGCGCTGCGGTGGGGTACCGCAACAGGCGTGGCTACCGGCTGGCGTGCGTACTGACCAGGGATTTCGGCCTGTCGGCAGCAGAGGCCTGGCGAATTCTGTCGGGCTGGAACGAACGCAACCGTCGGCCGCTGCACAGCACGGAGCTGCGAAGTTGCCTGGAGCATGCACGGCGCTATGCGAAGCGCAGGCCCGGGTGCAAATTGACCGCTCCGCCGGGCAGCGGTGGGTCGGGCCGCGGGGACAGCCCGCGTGAAAATCATAAGGGGGTGAGAACATGAACTATCGAGACGCGCTGCGGATCGGCCGGGACAGGGCCGAGCAGGCGGCGGAGATCATCCGGCGCTGGGCCAGCGTAGCGGCGTACCCGGTGTGCGCCGTCAGGCCCGCGCATGGCGACGAGGACTCTGCGCATGGCTGGGAGCCCGTCGGCCAGCAGAGCTTCAAGGAGATCGTGCGCGACGATGGGGCGTTCGGCCTCGGGGATTTCCATCTGCTGGTCGTGGACGAGCAGGGCTCGGCGAAGGCCTGCAGCAAGGAACGGTTCGCGCTGGCCAAGGCCGTGGAGTTGGCGACGCGAATGCCAGTTCCGGTGGCGATGCCCGGGCGCGGAGAGCTGTGGCGAGAGATTGAGGCCCGGCATGACCGGGCCGCTGCCGGTACCAAGGCACTGCTGCCGGACGCCTGACGGGTGGCGGCAGGGCCTTGGCCCCTGCTACGCTCTGTTAGCGCCAGCCAGGCCAATGCCAGATGCCAGCGGAGAGCAGATGGCAAGTGGTCGCTCGGCGTGCGACAAGTGGCAAGACTGGGTGGGTGCTCGCGCCATGGGAAAGAGCATGAGGCGGCATTACACCGTACAATGAACTGACCTATGACATTGCTGCAGATATACCTTAGGCCACGGGAGGTATGGAACGAAGTGGGGGCAGGCGCACGCGGCTCGCCTGGCACCCAGTGGTATCGGACGGGCATACTTTGGCTTCTCGTCGTGGTCGCGTACGTGCTTTTGGCTCTACTCATGTCGATCGCCGCGGTGATCGTCGATCCGGATGATTCGCTGGCCGACTTAAGGGTAAAGGTGGTCAGTAGAGGAATCATTGGCATAGCTTGCGAAGCCGTTGTGTTTCTTGCGTGGGGGATGGGCTGCGTGTTGGCTGTCTTGGCGTCAACCGCCAGCGCGCGCTTGCGCCTCTCAGAACTCCCGGCGACTTCGGCCACGATGGCTTGGTTTGTGCCGCAATGGATCGCTGCATGGTTGATGCTGTTTGGTGTTCTCTGTAGCGTTCCGCAACTGAGCATGGGTATGCTGGCGCGGGAATACTGGCCGCGGATGAGCCTCTATTGCGGGATCCTTTACGTCACAGGCTTGGCTATCGGACTGCTCTTCTTCGGCTACCGGTGGGCGGAGGGAACGTGGTGGTCGAAGACGAGAAGCCGGCACTGCGTCTTCACGCTGGGTTACGCGCTGGGATGCATATTCCTGTATTGCACGATGTGGCAGGTTGGCGGTCGCGCCGCGATTCGTCTATTGAACCTTCCCTTCTGGCGGTCACTCACATTCTGGCTACACCCGAGCTACTGGGACCTCTTCATCGTTGAGAGAATGTGGTGGTGGGTGGACCACATCATGCCTTGATTCTGCGCGTGGCCGCGGTGACGCGCGCAGGGTTGAGCCCGCCGGCCCAAACAAGAACTACCTATTCTGCGCGTCTGTAGGAGGGCCCGTTCGCTTAGCGGATCCCCCTCGCGCGACAATCACCCAAACTCACCACACCCGAGCTCGCACATTCTGCCTTCCGCCCTTCGGGCGCGGACGAGACGAGCGATAAGGCAGATGGCTCGCTCGGGCATCTGGGGAGTCAGGAGGTGATTGCCGTATGCCAGGAATCCGCAGGCCAGGCGAGAGGGCAAGGACGCGGCGCATGCTGATCGTCCTGTGTGGGCCGTCGCATGCCGGCAAGACCAGCTTCGCCAGGGAATGTTGTGGTGGCCTTAGGATCGTAAGCTCGGATGCCACCAGAGAGCAGCACGGGACAAGGTTCGCTCGGGCAAAGAGGGAGGACGAGGTTTGGCAGTCGTTCGAGTCGCAGAAACGCCGAGCCTTGGGGGTTGGGCGCGACGTGGTGCTGGATGCCTGTCACATGTCTGCACGGGCGAGGTGGCACGCGATTGAGGGCACGGCTGCAGGCCACAGGAAGATATGCATCGTCTTCGACTTGCCGTGGAGGGCAGTTCGCCGGCGATGCCGCATGGACGGGAGAGTGCGGCTGGAAGAAGTGAGGCGGATGTGGAAGGCCTTCGACGCCTGCAAGCCCAGCCGTGACGACCTGCTGCGGGAGGGCTTTGACGAGGTGTACGTTGTCAGGGGATGACACCACGTCTGGGAGTTGAGGTGGCGCGCGTGGCCTGGCACTGGTGGCCAGCCGGCGATCTCGCGCAGGCCGCCCTGCGCCATCACCTCCTTGTGGGTGCACGAGCTCAGTCATTCTCCGTTGCGGTCTTCGACCGGCGGCGCCCCGAGCAGGTGGGGACGCCAGGAGCAACGGAGATGCCTCGCTCGTGCAACCAGACCGATGGAGGTGATGGCTATGAGTGGCGGCCTGCTTTGGCGCGATGTTCGCGTGCTGGCACAGATCCAGGCGATGCGAGCCGAGCAACTGCACCGCATCGCTGAGCGGCGGGAGCGGCTCAAGGAGGCAAGGAGGTGGCGAGCATGACTTGCCGCAAGCCTCCTGAGCCGCCGGGCGCGTCGGTCGGCGCGCCAGCGACGGAGTTCTCGGTGGCGTCGGCGCCCGGGCCGTGGGCCGCTCCACGGCGGTGCTTCCTATGTCGGAACGTGCGTGAGCGGACGGCCGAGTGCCAGCGACGCGAGCAGATCGAGTCGCTGCTGCAGCAGGGAGAGCCCGGCCGGCTGATGTGGCCCGTGCCAGCGGCGCCGACGCTGTGCAAAGGATGCTGCATCGCGCGGCTGGCCGGGCACGAGTGTGAGTGGTGGGGCCTCTGCTGGCGCTGAGGGGCCCGCCCCACGGCGGTGCGAGGGTGGCGGCACCGGCCGAGGGGAGAGGCCCCTGGGTATTCGGGGACATGCGCCTATTCACTCTGCGCGACATGCGACTTGGCGCGGGGAGTGATTGGCGGAAGGTAGGAGAGGGTGTTGGCTGCGCAGCTCTACGCTGGCTGGCAGGATGGGTGGCTCGGGTGCGGCAGGCGGGACCCGAGCGGTGGCGGCGGCGTGGTGCCGCGCCGCCTTAAGGGCAAGTGATGATGCCCTGAAAGCGTTGTTTTTCTTTGTTTTTTCATCTAGAGGGTGGGTAGAAACCCGGAAAATGAAAATGAAATACGCCGCGCCGGGCAGGGCGCGAGGCGGGGGGCTGGGTGCAGCCTGAGTATATCCCGCCACGTTGACAGGTTGGCGGGAGCGGAGTCAGTGGTTCCGCTCCCCCGGCGAGGACCGGTCAGCCGGCCGGCATGACCGTCAGCTCCGAGCTGAGCAGATTCACGCTCAGGTCGGGCTCGACCGGCAGGCCACGCAGCCACCTGGTGAACTGGGTCAGCATCAGGCCGGCGGCGACGTTGGCGCAGTAGATGGTGGTCTTGGCCGTGCAGGAGCCGGGATGGACCTCCTGGGCGGTGAAAAGTGTGGCCGGGTAGTGCAGCAGGCTGGCTGGGTCGGCGGCTGAGACGATCCTGATGGCCTCGCCATTCATCCTGCCGTCGACGAAGCACGCGACGCGGTCGTTGACCGAGTTCCAGATCAGCTGGCGCACCTCGATCCGATCCACCGCGCAGAACAGGGCATCACCCACGTCCATGCTCCGCCGGAACCGCTCCGTCACCGCGTAGATCTCGAGCTTGGCGTTGATGCGGCGGCACAACTCGCCGGTGGCCTGGGCCTTGAACCTGCCCAGGTCAGCCTCCAGGTAGCCCTGGCTGGCCAGGTTGGACGGCTCGACCACCTCGGGGTCAACCAACTGCAGCCAGGGCACGCCCATGGCCGCAAGCTGCTGGGCCACCTGCCGGCCGATGGCGCCGACGCCGACGACCGTCGCTTTGCAGCCGGCCAGCCGGTCCGGTGGTACGATGTCGCGCTGGCGGCTGTATCGCAGTTCGTCATGATCCATCGGGCACCTCGCTTTCAAACAGGCCGGGGCCATCGGCTGATAACTCCTCAGCAACGAAGCGCCGATCAGCCGGGTCCATCTCGTCCAGACCGTCCAGCCAGTCGTACGGAACGATGCAGTCGAGATCATCCTGCCAGTCAGCGGCAAGCAGGCGGTAGTTGCCTGTCGAGCTGACAGACGATGGGTGGATGTTCGCGTCGTACTCGGCGCTCCATGCCGCACGGTCGGTGGCGCCGAACGGCCGGCTGTAGTCGACATGGACAGGGATCTGCACCTGGCCGCCCGGACCGACGTTGAAGCGGAGCCTCGCATACGTCGCGCCGCCCTGCGCCAGGACGAACATCACGGCCCAGTCGCAACGACCGAAGACTCGGCAGAAGGTCTGCTCGTCCACGCCGCTGGGGTTGGGAGAGTCCCCCGGATGAGTATGTAACCACAGGCGGGCGAACTGCTGAGGCGCCGGCCCCAGATCGACCTGGGCGTCGAAAAAGTCGCCGACGGCATGATCATCGAAGTGTACGCTCGCGGCGGTGACCTCCTGTCTGACGGTGGCGAACTCCTCCACGCACAGCAGGTGGTCCGCGAGGCAAATGCCGAAACCCCCGACCTCGACCGGCCCGCGGTCACGGAAATACAGCAGCTTCGCCCAGGCGGTCGGGCTGAACCGCAGGATTGGTGGCGATGGCAGCGTGACTTCATCTCGCTTGACCGGCTGCGCCTTGGCAGACATCGGCGGCTTGGCTTGGCGTGTTCGAGTCATTTCGATCCTCCGTTTGGTGTTGTGGTTCCATGCAGGGACAGTTGTCCTGTTCACAGCAGGCACGGCAGAGCGGCTTGCTGCAACGTGAACAGCTGCTCATGCACTCCTGGCAGATCCATTCCTGGCAGCCGGCGCACTGCGTTAGACATGCCAGACAGACAGTCTGGTCGCAGCAGCGGCAGTAGGACGCGCAGTCTTGGCAGTACTCGTTCTCGCAGCGGCAGCACCAGCACAGGTCGTCGCGGCTGGTGACGTATCCACATTCGTAGCACGCCCTCCCTTCCCACTCCGCCAGCGGCACGTATGGCGAGCTGGGGTTGTAGGTGGTCAGCACTGAGCGGACCAGCACGAAAAAGTCGCAGATGCGGCCCGTGTGAAGGGCCGCCCGTATCGCCGCCGAGGCATCGCCCTCGCAGAGTTGCTCGTCGCTGACGTGCGGATGCGTCACGCTGTCGTTGCTGGATGCCGGATGTGGATCGAGGGCCACGACGCGGTAGACGTCCCGGCCTAACGGCTCCGCCATGCCGCCGATGTGCAGTTCGATATGGAACTCGCCCAGATAGACGCCGTCCAGCACGATCGGGTCGGTCGTTGCCGCCAGCAGCCGCTCGCCGGGGCGGTACTCAACCGGGCCACACTCCCGTTGGAGTTGATCCAGTTCGGCCACCACCTGCCGCAGACTGGGCAGCTGAAGCCGGGACGTCTGAACGGTTCGCTCGAGTTGACTGAGATGATATGGCAGGTTGCGAAGCGTCATATCGAGCTGGCCATACAGGCGTGCCGCCGCAGCCAACCAGCCGTGTCGGCAGCAGAGCGTCAGTCGGCGCCGGGCCGTCTGGACGTTCTCCAGAGCGGTCATCAGGGTAGCGGTCGCCTCCGCGGTTAGGGCAAAGCGTCGCTGGTGCAACGTTGCCAATTGATCGCGGATGGCCTGGGCGGCGCGCAGGAGTTGTCTATTGCAATCATGCATATGCGGTCCTTTCCTATGGAAAACGTGAAGGGGCACCCGCCGGTCGGACCCGGACGGATGCCCCTTGCCCTGTAGACGATGTTCTTCTGACTAGACCGCGCCTTCGATCTTGAGCGGCGTGATGGTGACGCGGTCACCCTCTTGCAGGACGTGATCCTGGGCGACCGGCTGGCGGTTGACCCGGATCAGGTAGTCCTGGGGGGTGCGGCCCGGCATCTGCCGGCCGAAGAAACTGCTTACCGTCGTGCCCTCGGACACGTCGGTATAGTCGGCGAAGCCGCCACCCTCATTGTTGATGAATAAAATCCTCATTGTGCTTCTCCTCTCTGAGAGGAATGGGAGTCTGACGTCATCCGTAAAACGTGCTTGGCTGCGCGCTCGAACCGCGGAGGGCCGCGCGCACGGGGTCTGCAGTGTTGCATGACGATCTCCATCGTTTAGGGTCGAGGTAGTGATGTGTTGGGTGGATGCGGACGGGCTAGCCCGGCGGGCGGGAGGTCAGAACAGTTCCGGCGCGATCTCGGCGAGGGTGGTGGGTTTGAAGTGAAGGTCGCGCTCGATCGGCAGGCCCAATGGGCCGCGGGCGCGCTGCAGTTCGGCGAGAGTGAAATACCCCAGCTCTTTGCAGTGGCCCTCCACCAGGCCGAAGAAGAGGAAATCGTCACCTTCAGGCGATCCCTCGGTAGCGAACCACGAGAACGAGCTGTCGGGGGTGAAGTACTTCACATACGCGACCGCCTGGCCGTCTTTGCCGTCCTGGGCATAGAGGGGCGGGAGTTTGCGGCGGATCTGTTTGGTCAATAGCTTCATGGGCGTGTCCTTTCCCCGCGCGGGTTTGCGCGGCACTTGGGGTCCATGTGTCTACGGCCCGACGGGCGTCTGGCGCTGGGGCAACGCGATAGTGGCGCCAGACACGCTCAAGACAGCGAATGGGCCGTTGAGGTCACACAGAAGAGACCGTGGCGGATCGAGATCAGGCTACGCTCAGCCGCAGCCTTTGTGAGCGGGTCAAGACGGGGCTGAAGGGCCGATGAGTCAGCCTTTGCCGAGTGCGATCGGATCGCGTCGAATGCGGCGCGGTCCGAGATGGAAAGGTGTGAGTTGAAAGGAGCATGAATGACGGGGCCGAAATTTGACCCCGTCAATATATGGATGTTCCGAGCGTGCGCCCGTGGCACAGACGGGGTTTGGAAGGGGGTTTCTTGAAGGTGTCGTCCGTAGCGTGCCAACTGTGCCACCAGTGTCGTATGGCCCGGGCCCAGATCGCCGACCTGGCCTGCTTGGGCGCGAGCAAGTCATGCCCGCTGACCATCTCAGCGCGCTGCGAACATGCAGCTGCCCATTCCCGTGCGAATCCGATAGAACCTTGCACGCTGCGCGCTGCTGGCTTCACGCACAGGGACCAGAATATGCCCCGGCCAGCGCCAAGCTTTATTAGTGTGAAGCACCAATAGATTGGCATGGGGGAGCAGTACGAGCGCGTCGAGCAGCAGGAAGTGCTGCCCGTGGTGGATGTTGCGGGTCTGGCCGAACGTCTGGACAGGATCGATATCCTCTTGCTCAGGAAGTTCTACCACACGGGCCAGCCGTATCCGGACGATACGAGCTGTCACATACTGCGGCTGCTGGTCGATAGCGTACACCGATCCCGCGGTCCTCTGGCGAGGCTCTCGTACGGGGCAATCCGGTATCGGCTGGACAATCTGGTGGCGCTGGGGCTGCTGGGCAAGGTCCACAGAAGCAACCCCGCTGCATATATGCCCCTGGATTTTCTGGCCGGCCCTGTCAGGCGGATCATGGTGCTGTACGCGGCCGATGTGGTAGGCCTATGGAAACACCAGGAGGTGGCAGCTCCATGAGACCCGGCAGACCCCCTATGCGCTGCCAGTTCCGCAGGTCTCTGCTTAGCGCCTTGGCCTCCGAGCCCTATCCAGTCACTGTCGCCTCGGCCAAACGCCTGATCGACGCCCGGCGACCACGGCCGTGCGGCTGGCATACGATCCGCAAATACCTGGAGGAGCTGGCGGCTGAGCGACTTGTATTGCGCCAGCCGCTGCCCGCCGGACAAGGACGCAAGCCCTTGGTCGTCTATCTCGGGCGGTCCCACGATAAGCCGTAGCGGGCGGGGATTTCTGCGAACGTTTTCAAGCGTTTGAAAAGAGGTGGTGTGCGGACGTCGGTTACGTCTCGCGGTGCCAAGTTGGGGCGCTGCCGAATGCCGCTTCTTTCTGCCTGCTCAACCTTGGCGCTGTGAGTTCTGGTGCCGTCGAATAGCGATGCTCTGTAGCATAACAGCGTTATATCTATATCTACTTCTACAGGCTGATCGGCTGTAGTTTGATGCACGGCCCACCCAGTTGTTTTCAAGCGTTTGAATATCTTCGCAGAAAATCTTGAAAATCTTCGCAGAAATGTTTGAAAATCATCGCAGAAATTCCTGCGTTGATGGACGAATCGGCGTTCTGATATTTAAGCACGCCCTTCCAACAACAACATATGCAACAGCTGGCCCGAGAGATTGCCCGACTCGCCCGTGAGTTACAGCACGAGATCGAGCAACTGCCGGCGCTGCTGGTCCGGTCGAATGAGGCGGGTGAGGCGGGTGAGTCGGGTCAACGGTTCGACCACATCGAGCGCAAGCTCGAGGCCATTCATGCCGATACCAGCCAACTTGTGGATCGCGTCCCAAGCGATCTGGAGCAGACGCTAACACAAATGAAACAGGCTCTCCTGCTTCGGCTCAGCGAGGCGGCGGAGTCAGTCGAGGCAACTGGTTCTACGAGCACCGGCCCGTCGGCTGAATCAACTCAGTTGAACAGGTCGCCTACGGAGATCATCCGGTCCCTAAGCCCGCAGGAGAGACGTGTCTTCCGGCTTTGCTTCCGATCGGGATTCCTGAGCTATCGCGAGATCGCCGGGCAACTCAACATCAGCGCCAGTTCGGCAAAGAACCTGATCAACCGGATGCTGCAGTCGCAGGCCAAAGGATCGCTCTTTGCCAAGCGGTACCACCACGGCGCTGCCCAGGTCGGCGTGCGGCCCCGACTTCAGAACCGGATTCTGCGGGGCGCGGGTGAGGAGGTCAAGAAGAAGCGGTTGGCTGTGCAGCGATGACTGCGGCCGGCAGACGAGTCGTCCGTACGGTTAGGCTCGCATCCTGATCGGGAGCAGCTCTCTGCTCCTCCCACTAAACCCGCTCAGTCGACGTCTCCGACGATCTGCACGGCTCCGGGGGGCCTGGAGACAGTTCTATGGCGATTCTACGCTACTGACCTGGGTAGACATCTAACCATGCGACCTCCTGGACTCCTCGAACTCGAGTTGATGTCAACCAGGCCAGCCGAATGAAGCCGGCTCACGTACTTGCGGAACGTCCGTCCAGCCACGGGCTGAAGTCTGCGACGGATGCAGTAGGCTTCGTAGCGCCGCATCAATTCTGCGGTGCGGATAGGCTGGTAACGCGTGGCGAGCTCGTGGATGACCCGCTCGTGATCGGATAAGTTGGTCAGCCTTGCGTCCAGTTGGATCCTCCGCCATTGCCGCAGGAACGGCTCGACGGCGCGGATATCAAGTTGCTCATGACTGGCCTCCTCTGCCGCCACGGCGGTGTGTCGGAGCATGGCTATAGCGGCCCGCGCGTCGCCGCCGGCGGCGTCGGCGATGCGCCCGATCAACGGCGGCGACCAGCATCCGCGCAGCAAGGCGCGGCTAGCGCGATCGGTGACAATCTCAACCATCTGTCGTCGTGAGTAAATGGGCATTTCGATGACAACCGGACTGAGCCGGGAGCGCACCCCGACGTCCATCGCTGCCAGGGGCTGAAGTGAGCGTGCGGTGCAGATGAGACCGCTCTTGGGCAGGCTGAGCAGGCCATAAACGATGGCTTCTCGCTGCGTGGGCATGGGCCGGTCGATCTCGTCGAGGATGACGACCATCGGCCTGTCGCGCAGGGCCTGTCGAATGCGATCGAGCTTGAAGTTGGTGTCTTGCGCATCGGCGGCGAGGATCTTGAGTTCGTCCACGATGGCCTGGGTCACGCTGTAGAGGGTGCGGTTTTGCCAGCAGTTCACATAGACCAAGACAACGGTGCTGCCAGTCGCGGTGGCTGCTTCGGCAACCCATCTGGCCAATGCGGTCTTGCCGCTGCCTGCCGGGCCGTGCAGCCAGACATTGAGCGGTCGTTGTCGCTGGCTTACAGGCCGGAGACACCTCCCCAACTGGCGGACCTGCCCTTCGCGTCCCAACAGTCGCTGAGCCGGACCATCATCTGCCAACGCCTCGCCGTTGAAGATGATGGAGTCACCATCCGCCTTGATGTCCCACTTCATACGTACCGCCTGACCTGCGAGTGTTCGGCTTTGACCGCCGCTTTTGCCACGTCACGATAGTGAATTGCTCGACAGCTTTATAAAGCCGTCGGTGGTTCCTCACGCCGTGTGGTCGATCCCGGATAGGGCCCGCCGCCCACGCAGCCGCCAAGCACAGCCTCGGGCCACGTCTTCAAGGCCACGACGACCTTCGGGTTGGCTACCCGGAGGTCGCACTCGGCGGAGCCGATGCTGTCGTAGCCGTGAGGCGCGTTCCCGTTAGCCGTTGACGGCTGGCGCGAATGAGGGTAGTAGTTGGCGCGCAAACCCCGCCGGAGTCACACCTGGTGCAGATCGTCGAGAAACTCTGAGACCGGATCAACGCCCGTGACCAGGAGATTATCCCGAGCTCTCGTGCAGGCGACGTAGAGCAGATGCCGTTCGGTGTTGTACACCTCCTCTAAATCCGCGTCGTCGGTCACGGCCTCGATGCGAGCCTGCAAAGGCACGATCTCATCGTCACACGCGGCGACAACAACGAAACGGAACTCCAGCCCCTTGGCGAAGTGCATCGGGCATACCGAGACGCATCCTGCAGTGACGTCCGTGCTTGCGTCGAGCTGAACAGCCTTCAGGTTGGCGGCCGCGATCGCCGCCCGCGCCCGAGGTAACTCGGATTCCGATCGCACGAAGATGCCAATCTCATCCGGCTTGCCTCCGTCATTGATTCTGTCTGTGAGCCAGGCTGCGATGGCGCGAGTCTCATCCTCAGCTGCTGAGAACGCTCGGATCGTAGGCTCGGGCCCGCCAAACGCGGACACTGTGGCGGTTCGCGGTTCGACGTTTCCATCGACATCTGACAACTCAGCGGGTAGTAATCGGTCCGCCTGAGCACGGATCTGATGCGATGTGCGATAGTTGATGCGGAGGATTTGAGACCGGCCTCGGACGTCGACTCCGAGTGCTTTCCACGAGAATGGCGTCTGGAAGATCCGCTGGCCGAGGTCGCCGGCGAAGAACAGGCCATTGTCCTTTGTGCCAGCCACGGCCGCCAAGAAGCGAAGTTGGGGAATACTGATATCCTGGGCCTCATCGACGACGATGAAATCGGCGGGAGAGGCCTGGCCGCTGGCCACGAGTTCAGTGGCTGCCGTGAATACGCCCGGTACGGTGATCAAGCCGCGTTCGCCCAATGCCACCCTGACGTAGTCGAAGATGGCCCACAGCACTTCGCGCTGCTTCTGCCCAAGCCGAGTCTTGCGCCCGAGTCGCGGCACATCGCGGTACTCTTCCCAAGTCCGCAGCTGCCAGGCATCGACGACGTCACGCCACTCGGACTCCAGGAACGACATTGAAAAGCGGTGGCCCTCAGCCGACTTTGACGCAGCGGCGAGAAGCGTTCGGAACATCGAAGGTGTCGGTATCGTCGGCGTGCCAAACGCAGACTCGTACGTCTCAATCCCGACCTCGTCGATTGCTCGGACGGCGATACGTTCTTCCAGCGAAGGCTCGGCGCTGACAAGCCGCATCAGCTTTCGGCGAAGCGTGCGAGCCAGGGCTATGGAGAATGTGGTCAACAGCACGCGCTCTTTGGGGTGCTTCCTCGCCAGGTGGACCGCCCGATGTAGAGCAACAATCGTCTTGCCCGTGCCGGCCGACCCGGCGACGCGCGCCGGGCCGCCGAAGCTCCGCTCGACGGTCTCACGCTGCGCCGGATGCAGGAATACCGCCCACTTGTCCCAGGGGTATTCGAGTGCCCGCTCCAGCTCTTTGTTGTCGACGACTAGCCGGAAACGCCGCTGGGCGTCGGGGTGAACGAAGGGGTCTGCATCTGTGGCCGCGTGTACTGGAACTACCGGTTCGCCTCCCGTCGCTAACTCGAACAAGGCCTCCGCCGCCTCCTGCGGAAGGTGGGACGCGACATCGAACAGCGTGTCTTCGTCGGCCGTCTTGACATCATCCAGCCATTCCGCCGGTACACCGTAGGAGAGCAAGGTCTCCGCCGGCACGTTTGCGAGCAGTGCGGGCTTTGCCGGTGGCGCCTGCTGTACCTCGACATACTTCGGCACTTCGATTTCGAGCACCTTCTCGCGGATCTCGACGATCTGCATCGCGCCGGTCTTCGGGTGGCGCTCGATTCGCCGGCGTTCAGCCCATTGATACGCCTTGTCGTGATGATCCACGTAGCACAGCAGTAAGCTGGCATCAGTCCTGTGGACGATGAGCCGGATGTCCCTGCTGACCCGCACCGACCAGAAGTTTTTGTCCTTTGCCCGGTCAAGCCTGTGCAACCGCATGCCGGGATTCGCAGGCCTCATGTGCAAATCAAAAGCCGTTGTCTTGACGGTCTTTTGCTCTTCCCCAGTCAGTTTGGCGAGACTGTCGACAAACGCATCGGCGATACGCAATTCCATCGATCAGTCTTCCCTGCTCATACAGCTTCTCTCTGGGCTTTACCCGACATTTAGGAGGATGCGAATCTTTCTGTACCGTGACGAAGAGCTAGTCCACTTCTATCCCTTTCCATACCGCCAGCGAATCTCACCGCTCGCACATTGAACCAACTCTGGGCTCGCCGCATTTGCATACCACACCTGCTTACCGCAGGACGAGCACTTGAAACACTCAAGAGCCCTCTCGCAAGTATCAATCAGCTTGACCGCTTCTGGGCGTACGACATCCGGAGAATGTGATGCGCGATTGCCCCATGAGACCAAGAGTTTGGCGGCCCCTTCTAGGGCTTCTATTCCGCTCATGAAAGAATCGTAGGATGTGCCTGATCGCTTCTGAAAGCATTTCTTCGCATCCGATCCTATTCGCTCCAGGAAGTCGTGAGCCATTCTCTTGTCGTTTTTATCTCCTCGCAAATAGGGGAACCTGATCTGCAGTCGTTCAGCGATTGTCGCAAGTTCAACGTCCATGATCTTACGTGCGTCGTTTCCCGCGGAATCTGGACGCTCCTTTAGATGAGCACGCGCGTCACCGAAAGTGGTCGTTTTGTCCGACCAGCGTATCCCGAGGTCCGGTGTTTCATATGGCAGGAGCGTCTTGAACACCCATGTCTTGCTGTCGAGTTGAGCACGCAGGTCTGTATACCAGTCGCGATCATGGGTCAGGATTATCACTTGCCTCGCGTTCAACTTTTTCTCAAGCACCTCTGCGATCATCCCACGATGATTCCGGTCCAAGCTGACGACCACGTCGTCCAGAAACACCGGTCGGTCATTCGTCGCCTCCCGCATCGCCATCGCCAGGAAAATGCACAAACCAAGACTGTTCCTATAACCCTCCGAGAGTGTAAGCCTCGGAGAGTCCTGCTCAACGCCGTAGAACCTCAGCCCGATATCGATTGCCTTGTCTGCACCGTCTGGAAGATAAAGGTGCACACCGTCAATCTCCTGGTCTGGATGAAGAATGGCCCACATGGCCTGTATGTCCTTCGAGATGTCATCGATCACAGCCTTGGCCTGCGTGCGAATCTCGTCACGTGTCTTCTGCTCCAATCTGTTGATGAAGGACGTGAGACACTGGGCACGCTTTGCGGCAACGTCGAGTTCATCTGCCTCGATGACAGTGCCGGCAACGTCAACCTCATGCCTGTCCGTTGACAGCCGTTGGGCATCAGGCGGCGCATTCTTGGAAGAGGAAACAGCGGCATCAATCAAAGGCCGGAGATGGTGCTCAATCGCCTCTAGTTGCTCCTCCCCGCACGAGCCGCGCAACGTTTCGGCGTTGATTCCATCCAGGTAAATGAAGCTCTGACCAATCGGTCCGTCAGCAAGTTTTTCGCGCCACGATTTCAAGTCTGGCTTAGCGAGACTCGTTTGCAGCGTCCTTACTGTGTTGCACAGAGTGCCGATTGCTGTCTTGCGCGTATTGAACGCATCGATGATTCCGCTAAGGCGCTGCCGCTCCGTATTCAGGTGCGTCTCTAGAGCATCGACCGGGATGGGGCGCCCGCACGCGGGGCAATCAACCTCCTTCTCATCTTTCAGATTGTCTACATACGCAACGGTTGACTGCAGAATCTCCAACTTTTCAGTGATTAGCGGCTCGACTGTACCCGCGAGTCTTCCGCTTGCGGCACGTACTGCATCGATATGGGCCTCCAAATCAAGGGAGGCCGCATCCTGGAGGACGACATATCGTCTGAGGTCAGCTGAGGATTCCGCGATTCGCGTGTCGATGGCTGTTTGCACCTGCCTGCAGCGGGACAATGCGTCTGTTGTCGCGGCCTCGTGCGGGCAATACGTGACGTGCAGTCCGTCGATCTTCTTGCGAATCTGTTCCTCGTTATCTGTGCCGAAGGTCTCCCTGCGCCTCGTGGCGACTTCCTTCAGTTTGAGTTGTGTCGTCGCAAGTCTCGACTCTTGCTCGACGGACTTTGCGAGCTGCCGCAGGTTTTCTGCTGCCACCTCCATCGGGCGCAATCCGAGGAGAGGTAATAGGGCAGAGTACTTATCTCCTTTGGTGGACTGGATGAAGTCAGCAACCTCGTGTTGCCTCAGGACGGTGCGCCGATACTCCCAAGTAGGCATTGCAGCCGCTTCCGCACCTGAACTCGTGTAGGAGCCGCCTTCTGCAATCTCGATCTTGAGTTCGGAATTATCCCCGAAAGTGATGCTCAGCTCAGGTTGTCGATCATGAGGCCGGTGCGTGTTTGGCACCGCCCTCTCCTGTTTTCTTCCGCTGTATTCGTGAGCCAGGTGCGTGATTTTGCCGTCTTCGAGCACGTATTCGACGGCGTCGACAAAAGATGATTTTCCTGAGCCGTTGCTGCCGTAGACGACCATTGACTTGCCGTTGAGCGGGAGCGTAATCGAATCGGCGGCACCACGAAACCACGACAGCTCTAGGGTCTTGATCCTCATTGCTGTGACCCTGCCTCTTGTGATGACTGAGCCATAGCAGCGATGAGCTGCTTTGCAACAGCCGTGAGTTCGGTCTTGGTGAGCTGTTTTCGGGTGAGTTGGTTCCTCAATAGAGCGTCCATGCGAGTTAGCACAGAACTGGTGTGAACGGCG
>Ga0272442_10001098_pt1 | contig 41706 bp, 39 predicted proteins | sample SSMForm2O_FD_200262 | JGI IMG/M metagenome (GOLD analysis project Ga0272442, IMG submission 200262) | Marine sediment archaeal communities from Little Sippewissett salt marsh, Falmouth, MA, United States - SSM-Form-2O | ecosystem: Environmental > Aquatic > Marine > Wetlands > Sediment ...
ACGTAAGTCTGGTATCCGGGCGCTACTACATGATCGGCGTATACTGGCAGGACGTGATCACGTATTACTGGACCGAGCAGACTGTGTATGCTCCCGAAACCACGGCCGCGGGCCAGACAGTAGCCGGCGCGGTGAGAAACGACGCGTACTCGATTCCGACCTCGATAAGCTTTTCAACGGATCAGGGAGTGAACAGCTATCATTTGAGGATTACGACGGCTGAGCCGTAGGATCAAGATATTATTAAGGTTGAACATTCTTTCGGTCTGGGAATGGTATATGAAAAATCGATATAGTGGAAATGAATTAGCATAATATTCAGGATTTGTGCAATCTCCTTGCAAGTTCAAAAATCTCCCTGAGACGAAAGCCGGCGCTCCATGCCACAATTATTATTGAAAGGATCGAAAAAACCATCTTTAGTAACAGTCTCGCGAGTATATTTTGCATAGAAACGTCGATAATCCATAGCACCGACATGCCCGCTGTGAATGAACATCCCATTAATATCCAGTTTTTCCATTTATGGGGCAGTGGCATAATTTTCTGACTTATTACTATAGCGATAAATACAAGCAGAAGATTGGAAATTAGAGTCGCTAAGGCTGCTCCCATAATTCCCGTTATTGGAATAAGAATTATGTTGAATACGATATTCACAATAACTGCGCAGCCTGTCATAAACGAAACAAGTCTTACATGTCTGGTATGGAAAAAAACAGGCTGAACGAATACCGCATAGCAAGCCATGGCTGTAATGCCAACGGTAACGGGCGGTATAATACGCCAGGACTGCTCAAAGTCTTTGGTCGCGACAATCATAAGCAATTCACGTGATACCGAATTCAGGGCCAGTGCAATGCATGAAGAAACAGCAACTATGAGAAGGCCGCCCCTAATTGCTTTTGCGATGATATCATTGGCTTTTTCATGATTCCCTTTATCATGTTCCTTTTGATGGTTTTTTACGGCCTTTATAAATACCGGAGTGTATGCACGGGTTAATGATAGGATAAATATCCGAATTACTGCAGCAATGTTGTATCCCATAGCATATATTCCTGTTTCTGTAATACCGAGAAGAATACTGACGATAAATCTGTCAAGAATATCATTTAATAACCCCAGTATATTATGTGGCAGAAGCGGAAGGCCATAAGCCAGACTCTTTTTTAGAACACCTACTGAAACATATTTCGGAGGCAGCGGTTTAAGGGTGATTATTACTAGTATGGCTAATATACCAGAGGAAATTACATCAGCTTCTATTTTTCCAATCACCCCGCGGTCAAGGACGACAACAAAAAATAAAATAAAGCCGACGATAAGAATAAATCGGAATATATTAAATGCTATTAATTTTCCAGGATGATGTTCAGCCTGCAGTTTTTCTTCTATAAGAATGGAATATATAATAAAAGCTGAATGACAAGTGGTTAGAAATACTATAGGGTAGAATTCAATTTCGGAAAAAATATGTTTTGAAATAAATGGTCCGGTGAACCAGAGTATGATTAATCCGATAATGGAACTCAGAGATACATACCAAAAGATAGAAGATTCAAATTTCCTGAGGTCTAAACCGGTTTCCTGATCAAATCTTAATCTTACCCATGCCCCCTGAAGACCCTGAAGGAAGATATACGCGAGCAAAAAAGTGACGGGTATCATCAGACTGATTACACCATAGCCAGCTTTACCAAGAAAATGGGAGTAAACAGGTATCAGAATAATCCCTATGGAACTAGATAATCCCTTTGAGATTGTATAAAGCGTTCCAAGAGTTAATAAACGATGGCCGGATGATAAATCCATGACAAATTCATTTCATACTAAAAAGGAAATCTTATCAAGGATTAGTATTAAAAATCTAGATGTATAAGGCTGAGAACGAAACGAGAGAGTTGTATTCGGAGTTCGACTTAGAACAGAATCAGGGGAGAATCTGGAAGAAGAAGCTGACCAATGGGTCAACCTTGGCACACAAGGCAGTAGAAATATTGGGTGGTGTGCGGAAATAACGTACGTAAGGATGATGACCTGAACGTCTGTTAAAAAAAACATTGATGTATTTACGCTCACCTATGTTAAGATATACTTCCTCACTTATGCTGAGGCTGATGGAAAAATGATACTTGATAAACGTATTTAAGTAGATCCGCAGGATGAATTTGGTGAGAAATATATTTAGATGACATAGGGAAAGGCATATGACGGTAACATGTTCCATTATAATTAGATGCTTTAACGAAGAAAAGCATATAGGAAAACTTTTGTATGGAATATCCAAGCAGACAATAAAGGATAAAGAGATAATAATTGTTGATTCAGGGTCAAAGGATTCCACGTTAGATATAGTTTCGAAATTTAATACTAGGGTTATAAATATTGCACCAAGTAAATTTTCATTCGGAAGGGCACTAAACCTAGGAATATCAGAGGCGAGTGGTGAATATGCTGTAATGATCAGTGCTCATGTGTACCCAACCAAGGACAACTGGTTGGAGAATCTTATAGAACCTTTTAATGATGAAAAAGTGGCACTTACATATGGAAAACAGAGAGGGGACAAAAATACAAAATACTCGGAGAAACAGATATTGTTAAAATGGTTTCCCAATGAGTCTAAATTGCAGAAGATATCTCCTTTCTGCAATAATGCCAATTCTGCGATTAGGAGATTATTATGGAAGAAAATAAAATATGATGAAGATTTGACAGGACTGGAAGATATTCACTGGGCCAAGAAAGCAATAGAGAAAGGTTATTATTTGAGTTATATTTCTAACGCAGAGATAATACATGTACATGATGAAACACCTACACAGATATATAATAGATATTTAAGGGAAGGAATTTCACTTAAAAAGGCTATGGATAAAAGAAGTATCAGCTTTAAAGAAATTATGAGTATGCTTGTGGGGAATATTGCAAGTGATTTATATTGTGCCATGAAGGAAGGAGTACTTTCTGATAATATATTTGAAATACCAATGTTCAGGATGATGCAAATGTTGGGGACTTATAAAGGATTTAATAAATCAGGTGATATCGATTGGAAACTGAAGAGGAAATTTTATTATCCTGAAAAAATTAAAAAGGATTATTCCAAGGGAATAGAAGACATTGAAAGGAATATTGACTATAGTGGATATAAAGATGAGGAATAACTCACCCCAATTAATAGATATTTCAGTGCCAATTGATAATGAATTACCGATATGGCCAGGAAGCACGGGTGTTGAGATAAGAAGACAGCATTCAATAGAAAAAGGAGAAAGGGAAAATGTGACAGTTATTACTATTGACGTTCACACAGGAACTCATATAGATGCGCCGTTGCACAGAATAAAAAATGGAAATACGGTAGATTGTTTTGACTTAAAGAAAATGATTGGTAATGCAACAGTCATAAATTTCCCCGAAAAAAATATGATTACAAGAAATGATATGAATAAAAAGGGAATAGGGGATAATAAGAAAAGGTTGCTATTAAAAACCAGAAATTCAGAAATATGGAAAGATAAAAAGAAATCATTCACGGAGGATTATGTGGGACTGACAGTTGATGCGGCCGAATGGATTGTGGAAAATAAAATAGAAACAATAGGTATAGATTATCTTTCCATTGAACCATATGGCGGAAATGGAGAAGTGCATAAGATACTGATGGAATCTGGAGTAGTTATAATAGAGGGTCTTATTCTGAAAGATGTTGATCCAGGGGAGTATGAATTAATATGCCTGCCGGTTTATTTGAAGGGTACTGATGGGGCAATGGCAAGAGCGGTTTTGAGAAAAAATGAAAATGGATAACAAGGTGGATAAAAATTATAAAAAGGTTGTGGCTCTGGTACCAATGAGACACATGAGCGAAAGAATACCGGGGAAAAATTACAGGTTGTTTGCAGGAAGACCATTATATCATTGTATCGTGGAAAGTCTGAAGGAAAGTGGAGAAATAATCGATATAGTAATTGATACTGACAGTCCGGTTATAATGGAAGACGCTGAGAAAAACTTTCCGTATGTAAAGATTATTCAGAGGCCTGAAAACCTGCGAGACTGGAAGACTCCAATGAATGATGTTATCAAACATGACGTTGGACAGGTAGAAGGAGAAGTATTTTTACAGACGCACAGTACAAATCCTCTTGTGAAACCGGAGACCATAAAAGAGGCTGTAAAGAAATATTTTGAGAAATATCCGGAGAATGATTCACTGTTTTCTGTTTCCCAGTTACAGACGAGATTATGGGATATGAATGGAGTAGCAATAAATCATGATCCTGGGGTTCTTATACGCACACAGGATATGGATCCAGTATTTGAAGAGAATTCGTGCGTATACATTTTTCAAAGGGAAACAATAGAAAAAGGTGGTAATAGAATCGGAAAAAAGCCATTGATGTTCAAAATTAGGAGAAATGAAGCATTGGACATAGATGAGGAAATGGATTTTAAAATAGCTGAGCAGATTTATTTAATGAGAATGGAAGGAGCCGAAATCTGAAATGAAGAAAGTACTTATTTCAGCGCCATATATGATCCCGGAAGTTGAGCGGTTTAGAAATATATTTGAAGAAAATGGCATAGAGATAATTATTGCAGAAGTGAAAGAAAGATTGTGCGAAGATGAACTATTGCAGTATACAAAGGAAATTGATGGTGTTATTTGCGGGGATGACAAATTTACAGGAAAAGTAATAAGTTCTTCACCCAGACTTAAAGTCATATCAAAATGGGGAACAGGCATTGATTCGATCGATGTCTCTGAGTGTGAAAAGCATGGTATAAAAATATTCAGGACTACTAATGCATTCAGTGAGCCGGTTGCGGACACAGTATGGGGAAGTATTCTGTGTTTTGCAAGACAGATAATCTGGATGGACAGGGAGATAAAGGGACTTAAATGGAAGAAACTTACGTTGAGAGCCCTCAATGAGTGCGTTCTTGGAATTGTAGGCGTAGGTGACTGCGGAAAGGCTGTGGCACGCAGAGCAAAAGCGTTCGGAACCAGATTGATGGGCAATGATATCAAACAGATTCCAGAGAAGTTCATTGAGGAAACAGGCATAAGCATGGTTTCCCCAAAGCAGTTGCTTGAAGAATCCGATTACATAAGTATTAATACGGATCTTAATCCGTCAAGTTATCATTTAATGGCGAAAGAACAGTTTAGTGCCATGAAGAGAACAGCAGTACTTATAAATACATCAAGAGGAGATGTTGTTGATGAAAAGGCGTTGATTGAAGCTCTTGATAAGGGATTGATATACGGAGCGGCACTGGATGTATTTGAAGAAGAGCCTATAAGACCCGATAATCCGTTATTAAAGATGTCAAACGTTATATTATCTCCACACAATGCAAACAGCAGTCCTGTCGCAAGGGAAAAAGTACATGTGAATACAATAAATAATCTTATAAAAAATTTAAAAGAAGAGGAATCATGAAAAAAACAGTCCTTATTACGGGAGTAGCAGGCGGCATCGGCACCGCCACTGCAAAACTGTTTTCTGAGAAACAGTGGCGTGTTGTTGGTGTTGATAAAAAGAAAATACAGGGAGCATTTATAGACAGATTTATAAAGGGTGACATTTCTGATAAGGATAATATTTTCAATATAATTAAGGAATACACCGAAACTGAAGAAAGAATGGATGCTCTGGTTAATAATGCGGCTTTACAAATATGCGGATCACTGGAAAAGATAAATATCGAACAGTGGGACAAATTAATGAATATTAATGCCCGCGCCCCGTATTTTCTAACACAGTGTGCAGCTCCGCTTTTAGGTAAATCAGAAGGATCGGTTGTAAATATTGGCTCTGTTCATGCTGTAGCAACTTCAAAATTGATGTCCCTGTATGCCGCAAGCAAGGGAGCTGTTCTGGCCATGACACGAGCAATAGCAGTGGAACTTGCTCCCATGGGAGTACGGGTAAATACTGTTCTTCCAGGAGCAGTTGATACACCGATGCTGCGAGAAGGACTTATGAAAGACAGTGAGGGAATTGAGTTAATTGAACAGAAGATGATGCAGTTGAAGAAACGGCACCTACAGGGAAGAATAGGGAAACCAGAAGAAATAGCACAGATGATATATTTCCTTGCTGATGAGGAAAAAGCGTCCTTTATTACTGGCCAGGCGATTTGTGTAGATGGAGGAGCAACAGCCAGGTTGAGTACAGAGTAAGTGCAATCCGATTTTTGCAGTTGAACTCCCGAAGGAATAAATTGCAAGAGCGTGAGATGTCCTAATATGATGTAATGAATGGATTTATTCAAATTCTTCCACCGGGCTTAAGACGCGCATTAAAGAGTTTTAGTCCGGACAGGATGGCTAAAATATTATCAGACCGCTTTGCTGAGATTGCTTGGGAATATAGCCATGGCATTCCGCTAATCAAGTATGTCCAGATTCAGACACAATCGAGATGCAATGCCGATTGTCTCTTCTGTCCTTACTCCGAAAGCTGGCACGCAGAAAATCCAGGCCGTATGTCAGATGATCTTTTTAATAAGGTACTGGAACAGCTTCTTCCTTTTTCATATGGAATAAATAAAGGAAAGGTCTGTCCTTATCTCATGCAGGAACCGTTGTTGGATTCTAGGATATTTAAGAGAATTCAATTGATCTATAAGTATTTTCCAGGAACATTAGTTGAGATATCAACAAACGCCATGGTTCTTAATGACAAGGTGACAGGCATGATTATGGATATATTTCCTGGCCGTCGTCATGAAATATGGATTTCACATCATGGTATCGATAAGAGCTCAATGGAATATATCATGAAAATAGACTATGAAAAATCGAAAAGAAATTTAATAAAATTTCTTAAGCGGGCGGATGGCAATCTAAGAATAAGGATCAGAGGTGCTGGTACGTCGAAGAATAGATATTTCAATTTCTTCACATCCGGGGAATATATAGATTACTGGAGGAGAGTAATAAGTAATGAAGGAATAAATACATCAAATGTTGATATTGATTCGTTTCGTTTTCATGATCGCGCTGGAAGTATAAACCGAAGGGAACGTAATGCATACATGAATAATCAAGGAATTGTAAGAAAAATTGACAGCAATCATCCATTCAGGTGCGGGAGGATAGATGAATGGATTCACATTATGTATGATGGAAGAATAAGAATATGTTGTATGGATTACCATGGTGAAGTTGATCTTCCAAATATCAAAGACATGACCATTGAAGATTATCTTAGATCGGATGCTTTCAGAGAACTTAGAAATATGGTTAAAGGAAGAAAAAAATCACCGGATAATTTCATATGCAAAAGATGCTCTTCACCTGGAGGATAGTAATATAAATAGCAATGATAAAGATTAGCGATAGACTGAAAAACATCCTGTTACATGATTCATTAGGTTATGATGATCATCAGAGCTTTTCGAGCAATAAAGAAAGATTGAACTTTGGGGAAATAATACAGAGAAAAATATCAATGAAATTATCTTCTTGTGGGATTGCAAGGAAAAGGAGTGATTATAGAATAAAGAGGTATAGAAATATTCACAAGGATGGCAGGGCCTTTATTTTGGGTAACGGACCCAGTCTGAATAAATGCAATCTTAAATATTTGAAAGATGAGATTACTTTTGGTGTCAATGCTATATTCTTGAATTATGAAAAGATGGGATATTTCCCGACATATTATGTTGTCGAGGATATATTTGTTGCTGAAGACAGAAGAGAAGAAATAATTAAATACATTGGTCCACAGAAATTTATAGGAAATGCGCTTAAATACTGTCTGAAGGGATCACATGACACCGTTTGGTTGAATGTAAGGTATAAATTTAATGAATATGAGGACTTTCCTCATTTTTCAACAGATTGTGAAAAGGAATTATGGGTAGGAGGAACAGTATCATACATATGTCTTCAAATGGCATTTTACATGGGTATAAAGGAAGTATATCTAATAGGATTCGATCATAATTACTATATTAAATCAGACGTAAAAAAGAAGGGAGTTGACTTCGAATCAATGAGCGGTGATCCGAACCATTTTCACAGTGGTTATTTCGGGAAAGGATACAGATGGCATGATCCGAAGCTAGAAAGAATGGAGAAAGCATATAAAAAGGCAAAAAAAATATATGAATTAAACGGAAGAAAAATATACAATGCTACAATAGGAGGTAAACTGGAGATATTTGAGAGAAGAGAATATGATAAAATATTTCAAAAAGAAAAAGATTGAATAAGGTATTTTAATACTTGGACCAGATACCCAAAGCAACACAGTCAGTATGCCAATGCTGTCTTGATGAGATTAAACCAGGGCTTACCTTTTTCCAGGTGGCAGGGCCTGGAAAGTCAAGGCATAATTTACGTATAAATTTGCTAGGTAATAAATTCCAATATAAAGGTAATTTATTCTGAGGTGAATATTCATAAAATTCAATATGACTTAAGAAAGAGCGAGCCGAGGAAAATCTAGAGAGAGTTTCTGCAGTATACATACGAGCAGAAGAATTAAAATCAAGCCTAAAATAATTACTGATTGGAAGAGTCATTAAAAGTCTTCCTGAAGGACGAAGTATTCTAATTAATTCCCTGAATGCTATTACATCCCCGTAAATATCGGTCTTAGGAATATTTTGAGAAAATGACTGCGGATTATTAAGACCGATATGTTCTATTACTGAAATTGCAAAAATAACATCAAAATTGTTATTATCGAAAGGTGTGCTCCTGATGTCTGAACGAATAAATTTATTTAAATAACATGAATTACTCGAAGGCAGGTCATAGTCTGTAAAATAAGGTTCCTTTTTGTTGCTTTTTAGCCACTGAAGCCAGAGAGAATCCGCCTTTGCACTTCCTACATCCAGAATACTGTTTTCACCATTAAAGTTTGATGCTGCCCATGGATATTCGATACACCTTGAATGAACCTTGTCAGAGGGCCTGTGAAAAGCGTAATTGGGAGCTAATGAACCATCTTCATTTTTAGTAAATATAGGTAATTCAATATATCCCATTTTTTATCTTTTAATACAAGAAGTCATAGTTAATTTATTTTACGCTCCTGGCTATACCAACAGGCTGATATTTTGGTTCATATTTTCCCCACGGAAGACCATTATCTCCACTTCTAAAATATGATTTGTCTATCCTGCTTTTAATAATAGCTGATTTTCTAAGTTTATCAAATAGAAGATCATAATTTTCAAAGTTTGATGAAGCATCTGGAATATCGAAAAGAAATCGAATGGATTTTTCTGAGAGACACCATCCTAAACAGGGCTTGAAAAACCAGTCAGAAGATTTTGAAGCACTGACAGTTAAAAACATATGAGAATTATTATTAAGCACCCTTTGAAATTCATTTACAGACTTTCTTATATTGTTGCGATCATTATGTTCAAGAGCGGATACTGATACAATACAATCAAAGTAATTATCATTGAATATTGAGAGATCAGTAAAATCACATTTAACAAAAGTTATTTCGCCATAGTTGTTTCTGATTCTTTTAAGTAATTCATTGTAAAAATAGGATGATTTAAAGAAAGATAACTTATTAAGAAAATAATATAAATGACTAATTGGATTATTTAATAAACGCAGGATATTATGCAGATTGAAAAAATGATTACTGTAATTGTATTGTTTGCTTGTACCGCCAGAAGTGACATTAGATTTATTTATATCAAAGATCAAAGATGCAGGGAAAGGAACTGATCTATATGAAGAATCGATACTGAAAATATTATAGCCGAGTGATGATAGAATAAACTGTAACAATCCGTTTCCACCACCGGCATCCATGATAAGGGAGCCCTTGCTAAGTCGAGATTCCTCAATTTTGTTAAGTATCCAGATTATATCGAGATCGTAATGCCATCCGACAGAACAATGCAAAACTTCCTTCCAGTAGTCAATAAGTGATAACTTGGCTGGATTCCGGAGAATCATATCAGAATCAAGTATTTCTATTATATCATCCATATGATTAATACCTCTTGAGAAGAAATACTAAATAGATGTCGATCTGGTGGCATAATCAGAGGAAAAAGGGTTAACTATAGTATTATATAAAGGATGCTTGAAATCATGCAGTGCATAAATATGATCGTTCCATTCATATTTGATAATTCTTTTATTTCTCAATTTATGAATAGGACAAAGATTCATAAAAGGATGGTTATCGTTAAATTCATCGATAGCAAGAAGCTGACCAACATCGTGACATAGAATAGTAAGATCGGATATACCAACTATATCATCGAAATAACATATTGTACGAGGAAGTCTGGTATGATGAACACCATTAAGAATTCTTAATGCATCAGATGTTGAGGAATAATAGTCAAGATCAAAAGAGCAGAAACCTATTGGACCGGTATTAAAAGAATCAAGAAAGGAAGGAATTGTATCTTTTACATCCCCAGAAACAAGAATGGCTGTTCTGAGTCTGGATTTGAGTTTATCAACATCAGATTGAAAAGAATTAGGAAGAAACCAGTACGAAAGATCTCTGTAATCTTTAGGCTCTGGAAGTCCTGTAAAAAGATCGAAACCGAAAACATCTATTTCAATATTCAGTTCTTTTCCGATATTAATAGCAGCGTCCTCAAGAGCGAGGAGACCATTGCCTCCGGCTACGCCGAATTCGAATACTGAAATGCGGTTAAGGCCAAGAGCCTTAGCCTGCATGCTGGCACTGTAAACACCAAAAGCATACTGAGGACGATAAACAGCATCGAAATGCATTCTTAATGTATATCTGCCGAAAGCGAGTCTTTTCCATATCTGACTTAAAAATCTGTCAAGATGTATAATTTCGCGGATATTGATAATTTTACGTTTCAGAATATCTTCAATATATACTATGTTCATGTTTTTATTCATCGTGCCTATATCGACCAATGTCTCCTGATTATATTAATACTGAGGGCATCTGACAAGCCTTTAAGCTTGTGTCGATGACCGAGAAGATAATAATCCAATACCCTAAGAGGAGTATTCAACATTAAGAAATCGAGATAAAAAAGGGCAAGAGGTATGCCTCTAAGATGTTTTCTCGCCAGCAGAAGAATATGACTGGTATTGTAAAAAACTCTGTCATAATTATCGGAAAATGAGCTTTCTTCGCGGTGCCAGATAACAGAGTCATGTTTGTATAATATCTTATAACCTGCAATAGAGAGCCTTTCGCAGAAGTCTATATCCTCTGACCCGTAAGGATTGAAATTTTCATCAAGAATGCCGACATCATTAAAAACGGAGGACCTGATGAGCTGACAGGCGCCTATTGAGAATGATACCTCCTCATCACGATCAAACTGACCATGATCCTCCTGTCCCCAGCCACGGCTCAAATCCAAAATGTTCTGTATGCCGTTGCGACCGCATTTTTCCCACAAACCCTGAAGTATTGAATGAGCGGATGAAAGATAGAAAAGCTTCCAGGAGGGGCATCCAGCACGCTGGATGATCCTTTCTTTTCCAAGGATATAGATCTTGGGCACTACCATGGTGATATTATCGTTTTGTTTCATTGCAAGAACCATGGGATCGAGAAAACCGGGATCGACGAGTGTGTCATTGTCCAGCAGGCACACGAAATCCGCATCATTTCTAAGTGCGTATTCTATACCTCTGTTACGTCCACCGGCGACACCCTGATTTGAAGGAAGACAGATATATTCGACTTCTGGGAAATCCCTTGAAAGAAATCGGACAGAATTATCCGTGGAGCCGTTATCCACAACGATAATATTAACAGGAGAATAAGTGACTTTTTTCAGAGAAGAAAGACAGTTTTGAGTAATCTTTTTCTGATTTCTATTCAATATTATAATGAATATCTTTTCTGAAATCATTTTTCGTTATGGTCTGTCAATCGGAAGTATTGAAAATCTTTTTTTTAAATTTTCGAAGTACTTCTCGTGAACATCAGGATTATAGATAAAAAAAACTCTCTTGTTGCGGAAAAGCTGTCCGTATCTTTCATCAGGCAGAACACTGCCCGGTCTGACCATTTTGAATGAGGCAACGCTGAGACCATGATTATCTGAAAGAAATGACAGGCTTTTTTCGCTCCAGTATGCGACATGCAGCCTGGTGCTCATGTAACCAGGTTTGTTGCCATCTTCAATAGGACCACCAGGATAAAAATTTGTCGTACCGCAAATGACCCCTCTATTATTTAAATGTCTAACAAGAAATTCGAAGTTCTGTTTAGGCTCATAGAAATGCTCGAAAACTTCAACAGAAATAATTCCATCATATTTTTTTTTCTCAGGAAGCTCCTCCGGGGAGAAGAAAGCATCATGGCCGAAAAGGTTTCTGTAGTATTCAATTACGTAGGAACTGATGTCACATCCAGTAACATCGTAACCATCCTCAAGCAATGTACGGAAAGTAGGGGTGTTTCCTGTTCCATACAGAAGAAAAGAAGACATCCCAAGATCATTTTTCAGCATATTAAAAAGATAATACTCCCTGTATCCACCTCCGCCGGGTCCGGACCATGATCCCTTCATACCCATGCCGAGGCGGAGCTTTTTAAGATTATAGCGTCTTGAGAAAATAAAACCACATTGCGTACATTCAAGAAACAATCTTAAATAAGCATACCTCAATCTTGTGGATCCGTTGCATAATTTACACAAATGTTGCTTGAAATAGTTACATTTTTTCATTGTTATTTGGCTTCTTACGGTAATTTTGGGAACAACATCGACCCAAATGGCAAATTAGAGTCGGAATTCTTGTGTATGCCCATATCAATGGTATACTTAAACGCAGATTTCTCGAAAAAAGGCACCTTCCATGAAAATAATTAAGATAATAACCATATCCCTTCATAAACCCGATCACGTCGTCAGCTACATCCTGGCCGAGAGGGTAATGAAAGTCGTGGACCTCGATAAGAAACAAGGTGGTTCCGCGTTTAATAAGCTTCCGCGCTCCGCGAAGTACCCTTAACTCTGTCACTTCAACATCAATTTTAATCAGATCCGGTGTACGGTCCTGGAGTATACTGTCCAGCTTTATGGCATCAACTTCTATTTCTCTCCAATTAACGGTTTTAGATAATTCTTTGCTGATATAATGTAATGAATGTCTGTAAAGCGCTCCGCTGATTTGTGAATCAGTAACATAGAAAGCAATCCTGCCTTCTTCGTCAGATACGGCAGCGCTTATACAATCGATGGAGTTAGATGATTCGTCAGACCATTTTCTACAGTTTTCGCTCAGACGTTCAAAACGAAATGGATCGGCCTCGACCGCTATTATTTTTCCTTGCGTCATTATTTTATTAATATGATGTGTATATTGTCCAAGACTTGCACTTATATCCACAAAGAACTTCCCATCACCAAGGAGAGAGGGAAGCCTCCTGATAATATATTTTTCGTGCATGTCTTTTGAGAAATAAGCGTTTTCCAGTTTTGAAAAAACTTCTTTTTTATTCATATTCAGATAATAATCCCAAGTTGGTTTTTCTGTTATACTTACTTTTTGTAACATACTATAAACATTGGTATTTATCAAGAAGCCCGTATTCGAAGAAGCACAGGACGATCCGGGAGATCAGTTCAGGCGATATATTCAAAATTCTATTCAATTTACAGGAATTTAGGTTTGTTCCGACATTGACAAATCATTGTTTCGTATCATAGAGACAAAAATAATACGAAATTTGTGAAAGGAGGTAGTATTCATGAGCAATGCAAGTTTCCACAGTCCCGTACCCGTAAATGAGAGTATCAAGTCCTACGCTCCCGGAACGCCGGAGCGGGAGGAGATCAAGGCCAAGCTGAAACAGCTTGTCGAAAACGAGATGGAAATTCCGGCCATTATCGGTGGCAGGCGCGTTAACACGGGAGATTACGCCGACTGCAGGATGCCGCACAATCACGCGCACAGGCTCGGAGTGTATCACAAATGCAAGGCCCTGGAGGTTATGGACGCGATAAAGGCCGCTAGGGAAGCCCACAGGGGATGGGCCGATATGCCGTGGCAGGACAGGGCGTCTATTTTTCTCAAGGCCGCGGAGATTCTCGCCGGCCCCCTGCGCTCGACACTGAATGCGGCCACCATGCTGAGTCAGAGCAAGAGTGTTTTCCAGGCCGAGATTGACGCAGCGTGCGAGCTAATCGATTTCTGGCGCTTCAATGCGTATTTCATGAGCAGTATATACGAAGATCAGCCCATGTATTCTCCGACAGGTATGTGGAACAGGAGCGAGTGGCGGCCGCTTGAGGGTTTCGTGTTCGCGGTAACACCATTCAATTTCACTTCAATAGCGGGCAACCTGCCGACGGCCCCGGCCATGATGGGCAATACGGTGGTGTGGAAGCCCGCGTCCAGCGCGGTTTACAGCGCATCCATAATCATGGAGATTCTCGAACTCGCGGGTCTTCCGCCCGGCGTAATCAACATGGTGCCCGGACCCGGAGGCGCAGTTGGACGTCCAGCAATGACGAGCCCCGAGCTCGCGGGAATTCATTTCACGGGTTCCACCGCAACGTTTCGCGAGATGTACAAAGTGATGGGAGAGAATATCAAACCGTACAGGACCTGGCCCAGAATAGTAGGAGAGACCGGCGGCAAGGATTTCGTGTTCGCGCATCCGTCTGCCGATGTCGAGGAGCTGAACACGGCCCTGGTCAGAGGCGCGTTCGAGTATCAGGGGCAGAAGTGCTCGGCCGCATCCAGGGCGTATGTTCCTTCGAATCTCTGGCCCGAACTGAAGGAGACTCTGGTAGCGGATGTAAAAAGCATCAAAATGGGTGACGTGGCGGATATGGAGAACTTCATGGGCGCCGTCATAGACAGGCCGGCCTTTGAATCGATAAAGGGATACATAGACGGGGCAAAGAAGGATGAGGGGGTCGAAGTCCTCGTTGGCGGAAAATGCAACGACAGAAAGGGTTACTTCATCGAGCCCACAGTGATCGAGGTCCAGGATCCTTCCTACGTCACGATGGTGGAGGAGATATTCGGCCCCGTGCTCACGGTGTACGTGTATGATGAGGACAGATATTCCGAAACTCTCGAGCTGTGCGATCGCAGTTCTCCCTACGCGCTTACGGGCGCCATATTCGCAAGGGAAAGGGCCGCCATCGTAGAGGCCGTAGACACTCTCAGGTTTTCGGCCGGCAACTTTTACATCAACGACAAGCCCACGGGAGCCGTGGTAGGACAGCAGCCCTTTGGTGGCGGCCGTGCTTCGGGAACAAACGACAAGGCCGGAAGCATGCTTAACCTGCTGAGGTGGACATCGCCGCGCACAATCAAGGAGACTTTTGTTCCGCCCGTGAATTACGCCTATGAGCATATGCTCAAGGAAAAGAAGAAAACGAGGAAGACTAAAAAGGCCGACAGGAAGAAGGGCGGCAGAAAGGCCTGATTTTTTTTCATGGCGGGTAACAGTTACCTGGTCCTGGACATAGAGACCATTGTTGATGAGTCAGTATGGACACCGCCGCCCGAGGACCCGGACGTTTTTCCACCACAGTACGCCCACAGGATAATTGCAGTCGGAGTATTATGGCTGAATCCTGATTACGGTTTCCGCAGGATGGGCATAATGGGCGAAGCCGGGGACGAGGCACGAATCCTGTCGGATCTGAGTTCTTTTGTGGACAAACACCGGCCCGTGATCGTCACCTACAACGGCCGGACTTTTGATCTGCCCGTCATCGGGCTGCGCGCCCTGAAATACGGTGTTCGTATTCCCTGGTATTTTACAGGCAGGGGATACAGGTATCGTTTTTCTGAAGAGGGTCATTATGATCTTATGGATCAGCTCAGTGATTACGGAGCGGCCAGGGCCTCAAGCCTCGACGTCGTATGCCGTCTCATCGGTCTTCCGGGCAAGCTGGACATGGACGGGGGTGATGTGGGGCAGCTGTTCATGAAGGGGGAAGTGGAAAGGATAGAAACCTACTGTCTTACAGACGTCATACAGACGGCCTTTTTATTTCTGCGACACAGGCTTGTGACCGGCGCAATGGACAAAGAGACATATTCCAGCTCATGTACAAAACTCCTTGACGCTGTACAGGACGACGGAAGGTTCGAATCCATAGTGAACGGCATTAACCGGCCAGAGCTGTTACTGGAAGAATAGTATTGCTCATACTGATCATAGATACTGCAACAACTCTGGGCTCGGTGGCCCTTGTCGAGTGGTCTGATAATTCTGAAACGGCTTCAATAAAGCCGCTTGCGCTTACGGCCGCGGTGCTTAAGCAGCATGCCGAGACACTCATTGAAAGAATTGAATGGTGCTTTGAGATATCCGGACGGAAAAAAGAGGATCTTGAAGCCGTCGTGTATGTTCGTGGCCCGGGCTCCTTTACGGGCTTGAGGACGGGGCTTGCAACTGCAAAGGGCATAGCCATCGGTCTGGACATAAGAATAGTGGGCGTATCCACATTAAAGTGCCTTGCCGTAAACATGGCTCCGCATCCTGATCCGGTCGCCGTTGTTACAGACGCACGCAGGAGCGAGGTCTTTGTGGGCTGCTACGATGTATCCGATGCGTTCAGAGATCCTGTAACACTTCTGGAAGAGCAGGCGGCCGCACCCGCGCACGCGCTTCAGCTGCTCGAAAAGACAGTGGCCGGCAGCGGAAGATGCATTCTCACGGGAAATGGAATCGGTGTTTATGAGGACGTTTTCTCTCAGCTGAAAGCTGAAAATGGATGGACACGGGCGCCTGAATATGCTTCTGCGCCGAGTGCCCTGAACGCCGCCTTCCTGGGAATATTGCGCCTGATCAAGGGCCAAAGCGATGATGTTAATGACGCCGTGCCCGTTTATCTCAGAGATTCGGGTGCAGTACCGATGAAGTCCGTCCTGGATTCCTGAGAACGTGTATGCATATGTTGGACATTGACATCTCCGATAACGGTTAGTAAATTCTTTGATCCCGGTTGCTTCAAGCGGCCGAAAATAAAAATAAAAGCCCGCATTCATGCCGGGGATCTCACATATCTTCAGCGGGCTTGGAAGGAGCTATCACATCATGCTGGAGGTACGCTTTCACGGCCGCGGAGGCCAGGGCGCAGTGACTTCTGCCGAGCTTTTAGCCCAGACTGCGATTGCAGAGGGCAGGTATGCACAGGCTTTTCCCAGTTTCGGTCCGGAGAGGCGCGGCGCCCCCGTAATCGCCTTTGCGAGAATAGATGATGCCCAGATACGAAACAGGACGGCCATCGACAAACCCGATGTAGTAATCGTGCTCGATCCATCCATTTTGCAAATAGTGGATGTAATCGCGGGGCTTAAAGAAAAGGGCATCGTGATCGTTAATTCATCAAAGACCATGTCCGGGATAAAGGAAGTTCTGAAGTATGACGGCCCGGTTGCGGTTGTTGACGCAAACCACATTGCCCGCGAGGAGATAGGGCGCGTGATTACGAACACGACAATGCTGGGAGCCGCGATCAAGGCGACGGACATGGTTGGATGCGAAGGAATGCACAAGGCACTTACCGAGCGCTTCGGCCGTATTGCCGCACGCAATATCAAGGCCTTTGACAGGGCGTATGCCGAATGCGTCATGGAATAGAGGAGGTATCGTGAAAACACAGAGCGCAACTCCGAAGTGGAAAGAGCTGGCACTTGGAACGGCCGTTACGGTACCGGGATCGGCCCGTGCAAACAGGACGGGCGACTGGAGATCGAGCCGTCCGGTGTGGGATTACAACAAGTGCATCAAATGCGGTGTGTGCACAATATTTTGTCCCGAGGGATGCATTCATCACCTGAAGGACGGTTTTCCCGAAGCGGACATGGAGTACTGCAAGGGATGCGCCATCTGCGTGCGTGAATGCTGGACAGGGTGCATTCACATGGAAGAGGAGAAGGAATAATGGCAACGCGCATAGCCAAAGAGGTTTCAATCACAATAGCGGAGACCGCGGGACTGTGCGACGTGGACGTGGTGGCAGCGTACCCCATTACGCCTCAGACACACGTGGTCGAGCATTTATCGGAAATGGTCGCAGACGGTCACCTCGATGCCGAGTTCGTGCCTGTTGAATCCGAGCATGCAGCCATGAGCTGCTGCTGCGGATCCTCTGCAGCCGGGGCAAGAACGTTTACGGCAACGGCTTCACAGGGACTGGCCCTGATGCACGAGATTTTATTTATCGCATCGTCGCTTAGGCTGCCCATTCTCATGGTCGTCGCCAACCGCTCCCTGTCGGGCCCCATCAGCATCTGGAACGATCATTCAGATGTCATGACCGAGCGCGATGTGGGCTGGATTCAGCTTTTCGCCGAAAACGGCCAGGAGGCTTCGGACCTGATAATACAGGGATTCCGCATGGGCGAGCACGAGAATGTCCTGCTGCCCGTAATGGTTCACTTCGATGGCTTTATCCTGAGTCACGTTATCGAGCCCGTCATGCTGCCGGATCGCGAAGAGGTAAAGGAATTTCTGCCGGATTACAAACCCGTACAGAGGCTTGATGTAGATAATCCAATTTCAATGGGCCCTGTGGGAATTCCTCCCATTTACACGGAATCGAAGATGGCGTCCGAGGCCGCAATCCGCGAAGCCTATCCCGTTATCGTGGATGTGATGAAGAAGTTCGGGGAAAAATTCGGCAGAACGTACCATCCTGTTGAGAGTTACAAAACCGAAGACGCTGACATCATCTTCATCACCATGGGCGGCATTTCCGAGACAGCGATGACGTGGCTGGACGGGTTAAGGGACAAGGGAGAAAAGGCCGGTCTGGTAAGGTTCAGGCTGTGGCGCCCCTTCCCCGATGATGAGTTCCGAAAAGCCATTGCCGGCGCAAAAGTGCTCGCGGTCGTGGACAGGCATTTTTCACCCGGTGGAACGGGAGGACCGGTTGCACAGGAGATAAAGACCACGCTTTTCAACGACGAGAAAAGACCTAAGATAGCGGAATTCGTTGCCGGCCTTGGAGGACGCGACATCACTTTCGGCGACTTCGATGACATGTACGCGAAGGCCCGGGCCCTGCTCAAGGGTGGGAGCACGCCGCCCTTCGAGCTGGTGCAGGTGAGAGGAGGTCATTATGGAGCAGTTTAACGTATTCGCTGCAAGGCTGCTTCCGCAGCAGGACTACGTGGTCTCTGGGCACAGGGCGTGTCAGGGCTGCGCCGAGGTTCTGGCCATGAGGCTCGTTCACAAGGCCCTGGGCCGGAATACGATCGTTGCCTCGGCCACCGGATGCATGGAGATCATATCCTCCTCGTATCCTGATACCGCATGGGACATACCATGGATTCACGTCGCTTTCGAGAATCCGGCCTCTGTCGCATCCGGAATCGAAGCGGGTTACAAGGCCCTGATGAGAAAGGGCCGCTACCCCAGGCGCAGGATCAATTTCGTCGGCATGGGAGGAGACGGAGCAAGTGCCGACATCGGCCTGCAGTTCATTTCGGGTGCAATGGAGCGCGGCCACGACATGATCTACATCTGCTATGACAACGAAGCCTACATGAACACGGGCATTCAGAGATCTAGCTCCACGCCCTTCGGTGCTTCCACCACAACGAGTCCGGCCGGAAAGTTTTCAATCGGACAACAGACGTGGAAGAAGAATGTCCCCGAGATAATGGTGGCGCACGAGATTCCTTACGTAGCCACAATATCGCCCAGCTACCCCTTTGATCTTTTCGACAAGGTAAAAAAGGCCGCCGAGGTGGAAGGCCCGGCATACCTCCACTGCTATGCCGCATGTCCCACGGGCTGGCGTCTCGCCCCGGACATGGCGGTGCAGATAGGAAGGCTTGCAACCGAGACGGGCGTTTTCCCCCTGTACGAGGTGGTGGATGGAAAATACACCATAACGCATCCCACGCCCGAGCTCAGGCCCGTTGTCGAGTATTTAAAGCCCCAGGGCAGGTTCAGGCACCTCAAGGAGGAAGACATCGCCCTGATAGAGAAACGCCTGCACAGGGAGTATGCGAGACTCGAGAAAAAGGAACAGATGAGCAAGGAGTATTAGCCAGATGGATGCCACACGAATTGATGAAATAATCGACGGCTACGATGCGGACAGGACAGCGCTTCTGGCGATTCTTCAGGACGTTCAGGCTGAGGCCCGCTGGCTGAGCCGTGAAACAATGGATCAGATCTCAAGGCGCCTGGGTATTCCCGTGGCTTCGGTTTATCACATGGCTACTTTTTTTGAGGCCTTTCACCTGAAGCCCAGGGGAGAGCACGTGTGCACCGTGTGCATGGGCACTGCATGCCACGTGCGCGGAGCACGCAGGCTGGTTGAGGAGGCCGAACGGGATCTGAAGATTTCCTCCGGCGAGACCACCCAGGACATGTCCTTCAGCTTAGAGGAAGTAAACTGCGTTGGTGCATGCGCGCTTGGACCCCTCGTCATAATGGACGGCGATTACCACGGCAGCATGACGCCGGACAAACTGAGAAAGCTGTTGAGCAGAACCGGCAGTAGCGAGGAGAGCGAGTGATGAGCATCATAGCCAATTCCAGACAGCTTGAGGAGTACAGGAAAAAGGCACTTGAGGCCAGGCCGCCGGACAGGAAGGCCATTGCCGTGTGCGCGGGAACCGGATGCAAGGCTTACGGAAGCTTCGGTCTCATCGACGCTTTCAGGGATGCGGTGAAAGAGGCCGGGCTTGAAAACGAAGTGGAGGTGCGGCCGACGGGATGCCACGGTTTCTGCGAGCGCGGGCCACTGGTGGTGGTTTTTCCGGAAAAGATTTTCTACCAGAGGGTGAAGCCGGAAAACGCCGCCGACATAGTGGACAGGACAGTTAAGAGCGGCGAGGTCATAGACGAGCTGTGCTACGACGACCCTGTTGACGGAACTAAGTACGTTCACGAAAAGGACATACCCTTTTACAGGCATCAGAAGCGCCTGCTCCTGGGACAGAACGGCCAGCTCGATCCTACCAGCTTCGACGACTACGTCGCCATAGGAGGCTACGGGGCACTGGCAAAGGCACTTTCCATGGATTCAGTGGAGGTGCTCGAAGAGGTGAAGAAGGCGAACCTGAGAGGGCGCGGGGGCGGCGGATTTCCCGCGGGCGTGAAATGGGAGACCTGCCGCAATGCACCGGGAGACATAAAGCACGTGATTTGCAACGCGGACGAGGGCGACCCGGGCGCGTTCATGGATCGGTCCCTGCTCGAGGGCAACCCGCACAGCGTCATCGAAGGCATGATCATAGGATCGTACGCCATCGGCGCCCGCGAGGGGTATGTCTACGTAAGGCACGAGTACCCCCTCGCCGTCGAAAGGCTCGGCATTGCACTGGATCAGGCAAGGGAAAAGGGACTCCTGGGTGACGACATACTCGGGTCGGGCCACAGCCTATCGATCAAAATCAACCGCGGCGGTGGAGCCTTTGTCTGCGGCGAGTCAACGGCCCTGATGGCGTCCATCGAGGGCAGGGTGGGCGAGCCCAGGGCAAAGCACATCCACACGGTCGTAAGCGGGCTGAATAACAGGCCGTCCAATCTCAACAACGTGGAAACCTGGGCCAACATCCCCCTCATAATCGAAAGGGGAGCGGACTGGTTCAGCTCAATCGGAACGGACAACTCCAAGGGAACGAAGATCTTTTCGCTCGTGGGCAAGGTCAACAACACGGGCCTTGTAGAAGCGCCCATGGGAATGACTCTCAGGCAGATTATCTACGACATAGGCGGAGGCATTCCCGGGGGAAGGGATTTCAAGGCGGTTCAGACCGGGGGGCCGTCGGGCGGCTGCCTGCCGAAGGACTTTCTGGATCTGCCCGTGGACTTCGATAAGCTATGGGAGCACGGGTCAATGATGGGGTCCGGCGGCATGATCGTCATGGACGACAACACCTGCATGGTGGACGTCGCCAGGTATTTCCTGGAGTTCTTGAAGTTCGAGTCATGCGGGAAGTGCACCACGTGCCGCGAGGGCATTCGTCAGCTTCACGCACTTGTAAAAGACATCTGTGAGGGCAGGGGGACTGAAGAGACCATAGATCTCATAGAAGAGCTCTGCGACACGGTGGAGGCGGCTTCTCTGTGCGCGCTGGGCACAACGGCGGTCAATCCGGTAAGGTCCACGCTCAAGTACTTCAGGCACGAGTACGAGGCACACGTAAAAGAAAAAAAATGCCCGGGCCGGGTGTGCAAGGAGCTAATAACATTCAGCATCAACGACAACTGCACCGGATGCCTGGTCTGCAAAAAGCGATGTCCGCAGCAGTGCATTTCTGGCGAGCGTAAAAAACTGCACGTAATCGATCAGAACAGCTGCATAAAGTGCGGCGTGTGCCGCGATGTCTGCAAATTCGACGCCGTGGATGTGGCATAGGGCAAGGAGGCATAATCAATGACTGTCGAGTTTACGATCAACGGAGTCAGGGTCGAGGCCGAAGAAGGCGAGAGCCTCATCAATGTTGCGAGGCGTTACGGGTTCGAGATTCCCTCCCTGTGTCATCATGAGGCGGTGGAGCCCTACGGGGCGTGCAGACTGTGCCTGGTGGAAGTAGAGCGCAAAGGCAGAAAGAAGATTACGACGAGCTGCAACTACGAGGTTCTGCCCGATATCGAAGTAAGTCTGGACACACCCGATGTCATAAAGCACAGGAAAATGGTTCTCGAGCTTCTGCTTGCAGAGGCGCCGGCTTCTGAACCTTTGAAGAAGATAGCGGCAAAGTACGGTGTTACAGAAACGCGGCTTCCGAAGAACGAGGGCAACGACTGCATCAGGTGCGGGCTCTGCGCGCGCGTGTGCAGCGAGATCGTCGGTGTTAATGCGCTCGGTTTTCACGGTCGCGGCGACCGCAAGGAAGTGGGTGCGCCCCATGAAGAACCGAGCGAGCTGTGCATCGGGTGCGGTGCCTGCGTTTATGTGTGCCCGTGCGACTGCATCAAGATGGTTCAGGATGGCGATGTGCGCGAGATCGTCCGCTGGGGGCGCAAACTCCCCATGGCAAAGGACGAAGAGGGGCGGCCGCTGGCTCCCAACTTCCAGCTCAGGTTTTTTTCCGAGCTTGTCGACCTTCCAAAAGATTTCTACAAAAAAGCTCCGGGAACGCGGTCCTAGGCCTAGGCCTAGGCCTAGGCCTAGGCCTAGGACCGGGCCCAGGGCCGGGCCAGTGCCGGCCGTTTTTTCTAACCTTCAGAAACCAGGTTAAGTGTTTAATATTACGTAATAAAACTGCCCCGAATGCTCCCAGCTGCACGCACTGCACGCGGCGCAACTCTTTGATTCCTGATTGAGAGTTTTATACTAAAACAGTCATTTTACTGCGAATTTATCAGCATATTGGTTAATTTCTTATCAATTTCGTACTAAAATGGCACTTTTGCTATCAATACGATATAATGCAGCAAGACAGGTAAAGATTATCTAATACATCACAACCAGAAACCCAATACCCTTCTGAATATTAGCCTGTCCAGAAATTCGGCAGACAAAACACCCGCTGCATACATGACCAAATCCCACGGATCGAAAACTGTGGCCAGGGCATAAATGCCAAAGTACTGCAATATTTCTGACAGGGCGCAAAGCAGAAATACGCCGCCTGCTTTTACATACCATTTTTTCAGCGGTCTGAATTTATCCTCCATGAGTATCAGGAGAAAATAATAGCCAAATGGTATGGCAAGATCGGCAAAATAACTGCTGAATAAAATCTGAAAGGATTCACCGGCCCACCAGGCTCAGATAAAAAATATGCCTGCAATAACAAGCAAGATGAAAACTATTATTGTCGTTTTGCTTTTCATGCTCTGCATTCAATTTATCTCCTGAATACCATGGATGGGAGGGGGAAGGCAGAGCAAATGGGCGGAATTTTTTTCAATCAGCTACAAATTCAGCGTTATCTTCGAATGGGACTCAGGTGAGTTTCTGCAAACGGGAGCATAGAAGGAACCATAACCGCCCTGTGCGCTTGTTGAGTTAACATAGCGTTCATGTCCTGTTTTCTGGGTCGCGTTTTTCTTAGACTATGAGCCCGATGAAAACACCTCTTAAAGAGGTGTGCGCTTATTCCACTTACGCATCTTCGAACGCAATGTGCTGGGGTTGAGTCCCAGCCGCTTTGCTGCACCGAACGGTCCCTCAATTCGGCCGTGGCACTCAGAAATAATTTTTTCGACATGGTGACGGATAACCGCATCCAGGGTTTCATCTTCAGGCTCATCGGAACTCTCCGGTGAAGTCGCCGGCGCAGGGGATGCGTTATCTGTAGGATATGGTCCCAGTGCCTGATTAATTTGAAGGGCACCGGTTACCTCACCCAGTAGAACCGCTCGATTTATTACGGAAGCAAACTCCCTGATGTTTCCCGGCCAAGCATAACTCTGGAGCGTTTCTACATCACATTGAGAAACGGTCATTGGTTTAATACCGAAACGCTGCACTGCTCTTTCCAAAAAGTATTCGGCAAACTTTTTAATATCCTCCTGGCGCTCTCTGAGTGGCGGAATGATAATGGGAAACACAGATAAACGGTAATACAGATCTTCTCTGAAAAGCTTCTGTTCAATCATCTGCGGTAAATCACGGTGTGTCGCAGCAAGGATACGGACATTTATCTGGACCGGCTTTTCTCCTCCGACCCGAGTGAGCGAACCATCCTGAAGTACGCGTAACAGCCTGACCTGCGCCTGGGCAGGTAGTTCGGCGACTTCATCAAGAAACAATGTCCCATTATCCGCCTGCTCAAACCAGCCGCGATGCATTCCGATGGTACCCGTGAACGCTCCTTTTTCATGGCCGAAAAGCTCAGAGTCGATGATCTCTTGAGAAATCGCACCACAGTTAACCCGTCTGAACGTCATTTTGGCACGTTTTGATCGCTCGTGTATAACCTGTGCGACCACTTCTTTTCCGCTCCCTGTCTCTCCATAAAGCAGAACGGGTATGTTCTGGGAGGCAACCATATCTACCCTCTCCAGAACCTTTCTTAATCCAGACGTTGCTCCGATAATATGTCTTGTCTGTGCCATATAATGTATTTTCCGTTATATTTAACAGATAATCAATGTATAAGCACACTATTTTATTTGCTATTTCGCGTATTACTCAAAATCCACATAAAAACAATAAGTTATTATGCCTGGTGCATCTTATGCATACATTTAGAAATAACATGCATCACAAACTAAGTAATTAACAGGAGATGCTCAATGGGCAAAAAAATACAACAAGCTGAACAACGAAATGATCAGCAGGAATTTCCATTTTTAAATGCAGGAGATGCAAACGCAACGAAAGACGCGTCGTCAGGGAAAGTGATGGGGTGGGAAGTTTCTCAAGCCAAGGAAACCAAATCGATCAGGGAACGAATGCTGCTGAATCGCAGAGAACTTACTGCATCGTTAACCGGGTTATTAATTTTGCTTTGTGTATTTTTAGTTGGTTGCTGGCTTGCGGGAAACCCTTTTGAAACAACGCAACGGATCACATCTGATGCCCTAAAGCAAACAGGATGGGCGGGCACCAACAACTGGGGAATCATATGGTCAGTAGTACTGCTGGCCATCGTCTTCGAGTTCCTGGATTCTGCTGCAGGTATGGGATACGGTACAGCGTTTACGCCGCTTCTTTTCATTATGGGATATGACCCGCTGCAAATCATACCTGTTATTATGATTCAACAAGGTTGTGCAGGACTAATCAGTGCTTACATCCATCGGGAATACGGAAATGTAGAATGGCGCTTTCGGCCAATGTCAGAGACTGTCAGGCTCTGGCTGATTATCGCCGGCACCGGTGTGCTGGCAGTGGCGTTTTCCATTACATCTATTTATGCTGTTCTGAAATTAGCCAAAGTGTGGATCAAAATTTATGTCACCGTCCTGCTGCTGGCTATGGGTATAATTGCGCTCATCAATGCCAGACGTTCTAAAACCTACCGACCCAAGCGCATGTGTTTTTTTGGCGCACTGGCCGGTTTCAATAAGGGCATCGGTGGTGGTGGCTACGGGCCGGTTGTAACGATTGGCGGATTGCTTTCGGGAGTACCTGCAAAAACCATGATGGCAGTAACGGCGTTTTCAGAAGGAACCGTCTGTATAGCGTCGATCATTGTGTGGTTTTTTTTATTGAACCACGGCGTGATTATCGATTTTTTATTGCTGCCGTCGATGCTGTTGGGAAGCATCCTCGCGGTTATTGCAGCTCCTTATGCAACCCGTGTCTTTCCGGAAATTACATGGAAGACACTGATACCTATTTATTGCTGCATCCTGGCTGGGGTCAGCTTTTGGAACCTTATAACTATATAACACGGAGAGCATCATGCTCACACCAAAGCAGCCTGTCCAAGCAATCGCTTTCTTCTATGTCATTATTTTTGCCTTCCCAGCCAGATCTTTCGACGTGGATTCAGCAGAAGACTCCCTAAAATCCCCTGACGCAATGCCGGGAAGGGCCACATCCGAAGAGTGTCAACCGGATTCCGCAGGCGCTGACAACACCCGGTGGCCCGAACACATCGGTCCGTTCGAGTTTGAAAGCGACGACGGCCTTAGCAGCATAAGGCCTGGACTTACTCTGCAGCTTCTATTCTACTGTGAAAATGAACAGACTTCTTCCGGAATCGGTCAGAATTCGGCATCTATTCAATCCAGGCGCATAAGGCCTACGATCAGGGGAAACATCCTCAGCCGGGACATCGGTTACTATCTCCATCTGAGCACAAACGTCGGTTCACTCGAGCTGATGGACCTGTATTTCGATTTTCGCATTGTTCCTGATCTTGTTGTAAGAGCAGGCCAGTGCAAGATACCATTCACGCGTTACCGCATCATGTCTTTTAAGAATCTGACCTTCCCGGACTGGGCCTCTTTGATTAAGTATTTCGGAGCCGAAAGGCAGATGGGCCTCAGCCTGCATAACGGGTATGAAAAGCAGAATGAGTTTGCCTACGTATTGGGAGTCTATACCGGCCAGAATGCAAGGGCCTCGCAAGCGACCGGTCTGGCACGCACTTACGGTATAAGTGTAGCCAACCCGTCTGATCTTACGGACCCCGCTGCGCCTGATGAAATCCACCCTGAGCTGGTGGGGTATTTTTCATATAACTATGGCGGTATCGATACTAAAACGGATACCGACTGGAACGGGGGAGGTCTGAGATTCAGCCTCGGCCTAAGCGCCGCATGGGACATCCGTCCGGTTAAATACGTGGATATTGCCCAGCGCGTTGCGCCAGAGTTTCTTCTCAAGGTTTCCAACCTTTCCTTTTTTTCAGCCTTTTTTGCAGGATTCGTCCAGGATACCTACCAGGATGAAAGTTCCGATTCAGGTCCGGCAATTACTAGCGCTCTCGTGCAGACGAGCTATCTTTTCATGCGGCGTGTCGAAATCATTGCCAGGTACGCCTTTGTGGACGTAAAAAATGACATCCTTGAAGATGCACGGATGATGGCCGAATCTGACGCCGATATCACTCCAGAGGATCTGGAAAAAATCGCGTTCGTAAACCAGGAGCACGAGACCGCTCTCGGCATCAACTTTTACATAATCGGCACAAGCCTCAAGCTGCAGACCGACGTTGCATGGCTCGGTACGCGTCTCATGAATGAAGAGCGTGACGACGTACGCGTCAGGTCCCAGCTTACGCTGACATTCTAGGAAGGCCGACGGACGGACATTTCGTCTTGAATATTTGAAAAATCAAAATGTGGTGCCGGGCAGTCTTTTCAATGCCTGATTATACGACGGGCTTTCACGAAAAAGATTAATTCAGAAACTTTACCTGCTTAAACAGTAATCGTAGCATGATTTTTGCTCTTGCAGGCGTTATACTACCTTTTTTGCAAAATCGGTGAACCCCGGGGTTAGGGTTGTAAATAATATTATGAGATATAAACTTAATTAAAATGAGTATAGCTGAAATATTCAGGAAGATATTCGACAGCGGCAGTGACCCTGCCATGCCGGACAAAAAGCCCGGGAGAAACGAGCCATGCTGGTGTGGAAGCGGCAAAAAATACAAACACTGCCACCTCGATGCTGACGAAAGAAAGAGAACGGCAACCCTGAATGCTTCCGCATGCAGGGGTTCCACTTGAAAGATATAGCGGGGCGAGTTTCGTCCTGCCTGTTTATGACGCCGCTGTGAATAAGACGTGCACGGGTTCATGACTGCGGGAAGACTGTCAGTCCATGTACCCGAGGGATTTGAGTTTCTCAATATCCTCTTCGTCGAGGGCGGGCGGGGCCTGTATCCTGCCGCCCGAGGTATCCATGACCCACTGATGTATTCTTCCGGCCAGGGTTTCGGCAAGATCACCGCCATCGTCAATCAGGTTGGTTTTTTCCTCAGCGTCCTTCTCGAGATCGAAAAGCTCGAAAAGGTGGCCCTTCTGCGTCGGGTATCGAATAAGCTTGTCACTCTTTCTTCTTACACTGAAGACAACGCCGGGCTTGATTGTGCGTTCGCGAAGTTCGGTAACGCGCGTAGGCCTTGAATCAGCCACGCTGAACATGTCCCGAACCGTTTTTTTCGGACCCGTTTTCAGAGAATCAAGTAGAGAAATACCCTGAAGCCCGTCCGGCCCTGAAATGCCGAGAAAATCCAGCACCGTGGGCATCAGGTCAATGTGATGCGCGTACGCGGCTGACCGGGTGCCGCCGTTTTTACCCCGGGGAAAGCGTATCACCAGTGGTACGCGTAACTGTTCGTCGTAAACGCGGCCGCCGTGATCGAACTGAAAATTTCTTTCTCCTAGTGTTTCCCCGTGATCGGAAAGAAAAACGATGAGGCTGTTATCAAAGATTTTCCGTTTTTTAAGAAGACGTAAAAGTTTTCCCACATGGTCGTCCGCATAAAGTATCTCGCCGTCATAACGAACGACGTATTCCCCGACCTCCCCGGGCCTTTCCCTGCCCGAACGTATTGAAACGAGATTCCTGTGGCTCAATGGATACAGAAAGGACTTCTGATCCTTCGGCAGGAAGTGCTCTGCATAGGAATCCGGGGCCTCATAATCGAAATGGGGATCAAAAAGATGGAAAAACAGAAATACCGGCAGGTTTTTTTCAAGGCCTCCAATCCATTTCGAAGCCTGTGCGAATGTTTTTTCGGCAGTACGCGTTCCACTTTTGAACCTGTCGTTGTACACATCGAACCCGCGCTGAAGTGAAGCGCATTTACCCCGTAGTGTCCAGCCGCTTACGAATGCGCCTGTCTGAAAGCCGTGCTGCCTGAGGATTTCTGCAAGCATGGGAACATCGTTTCTCACCTTGTCGCAGTTTCTGACAACGCCGCTGGAAAGCGGGTACATGCCCGTCAGCATGGCTGCATGGGAAGGCGTGGTATTGGTTGCGGCCGCAATAGCATTGTCGAAGACAAGGGCCCCTGTGGCGAACCTGCTGAGGTTGGGAGCCGTATTCCGCTCGTAGTCGTAAAAGGGAAGATGATCCCGTCTCAGCGTGTCCACACTTATGAGAATCACGCTGCTGTAACGGGGTTTGGCTGCGGCGGGTACAAGAGCTTTATGATTACCCAGCGAAACAAAACCGAACCTGAAGGGTTTTGCAATGTCCTTTTCAGAGACCGGTGACCATGCCAGCATCTTCTTCTTTTTTCCGGCGGAAAAAGGCACGTAAATGAAATTCATTCGAACGAGATCGGAAATGCGCGGAGTTTTTTTATCTTTTCTGCCGTCGTGTGTCCTGAAAATTCCGAACGGAATGGCCGTCTCGCAGGTCCAGGCAGCCTCTTCAACGGCACACGCCGTCTTGAGCGTTGCTGCATCAAGACGCACGAGATCATTATCGTCCCGGCTCTTTATACTGCCGGTGCCCTGTCCATCCGCGTCAATCCTGACGTCGGCGTACCCGCGGCCGTTACCGACGGGGTCGATTAATATCCTGATAAAGCCCCTTTTTTTATTCAGCTTTTGAGTGACACGCACGGATACATAAATATTTCTGCTGTCCCATGCTGTTTTTACATCCGCTGATAATTTATCCTTCCTTCTTTTAATGACGGCCTCAGGTGTGCGGGCCCAGACAGCATCATTCCTTTTTCCGTCGATATTAATTCTCTTTCGGGTTTTTGCAGCCGTTATGTGTTCAGGATCAGGAAGAGGACTGAAGCGGTCGACCTTGATTGTCGCGGCCAGAATACGCCCCTCGCCTTTCTGTGTGCCCGCGATTACCTTCATACGCTTTTTCTTCCTGAACAGGCCTGTATAAATGCGTGCCTCCGGCTGCTTCCAGTCTCCCGGAAGCGATACGATCTGTTCCTCTTTGACGATTTCTCCCGGTTTCCACATACCCGGCGGCTTCTGGCCGGAGAGGAAAGCCCTGTCCAGGCTCACGTGCCTCGATCTCTTCACTCCACCCAGATGAACGAATATCTTCCAGCCCTTTAATGCTTTGTGAGCTTTCCAGTAATGCGTGATTTTAAAAGGCGTTGCAGGCTTTACGATGTCCTCTTCCATATCCATTCCGAGGTAGGTGACACCGCCTTTGAGCCTGGCGTTTACCCTGTATTTCATTTCAGGCACTGTGTCAGCGGCTTTTTCTACAGCATCCGGATCAGGTGTCATACAGGAGCTCAGAAACACGAACACGCATGCGGAGAAATATACTCTGTTAAATAGTCGCGGGGACCCCCGGCTACCGGCTCGCGGGCTCCGGCCGACCGCAAGGGCTCGGCCCGGACCCCCCTTCGCCGGGCCGCCCCGCGACAATTGTACCCCGAATGTAATTCTGAAAAACTGCATCAATTTACTCCGTCATGCCTGAACGGGCCTTTTCTTCGTTTCTGACCGCGAGCGCGCGTCTTTTCCAGTAGGACCTGTAGTCTCCGGCAGGTTCATAAAGAGTGATAATGGGTACGCCGGCGTACGTGAGGACGGTGGAGGGGTTGGCGGTTCCGTAGGCTGTCCAGATGTCATACTCCTCCCTGGCCATATGATGCTCATGGTGAATCATGGCCGCATTGCTTCCGGGAATTCCGCTCCAGTGGATGTCCTTTCTCAGATTTCCGTCCCTCTGATACATGCGCATGCTGGGGTATGCCGTATCATGGAAGAACACCCTTGCCCCCGGCGGCATGTTTTCATTCAGCCATGGCAGCAGGTCCCTGGTTGTATAGCCCCAGAACTGCCGGCACATTCCCGCGTCGGCCGCGCCCGGGGTGCCGCCGATGAGGGGCGTGTAATACTCAAGGCCGTAAGGATGGGATCTCACCGTCTCATAAAACGGGGCCGCCATTACGGCTGCCAGGAGTACAGCGGGTGCTGCCCGGGCCACAAGGGTTTTGCCCGGCAGGTGTTTTTCAATTATTTTCCTGACGGCGCCGGACATGATTTTAAAACCGTAACCCGCGAACATGGCGATAAAGGGCCATGACGGCGACCAGTGCTTTGTGCCTCCGAATATGGGAACGAAAGGAAGCGAGATAAGGGCCACGGGCCACAGCACACTCATTCCCGCCAAGAGGTCGCTTGAATATGCGGACGGGGTCATGTTGAAGTTCTTTATCCCCAGCCTGCGGCCGATGAATCCGGGCAGGCTCGTCCTCAGACGCACATAGCCTCCCGCGAGCATCAGCAGCATGGTTATTCCGGGGATGGTGATGAAGGTCATGACAGTGGGATAGCTTACGGGAGTGGGAGCCCGGAAGACCGTGTAACCGAAGTAGGCGATGTTGTAAAAGGGATGATCCCTGTGAAAGCCGATGTACCATGAAACCCGCTTTATGGTGTCCCACCATATCCACGGCCAGTGTGCGTAGAAGATGGCGGGTCCAAGAACGAGCATGCTTAAAAACGCGGTGGGGAAACGGATCACTCTCCGCCCGGCCTTGATATCCGATTTTCTCGTCCAGATAAGCCACACGAGATAGTGGAATATCAGTATTGGAGGCAGGAACATGGCATTGTGCTTCGTGCACAGCGCTATGCCCCAGATCGCACCGGTTGCGATACCCCATCCCCATGATCTGAGAGACTTCCAGTATGCGTATACCGTTGCCATGATCATGGTCGCGATGGCCACGTCAAAGCAGTTGAGGTGTGAATGGTAGAAGTACCTCGGCATCAGAGCATAGAAGAGCATGGCGGCCAGTCCCGCCCGTCTTCCCCACAGCTCGCACGTAAAAAGAAAAAGAATGTAAAGACCCAGGCCCGACATGAGCATGCCGGGAATGCGGTGGCCGAGGGACGGAGATGTCCATCCGGGTTCCTCGTGAAACAGCTTGTAGCTGAAGCCGAAGAGTTCCTTCATGAGCGCGGGGTGTTCCGTGTTGTACCGCCAGTAGCGTTTTACCGCGGAATCCGTCAGGGCGCTGTCGGCATCACGCGCCAGGAGTTCGAACCACTGAAGATAATCTTCGGCAGCCTTGAAGTAAAAACCCTCGTCGCGCGAAAATCCTACGTCATCCGCCGTGCTGATGAGTATGGAGATATAAACGGCCGCGAACAGGAGTCCGGCAGCATGATCGAGCCAGCGGCTCCTGAAAAAATTCCCCCGTGTCTTTGTCTTTTCAGAACTCATTTTCTCAGTCGCGTACGTCAGCCGTAAAAACAAAATGACGGTTTCCGGTGCCTTTCGAATAAACCTCGAAGGCTACATCCACGCTTTCGCCGGACGCGTTCAGCGGCAGCTCGAAATGCTTCCATCCGTCGGGATCATTATGAATGACTTCAAGCAGCCGTTTTCCGTTTACGAAGATGTCGAGATGTACCGGATCTCCGTCCCCGCTGCGGGCGGCGAAATACCTTATGCCTGTATAACCGTAAAGCATTTTCCCTGCAGGGATGCCCCTGTATGCAAACCTTATGCGTTTTCCCCTTATGGGGTGGGCCCAGATTCCCTGCCGCGGCCTGTGTTCCTCATCGTCGATCACGACCGGTCCCGTCCACGCCCAGCGGGCCTTGGCGCACTGCCACAGCCATCTCGACGTGCTGAAGCTGCACTTCGATACGGCGCCATTCGCGTTTACAGTGGAAACATCGGCCTCATCCAGGTGATGAAGAAAGCTGTACCTTGACAAAGCGGGTGTGCCCAGATTGAAGCGCCTCAGTCTTACTTTTCCGAAATGCTTTTCAAAGTCCGAATCAAGTCCTTCAGCCTCCGCTGCTTCGGCCCCCCTTATGGATACCTCCCAAAGCCTTCTGTAAACGGAGGCATCCGCCCTGGCCTGATCCTCCATCGGCATGAAGTCGGCGAGCGACATTCTCGCATGCGTGGCCCACCACGGTGCGATTACGACGAGGTCGTCTTTCCTGTGCCCGGACCTTATGGCCTCGGCCGCGGCGTCCCAGTCCTCAATGGGGGGAACCGAATAGTCGATTGCGGCCTGTGCCATAAGCTCGATAATGCCCACGAGGGGAACTAGAAACCACAGCAGCTTTATTCTTTTACTGTTAAGGCTCTTTGCACGCTCAGTCATTCTCATCCGTCAGAGTGGAAACACTACTTCGGCGCCCTTTTGTGCGGAGGCGTAGATTCCCACCAGAAGCTCAAGGCTTTTTCTTCCCTCGAAACCGTCTGTTTCGGGTTCGCATTCACCTTTAAGTGCGGCCGCCACATTAGCGTAATAATCCCTGTGTCCGGAGTTAAACGCGCTCTTGGGCAGGTTCCGGATCCCTTCCGCTGCTTCATCATCGGGATCATTCTGTGAAAAGAGCCATGCCTCGATGCTGTTCATGGCGCTTCCGCCTATTTTTGCAGTGCCCTTTTCACCTATCACGGTGATGGATCCCTCGAAGTTTTCCGGATACGTTAGCATGTTGACTTCTATCACGCCGAGGGCTCCGGATGTGAACCTGATTACGGCTGCTCCTATGTCCTCTGTTTCAATTTTTCTTCCCAGTGTTGCGGTTTTGGCAACCACTGAATCAACGGGTCCTGCCAGCCAGGAAACAAGATCAACGTAATGCGATGCCTGGTTCATGAAGGCGCCGCCGTCCAGCTTTTTTGTTCCTCTCCAGCCTGCTGCGTCAAAGTACTCCTGCGGGCGCTGCCATCTTACAGTTGCATTGACCAGGTAGATCCGGCCGAACCTGTTTTTTTCAACCGCCTTCTTGAGCAGGCGTATGGCGGGATTGAACCTCGTCTGCTTTACCACGAACAGCTTTACTGAGTTTGATGAGCAGGCGCTGATGAGCGCGTCAGCCTCTTCGAGACCCGTTGCCATGGGTTTTTCGACGATTACGTGTGCGCCATGACGGGCGGCTTCCATTCCGTGACCCGGGTGAGTGCCGCTGGGAGTGCAGATGCTGACGACGTCGGGGCCGGTCTCAGTGAGCATCTGTTCCTGTGTCGGAAAATGCGGGACGTTGAACTTCCGGCCGTATTCCGAGGCCCTGTCCTGTACGCTGTCGCAGACTCCTGCGAGTGTGAAATCAGCATTGTCCACAATGGCATTCATGTGTCGTTCAGAAATACGTCCGCATCCGGTAACTGCAATTTTGAACATGTTTTACTCCGCACGCTCTTTGAGCGTCCTGATTAATTCAGACACCACCGTTTCCTGCTTATCCTGGCTTATGCCGGGAAAAACGGGCAGGGCTAAAACCTCGCGCGCGGCCTTCTCGGCTTCGGGAAACTGTCCCTCCCTGTAACCCAGGTCCGTAAAACACGGCTGCATGTGAAGGGGCAGGGGATAATAGATCTCGGTGCCCACGTCGTTTTGTGCAAGCGTCTTTTTAACTTCGTCCCTGGCCGGAACCCTTACCACGTACTGATGATACGTGTGATATGCATCCTGTTTCTGTGATGGCAGGATTACAAGACCCCGGGTATCCATGTCGGAAAAAAGCTTTGCATAATATTCAGCGTTCTTACGCCTTGTCTTCGTCCATTCGTCCAGGTGCCCGAGCTTGATTCTCAGAACCGCTGCCTGCAGCGCATCGAGCCTGAAATTCCCCCCTATCCTCCTGTGATAATACTTGGGCTTGCTTCCGTGCGCCCTCATGATTCGAACGTCCTCGGCTGCATCCGCATCGCGCGCGAGCACCATTCCACCGTCCCCGAGCGCTCCCAGATTCTTTGTGGGAAAAAAGCTGAAACACCCGTAAAGGCCCCATGTTCCCGCGTGACGGCCGCCGAGCGTGCTGCCGACGGCCTGTGCCGCGTCCTCTATGACTGCGGCACCGTGTTTCGCAGCCGTTGCGGCGATAGGTTCGATATCGGCGCAGTGGCCGTAAAGGTGAACGACGACGACACCGCAGGCCTCCGGAAGGCCGCGTTTTTTGATATCATCGAATGCTGCTTCAACGGATCCGGGATCAAGGCCGAAGGTTTCCGGATCGATGTCGGCAAATACCGGGGTTGCCCCCAGGCGCGAGATGCAGCCTGCAGTGGCAAAGAAGGTGAAGGGCGTTGTAATGACGCTCTTTCCCGGGCCGATGCCGGCCGCCATCATGGCGGCGAGGAGAGCGTCCGTGCCCGAAGAGACCCCGACCGCGTTTTTCGACCCGCAGTATTGTGCAAATTCCTCCTCGAGCGCTGAAACCTCGGGGCCGAGTATGTAGCGGTTGGACCTGATCACGTCCCTTAATTTATTTATGATTTCTTCCTCCAGCGGTTCATGCGTGGGAGCAAGATCAAAAAACGGAACCTTCAAATCATATCTCCTTTCTTAATCCGGTCGCTTATTAATAAAGCTCATGTTCATAATTGACAATGCAGTAAAACACCCATTGCAAATGATTTAAAGTAAGTTTTAACATACACTTTAACGGTACGTTAAAGGGTTTTACACACATGATCGAAAAAGCCACAGCCCTGCTTTCAACGGAACAGGATGCATGAATGGATAAAAACTTCTTTCTGGAGAATTTCGAAAGACTGAAACAGGAATTTTCCTCGTCCAAGGAAAACCACTCGAGCTACCGGCTCGAAAAGTGTGCAAGGTGCAGCCACTGCACATTCTGCAGCGACTGTACACGCTGTCACCGCTGTAATTACTGTGTCTCCTGCAGCGCTGTGACATGCTCAAACCACTGTACGCAGTGCGTGGACAGCCATTACTGCAACAACTGCGTTCAAGTGGAAAGGTGCGTGAACAGTTCATATCTCACCCTGTGCACGGACATGGCCGGCAGCACGTACTGCCTCGGGTGCGTGGGCCTGGAGAACGCGGATTTTAATATTCTTAACGAGGCATATTCCAGGCAGGAGTATTTTGAACTCGAAGCGAAAATCTTCCGCGCCCTGAGAATAAGGAGATAATGCCTGGATGGTAAATTCGGTGAATAATGATAGTCGCGGGGACCCCCGGCTACCGGCTCGCGGGCTCCGGCCGGCCGCAAGGGCTCGGCCCGTACCACCCTTCGCCGGGCCGCCCCGCGACAAGCATGTATTCGTAGTAGGGGCAGACCGCAGTGTCTGCCCGCTGCGAAGGGACCACAGTGTCTGCCCGCTGCGAAGGGACCACAGTGTCTGCCTGATTGAGGATGAATAGCGACATGAGAGCGGTTGTACAGAGAGTGTCCAGGGCCAGGGTTAGTGTGGACGGTGAAGTAAAGGGCAGTATCAAAAACGGCCTTCTCGTCTACCTCGGCGTTGGCAAGGACGATACCGAAGCGGACGCTGAATACCTGGCGGGTAAGATCGCAAACCTGAGAATATTCGAAGACGCTGAAGGCAGGATGAATGTCTCTGCGGTTTCTTTGCATCCAGCCGCTTTAGTAATAAGCCAGTTTACGCTTTACGGTGATGCGCGGAAGGGAAACCGCCCGGCATTCACGGCGGCAGCAAGACCTGACAGGGCCGAAGGGCTGTATGAAAAATTCATGCAGCTTCTGTCTTCGCATGGATTGAAGGTTGAATCAGGCGTTTTTGGTGCAATGATGGATGTGGATGCGGTCAACCGCGGACCCGTTACAATAATGCTGGACAGTTCCAGGCAGTTCTGAGCGGCCGTGCTCCAGCCTACAACAGCCGTTTAAGGCGCAGAATTCACTGAGAATCAAATATTCCAGCTAACCCAAGTAAATGTTTGAATAATATTGAAATAACCTCTTGCTTCGGACAAGCACCTCACGGTAAATTATGTCCATACTGGATTTGACAAACAACCCTTCAGGAAGGGGGTAAAGATGGTCGCATCCGACGGCAATAACCCAAAGAACCCGAACCAGCCCGGAAACACGCAGGGCGAAACACAGGCACAGGAGCCTGCAAATGACGAGGTTGTAAAAGCTCCGGATTCTTCCGGCTCTGACGGAACGATCCTGGGCCAGCCCCTCAGGCAGAGTGGTGAACAGCCAGCGGCACAACAGCCGACCCCGGCACCTCAGCCGGAGGCGGCCCCGCAATCGGAGGTTGCGCCGGCCCCGCAATCGGAGGCAGCGCCGGCCCCTCAACCGGAGGCAGCGCCGGCCCCTCAGCCGGAGGCGGCCCCGCAACCGGAGGCAGCGCCGGCCCCTCAACCGGAGGCTGCGCCGGCACCTCAGCCGGAGGCAGCGCCGGCACCTCAGCCGGAGGCTGCGCCTGCTTCGCAGGCGGTGCAGGATCAGGTGGTATGGCAGCAGCCGGGAGCCCAGGCTTTTCCGCAGTCGCCCCCTGCGCAGCAGACGGCGCCAGCACAACAGCAGGCGCCAGCACAACAGCCGGGCCAGGGCGGATTCGGTGATCAGGTTCAGGATTTTGAATCCATGGCAGACCTTCCCCCTGACAGGGAAACAAGAATCGGGCGCGGTTCAATGGCAGGAAAGCTTTTCGTTATCCTGATACTGATCCTGGCCGGAGCTTTTGCAGCCTTTTATTACTACAACGAAAAGGCGCGACAGGAGTGGGAAGACAAGATAGACGCGGCCTTTGACCTGCCCGAAGAACAGCAGCCGGGCGCCCTGAGGGACATTTTCCAGAAAGCGACGCGCGAGGATATCCGCGAGATCGCGGCCAGGGAACTCGGATGGCTCAAGGATGCCGAGTCGGTCCCCCTGCTCATAAGCGCAATAAAGGATACGGAGCTCGTGTCCAGGTCGGCCGCCATGTCGCTCGCACGCATCAACAACGATGCCGCGCGCGCGGCCGTGGACAGAATCGAAAAGGTCATGAACGAGGCAAAGGACCTGGCAAAGGTTGAGTTTGCATGGTCACTGTGCATGCTGGGCGACTCCCGGGGATTCGGCCCGCTTCTCGAGGGCGAGGCAAAGGGGCTGACCAAGAATATAGAGGGGTACGACAAGGAACTCATAGCCAGGGTTGGAACCACGGACAAGCTGCTTGAACTTTCGGATTCGAATGATCAGCTCCTTCGCATGTATGCGGCCATGGAGCTTGGAAGAAGAAAAGACAAGGACGTCATCCCGGCCCTCACGAAACTGGTAAAGGATCCGAATGATCATGTTTCGAAGCAGGCGGCCATATCCCTTGGAAGAACGGGCGATGAAAGGGCGGGTCCCGTTCTCATGGACATCCTCGACAGCAAGCCCGAAATGCTGGACACGGTGCTGGGCGCAATCAGGACGTCAGTGGGATTTCCCGGACTGAAGGCCATAGGCGCGAACACGAAAGACCTGGCGCTCAAGAAACGCATCGTGGGAATGATGAGGCAGTTGAGGGATCCGAGAGCGGCCGACTATCTTCTTGAAGTCTACAAGAATACTCCCGAAGGTGCGCAGGAACTCAAGGAGCAGGCATTGTGGGCGCTGGAGGAACTCGGGGACGTGCGTATTGCGGACGCCATGATCGGTCTTACGAAATGGGAAAAGGACGAAGAAAACCCGCTCAAGAACAGAAGGGCCGAAAAGCTCGCCGACGGTGCCGTGGAATGGCTCGGAATCGTCAGGCCCGAGGGCGCGAAACAGGCGCTCGTGGATCTGCTCGAGTATCATAATTCCGTGGAGCCTGCGGACTGGACAACGAGGCCGGCCACCATAATGCGCTCCCTGGGAATGTACCGGGATCCGTCACTTGGCCCCATGCTGGAAAAGTATCTTTATGCAAACGATCGCCGTGATTTTGCAGCAGCCGCAGAGGCTGTTGGACGAAGCGGTTACGCAGGTGCGGTCAAGACGTTCGTTTCCATAGTGAAGAGAAAGAAAGACGAAAAATTCTCGACCCTGATGGAGGCGCGCGACTGGCAGATGGAGGACAGGCTTCAGGACAGAAGAAATTCAATCTTCGGGCTGAGTTATCTCGGGAATCCGGACGCGGCCGAAGCCCTGATGAACGTGATCGAGGATGTCGAGGATGATCCCGAGCTCAGGCTCGAAGCGGCCAACGCCCTTGCCAACTGCGCGGACGAGGAAGTGGCACAGGTCATACTGTCCAAGATCGCGGACGAGAAACTCGATATGCAGACGAGGACCTTCTACATCATGGGACTGTGGCACTATCACAGCAGCAGTGTATCCGAAGCCATGCTCGGACTCTTGGAAGGCGAGAGCAACGATGATCTCGTTCCTGCGGCTGCAGTCGCCCTGGGTGAAGCGGCAGATGCGGCCTATGCGCAGAGGGTTACGGCCCTTCTGTCCCACAGCGATGAGGCCCGCCGCCGCGGCGCCATGATGGCCGTTCTGCTGGGCGCCGGGGACACGGAACACCTTGAACAGTTCATCAAGAATCTCTCCGACCGGGAAACCGCACTCATAGTAAGGGACAGGTACGAGCGACACCCGGTTTTTCTGACGCGCGATTTCTTTGAAAGCGGAAGGTTTTACCGCAGGCTCGAAACCGTTATGGCCCTGACCGAACTGTCCGTGGAGTCAGAGCAGATGATATGGCCCTACAAGCACCTGACCGAGAGGATGAAGAAGGGCTACGAGGGACCGAACGGGCTCAGTGCTCTTGAGATTAGAAAGCTCATGTACGAGACTGCAAAGAGCGGGGATGAAGACAAGGCCAGGCTCGCTGCAATGGTGCTGAGCGCAATAGACGAAAAGGGCTACCTGCTTGCGCTTGCTTCTGAAGAGGGCGCGGTCGGGGACATGGCTCAGAAAATCATCCGGGCCTCTGCAGACTGAACAGCCTGAAATTTTTCCTGAAAACTCCATGCGCACACGGATCATGATCGCGGCTCTCGTGAGTTGTGAAATAATCCTGCTCGCGCTTTCGGCGCAGCATGCTTCGCATATGCCTCCAGCAATGAGCGCGCTCGCGTTCGCGGCCGGCGCCTTCGTGCCCTTCATCATCGTTATCCTTCTGCTTTCAAAAACGCGCGAAGTAAACCGCACCATGTTCATCATCCTGGCAGGCGCCGTGTGTGCCAGGATCCTTCTGCTGTTCTTTCCCATGAGCTTGAGCGACGACGCTTACCGTTACGTGTGGGACGGCCGCGTTCTCGTATCCGGTACAAATCCGTATGAACATCCGCCTGCAGCACGGGAGCTGATGCAGCTGAGGGACGAAGCCTGGAAAAAGATAAATCATCCTGACGTGGGTACTGTGTATCCGCCATTTGCCCAGCTTTACTTCGCCCTCACAGTGTTTCTCTGGCCGGCCGTGAGCGCGTTCAGGCTGTGGGCGGCAGTTTTCGACATGGCCGTAATCGCCGTAATCATTACAGCCGTGAACGGATCACTTAAGCCCCCGTGGAACAGGCGAAGCACTCTTGCTGCCGCGGCATACGCCCTGTGCCCGGTGTGCATAATGGAAACCGCGCTGGCAGGACACATCGAACCCCTTGCCGGCCTGCTGCTTGTGTCCGGTCTCGTGTACGCCCAGAAACGTAAAAGGATCTCCGCGCTCATGATTGCGCTCGCGGGCTCGGTCAAGCTTCTGCCACTTGTAACGTGGCCCGTTGTCTCGAGACGCGTCAGGAGCAGCTGGATAGCCGTGCCCCTGATCACGCTCGCCCTGTATCTTCCTTTTTCCGGCGCGGGCTTCGGCATGTTTGAGGGCACGGACGCAATGGCGCGAAGGTGGAGGAACAACGAGGGCGTGTTCAGGGTTCTGGAAAAGGCGGCCGCCGGTGTGCTGGCCGCGGTGGACCCTGAGGCCGTGAAAAATGGCTTTGTGCATTTTAAATGGCTCGACAACACGGCGGCAGGGCTTGAAAACGGCTTTTTTGATCTGCATAAATCCCGAACGCAACAGAGCACGCTTTTGCCGGGCGCGTTTACGGTTCAGGATTTTTCGGCCGCAGTCGCGAAACTCGCGGGCGTGATCATGATAACGGCGCTCATGATATTTTTCACGGTAAGGAAAACGCAGCCGATAAAGGCTGGGGCGTTTCTCATGTGCGCCGTCGTCATGCTGCTGCCCGTGATACATCCGTGGTACCTGCTTCTGTTCGCGCCCCTGATGGCGGCTGCCGGGTATTACAGCTGGCTGTGGCTCGCGTTCACGATGCCGTTTTCATACCTCGCGCTCGACGGATGGCTCACGTCCGCAGTATGGGAGATCCCGGCCTGGGTTCAGCCCGTGGAATACGTGCCCTTTTTTACTTTCCTGATTATAGAGATACTGCTTCGGGAAAAGAGAAGAAATTCAGTCTGAAATTATCATCCGGCGATGCAGTGATGTGAACTGATTTCCCTGCCGGTTTTGATGATTTTTCTCTCCGGATGCACTAAGATTACATAAAGGGGAGCACTTCTACCGTCATGAATACGAAAAACACGAAGCTTGGAAAATATTTTCTCTGCCTGTGCAGCTTTTTGATCATCACTTGCGGCTGTGCTGATCAGAGCGAAGAAACGGATGCGGGAAATCCGAACACCGATGCAGCAACAGGCAGCGATGGAGATGCGGACGGCGATGCGGATGCCGCCGGAGATTTTGATTCAGGCATAGATGCGGGAGAGGAATGCAAACAATATGTTG